>WNGE01002072.1_pt1 | contig 53685 bp, 51 predicted proteins | sample 5400651 | NCBI WGS metagenome assembly WNGE01 (sample SAMN13153370, study PRJNA577476) | soil metagenome | isolation source: 60 cm soil or saprolite under grassland replicate 2 | place: USA:California | collected 2016-06-15 | reverse complement strand
CCGCGCCCGCCCCCTCGAGCGCGCCGCGAGCGCAGCTGATCCACATTGAAGTGGATCGGCGGTTGGGCCACGAGTGGGACGAGTGGAACGGCCGCCCATTGCCGGGCGGCGGAAACTTCTCGGCCGCGCCGGGACTCTTCTTCAGATTTGCGGCGCTGACCGTGGTGACGGCGACCGCTGCCCTCGCGCTTCTTCTATATCTGGTCGGCCCACGTCTCGCGACGCTCTGGCCTCGGCTGCCCACGGTCCTCTGGATTACCGTGGCCGTGCTCGCCGGACTCCAAACGCTGTACCTCGGTCTGCTGGCGGCGTCCTACTACGGCGGCAGGAATCTGCTGCCCGAGCGGTTGCTGGAGCGGGGTCCCTACCTCCAGCTCATGAACTACACCTCCCTGGTCGCGCGCGGCTTCGGCAAGCGGGACTGGGTCGAGCATGCGGCGATCGACGTCTACAACACGCTCGCGGTGCGGCGCGGGCGGACGGTCGGGAAGGGCGAGCTGCTGGTGCTGATTCCGCGCTGTCTCTCGAAGCAGGCGCTCGACGGCGTGCTCGAGATCGCTGGCCGCTACGAGGTGCCGGTGTTCGTCGCGACGCGCGGGCAACTGGCCCGGCGCGTGATTCGCGAGCGCCGTCCCCGCGCCGTCGTGGCGGTCGCCTGCGAGCGCGACATGATGACCGGGCTGCGTGACGTAGCCGGCAAGCTGCCCGTCCTCGGCCTGACGATGCAGCTGCCCAACGGGCCGTGCCGCGATGCGGCTATCGATCTGGAACAGATGGAGCGGTGGGTCCAGGGACTAGTTGCCGAAGCGCCAGGCCGAGAACACACCACGCGGTAAAAGCGAGCCACTCCGCTCCCGTAAAGCTACCCGGCACCGCAGGCACGATTTTCATCAGAACAATCACGACGCTCACGACTGCACCGATCGCGGCGATCGTGACGCCGTCGCGTACGCCGCCACGGCGCGCGAGCACGATGAAGGCAAGACAGGCGGCGCACCAGCCGATGGCCCCAACCGCGGCGCCCACTTCGCTGATTGGCACGAGCACGGCGTCGCCCAGGAATGCCGCCGCGCCCGTGAGGCCGGCAAGTAATGTGATCGCCCACGCTGGCGTTCCGAACGTCGGATTCACGCTGCCGAGCGCGGGATGGACGAGGCGGCGCCGCCCCAGCGCGTACACCAGTCGCGTCGCGGCGACGAAGTTGCCGTTGAAAACCTTGAACAGCGACAGTACGGCGGCAGCGAGAATCAGCCGCGCGATCCAGGGCGTGCCGAATGCACGCGCGAACGCCGCGTCCGTGCCGAGATGCTGCGTGACGATGTCGGTCCACGGGTACACCCACGCGACGACACCGACGATGACGACGTAGAACAAGCCGCCCGCCAGCAGTGCCGCCGTGATGGCCCGGGAGAGCGTGCTGGGTCGAAGATCCGGGAGCGCTTCCTCTGAGGCCTTGGGAATCGATTCGAAACCGGTCATGAAGTACGGCACGATCTGCGCGACGAGCAGCACCGAGACGAACGGTCCAACCGGCGCGAACGCGGGTTGAAGATTCGCCGGGGTGCCTCGTCCGAACCCCAACGCTACGAACAGCGCGAAGCACGCCAGCAGCCCGATCGTCATCACATCCTGAAACCGCCCGCTGAGTCGGATGCCGCGGTAGTTGACGAGGCCGATGGCGGCCGTCAGCCCGAGACCTGCCAGCACCCGCGGCAGCGTGACGGCCTGTCCCGCGACGCTGTAGAGCACGAGATGATTCATGGCGGGGAACAGCCGCGCGAGAAGATTGCCGATCGCCACCGCCTCCCACGGGCAGACAATCGCGTAGGCGAGCACCATCATCCAGCCGGAGAGGAAGCTCACAAACGACGGGAAGACACGTTCCGTGTAGGCGATTTCGGCGCCGGCGTCGGGAATCATGTGCACCAGACGGCCGTAGGTGTGGGCAATGGGGAGCAGGAGCAACGCGCCACCGAAAAAGCCAATCATGGCGCCCCCGGGCCCGCCGCGACGCAGCCAGTCGTCGATAACGAGCAGCCAGCCGGCCCCCACCATGCTGCCAAAGCCGAATGTGAAGTACTCGAGCGCGCCGAGGGTGCGGCGCAGGCTAGTAGGTGGTAACTCCAAGCTTTTCCTTCAACGCGGCGAGGAGCTGCTCGGCGCGCAGCTGACCCGGCGAGCCGGGCGGCGCCGCGCGCTCGAGATCGCGCGGCGTGCGAGATGGATCCTCGGCGGGGCGGAACACCGCCTCGATCGTCACGCGCGCTTTCCCCGGCGCGTCAGGATCGGCCCAGAGCCGGAGCTTGTATGTCCCCGCGAACTCTCGCGTCTCGAGCCAGGCGTCGGGCGTACTGACGAAACGGACCGGAACGGTATCAGCGATGAGCATCGCGCGCGCGGCTTCCGTCACCACCCCGGGCGACGCGTTGATGACGGCGTGCAGCGCCTCGGGGACGGGGGAGAAGGGAGGGCGCGTCGTGGCCGGCGTGCAGGCGGCCCATATCAACGCGCACCCCCACGCACCACGCACGACGCACGACGCACGCATTAGTGGGTGTGCGGCGGCGTCCCGGGCGGATCGACGTGCGGCGCAGTCCTGGCAGTATCCTCGCCTTCCTCGTGCGCGTGCCCGGCGGCCCGGTTCTGGATCTCGGCCTGGAGCGTTTGCGTCGGAATGCCTGCCGCGTGCTGAAACATCATCCTGCCACCCAGCACTCCCGTCCAGACGAGCGCCGCAACGCCGACGACGCTCAGCGCGCGCGTGATCGCCAGCTCCTGCGGCGGCATCTGGAAACGGCGCGCCATCTTCCAGATCAGGACGATGGTGAAGAGGCTCATCGTCAGGATCGCCATCGTCTCGTGTTTCTCCATGATCTCGTGGATCGCGTCGCCGTGCTCGATCGCGTCCGCCGCGAGCTCACCGGCGATGACGGCCGCCCACCCGCCGATCACCCCCGCCCACAGCGTCCAGATGGCGGCCCACGCGAGCGACTCGCGCTTGGTCGCAGCGGCCGCGAGATCGAACAGCACCGCCACGAGCAGCAGCGCGGCGGGGAGATCGTTGAGGACGGCGTGCCAGCGGGGAGCGTCGTAGCCGAGCATTAGAGTCCCAGGTTGCTGACGATGGGTGGAGTAGCCGAATAGTCGTAGAATCCTTTGCCGCTCTTCCTGCCGTACATCCCCGCGAGGACCATCCGCTTCAGCAGCGGGGGCGGCGCGTACCGGGCCTCGCGGTATTCCTTGAACATGATTTCCGCGATGTGATGGGTGGTATCGAGTCCCACCATGTCGAGCAGCGTCAGCGGGCCCATCGGATAGCCGCAGCCGAGCTGCATCGCCTTGTCGATGTCGGGAACGCTGCCGACCCCGCGCTCCACGGCGCGAATCGCATCGAGCAGGTACGGCACGAGCAGCAGATTGACGATAAACCCGGAGGTATCCTTGGCGGCGACGGGCTCTTTGCGGAGCGAGGCCGCGAACGCGAATGCGCGCTTGAAGGTCTCTTCGGACGTCGTGACGGTGCGCACGACCTCGACCAGGGGCATGAGCGGCACGGGATTGAAGAAGTGCAGCCCGACGAACCGGTCGGCGCGCTTCGTCGCCGCCGCCATCTCCGCGATGGTGAGGCTGGACGTGTTCGACGCAAAGATCGTCCCCGCCCCACACAGGCCGTCCAGCTCCAGGAAAAGCATGTTCTTCAAGGCGAGGTCTTCGGTGATCGCCTCGATGATGATGTCCGATTTCCGGAGGTCCGGGACGGCCGTCGTGAACGTCACGCGCCTGAGGATCTCGTCGCGATCCGCGGCCTGGAGCTTCCCCTTCTCGACGAACTTGCCGAGCGACTTCTCGATGCCTGCCCGCCCGCGATCGAGGATGTCCTTCGATACGTCACGCACGATGGTCTCATAACCCGCGGTGGCCGCGACCTGCGCGATGCCGCTGCCCATGAGGCCACACCCCAGCACGCCCACGCGTTTCACGTCGGCCATCACGCTCCTCAGCTTCTCGGTTTCGGGCGGGGATTCTCGAGTGCTTTGCGCACTTCTTCGGCGATGCGGACGAAGGCCTGGGCGCCGGGCAGGGCGCCCTGGTTGGGGGACGACCGGATGTCGCCGCGCTCGAGCCGGTCGAGCACCTGCTCCAGGGCGATCTGCATGCGCTCGTTGGCTCCGCGATACGTGCGGGCGATCATGGCGCCGCCGATCGTCAGACCAACGCCGGGGACGAGCATCAGGACCTGCGCGAGTGCGAGCGGCGGAGCAATGAGCGCGGTGGCCCCGGTGAGGCCCCACCCGAGCACCGCCAGCACGGTGCCTCCGGAGATGCGTTTGGTGCGCTGCTGCCTGATATCCGCCTCGAGCCGCACGAGGCAGAATCCCGGCTCGAGCTGGATGACCTGACCAGAGATCTCCTCGGCCTGGGCGAGCGAGTAGCGGCGCTTTCCGGCCAGGGCACGCTGAATCGAGGCGAAGGCCCCCGCTTTCGGCTCCCAGGACGTTCGGTCGGCGTAGTGCCGTTTCGGCTGCAACAGCGCTTCTTCCGTCATCCAGCGAGTCAAGGCGCGCTCGACGGTCGCGCGATCACCGGGAACCACGCGGTGCGCGACGATGGACCGCGGACCCGTCAGCCACGCCCACGTTCCGGTCGCGACGTCCGGCGTGATTCGCGTCTGCTCCTCGAGCATCGCCTGGCGGAGGTAGCGATCGGGGATGCCGACGTCCTTGCCGAGCGCCAGGACCTCGGTGCTCGTGAGCCCGTCGCCGACGTCATGCTCGCCGGCCTGCAGCTCGGCGGCGCGCTTGATGATGCGCTCCAGCGCCTCCTGACTGATGAGATCCTTCTCCATCACACCTTCGCCTTCTCTTTATCGCCGGGCACCGGCAGCCGCTCTCCGGACGTCCGCTCGGGAAGTGCGCGGCTGCTCGAGTCTGTGATCCGATCCATCAAGCCCTTGAGCAGATCGATCGGGATGGGGAAGATCGTCGTCGAATTGTTTTCCGACGCGATTTCGTTGACGGTCTGCAGGTAGCGTAGCTGAATCGCGGCCGGCTCCTTGCCGATGATGTGCGCGGCTTGCGCGAGCTTCTCCGCCGCCTGCAGCTCGCCCTCGGCGTTGATGACTTTGGCCCGCCGTTCGCGCTCGGCCTCGGCCTGACGGGCCATCGCCCGCTTCATTTCCGGCGGCAGATCGACGTCTTTTACTTCGACGGCCGATACCTCGATGCCCCAGTCTTCCGTGCGCGTGTCGATCGTCTGGCGCAGGATCGCGTTGATCTTGTCGCGATTCGCGAGCAGCTCGTCCATTTCCGTCTCACCCAGCACCGACCGCAACGTCGTCTGCGCGAGCTGGCTCGTGGCGTAGAGGTAATTCTCCACTCCCACGACGGCCTTGTCGGGCGTCTTCACGCGCATGTACAGGACGGCATTGACCTTGATGGAGATGTTGTCGCGCGTGATCACGTCCTGCGGTGGCACGTCGATCGCCATCACGCGCAGCGACACCTTCTGCATACGTGCCAGCACCGGAGGGAGAAAGATCAGCCCGGGTCCCTTCGTGGGTCGCAGCCGGCCGAGCAGGAAGTACACGCCGCGCTCGTATTCACGCAGGACGCGGAGGCCCGAAAAGAGATAGAGTGCGATCACACCGATCGCCCCGAGGAGGATGTCGGTCACAAGGCTTCGACGATCACCGCCGCCCCCTGCCCGCCGCCGATGCACGCCGAGCCGAGCCCAAACCGCTTCTTCTCCCGGCGCAGCGCGTGCAGCAAGTGAATCGTGATGCGCGTGCCGCTCGCCGCCAGCGGGTGGCCGATGGCGATCGCTCCACCGCAGGCGTTCGTGCGGGTGCGATCGAGGCCGAGCTCGCGCTCCACCGCCAGGTACTGCGGCGCAAACGCCTCGTTCACTTCGACGAGATCCATCTGCTCGAGTTTCAGCTTCGCCTTCTCGAGCGCCTTGCGCGCGGCGGGAGCCGGCCCGATGCCCATGTGCTTCGGCTCGACGCCGGCCACGGCCCACGCGACGAGACGGCCAAGCGGCTTCAACCCGTGCGCCTTCGCGTATTCCTCACTGGCCAGCACGGTCGCCGCGCCGCCGTCGGCGATGCCGGATGCGTTGCCCGCGGTCACGAGGCCGTCCTTCTTGAAGTAGGGCTTGAGCGCGCTGAGGATCTCGAGCGTCGTGCCGGGGCGCATGTGCTCGTCGGCGCGAAACTCGACTTCCTTCCCCTTCACCTTGATCGTGACGGGCACGACTTCGTCCTGGAAGGCGCACGCGTCCCACGCCTGCTTCGCGCGCTGCTGTGACAGGACGGCGACTTCGTCCACCTCTTTGCGCGTCAGCTTGTACTTCTCGGCCAGGCTCTCGGCGGTCTCAGCCATGGAGAGCCCGCATTGCGGGTCCTTCAGGGATTCCCACAGCAAGTCTTCGAGTGGCGCCGGGCCGAGGCGCAAACCCCAACGCGCACCGCGCACGACGTGCGGTGCCTGGCTCATCGACTCCGCGCCGCCGGCCAGTACTGCCTCGGTTTCGCCAAGGAGGATCAGCTGGGCGCCCTGGGTGATCGCCTCGAAGCCGGAGCCGCACAACCGATTCACCGTCACCGCCGGCGTCTCGATCGGCAGGCCGGCCTTGAGCCCAACGTGGCGGGCCATGTAGATGGCGTCCGCCGATGTCTGGAGCGCGTTGCCGAACACGACGTGACCGAAGTCGCTCGCGGGAACGCCGGAGCGCTGGATAGCATGCCGCGACGCCGCCGCGCCCAACTCGATGGCCGACAAGTCCTTCACAGAGCCGCCGAAGGACCCGAATCCCGTCCGTACACCCGACAGGAAGACGACGTCTTTGGTGGCGCCCTGGGTTTTCATGAGAGGAACTCCATCATAAGTGGGCGGAATATGAGCTTGCAGTCGGTGCGACGGTAGGTCGTTAGGCCAAAACACGAGCGGCGGACGGGATTGTTCCCCATCCGCCGCTCGTGTTTTCGGGCGCCGGCGTCTCAGCGCGCGCGCATCACCGCACGACGTCCACCCAGCCGGCCTCGTTAGCCACGACGGCGAGGGTGCCGAGCCTGTCGAACGCGATATGACGCGGGAGCCCGCCCGGCTCCAGCGTACCGACCGACTCCAGCGTGTGAGCATCCAGCATCGCGATTTGCCCCGCGGTCCGCAGGCTCGCGTACACGACACTCTGATCGGGAGTCAGCGCGACCTCGTCCGCCGGGGTCGCGAATTTCCGTCGCACGATCTGTCCGGTCGCCAGATGGACGAGATCCAGCCAGCCGTGCTCGTTGCCGCTGTACAGCCGCCTCCCGTCGCGCGAGATCGCCACGCCGAGCGGTTGGCCGCCCAATTCATAGCGACGGACGATGGCGAGGCTGCGGGCATCCAGTTCGAGGATGCCGCCCGCTTTCCAGGTCGGTGCGTACACGCGATTGCCCGCCGGATGGACCGCCAGCTCCGTGCACGCCTGAGGAAGGGCAACGCACCGGACGACGCGGCCGCCGTTGTCGGACAGCGCGCAGGCACAGAGGCGGTCGAGATTGGTGGTGACGTACAGGGTTCGGCCATCGGGCGACAACGCAGCGCCCAGCGGGTCGCCTTCCATGGTGATCGCGCCGGTGCGGCGTCCCCACGCCAGATCGACGACGGCGACGTCTTTCGTGAACTGGTTCGTGACCCAGGCGCGGTCACCGGATGGTGCGAGCACGATGCGCGTGGGTGCGACGCCAACAGGTAGGGCGCCCATCTCGTTGAGTGGCTCGAGCCGCAGGCGCTGGAGCACGGCGGCGTGCGTGCGCGTCAGCCAGCCGGTCCCATCGGGCGTGACGGAGACGTCGAAGGGGTAGCCGCCGATCTGCAGTCGTGCCGCCAGGACGCCCCGAGGCTTGCGTGCCTCGATCGCCGGAGCTGGCGCGGCACGACGGAGGGTCAAGGGACTCGTCTGGCGCTGGGCGACCGCCTGCACGTGCGGCCGCAGCGCCAGCTCCCGCATGCCGCTGTCCTTCCAGAGCGTGCGGAACCGTAGAATCGCGCCGGCAATGCCACCGCGGCGCACGCACGACCACGGCTGCCCCATGAGGCGCCGGACCAGCCGGTAGCAGGTGGCGGGCTCGAGGTGCGACGCGCGCGCCAGCGCGAGCAGCGATGCGCCCGTCTGCTCCGACTGGAGGACCCAATAGAAGAGGCGCGTCCACCCGGCGAGCTCCTCGAGCGGCGGAAGGCTGGCGCGCCGGAGGGTCCGGGCAACCTGATGGCGAGTGCGCAGCCCTACGAAGGTGGCGACATCGCCCGCAGCGGGGAGGAGACCGTTCTTGCACGCCAGCACGTCGAGCACAGCGCGTGCTTCACCCGATAGAGCGGGAATGGCGACGTTCAGGATTTTCGCCAACGGAAGCGGTGGCATACGACCACCTCATCCCTTCGCAGGACGGAATTAAGTGCTAGCTGTACCCCACAAATAATCGCAGGGTCTATCAACAAAACCTCAAATCAGCGCGGTCACTGCCTTTGCCACCGCCCGTGTGCTGGCGCTGCCACCGAGGTCAGGAGACCGAACGTCCGCCGTAAGCGCCGCCCGCACCGCCCGCTTAAGGTCAAGAGCGGCGTCTGGATGGCCAAAGTGCTCGAACATCAAACCACCCGTCAACATGGCCGCCATGGGGTTCGCGACGCTCTTGCCGGCGAGAGACGGCGCCGAGCCATGCACCGGCTCGAACAGCGCCGGGCGGCTGCCGGGGTGCAGGTTTGCGCTCGCGGCGAGTCCGAGCCCCCCCACCAGCCCCGCGCCGAGATCGGAGAGGATGTCTCCGTAGAGGTTGTTCGTCACGATGACTTCGAAGCGCTGCGGCTCACGCACCAGCTCGAGCGCGAGGGCGTCGACGTAGCGGTGCTCGGCGGCGACGTCCGGGTATTCCCGAGAGACCGCCTCGAACTTCTCCTGCCAGATCCGGTGCGCGGGAATCGCGTTCGACTTGTCACTCATCGTCACGCGATGTTTGCCGTGCGCCTGGGCCCACGCGAAGGCGGCCCGGATGATCCGCTCGACACCTTTTCCCGTATTCACTTCTTCCGCGACGAACTCGTCGTCGGAGGCGTGCCCGCGTCCGAGATATTGGCCTTCGGTGTTTTCGCGAAAAATGACGAAATCGATGGCGTCTTGATTACGGAGGGGCGTCAGGTCGGGGTGCAGCAACTCCACGGGCCGAAAATTGACGTACAGATCGAGCTTGAATCGCAAACCGAGCAGGATGTCGCGCGCATGTTCGTTTCCCGGAACGCGCGGATCGCCGAGCGCGCCGAGCAGGATCGCGTCGACGTCGTCACGGAGGTGGCGAAACGCCGGGTCGGGAAGCGTTTCCCCGGTCCTGAGGTAGTGATCAGCTGAATAAGGAAGGCGTTCCCACGCGAGCATGAGTCCGTGCTTGGCAGCGACACGGTCGAGCACTGGAATCGCAGCCTCGATCACTTCAGGCCCGATGCCATCTCCTGCGATAACCGCGACCTTGGCCGTCCGGCCGTCGGGCCGTCCGACCGTCATTCGAATCCGGTGGGGCGTCCGCACGCCAGGCAGTACGCCCAACCGACGTCCAGCGCGCTGCCACAGCCGGGACACTTGAGCTCGCCCTCCTGCGGCTGCCCGCAGTGCGGGCAGAAGCGCGCGTCGCGCTTCGCGGGCAGTACGCCGCCGCAATACTCGCATTGATTCGCAGTGAGCGCGTCTTTCGGCTTCGGTGCCCGGAACGCCGCCCGCGGAGCGAATGGCACGGGAACGGGATTCTCGCCCGTCGTGTCCAGCAGTTCTTCATCCTCGGCTGCGCTGGACGGCGCATACGCCCGATCGGCGAGGAGCACGCGCTCGGCGGCGCGGCCGTTCACCATCACTTGCGCGTCGGGAAACGTCCGGAAGTACGCCGGGTCGGGGTTGATGGTCGCGATCTCGCGCTGCATCGCTTCGCGCACGTTCTCGGGTTCGAGCTGCACGTAGCTGCGCTCGCCGGCGAGCAGCCGCAGCACCGCCATCTCGTAGTCCTGGTGGGTCGCCACGTTGAGCCGGGAGCGGTTGGAGCGATACGGCACCAGCCGCTCGTATACGTCGGACGCGGGGAAGGGAACGGCGACGCGCGTCTCGCGCGCCAGCGCGGCGACCAATAATGAGAACAGGCGGTCTAGTTCGTCCATCGTCAGTATACCCGGGCTAAGAGCCCGGGCTCGGCAATTTGGTGCGCCCTTAGAGGGCGCACTCTGCGCCGAGCGTGCCCTCTCAGGGCACGTAATAACCGGCCCGATCCGTTTCCGTCAGGCACCGTTTCTCCACGCCGTCATCCAGCGGTCGTACAGCACCGGCACGACGCCGCCCTGCTGCAACACTTCCACACCCGAGGGATCGCGGTAGGCCTTGCGGTAGAACACGTGGGTGACGCCGGAATTGATGATCAGCTTGGCGCACATCACGCAGGGCGAGGCGCTCACGAACACGACCTTGTCGCGCACGTTGCCGGGCGCTTTCACGAGGGCGTTCATCTCCGAATGAATGCATCCGCAATTGCCCGGCACCGCGGAGTCGCACTTGTTGGGGAGACCGCGTGCGTTGCCGTTGTAGCCGATCGCGAGCACGTTCTCGAGGCGCTGATCGGTGACGACGGTCCCCACCTGCAGGCGCGCACAGGTCGAGCGCTTGGCCAGCTCTTCCGCCATGCGCATGTACACCTCGTACAGCGGAATCCGATCGACACGCACCGATTGATCGGCGGCTGACACGTGGTCCTTACTTGATCCGCTCATGCAGCTCCTTGTCGGGGTCGAAGTCCAGATACTTGCCGCGGGCGCGCTGCTGGGCGAGCCAGGTGTCGAATCCCGAGGGAATGAGACCGTTGGAGCGCTCCTGCTTGTCGGCGGCGCGGATCGCCAGGACGTTCGCGTATTCGTTCTTCACGTGCTCGTTATGGCCACGCACCCAGCGCCATTCCACAGTATGGGCGGAATCAACCTGATCGAGCTTCTGCCAGAGGTCGGCGTTCTCGAGCGCGCCCGTTTTGCGGCGCCAGCCACGAGCCTTCCAATCCTTGCGCCACTCCTTCATGCCTTTGACCAGATACTCGGAGTCGGAGACGAAGTGCACGAGCGCGTGACGCCATTGGCGCCGAATCCATTCCAGCGCCGCAATCGCGCCCGCCAGCGCCATCTTGTTGTTCGTCGTTTGCGGCGAGCACTCGTAGAAGTCCCAGCGCGCCACGCTGTCCCCCGCCGGCGCCTCGATCAATGCCGCGTTGCCGCCCCGGCTCGGCTTGGTGGAATCGTTGCCGAGGCAGCTTTCGTCGGCATGCACCAGCACGAACGGGGTCGTCACGGCTGAATGACCACCGGAATATCGGTATGCAGCAAGATCTGCTCGGCGTGCGAGACCGTCACGTCGCTGCGGCGTCCCGACGAGACATGGGCGCCTGCAAACAGCGCATCGCACTGGGTGCGCTCGATCACGCGCGCGACCGCCGCGCCGGGCGTGCCCGGCTCGACGTGCGTGACGTAGGCGACGCCTTGCAGCGACAGCATGGCTTCGGCCTCGCCGATGACCATGGTGCCGACGGCTGGATCGACCGTCGCGTGAATGACGTGCACCGTGCTGTGCGTGACGCTGGCGAAGCGCGCCACCAACTCCAGCGCGCGCTGGGCCGTCTCGCGCCCGTCGTAGGCGACCGCGCAGGCGCTCATCGGCGACGGCTTGCTGGCGCACACGATCACGGTCCGCTCCGCGATACGGATCAACGACGACACGGTCTTGCCAAGCACATCCGCGGGCGACGAGCGGCCGCGCCGGCCTACCAGCACCGTGTCCACGTCACCCGCGAGCGCGGCGAGCTCGGCATCGGGGTCGCCGTGCTTGAGGACCGTTTCCACCGCGAGACCGGCATCTTTGACCCGCTCCTGCGCCCGCTGCAACAGCGCCCCGGAATCGGACGAGCGGCGCCCGAGGCCATGCGTCTCTTTCACGTGTGCGATGACGAGCCTCGATTTGAAGCGATGACCCAGCATGACCGCCTGCTCCAACGCTTCGTCGGCGCTCGGGCTGCCGTCCAGGCCGATCAGCAGGCGTGTGAACACGGCGGGGGACGGTGCTCAGGGGAGCACCGCGAAGCTCTCCAGATCGCGAAGCCGGAACGTCAGGAGCTCGCCGGTCATCGGCAGCCGCCCCGCCAGCACGTCGTCCCGCCCGCTCGTTTCAAGACGCTCGGCCACGACGACATATTCGGTCCCCCGGCGCCGCAGCGCTACCCGGAGATGCTGCCGCACGGCGCGCTCCAGCGCATCCAGGGCGTCGGGGCTCAGGGCGCGGTACTCGGGGATTGCCGGCACAAGCCGTCAGCGCACCGCGATCGCGCCGGGCACGCCCCGCGCGAGGCGACCGATCCGCGCCGCGGCCGGCGTCCCTTCACGCTGCAGCGCCGCGAGCAGGGTGTTGGCGCGATCGGGGTCCACGGCAATCAGCAGCCCTCCCGACGTCTGCGCGTCGAACAGCAGCACGCGCATCGCTTCCGCGACGCCGGGCTCGAACGTGACGTGCGGCGCCAACGCCTCGCGGTTCCGTTCGGTACCACCGGGAATCGCCCCTCGTGCGACGAGCTCGGCAGCGTTGGGGAGCAGCGGCACGGCCGCGGCGTCGATCTCGGCGGACACGCCGCTGGCCGCCAGCATGTTGTGCAGGTGGCCCAGCAAGCCGAAGCCCGTGACGTCCGTCGCGGCATGCACGCCACCTCCGGTGGCGCGCATGGCGCGCGCCGCGCCCGCATTGAGGGTGGTCATCGATTGCACCGCCGGCGCGATTTCCGCGGCCGTCGCAAGGTCGCGCTTCAACGCGGTGCTGAGGATGCCTGTCCCGATCGGCTTCGTGAGCACCAGCGCGTCGCCCGCGCGCGCGCGCGCGAGCGTCACGATGCGCTTGGGATGTACCTCGCCGATCGCGGCCATTCCGTACTTGGGCTCGGGGTCGTCGACCGAGTGGCCGCCGAGCACGAATGCCCCGGCTTCGCGCGCGATGTCGGCGCCACCGCGCAGGACTTCTCCCAGCAGCTCGTAGGGAAGCGTGTCGCGCGGCCAGCCGACGAGATTGAGCGCGAGCAGCGGCGTGCCGCCCATCGCGTACACGTCGGAGAAGGCATTCGCGGCCGCGATGCGGCCGAAGTCATACGCGTCATCGACGATCGGCGTGAAGAAATCGACGGTCGCGACGATCGCGCGGTCCGGCGTCAACTGGTACACGGCGGCGTCGTCCCGCATCGAGGCATCGACCAGGATGCGGGGATCGGTCAGGGGCGGCACGTGGCGCAAGACCTGCGCCAGCTCGGCGGGGCCGAGCTTGCAGGCTCAGCCGGCGCCGTGCGAGAGCGCAGTCAGTCGAATCGTTGTCATTGGTCCAGCGAAGATAGCTACGAAAGACGCCAGGCGAGCAGGGCTCCCGCCACCAGATAGCGGGTGAGTTCACCGACCTCGATAGCGACGAAAGCCGACTTTCGGCGAGGGGCACCGGATGTGCTGAGAAGTTGAGTGGGAACGGTTGCGAGCAGACCAATGAGCAAGAACACGAGCCACCACTCCCCACTCCCGAGGGAATCGAACCACAGCGATGCGAAAAGCGTTACGACGCCCGCTTCGACGACCTTCCACCGCATGATCGGGATCGGGACCGAGCCCATGATTCCGACCTGCCCAGGGCGTCGTAGCATGAATGCCGCTGCCAACTCTCCCAGGATCGTGGCCACATAAAACCAGATGGTGACCAGGATCCAGGCAGGAACTAGCCGACCGAGCGTCACGCTATCTGGACTGCTTGTATCCGGGACCCCTGAGCCCTCGGCCCGGGCGCGCGCTCGTAAGCTGCCCCTTCTTCAATACCATCTGCCCGTTCACCAGCACGTACTCGATCCCCACCGATGTCTGATGCGGCTGTTCAAAGGTCGCGCGATCGATCACGGTCGCTGGATTGAAGACGGTGATGTCGGCGGACATCCCGGGCCGCACCAGGCCGCGATCGGCGAGGCCGACGCGCTGTGCGGCCAGCGACGTCATCTTCCGCACCGCGAATTCGAGCGGGAACAGTTTCAGGTCGCGCGAATAGTGGCCGAGGATGCGCGGGAACGTCCCGTAGGCACGCGGGTGCGCCGACTGCGTGCCGAGCGGCCCATCTGGCGCGACGCCGCCGAAGTCGGTGTTCACGGCGACCCACCACTGCTTCATCCCCGCCTGCACGTCCTGCTCGTTCATCACCGCATACACCGCATCGGTGCGGTGGCCGCCCTCGGCAAGCACGATGTCGAACACCGTCTCCACCGGGTCGCGATGACGGGCGGCTGCGATTTGAACGATGGTCTTGCCTTGCAGGTAGCGCAGCGAGTCCTGGAACGTGCCCGTGATCAGCACGCCCGCGCCGCCGCCTGCGGCCGAGTAAAAGCTCTCGGTCCGCGGATTGAGGATCTCGGCGTGGAGGCGCGCGCGCGTAGCCGGGTCGCGCAACCGCACCAGCAAGGAATCCCAGCCGCCGCTCTCGGCCCACGTGGGGATCGAGGCATCGAGCGACGTCGCCGCGCGGATGTAGGGATACTGATCGGCGGTAACATCCAGTCCCGCCGCCCGCGCCGAGTCGATGCGCGCCAGCACGTGCGCCATTTTCCCCCAGCTGCGGCGGCCCGACAGCTTGAGGTGCGACACTTCCGCCGGGATGCCGGCCTGTCGCGCGATCTGGAATACCTCATTGAGGGCGTCGTCGATCTGCTCGCCCTCGTTGCGCATGTGCGACGCGTAGATACCGCCATGCCGCTGCGCGGCCCGGGCGAGCGCCACGAGCTCATCCGTTTTCGAATAGCTCGCCGGCGCGTACTCGAGCGCGGTCCACACGCCGAGCGCGCCCTGCTCCATCAGCGTGTCCACGATCGCCGCCATGTGCGCGAGCTCGGCCGGGGTGGGGGCGCGGTCTTCATTCCCCATCCCCGCAAGCCGCAGCTGCGTCGCTCCCACGAACGTGGCGATGTTGAGCGCCGATCCCTGCCGTTCCAGCTGCGCGAAATAGCCGGTGAGATCGCGCCAGTCCTCCCGGTAGTGCCACTTCTTCATGGCATCGGAGTCACCCACGACCAGCTGGTCCGTGAGGGGCGCCACCGAGCCACCTTCGCCCGTCACCTCGGTCGTAATGCCCTGCGTGACTTTCGAGAGAACGCGGTTGTCGATGAGGACGTTGATCTCCGATTGACCCATCATGTCGATGAACCCGGGGGCGACGACCAGGCCGCTCACATCCAGCGTTTCGCGAGCGGCCGCGGTGCCGAGAAAACCGACCGCCGCGATGCGGTCGCCGCGGATACCGAGGTCGCCGCGGTAACGCGGGTTGCCGGTGCCATCAATGATCCAGCCGTTCTTGAGGATCAGATCGTACGGCCCGTCGCTGCGGCCCGGCCCGCCCATGCCACATGCACTGACCAGTGAGAGGAACAACAGATAGCCGATAGCCGATAGCCGATAGCTCATTTCCATGTGGCTCTCAGGGAATCCGGCCGGATCAGCCGGCCGCGGATCATGACCATCGCAATGTTGCGTGTAACGGCGATGTTGCGGGTGGGGTTGCCGGTCAGGACCACGAGGTCCGCAACTTTGCCGGCCGTGAGCAGGCCGAGAGAATCGGCGCGCAGCAGTTGCGCCCCACGGCGGGTCGCCGCGGTGATCGCCTCGAGCGGGCTCAGGCCCGCCGCGACCAGTAGCGACATCTCTTCGTGCAGCGAGTAGCCGGGAATGAGGAGCTGATTGGCGGCGTCCGAGCCGGCGGCGATCGCGCCTCCGGCGCGTTTGTACTCGCGCACAAACTGATCCTGCCGCTTGCGGGAGCGGCGGAACGCGTCAAAGTCTCTGGAGCGCCAGCCGGTGCGGCGCAACAGACTCGGCACGCTGCGCACGCTTGCCGCGTTGTCCGGCACGTCTTCCATGCCGGGACGCGTGAGCAGGATCGGGTTGTCGAGCCGCGACAGCATATCGTGGACGACGAGCGTCGGCACGAGTGCCACCTTCGTTTGCGCGAGCGCGCGGGCCGTGCGGGCGACAGTACTCGAATCGAGCGACGCCCAGCCCTTCTCTTCCGTCGTCCAGCCCGACAGAAAGGTGCTGTGCGCCGCGGCATACGCGGGATTGCCCGTCGCGGCTTGCACCACGCCGGCCATGTGCTCGATCGAGACGACGCCCGCGCGTGCCGCGGTCAGCGCGTCGGTCTTGCCGAGGTGCGCCGCAACGGGCAAACGCAGCTTGACCGCTTCATCCAGCAGCGGCCGCAGCAAGGCCGGCGTGATCTTCGTGTAGATCTTGAGATAATCGACGCCCGCAATGGCATGTTGATCCACGGCGCGGCGCGCCTGGTCAGCGGTCGCGATCCCGGTCGCGTTGGGGTAGGTCGGGGGCACGCCGTCGATCATCGCGCCGGCTACGAACATGCGCGGACCGAAGATCGACCCGAGGTTCATCTCGTTTTTCAGCGCGACGACGGAGTCGGTGCCGCCGTGCAGATCGCGCACAGTGGTGACGCCCCATGCGATGTAGCGCCGCGCCGCCCAGCGTTCGACGTGCGCGTGCGAATCGATCAACCCCGGGATCACGGTCTTGCCCACCAGATTGACGCGCTCGGCGTTGCGGGGAACCGGGATTTCGTTGACGCGCGCGACGGCCTCGATGTGGCCGTTGCGGATGATGATCAGCGCGTCCTGTTTCGGCTCGCCGCCCGCGCCGTCGATGAGCGTCGCGCCCTCGAGCGCGATGACGTGGTCTTTGGACGGCAGAAGCTTGCTGCAACCGGCCAGCAGCAGCAGCGCGATCACGGTGGCCGTCCGGCCGTCGGGCCGTCTGGCCGTCATTTCGGATCCGCTGCGGTGTGATCGTGCAAGATTCGCCAACGGTCGCCCTGTTTCTGAAGCACCAATGTGAACGGTCCGCTGGCGACGATCGCGTCGCGGCGGGTCAGCTTGAAGCGCGCTGTCGCGTATGCGAAGTCGGGTGTCAGCACGCGCACGTGCAGCTCGTCGAACGAAAGCGAGTCGCGCGATTTCCCCTTCGCGAAGTAATTCGCCTGGTAGCGATCATACAGCGCTTGCCAGCCATACTGCACGTGACCGGCCGACACGTAGCTGGTGAGCGAGTCGCGAGCGTAGTCGCTCATGAACCCCGCGAGATCGCCGTGATTCCAATCGGCGGCGGAGCGCTGCAGCATCGCGGCAATTTCCTGCGGCGGATCGCCGAGCGGGATTTTCGGCGCTGAACAAGCCGCCGCGATCGAGAGCAATACGACGCACGACGCACGACGCACGGTATTTTTCTCCTTAACGTGGCCGCGGGAGCGCCTCCTCGAGACGCTCCCGCGGTCGTCATTGCCTGTCGTGTTAGCGGCGGCGTTTCTTCTTCCCGGCCTTCTTCTTCTTCGCCTTCTTCGCCGGCTTCTTCCGGGCCTTCGGCCGCGCCTTCTTGGCGGCTTTCTTTTTCTTCTTGGCCTTCGGCTTGGAAGAGGGGCGCGCGTGCGACTCTTCCATCGGCATCGATGGGCTGGGCGGTGGCGTGGGTGCCGAGGGGAACATCGGCTCCATGAAACCCGGCCCGGGCCAACTGCTCTCCGTCACATCCATCTGCTCAAGCATCGGATCTCTCCTATGCTGATAAGGTGCGGGGGCGGCGTGGGTGGCCTATAGCTTACCGCGGGATTCTGACCTCGCAAGTGATACGGACTACCGCCTTTTGGGCCTGTTTCATGTGACCCCCCTGTGACAAGTTGGCTTGACAATGGCATTTAGCCGGACACACATTCGCCAGCCATGATCAGACGCGGACTCGTTGCTGCCCTCGCGCTCTCCCTACCGGGCACGGGAGCGGCCCAGAACGTCGCCGAAGTCCAGGTTGCGCCTCCTTCCATCACCATCCGCGTCGGCGAACGCAGCGGCTTGCTGGCGACGGCGTTCGATCGCATCGGCAATGTCATCCCCACGGTGCGCATCATCTGGTCGTCGAACAACATCAACATCGCCAAAGTCGACAACAACGGCACCGTCACGGGCATCGGCAACGGCGTCGCCCCCCCCGCCGCCGCCGGGCGCTCCGCCAGCTCCCCCCGGCCCTGACCCGTTTGCCGGCCAGCCGGCCGGCAGTGGCCCCGCCGCCGCCCTGCGCCTGGAGCCTGGTGTGATCTACCTGCTGGCCTCCGAGAACACGCGAGTGTCACCGCGTGCGCTGCGCGAGGACGGGTCACCGGCGGCGCCCGTGCTGGTGACGTGGACGTCGCTACGATCCGACGTTGCCAGCGTGGATCAAAGTGGCAATGTCGTCGCCCTTTCCCCCGGCCAGGGCACGATTCAGGCGACAGCTACTGGCGGGCTCACGGCTACCGCTCCAGTCGTCGTCCAGCAAGCGGAGTACACGGTGCGCGAGGGGTCGCCGCTCAAGCTTTCCCCCGGTGAGGTCGATACCCTACATGTGATCGTCGCAGCGCAGAACAACCGGACCGTGAACCCGCTGGTGCTGCAGTGGGCGTCGAGTGATCAGAGCGTAGCCCGCATCAGCCTCGGCGGCGTCGTCACCGCCGCTGGGCCGGGCAAGGCGATTTTGACCGTCTCAGGCCTGCTGCAGAGCAAGAACATCGACGTATCGGTTCACCCAATCGTTGAAAAGCTCTCGGTTCGCCCCACCGTCTCCGCCGAGGTGCCGGTGGCCCTCACCGGAACGGTCAAGTTCGAGGCCCAGGCGCTGACATCGGATAACACGCCTGTTCCGGAGGCGCCGCTCCGCTGGAGCGTCGCCGATCCAGCCATCGCGAGCTTCGATCCGCAAACCTGGACGCTGACCGGACGGGCCGTTGGAAAGACGCAGCTGACGGTTCGTGGGCCGCGGACCGGGCTGATCGCCGTCTGGAATGTCAGCGTCATCGCGGGGTCGGTGCGGTTTACCCAGCCTCGCGTGGGCATCGGGCTCAATCAACGGCACACGTTGCGGGCGAACTACGCCGACGATCAGGGCAACGTCCTGGGACCGGCTACAAACCTCACCTGGAGCAGTGACAATCCCCAGGTAGCGACCGTCGGCGAGGATGGGACGGTCTCCGGGACCGGCTATGGCCATGCGCACATCACCGCGGCCGCGCCCGGCGGCAAGAGTGCGGCGGCCGACGTCTATGTCGTTGGCGAGATCATCGTCGCAAGCTCGCGCACCGCGGGCAAGTTCCAGCTCTATGCCGCGGAGCGTTCCAACCTCGCGCAGCTCACGAAGCTCACCCCTGATACGTCGTCGGCCACCGATCCGGCGTTCTCGCCCGACGGCTCACGCATCGCGTACGTCTCGCAGCGTGACGGCAACGCCGAGATCTACGTGATGAATGCGGACGGCACCGGGGCCGTGCGGGTGACCAATGATCCGCAGCCCGATGGGCGGCCGGCGTTCACGCCCGATGGGCAGGCCATCGTTTTCCATTCGTCGCGCCCAGCCCCCCCAGCCCCCCCAGCCCCCCCAACGCCCCAAGCCTCCGCGGGCAAACAGCAGATCTGGACGGTGAACCTCGACGGCACGGGACTCACGCAGCTCACGCGCGACTCGGTCAATGCGTCGCCCACGGTGTCCCCCGACGGGCAGACCGTCGCGTATGTCTCGACACGCAATAAGGACTCCGACATCTGGCTCATGGGCCGCGACGGCTCGAACCAGCGCCAATTCACCCGCTCCCCGCAGCAGCGCGAAACCGAGCCGCGCTTCCTGCGGGACGGTACGCTCGCCTATCTGGTCGAACGGCGGGACGGCAATCGCACGGTGCAGCAGGTGATGCGCGCCGATCTGGCGACGGGCAATGTCACGGCGCTGACAGGCACCGATCTGGCGATCGCATCGTTCGCCGTTTCTCCGTCCGGTGACCTCGTCGCGCTGGTCGTCAACGCCGAGCCGCAGAATCGCCGCAATCCCGCGTATCGGGTCTATATCCAGCCGGTCAGCTCTGCGACCCCGGTCCCCATGCCGACCACAGGGACAGAGCAGATGATCACGCCGACGTTCCGGCCCTAATAGGAGTCAGGAGTCAGGAGTTGGGATTCTGGGGGAACGAATGCGCGCCTGCGTTCTGACCGCCACCGGCGGTCTCGACCACCTCCAGATCACCGAAGTGCCTGACGCACCCGCACCGCGGGCGGGCGAAGTCCGCATCGCCATTCGCGCGGCGGCGCTCAATCATCTCGATCTGTTCGTTGCCGAGGGCATGCCAGGTGGGGCCGATCGCTTTCCGCACATCGTCGGCGCCGACGGCGCCGGCGTGGTCGAATCGGTCGGGTCCGACGTGAAAACGGTGAAAGTCGGCGATCGCGTCATGCTCAATCCGGGCATCTCCGACTACACGTGCGAGTTCTGCCGCGCCGGCGAACATTCCCAATGCGTCAATTACCGGCTGCTGGGAGAGCATCTGCCCGGGACGGCCGCCGAGCTGGTGACGGTTCCTGCGCACAACGTCGGGCGGATTCCGCAATTGTCTCCCGAGCTAACATGGGCGGAGGCCGCCGCCTTTTCGCTTGTTACACTCACGGCGTGGCGCATGCTCGTCACGCGCGCGCAGCTCAAAACGGGTGAGACCGTGCTGGTGTGGGGCATCGGCGGCGGGGTTTCCTTGACCGCGCTGCGCATCGCCAAACTGCTCGGCGCCCGGGTGATCGTGACATCCTCGGACGACGCGAAGCTCGCCGCCGCCAGACAGCTCGGCGCCGACGTCACGTTGAATCACAAGACGCAAAAGATCTCGCAGGAAATCCGGGCGCTCACGAACAAGCGGGGTGTAGACGTGGTCGTCGAAAACGTCGGGGCGGCTACGTGGGATGAGTCCTTGCGCTGCCTGCGGCGGGGCGGCCGGCTGGTCATCTGCGGCGCCACGTCGGGGCCGCAGGTCGGGCTCGATATTCGCCGGTTGTTCTGGCATCACTGGAGCATTCTCGGATCCACGATGGGGAACGCGGCCGAGTACGCGGAAATCGTCCGACGGCTCGGCCAGGGGCAGCTGCGGCCGATCGTGGATCGGGTCTACCCAATCGTCCAGGCCCGTCAGGCGTTCGAGCGGCTCGCGAAGGGCGAACAGTTGGGGAAGATCGTGGTGGAGTTGCCTTCAAGAGTCTAAGTAGTTAATTTTTATCAACTTAGCCATACCCCGGCTCCTGATTCCAAACTCCTAACTCCTGACTTTAATGACCGGTCCTAACGTTCGAGAGCGGATCCTCCCGCGCCTCATCGAAGACGAATTAAAGGAATCGTTCCTCGACTACTCGATGAGCGTCATCGTGCAGCGCGCGCTGCCCGATGTGCGCGACGGCCTGAAGCCGGTGCACCGCCGCATCCTGTACGCCATGCACGAGCTCGGCCTGGTCCCAGGCCGGCCCTATAAGAAGGCGGCGACGGTCGTCGGCGACGTGCTCGGCAAGTATCACCCCCACGGCGACATCGCGGTCTACGACTCGCTCGTGCGGATGGTGCAGGACTTCTCGCTGCGCTATCCGCTGATCGACGGCCAGGGAAACTTCGGGTCGGTCGACGGCGACTCGGCTGCGGCGTACCGCTACACGGAAGCGCGGCTCACCCGCATCGCGATGACGATGCTGGAAGACATCGACAAGAACACGGTCGACTTCGTCCCCAACTTCGACGACCGGTTGCAGGAGCCCACCGTCCTGCCGGGACGCTTGCCGAACCTGATCGTGAACGGCTCGGCCGGCATCGCCGTCGGCATGACGACGAACATCCCGCCGCACAATCTCAGTGAAATCGTGCAGGCGATCGTCCACCTGGTGGACCATCCGACCGCCACGATCAGGGACATCCGGAAGTTCGTCAAAGGGCCCGACTTCCCGACCGGTGCCATCATTTACGGGCGCGAAGGCATCAAGGAGTGCTACGAGAAGGGCCGCGGCCGGATCATCATTCGGGCGCGCGCCATCGCCGAAGAGAAGGAATCGACCGGCAAGCAGCAGATCGTGGTGACCGAATTCCCCTACCAGGTGAGCCCGGAGCGCGTGCACGAGCAGATCCGCGATCTCGTGCTGGCGAAGAAGCTCGAAGGCATTTCCGACGTGCGGAACGAGTCCGACAAGGAAGGCATCCGCCTCGTCATCGAGCTGAAGCGCGACGTCATCCCCATGGTCGTGCTCAATCAGCTCTACAAGCACACGCAGATGCAGCAGACCTTCGGCGCCATCATGCTGGCGCTGGTGGACGGCGGGCCGCAGGAGATGACGCTGCTCGAGATCCTGCAAAACTTCATCGAGCACCGCCACACCGTCATCACGCGCCGCACGCAGTTCGAGCTGCAGCGCGCCCAGGACCGCGAGCACATCCTCGAAGGCTTGAAGATCGCCGTCGACAACATCGACGAAGTGATCAAGATCATCAAGAAGTCGAAGGACACGCCGTCGGCGGACGCCGCCTTGCGCAAGCGCTTCAAGCTCTCGGAGAAGCAGTCGGCCGAAATCCTCAACATGCGCCTGGCGCGGCTCACCGCCCTCGAAATCACCAAGCTCGAGGAGGAGCTGAAGGACGTCCGCAAATTCATCAAGGAGTGCAAGGAGATCCTCGCGTCCAAGCCGCGCCGCATGAAGATCCTGAAGGAAGAGCTCACGGAGCTGGCGCAGGGGTTTGGGGACGAGCGGCGCACCGAAATCGTCGCCGATCAGGGGGAGTTCTCGATCGAGGACCTGATCGCCGAAGAGGACATGGTGATCACGGTCTCGCACGCGGGCTACATAAAACGGTTACCGGTTTCCGCGTATCGGCGGCAACGGCGTGGTGGGAAAGGAGTCATCGCCGCTCACCAGAAGGAAGACGACTGGGTCGAGCACCTCTTCATCGCGTCGACCCATGACTACGTCATGTTCTTCACCGAGCAGGGCCAATGCTACTGGCTCAAAGTCCACGAGATCGCGCAGGCGGCGCGCTCCGCCCGCGGCAAGCCGATTCTCAGCTGTGTCGCGATGAAGCCCGACGAGAAAGTTGCGGCGCTCGTGCCGGTGCGGGAGTTCTCCGAAGATCAGTTCCTGCTGTTCGCGACCAAGGACGGCGTGGTCAAGAAGACCGTGCTCTCGGAGTTCGGCAATCCCCGCTCGGTCGGCATCCGCGCGATCAATATCGAGAAGGGGGACGAGCTGATCGACGTGCAGGTGACCGATGGGAAGAACGACATCGTGCTTGCGACGGCGCACGGCATGAGCATTCGCTTCCATGAAAAGGACGTGCGCGACATGGGCCGCACGGCGACCGGCGTGAAAGGCATCGAGCTCGACAAGAAAGATCACGTCATCGACATGGTCGTGGTGCGCCGCAAATCCACGCTGCTCACCGTCACCGAGAAGGGCATGGGCAAGCGCTCGGAGCTCGACGAATACCGGGTCCAGCATCGCGGCGGTCGCGGCATCATCACGCTGAAGCGCAGCGACAAGACGGGCGACATCGTCGCCCTGAAGGAAGTGTTGCCCGACGACGAGCTGATGATGATCACCAAGAAGGGGATCATGATCCGCGTCCCCGTCGAAGGCATCCGCATTTCGGGCCGCAATACGCAGGGCGTGAAGGTCATGAACCTCACTCCCGGTGACCTGGTCGTGGACGTGGCTCGCGTAGTAAAGGAAGATGAGGAGGAGGTCGAAGCGGACGACGACGAGACACCCCCGCCCGCGCCGAAGTCCAAGGCCAAGGCGAAGGCCAAAGCCAAGAAGTAGCGTGGTCACTGCCCGGGACATCCAGGAAGCCGCAGCGGGCCTGCGGGGGGTCGCACGCCGCACTCCGCTGGTCTTCGTGCCGGAGCTGGGCGCTCACCTCAAGCTCGAGAACGAGCAACCCGTCGGCGCGTTCAAGATTCGCGGCGCCTACAATGCCATTCGGAAACTCGCCGACCCCGCGCGGCAGCGCGGGGTCATCACCTACTCGTCGGGCAACCACGGCCAGGCCGTCGCGTATGCTGCCAAGCAATTCGGCGTGCGCGCCGTGGTGACGATGCCCGAGACGGCGCCCGCGGTGAAGGTGGAAGGCGTGAAGCAGTGGGGTGGGGAAGTGGTGTTCGCGGGCCGCACGTCCGAAGACCGGCGCATCAAGGCGGAAGCGATCGCGGCGCAGGACGGCCTCGCGATCGTGCCGCCGTTCGATCATCCCGACATCGTCGCGGGCCAGGCGACCGTCGCGCTCGAGATCGTCGAGCAGCTGCCGGAGGTCGAGACGGTCGTGGTGCCGGTCGGGGGCGGCGGTCTGATCTCGGGGATCGTATCCGGCTTGGCTGCGGCAAAGAGCAAAGCCGTCGTCTGGGGCGTCGAGCCGGCCGGGGCGCCGAAGCTGCACCATTCGCTCGCGGCCGGCGCGCCGGTGCGGCTCGAGCGTACCGCGAGCATCGCCGACGGGCTGATCACGCTCACGGTCGGCGCCATCCCGTTCGCCGAGCTGGCGCGGGAGCGCAAGCGGATTCGCGGCGTCGTCCTGGTCGAGGATGACAGTATTCGCGCCGCCGTGCAGTTTCTATGGCGCACCTGCCGGCTGGCGATCGAGCCTTCCGGCGCCGCAACGACGGCCGCGCTACTCGCCGGTGCGGTCCCCCGCTCCAGCACCACGGTCCTGGTGGTGAGCGGCGGCAATGTGGATCGCTCGTTGCTCGAGGCTCAGGATTGAAAACCCGAGTGCTGGTCGCCGATGACGATGAATCGCTGGTCCGTACCCTGACCTGGATCCTCAAGGAGCACGGGTACGACGTCGACGTCTGTCCGGGCGGCGATGGGTTGTTCGCCAAACTCGAAGAGGTCAAGCCGGCCCTGCTGCTGCTCGACATCATGATGCCCAAGGTCGACGGCCTGCAGCTGCTCGAACGCTTGAAACAGGACGAGCGCTACAAGGACCTGCCCGTCCTCATGGTGTCGTCGATGCCGCCGGAGGAAGCCACGGTGCGCGCGCTGGGCCTCGGCGCCGCCGACTTCATCTCCAAGCCGTTCCGGGTGCGCGAGCTGCTGGCGCGCGTGGAAGCGCACATCCGGGTGGGGCGCGCGCTCGGGCAGGCGCGCGAAGAGGCGCGCAGCCGCGCCGCGATGGTGGACATCCTCCACGAGGTCACCGACTCCCTCAAGCCGGACGAGATCTACCACATCCTGGCGCGTCGCGTCGCCCGGGCGCTCAACATCTCCAAATGCTCGATGGTGCTCGCGAAGCCGGGCGACCAGCAGGGCATCGTCGTGGCCGCGTACGAAAACCCGATGCTGCGCAATCTGCAGATCGACCTGGCGCGCTACCCGGAGATCCGGAAGGCCGTCTCGACGGGCCGCCTGGTCCTGGTCGAGGACGTCGCGACCGACCCGCTGTACGAGGACGAGCGCCGCCGCTGGGAGCGCGAGGAGATCAAGGTCCCCACGCGCTCGGCGGTGGCCCTGCCGTTCTGGATGAAGGACCAGCAAATCGGCGTCTTCTTCCTGCGGACGACCGGTGACGACCCGCCGCTCACGCGGGCCGACGCGCAGTTTGCGGAAACCGTCATCAAGACGGCCGTGTCGGCGATCGAGAAGGCGTACGACTTCGAAACCGCGGTCTCCGACAAGCAACGGCTCGAGAAGCTCGCGCTGACGGACGCGCTCACCGGCTGCATGAACCGCCGCGCGCTGGCCGAAGCGCTCGCCCAGGAGCTCGATCGCGCGCGCCGCTACAACCTGGCGCTGACGATTCTGCTCGCCGACATCGACCGTTTCAAATCGATCAACGATACGCACGGCCACATCGCGGGCGACTCGGTGCTCCGCCAGGTCGGCGAGCTGCTGCGGCGCGAGGCGCGCTCGGTCGATATCGTGGCGCGCTACGGCGGTGAAGAGTTCGTGGTCGTGATGCCGGAGACCGCGCCGCACGGCGCGCAGATCTTCGCCGAGCGGTTACGGCGCCGCGTCATGCAGCGGGACTTCGCCGATCCGGGCGAGGACCCGCTGCACGTGACGATCAGCATCGGCGTCGCATCGTTCCCCGACGATCGCGTGCACAGTGCCGACAGCTTCGTGTCGCTGGCCGATCAGGCCCTCTATCGCGCCAAGAACGAAGGCCGCAACTTGGTCCGGCAATGAGTGAGCGCCGCTGTCCCAAGTGCGGGTCCGTCTACACGGACACCGCAGCCCGCTTCTGTCCCAAGGACGGAAGCATGCTGGTCGAAATCCAGTCCAGGAAACCGGCGGCGGCCCCCCCCCCCCCCCCATCAGCGGGGAGTGGGACGGGCGTACGTACACCCCTGCCCCCCGGTAAACCCCCGCGGGGGGGGGGCGGGCCCGACCGCGCCTCCAGCCTCTCCAATCAGATCCTGGATGCGCGTTATCAGGTGTTGCAAAAGCTGGGCGAGGGCGGGATGTCGTACGTCTATCTCGCCAAGGAGATCTCCTCCGAGGCGACCGTCGCGATCAAGGTGCTGTCGCCCCGGCTCGCGTCCGACAAGAGCTCGGTCGAGCGGCTGCGCCGCGAAGCCGGATTGGCGATGCGGCTCGATCATCCCAACGTGTGCCGGATCCTGCGGCTGGGCGAATCGGAAGACGGGCTCATCTATCTCGTGATGCCCTTCCTCAAGGGTGAGCTGCTCTCCGACCGCGAAGTGCGCGGCGGGCCGATGGACATCACGCTGGGCGTGACGCTGCTGAAGCAGATGTGCGCGGGACTGCATCACGCGCACGAGCTGCAGATCATTCACCGCGACCTGAAGCCCGAGAACGTCATGCTGGTGCCGGACGATGGCGGCGGCGCCGAGCGTGCGGTCGTGATGGACTTCGGGCTCGCCAAAGAGCGCCGCGCCGATCCCGCCATCGCCAAGCTCACCGCCACCGGCATCATCTTCGGCACACCCGAGTTCATGAGCCCCGAGCAGATCCGCGGCAAACCGCTCGACGCGCGCAGCGACATCTACGCCCTCGGCATCGTCGCGTTCGAGATGTTCACCGGCAAGCTGCCGTTCCAGGGCCGCAACGCGCAGGAAATGATGATCGCGCGGCTGCGGAGCCAGCCCGTGCCGATCCGCCAGCTGCGCGGCGACGTCCCCGACGCCGTCGAGAAAGCGCTCGCGCAAGCGCTGCAGACGAGCCCCGACGACCGCTTCGCCACCGCCATCGAATTCGCCCAGGCGCTCAGCGGCTCCGCGGAGTCGTCCGGCTTTCTGGGCAAGCTCAAGGAAAAATTCTCGTGATCGCGCTGATTGCGGTCCTGGCGCTGCAGCAACCGGGCGTCACCGCGATCCGCGCCGGCACGCTGATCGACGGCACCGGTGCCGCGCCGCTCAAGAACGCCGTGGTGCTGGTCCAGGGCGACCGCATCACGGCCGTCGGCACGAGCGTGCAGGTGCCTCTCGGCGCGAGCGTGATCGATCTGTCCGCCGCGACGTTGCTCCCCGGATTCATCGATGCCCACGTACACCTCGCGGGGCGTACGATCGGCGACGGCGACTGGCAGCACAGCCGCCTCACGGAGATGCCGAGCCAGCTGGCGTTGCTGGGGGCGGCACACGCGCAGCAGACGCTGGAAGCGGGCTTCACGACCGTGCGCGTCGTCGGCAGCGCGAGCTTTGGCGACGTCGCGCTGCGTAACGCGATCAACACCGGGTGGATTGCGGGACCGCGCATCGTCGCCGCCGGCATCTCGTTCGGCATTCGCGGCGGCCACTGCGACGAGACGAACGGGTTGCAGCCCGAAGCCCTCGGGCATGAAGGCGGCGTCGAAGTCGGCGTGGCCGACGGCGTGGAGCAGGTTCGCAACGCGGTGCGGTACGCGGTCAAATACGGCGCCGACGTCATCAAGATCTGCGCAACGGGCGGCGTCTTGTCGCTGACCGATTCGGTCGGCGTCCAGCAGTACACCGAAGAGGAAATGCGCGCGATCGTGGAGACCGCCACGCAGCTCGACCGCCGCGTGGCGGCGCACGCGCACGGCACCGCCGGGATCAAGGCGGCGGTGCGGGCCGGCGTGACGTCGATCGAGCACGGCTCGATTCTCGACGCCGAGGCCGTCGCGCTCATGAAGCAGCGCGGCACGTGGCTGGTTCCGACGCTGCTGGCGGGATTCACCGTCGAGTCGCTCGCCACGGCGGGCCGGCTGCCGCCCCCGATCGCGGCCAAGGCGCTCGCGATCGCGCCGCGGATGCACAACTCCTTCAAGCTGGCGCTCGACGGCGGCGTGAAGATCGCCCTCGGCACCGACGCCGGTGTGATGCGGCACGGCAGCAACGCGCGCGAGTTCGGTCTGATGGTGCGCTACGGGATGACGCCGATGCAGGCCATCGTGGCGGGAACCTCGAGCGGCGCGACGCTGCTGGGGCTCGAGCGGGACATCGGCACGATCGCCGCCGGCAAGCGCGCCGACCTGGTCGCGGTGCAAGGCAATCCCCTCGACAACATCCAGACCCTGGAACAATCTTCGCGAGGAGAGACCACTCAACCTGGGGGAGCTCGACCTCTAGGGACGGGTCCGCGGCAACCACTGCCTTGGCGGCCTCCCCCAACACGACGATTTGGTAGACGATCGCATCGCGCAGGGCGGGGTCGGCGTCAAACGCGGCGCGCCCGCGTTCGACGTAGCGTTCGATGGCTTCAGCGGCCGTAAGCATGTGCCGCATCCGCTCCAGGGCCGCTTCCCGCCCTTTAGACAGGCACGGCCTCGCGCAGCGCGGTCGCGCGAATGGACTCGCGCAAGCTCTCGGGTGTCACGACGTCGGCGGGATGCTGGAGTAGCTCCTCCAAGCGCACTTCCAGGCGCGTGAGGTCGAGCAGGGTTCGACCCGGTTCGAGCGAAACGAGAAAATCGATGTCGCTCCCCGACGTGTCGTCGCCGCGCGCCACGGAGCCGAAGAGGCGAACGTCCCCGGCCCCGTTTTCTGCGGCCGCCTCCAGGATCCGGCCACGGAGCCGCACGATTTCGTCGCGCATCCGCGGGCGCGCCGACGCGCTGCGCACACGCGCCTGGATCTCCTCGAGCGCGCGCTGCCGCTCCCTCGGGCCGCCGACGCGGATTGCGTCCGCGAGCGTCAGCATCTCGTAGGTGGCAGGCGCGCGTTTGGGGAGCTCGATCGCTTGAGGATACAGCGGTGCGATTGCCTCTCCCTCCACGGGTCCCTCGGGATCGGGCCAAACGATCATGTCTTCGGCCACGATGTGCTTTGCCAGGGGCGGCCCGGCGTGTGCCGTGGGAACGCCCCGTGCTCGCGCACCTGGCCGCGCGGGAAACGCATAACGCAGGCCGTGAGCGAGGAACTCGTGGAGGGCTAGCCAATTCACGACACGGCTACTCGGCCGCAGCAGGCCGGCAGCCTGCAAGCGACGCACGGCCGCATGTGCCGTACTCGAGCTGATGCCGAGGTCGGCACTCAGTTCGTCGTACTTCAACTCGGGACCCTCCGCGAGCCTCAGGCCAACCACTACGTCAACTGGCTTTAGGGGCTGGAGCGCAATCATGCGACCCTCCTAGTATTCGCTATTCGCGAATAGAGAATATAGCCAGCAAGTGCACCGAGTCAATGGCCAATTGACGTTATATTTGCTATAGCTTACTGTTCGCGCATGGAAGATTTTGCCACGCAGATCAGCGACCTTCGCAGCAAGCTGCAGCTCAGCCAGGAAGAACTTGCAACCAGGCTAGGCGTGTCCTTCGCAACCGTCAACCGCTGGGAGAGTGGGAAATCCAAACCCCAGCGCGCCCAGCGAGAAGCGGTCGAACGCCTGCTAGGGGAGGCGGGCGGCGAATCCGATCCCAGTGCCCCACCCGATACCAGCCCGACCACCCGACGCCGCCGCGGAATCTCCCACAGCAAGGTCCTCGGCACCCGGAGCATGGAGCAGATGCTCTGGGACGCTGCCTGCTCGATTCGCGGGGAGAAAGACGCGCCCAAGTTCAAAGACTACATCCTGCCGTTGCTATTCATCAAGCGCCTTTCCGACGTCTTCGACGACGAGCTGGCGCGGCTGGCCGAGCAGTTCGGCGATCGCGACACGGCCCTGGCGTTGGTGGAGGAGGAAGCGAAGGGAACGACGCAGCCGAGCCAGCGACTGGTGCGGCTTTACATCCCCCCCGAGGCTCGCTGGGGTGTGGTAAGTGGCCGCGTGGCCTTCGACTGGCCCGCTGACCGCCGTCCCCGCACCCTCGGCGAACAGCTCACACTCACCACGCGCGCGATCGTGCGGCACAACCCCGGACTCGCCGGCGTGATTGACGTAGTGGATTTCAACGAAACGCGCAACGGCGAGCGCGAGATCTCCGACTCCGCGTTGAAGGGCGTAATCGAGACGTTCTCCGATCCGCGCTACCGCCTGGGCTTGCACGACGTGGAGCCCGACTTCCTCGGCCGCTGCTACGAGTACCTGTTGCGCAAGTTTGCCGAGGGGTCGGGGCAGAGTGCCGGCGAGTTTTTCACGCCCACCGAGGTGGGGTTCCTCATGGCCGAGATCCTTCGACCGCGGCCGGGCGAGGAGTGCTACGACTTCGCGTGCGGGTCGTTCGGGTTGCTGGTCAAGCTGCAGCTCGTGTGCCGGAGGCTCGATCCGCTGTCGAAAGTGCCGCTGCGCCTCTACGGTCAGGAGCTGCAGGCCGAGAGCTACGCGGTGTCGTGCATGAACCGGATCATTCACGACATGCAGGGTGAGGTGGTACGAGGCGACTCGATCCGCAATCCCAAGTTCCGCGAGGGCGATGCCCGGCTCAAGCAGTTCGACATCGTGGTGGCGAATCCGATGTGGAACCAGCCGTTCGACCCGGACGTGTACGAGCACGATCCGTTCGGGCGGTTCGAGGAGCAGGGGGGCACCACTGCGGGGAAGGCTGACTGGGCGTGGCTCCAGCACACGCTGGCGACGATGAAGGATGGTGGGCGGGCGGCCGTCGTCCTCGACACTGGTGCGGTGACGCGCGGGTCGGGCAGTAAGAACGAGGACCGTGAGCGCAACATCCGGCGCTGGTTCGTGGAGCACGATTACGTGGACGGCGTGATTCTCTTGCCCGACAATCTCTTCTATAACACGACCGCCGCGGGCGTGATCGTCGTGTTACGCAAGGGGAAGCCCAAAGAGCGGCGCGGCAAGATCGTGCTCGTCAATGCAAGTCGGGAATTCAAGAAGGGGAGTCCTAAGAACTACCTGACTGAGGAAGGAATTGGGCGAATTGCGGACGCGTACTCGGGAAGCGAGAACCTTGAAGGTCTTGCTGCGGTGATCTCAACTGGCGAGGCGGCCGCTACGGACTGGAACCTTTCGCCATCCAGGTACATCGGAAACGCTTCGAACGCAGAGTTCCGGCCTCTTACGGCCATCAAGGCTGAGCTGGACGAGCTGAGCGCGGAGAGCGCAACCGCGCAGGCCGAACTCGACCGCGTGTTGAAGCAAATGGGGATCTGACCGGTGTCGATCTTCGAAACCTCCCTGCCGGAAGGATGGGTTTGGGAACCGCTAGGGCGGCACTATCGAATCACGAAAAAACCCCGAGCGCTCGATTACGCAGGACAAGAGCGGATTCCCTTCGCCCCTATGGAGGCGGTCCCGGCGGGGGGTAGCGCGAGCATTCGGTACGACAGTCGGCTCCCTGAAGCGATCACCAGCGGGACCTACTTCGAGCGCGGAGACGTCCTCGTCGCCAGAATCACTCCGTCATTCGAGAACGGGAAGCAAGGGAAGGCAGACGACTTGCCCGCGGCATTCGGCGTTGGCTCGACCGAGCTGATCCCGCTGCAGCCGATTGGGAAAGGGGACCCGTGGTACCTCTTCTACTACCTCCTCCACCCGGACGTACGTGATCACCTGACCGGGAAGATGGAGGGATCGACGGCTCGGCAGCGCGTCCCAGATCAAGCGTTACTGGAGTTGATGGTGCCAACTCCCCCACCAACAGAGCAGGCAAGGATTGCGTGCGTATTCCGTGTTTTACAGCGCCTCCGGGACGTGGAGGCGCGGGCGATCCTTGCCACCCGCGAGCTGAAGCAGGCCGCGATGCAACAGCTCTTCACGCAGGGGTTGCGCGGTGAGGAGCAAAAGGAGACGGAGATCGGGCCGGTACCAGCGAGTTGGGACGTGGTCAGGCTCGGGACGCGCTGCGATGTTGTAAGCTCTTCCCTCTCCTACACCGACTTCTCGGCAATGCAGGACATCTCAACCGCGGAGACCGTTAAGGCGATGGGCGTGAAGGTGTCAGACATGAACCGGGAAGGAAACTCGGTACGGTTCACGCACTCTGCGATCGAGAAGCACGTCCCGCGCTCAGTCGCGGAGCGGAGACTGGTGCCGCCCGACACGATTGTGTTTCCGAAACGGGGGGCCGCGATCGCAACCAACAAGAAGCGCTTGACGACGGCGTGGACCGTGCTGGACCCAAACCTGATCGGCGTGCGGGCGCGTGAGCAGCTCACCACGGCTTACCTCTTTTACTGGCTGCAAAGCTTTGATCTAAGGTCGATCACGGAGCCCGGCCCGACCCCGCAGCTCAACAAGAAGCACTTGGTGCCGCTATCGATGCCGGTACCCTCAGACTATGGAGAGCAAGCAGAAATCACCGCTGTCCTCGAAGCGATTGATGAGAGTTTAGACGTCCACGAACGCAAGCGTGCGGCCCTGGAGCAGTTGTGCCGGGCACTGCTTAACGACTTGATGACCGGCCGCCTGCGCGTTCGGGACTCGGGCGAAGGCGTCGCTGCATGAGGCCGAAGACCACCAAGCCGGTCCCCACCTTGGCTCCCCGCCACCTCGCTAACGAGGCGGCCACGGTCCAGTTCCCCCTCGTCCGTCACGCGAGCGACGTCGGTTGGACCGTCGTGTCGAAAGAAGACGCGCTGCGCAAGCGCGGTGGCGAGCAGGGGTTCTTCTTCTACGATGAGCTGCGGGACGCTCTGCTGCGCCTGAACCCGGGCCTCGTCTCAGCCGACAACGTCCAATCCATTATCAGCCGAATGGAGGGGGTCCGCCCGAGCATCGAGGGTAATCGCGAGATCCTCGAATGGCTGCGCAATCAGCGCACGGTGTTCGACGAGACTGAAAAGCGGCACCGCAACGTTACGGTGATCGACTACGAGCACCCTGAGAACGATCGCTTCCACGTCACCTATGAGTGGACTTCTCGGGCTCCCGGCCGCAAAGGCAACCGCGCCGACATCATCTTCCTTATTAACGGCGTCCCTGTCGCCATCGTCGAGAACAAGAATCCCGACAAACGCGATGCCCTGACCCGCGCCGTCACCCAGCTGCGCCGCTACGAAGTCGACACGCCGGAGCTGATGGTGATGCCCCAGGTGTTCAACGTCACCCACCTCATCGAGTACTACTACGGCGTCACCTGGAACTACGCCCGCAAGGCCGTCTTCAAATGGAAGGTCGAGCCGTCCGAGACCTACCGAGAGGCGGTCCACAGCTTCTTCCGTATCCCGCACTTCCTCGAGCTGTTGCGGGAGTGGCTCCTGTTCTACGTCAAGGACGATGAGCTGCAGAAGACGGTTCTGCGGCAGCACCAGACGCGTGCGGTGGCCAAGGTCATCCAGCGCTGTGCTGATCCTAGGAAACGGCGGGGCCTCGTGTGGCACACTCAAGGCGCGGGAAAGACGTTCACCCTGCTTACTAGCGCTCGGCTCATCCTCCAGGATACGAGAGCGTTCCCCGGCGCCACGGTGTTGCTCGTGGTGGACCGTAACGAGCTCGAAGGTCAGCTCTCAGGCTGGGTGGACCGTGTGCTCGGGGAGCTCCAGGGCGCGAGCATCGCCGTGGCACGCGCAGGCTCGCGCGCCGAGCTACAGGACCTGCTCGATCGCGACTTTCGCGGGCTCATCGTCTCGATGATTCACAAGTTCGAGGGCCTGAAGAAGGACTCGTGCACGCGGCCCGACGTCTTCGTCATGATCGATGAAGCGCACCGCTCGACCGGCGGGGACCTCGGTAACTACCTGACCGGTGCGCTCCCCAATGCCACCCTGATCGGGTTCACCGGCACGCCTATCGACAAGACAGCTTACGGCCAGGGCACGTTCAAGACGTTCGGCGCTCAGGACGCCGAGGGCTACCTGGACAAATACACCATCAAGGAGTCCATCGAGGACGGCACCACGGTTAAGCTGCGCCACGCGATGGCGCCGGGGGAACTGGTCGTACCGGCGGATCTCCTCGAACGAGAGTTTCTCGCACTCAAGGAAGCCGAAGGCATCTCGGACATCGAGGAGCTGAATCGCATCCTCGAGCGCGCCGTGACGCTCCGGGCCTTCCTCAAGGCCGACGCGCGGGTCGCGGACGTCGCCCGATTCATCGCGCAGCATTTCCGAGAAAACGTCCTCCCCCTCGGCTACAAAACGTTTGTGGTCGCGGTGGACCGGGAGGCATGCGCCCTCTACAAGCGGGAGCTGGACAAGCATCTGCCGCCGGAGTGGACCGTGCCGGTCTATACGCCGAGTGCCGCGGACGTCGTGGACCGCCCCCTCGTGGCGCAACTCCAGCTCGCCGACGCCGCCGAGAAGGAGGCGCGCAAACTCTTCCTTCGCCCTGACAAAGACCCACGGATCTTCATCGTCACGGACAAACTGCTGACCGGGTTCGACGCGCCGATTCTCTACTGCATGTATCTCGACAAGCCGATGCGGGACCACGTGTTGCTCCAGGCGATCGCGCGCGTCAACCGCCCGTACGAAGACGACGCGGGCCATGCCAAGCCGTGCGGCCTGATCGTGGACTTCGTCGGCGTACTGAAGGAGCTGAACAAGGCGCTGGCGTTCCAGGACAAGGATGTGAGCGGGGTCATCGAAGATCTGGATGTGCTGCTCGCTCGTTTCCGGCACTTGATGGACGGGGAGGCGAAGGAATACCTGGCTCGCATGACGGGAGCCGAGGGCAACGACGCGGTCTTGGACCGCCTCCTCTACGAGACGTTCCTCGAGCCGGACGCCCGCCGCCGCTTTGCAGAACTGTTCCAGGAGATCGAGGAGCTGTACGAGGTCCTGTCGCCCTCGGCCGAGCTGCGAGACTACATCACGCCCTACAATCGCCTAGCGGACCTCTACGTCATGCTGCGCAACGCCTACGGCGCGAAGGAATTCTATTACGGCGATGTCGCCAAGAAGACCGAGAAACTGGTACGTGACAACGCCTCGCTCGCCCAGAACTACCGCATTACGCGCACTGTCGAATTCACGCCGGAGGCCCTTGATGCGCTGAGGCGTAAGCCGGGGAACGACGAGGGAAAGGTCGTGAACCTCGTGCGCGCGATGGAAGAGGCCGCGCAGCATGACGGCGAGACGCAGCCCCATCTACTGAGCATCAGCGAGCGTGCAGCCGCGGTGCTTGAGATCCTCGAGGAACGACGGACGACGACGGACGCTGCGCTCACCCAGCTCGACGCTTTGGTTGCCGAACGGGCTGAAGCGGATCGGCTGCGACGGGACACTGGTCTCGATGCGGAGACCTTCGGTGTGTATTGGGTGTTGCGGCGAGACTATCCCGCTGCGGCTCTCGACTTGTCGCGCGACATCGCAGCGATCCGCGCACGTTTTCCTAATGCAGCAAGCAACGCCGACGAGTTTCGGCAGCTCAAAGCGGAGACCTACAAAGTGCTGATGCGTGTCGTCAGCGGGCGGCCCATGATCGAATTGGCCGAACGAGTCCTCGGCCTCTCTCGCGACCAATGACGCCGACTCAACGCTTCAGCGCTCTGGCGAGTGAACGTTTCAAATCGGTCGTGATTCAATGGGCGAAGCGGCTTCGCGTTCAGCCAAAGCAAGTTCGACTCCAGATGATGACTCGTAAATGGGGATCGTGTTCGCCAGCCGGCCGTGTAAGCTTTTCAACGGACCTTCTGAAAAAACCGAGGGCATTCCGAGAGCGTGTAATCTTGCACGAGTTGCTACATCTCCGTGTTCCGAATCACGGTCGCCTTCATCGCGCCTACGTTTCCGCCTATAGCGTCGAAGTCGTTCCGCGATAATCTTCTCAGCCGTGAAGCGGTTCCCCGCATTCGACCCGCCGGAATACGTCGACTGGAAGCCTGATCCCGCGCTGGTCCGGGCATTCCGAGCCACGATCGAAAGTGATCCCGAGCGCGCCGGGATCGTGTCGACCCTGACTCCTGACTCCAAGCTCCAGCTTTATGGCGGCCTGCTGCGCGCGCGCCTCCATGACATCGAGCTGAAGCGCTGGGTGCGCACCGGCGTGATTTCCAAGGCGTGGCTCGGCATCGGCGAAGAGGCCACCACCGTCGGACCGGTGCACGCACTCGAGCGTGGTCTGGACATCGTCGCGCCGATGATCCGCAACGCTGCGGCCTGCAGCGAGATGGGGATGCCGATCGCCGACATGCTGCGCGCCTATCTCGCGACCGCCGATTCCCCCAGCCGGGGCCGCGATCTCCACGTCGGATCGTTTCCGCACGGCGTGTTGCAGCCGATCTCGCATGTCGGCGACATGGTGCCAGTGATCGCGGGGCTGGCGCTGGCGTTCAAGATCAAGCGCGAGCCGCGCGTGGCGCTCACCTGGGTGGGCGACGGATCCACCAAGACCGCCGCGGCGCACGAAGGGACGAACTTCGCCGCGGTGCAGAGAGTCCCCGCCATTTTCATCATCGAGAACAATCAGGTGGCCCTGGGCACGCGTGTCGAACAGCACCATCTCCCCCCCGATTTCAAGGACTGGCCGGCGAGCTACGGCGTATGGGGAGCGCTATTCGACGGCAACAACGTGCTCGACGCCTTTGCCGCGACGCGGATGGCGGCGGATCGTTGCCGCGCGGGGAACGGCCCCGCGTTGTTGATCGCTGAAACGTTCCGCATGGGGGGCCATGCGACCCACGACGAGCGCGAAGCCCGCGAAACGTTTTCGGCCGAGCTGTTTACGAAATGGGGCAAGCGCGACCCGGTCGGGTTGTACGAGGAGTATCTGAAGGAAGAAGGAACGTCCGAAAAAGTTCTCCTGGACGTGGAAGCCGATATCACCGCACAAGTCGAGCGGGCCGCCGCGCAAGCGCTGGCGAGCCGCGAGCGGATGCCCGAAGGCGCCACAGCTCTCGAGGGAGTGTATGCGCGTCGCAATTAGCATCGCCGTGATCGCCATCGCCTGCCGCAGCCCCCAACCCGCGGCCGGCCAGGAACAGCCGCTCCGGCTTCCGCCAGGATTCACGATCGCGGTGTTCGCGCAGAACCTCGAAGGGGTGCGTTTTCTGGCGCTCGGACCGGGCAACGCGGTGTACGCGTCGCAGCCGGGATCCGGCGTGATCGTCAAACTCACCGATGCGAACCACGACGGCGTCGCCGAAAGTCCCGTGACGGTCGCCACCGGCCTCAAGGGATCGTTCGGCATCGCGTTCCGCAGCGACACGATGTACGTCGCCGACGTCGGCACCGTGAAGCGATTCCGTCCCGGTGCAGCGGAAGGCGAAACGATCGCTCGGATTCCTGGTGGCGGCGGCCACTCGACGCGGACCATTCTGTTCGGGCCGGATGGCAAGATGTACGTGGCCGCCGGCTCGTCGTGTAACCTGTGCGACGAGCGCGACTCGATGCGCGCCGCCGTCACACAGTTCAATCCCGACGGCTCCGGTGGCCGGATCTTCGCGAAGGGACTGCGCAATACCGTCGGGATGGCATTCAACCCCACGACCGGCGAGCTCTGGGGCGGCAACAACGACCGCGACAACCTCGGCGACGACGTGCCCCCCGAGCATGTCAACATCATCAAGGACGGCCGCAACTACGGGTGGCCACAGTGTTATCTGCCGGGCAAGGCCAATCCCGAGTACGGAGCGGCTGACTGCACGCAGGTCGAGCCGCCCGCCATCACCGTGCAGGCCCACTCCGCGCCGCTCGGCTTCGCGTTCTACACGGGCACGCAATTCCCCCGCGACTATCGCGGCGCGGCGTTCATGACGCTGCACGGGTCCTGGAACCGGTCCGTCCCGACCGGCGCCAAGGTCGTGCGCGTGCAGGTGGACAGCGGTGGCCGGCGCGCCACCGGCGTCGAAGACTTCATCGTAGGCTGGCAGCGCCCCGACGGCTCGCGCTGGGGCCGGCCGGTTGGCCTGCTGGTCCTGCCGGACGGCTCGCTGCTGGTGAGCGACGACATGGGTGGCAAGATCTGGAGGGTGACTTATGGACGGTAGGAACGGCGGATCGACGGATCGTCGGATGGTCGGATGGGTTGTGGCGGTGAGCGCTGCGATGGTGGCCGTGATGGCATATTCGTCATCCGCCAATCCGGCGATCCGCCGATCCGTCGACATTCATTCCGAGTACGTCAAGTTTCCCAGCGGCAAGGATACGGTGACCGCCTACATCGCGTATCCGGAGCGTCCGCAGCCCGCGCCCGCCGTGATCGTCATCCACGAGATCTTTGGCATGTCGGACTTCATCCGGCAGACGACCGAGCAGCTCGCCAAGGACGGCTTCGTCGCGATCGCGCCGGACCTGTTGTCGCGCCGCGGCGGCACTCCCGCGTCGCAGGACTCAGCACGGAAGCTGATCGCCACACTGAACGCCGATACGGTGACACAGGACCTCGATGCCACCCGGCGCTACCTCAATTCCTTGCGTCCCGTACGCGCGAACGAGATCGGCGTCATCGGATTCTGTTGGGGCGGCGGCCAGAGCTTCCGTTATGCGACGAATGCGCCGGAGCTCAAGGCCTTCGTGGTGTGCTATGGCCCCAGCCCGAATCCGGCAGACATGGCGAAGATCCGCGCGAAGGGGCTGGGCGTCTATGCGGAGAACGATGCGCGCATCGATGCGGGACTGCCCGATGCGGCCGCGGCGATGCGCGCCGCCGGCAAGGATTATCCGTACGCCATCTATCCGGGCGTCGGGCACGGCTTCCTGCGCACGCGCGAGCAGCCCGAGGTTGCCGACAGCGCCTGGCATGCCGTGCTCCACTTTTTCCGCGGGCAGCTCAAGAGCTAGCGGCGGGCGATCTCCATGAGGTAGGCGCGCGCCCGGTCCAGCGCCGCGTCACGTCCTGCGAGCACGTCAGCGACCCGCACCTCGACGGCGCGCTCCGGGACGATTCCGGTGCGCACGAATTCCCTGCCGTCCGGATACGCGTCGCGCGTGACGGTGACGCGCAGCTGCCACCCGCCCGCGAGCGACAGGACTGCCGTCTGCCCCGTACTGCCGGCCGACGGCTCACCGATGATGGGACCGCGGTTGCCGCCGCGAAACGCCACGAGAAAATCCTCGGCGGGTCCCGCCGTGCGTGACGAGCACAGCACCGCTACGGGGCCGGTGTACGGGACGCGCTCGCGGCTCGGCGGCGGCCAGATCGTGTCGGACGGCGCGGTGAGCCAGGCGCCCGCGGAATCCGGTAAATCGCTGCCCCGGTACGCGGGACGATACTGCGGCGTCCGCCAGCGTGACGTCAGCACCGGGCGCTCGATGAGCCGGGCGAGCATCGCATACCCGTGCTCGCGGCCTCCCGCCGTCCATGTCGTCTCCCGCAAATCGAGGATGAGGCCGTGATGCCGTGGCCCCTCGCGGGGAGCGCCTCCCAGCACGCGATCGAACAGCGCCAGGACGTCGGGATCGGCGAATGAGTTCACCCGCACCCAGATCGCCCCATCCGCGAGCGTGTCGGCTTCGAGTGCCGCCGCCGGCCGCTCGAGCACTGCTTGAGCCGTGAGCGGCACGCTGCGCGTGACGCTCGCTCCCCGCTCCGTGCCGCCGGGGAGCCGCAGCAGCAGATGCAAGGCGGTACTGCGCTCTCCTTCCAGCATGGCCGCCACGGCGCGCTCCCAGCGGCTCGCCTCCGTGGCGGCGGAGATCTCGGGCAACACGGAGTCGCGGATCCAGACCGCCGCGGGAATCCCCTGGACCTCGAGGATCTCCGCCAGCCGTTCAGGGCGCGCGACGCGCATCTCATCGTTCGTGGCGTAGTCCATGATGAAGGGCCGGCGTTCGATGCTCCGCAGCAGCAACGGCGGCCTGGCCACGCGACCCGCTATCGTTACGGGAGGCAGGATCTCGAGCTGGCCGTCATCGAGCAGCGCACCCCAGCGCCGCAGGCGACGAAAGAATTGCAGGTCGGTCGGCCGCGGGGACGCGCCGAGAGAAGTGACTGTCGCCGCGAACGCGGAGTCCCAGTTCGCGCGCACGGCGTCCCAGTAGGCATAGTTGTAGCGCGCTTCCGCCCAGACGCCGGCCGCGACCAGCTGCCGCTCGACGGGCGATGAACGCTGCGCCGCGAGCAGCGCGGGGAACATCACCAATAGCCACGACGTACGGGATGGCATGACCCTAATTTATCTGTTGCTGTTCGCAGCGCCGCAGTTGCTGCTGTACCTGTACCTGCGCGAGCGCCTGCCGCTGACCGCGCGCCGTCCGCTGGCGGTGCTCTTCGTGGTTTTCAACATCCCCTGGGTCATCGTCGCGGTGCGGATGTTCTCCGGCAGCCTGTGGGGCATCAGCCGCACGCCGTACATCGCACCGTGGATCGCGTGGCAGCTGCTCGGCTGGATTTTCTGCGGGCTGATCTGTGTGTATTTGCTCGGCAAGGGGGTATGGTGGCTGGTCCGGAAGGTGCGCGGTGAGCGGTACGCGGTACGCGGGACACCTGGCGAGCAGGCCCGCGCACTGCTCACCGCGGACCGCGCACCTGTTTCACGGCGCCAATTCCTGGCTCGTGCTACGTATGCCTACGCCGCCGCCGGTCTCGGCGTGTCCGCCTACGGTATTTGGAGCGCCGAGCGCCTGCCGTCGATCACCAGGCGCACGCTGCTGTTTCCCGACCTGCCGCCCGGTCTCAACGGCATCCGCATCGCGCATCTCTCGGACGTACACGCCGGCATCCACATGTCGGAAGAGAAGATGCGAGCGATCGTCGCGCAGACTAACGCGCTGGGCGCCGATCTCATCGTGCAGACGGGAGACATGATCGACATCTCCCCATCGTTCATCCCCGACTACGTCCGCGCCTTTCGCGACCTGCACGCGCCCCTCGGCGTGGTGACCGTGCTCGGCAACCACGATCGCTACACCGGCCAGGATGCCGTCATTCGCGGTGTGCGCGATGCGGGCCAGGTCTTCGTGAAGAACGGCGTGCATCTGATCGAGCGCGACGGCGCGGCACTGGCGCTCATCGGCATCGACGACCCCCGCAACTGGCGCGCCGACGATCCCCAGGACGCCGACCTCGATGTGGCACTCCGCCTCACACCGCCGGCGAGGGACGCGTTCCGGATTCTGCTCGCGCACCGCCCCGGTGCCTTCGACGGCGCCGCGCCGCGCGCGATTCCCCTGACCCTCGCCGGCCACATCCATGGCGGTCAGTTCTACCTGCCGGTGGTCGGTTGGTCCCCCGGCCGCCTGATCACGAAGTACGTGATGGGGCACTTCACGCAGGGGAGCAGCCAGCTCTATGTGAGTCGCGGGATCGGCGTGGTAGGGGTGCCGTTGCGGATATTTGTCCCGCCGGAGATCGCGTTGTTTGAGCTGCGACGAAGCTAAGTAGCGCGTGAACGATGGGCCCCCCACGGAGCGACTGTTGCTTTTTGTCGCGAAGTGAGGGGCCCATCGTTCACACGCTAATTGCCTTCCAGCCGGCATCGATCACGAGTCGCACACCGGCATCGCCGGGTTTCCATTCTCCCGCGACGATCTTCTTCAACGCATGGCTGATCGCCGCGAGCCAGACGCCCGCCCAGATCTCCACCGCGCCCGCGCGTACGGTGCCCTGAGCCTTGCCCTCCGCCACGATGCGCTCGATCGCCGTCCGAAACTCCCGCTCCGTCCTGCGACTTTCCTCGTCCAGCAGTGCGTCGAGCGGCTCGAGGAGTCCCAGCTTGACGATGGCCGTGTCACGGACCGCCCCGTCCAACAGGCCGTGCGCGACGGCCGTCAGCTGCGCCCGTGCGGTTCCCGCCTCCGGACCGCGCGAGGTCTCCTGTACCACTTTGGCGGCCCAGCGCTGCGCAGCGCGGTACAGCTCGTTCACTAGCTGCTGCTTGCTCGCGAAATGGCGATAGATCGTCCCCTCCGCGATGCCGGCCTTCTTCGCGATCTGGGCCGTCGTGGTGTCGTGGTAGCCTTTGGTGGTGAACAGCTCCAGCGCCGCACGGATGAGGCGCTGGCGCGTCAGATCGGCGGCGCCCGCGGCGCCCGCGTGGGATAGCGAGGGGTGCGACACGGTGGCGAATCTACTAGCTTTCCCGCCGCTTCAACTCCCATCAATCACTCGGAGGCGGCGTTCTCGATGCGCATGCTTGTGCTGGGCGCTGGGCTACAGGGTTCTGCCTGCGCGTATGACCTACTGCAGCGTCCTGAGGTGGAGCGCGTCACGCTCGCCGATTTGCATCCCCGCCGCATCCCGGCGTTTCTCAGGAAAAAGAAGACCAAGCGGCTGGTGACCGCGAGGCTCGACGCCAAGCGTGGCCCACAGCTGCGGAAGCTGATGCGCGGGCATGACGCCGTCATGAATGCGCTGCCGTACTACTTCAACTTTCCCGTCGCCAAGGCTGCCGTCGCGATGGGGCTGCACTGCGCCGACCTGGGCGGCAACACGGACATCGTGAAGCGGCAGAAGACGCTGCACGCGGCCGCTGCAAAGCGACGGGTCTCGGTGATTCCCGATTGCGGGCTCGCGCCCGGCATGGTCAACATCATCGCGGCGGAAGGGATTCGCCGCGTCGGCGACGCCGACAGCGTCAAGATCTTTGTCGGCGGCCTGCCACAGCAGCCGGAGCCGCCGCTCAATTACCAGATCGTCTACTCGCTCGAAGGGGCGCTCGACTACTACACGACGCCGTCCTGGGTGCTGCGCGAGGGCCGTCCGGAACGCGTGGACGCGCTCTCCGACCTGGAAGACGTGCAGTTCCCCAGCCCGGTGGGCACGCTCGAGGCATTCCACACGGGCGGCGGAATATCGACCATGCCGTGGGCGTATCGCGGCAAAGTGCGCACGATGGAGTACAAGACGCTGCGCTATCCCGGGCACGTGGCGATCATGCGGCCGATTCGCGAGATGGGGCTGCTCTCGTTGGATCCCGTGATGGTGAAAGGCACGGAGATCGTGCCGCGCGACGCGTTCATCGCGGCGGTGTCGCCTCAGCTCACGAAGCCGAACGGGCGGGACCTGGTCGCGCTCCGCGTCGACGTGCAGGGTCAGGATGGCCGTCGCGTCGCGTGGCAGCTGCTGGATTACTTCGATGAGAAGACCGGAATAAGCGCGATGATGCGTACGACCGGCTATTCGCTGGCGATTACGGGGTTGATGCAGGTGGACGGCAGGATCACGGCGAAGGGTGTGCACACGCCGGATGAGGCGGTCCCGTTTGCTGCGTATGTCGCGGAGCTGAAAGAGCGAGGAGTGGAAATCCGGGAGATCAGTAGCTCCAGCTAGTCGCGAAGCTGAACTGGCTGCCCTCGGTCCCTTTGCCGACGTCGAATACGAGCACCGTATTCCGCATGAAAGCCATGGCGACGCCGCCCCCCATGGCGGCATGCAGGCCGTGGCGGGTCAGGCGAACCGCCTCTCCCGGACCGAAGACGCGCCCCGCATCGTAGAACGCGAACAGCTTCACCTCGAGCAGCCGCGGGGCCCAGAGCAAACCGTAGCGTGCCTCCACGCCGCCGACGAGCTTGCCGGGGCCCAGAAAGCGGTCGTCGTAATAACCGCGCAACGACCGCAAGCCTCCGACGGCCACGATCGGCCCTTCACTCGATTCCATAGTCTGTTGCGCCCCGACGGGTGGTGTGCCGGTCATCCTCTCACCCGCGACCCGCCCCGCGAGAATCAGGCGCTGGAGCGGATGGACGTAGGCATGAATCGCCGCCGTCGTCCGCCTATAGCCGCGGCCACTGCCGACGAGCGCTTCGGCAAACACGCCACGATGCGGGTCGGCCTCGAGATCCCGGGAATCGAACACCAGGCCTGCGCGCGTGACGGCATCGTTGAACGGCAGATCCTCCGAGCGGATCGTGCCGGCCAGGCGATCGCGCTGGAAGAGGCTCACGCCCGGCAATTCGCGGAAGTCCGCATGCTCGAATGTGCCGCCCACCAATACGCGGACGGGGCCCACCACCCGACGCTGCAGCGTGAGACGAGCCCCATCTGTCCGGCGGCTGACGCGGTAGAAGTACGAGCGACCAGTGGTGCTGTCGCGGTCATACGTGGTGTTGTTGCCCTGGCCGTAATAGCCGAGCCGGTTGGCGCGCGTGAGACTCAGCGTGAGTCCCAGGCGCCAGCCGTCCCAATACGCCGGCGCCTGCGCGTCGACGGTGAACGCGTAGCTGCCCTGGGTGCTCGCGCCGACGTCCAACGCGATGCGGCCGAAATTCGGCTCCGGCCGCTCGGCGAACCCCATCGGACTCGACCAGTCGTAATGGCCGGCGAGCCAGAATCCGTCGATCGAGCTGTAGTAAAGGAAAGGGTAGAGGTGGTCGACCCAGGTCTTCCGCTGGTTCGCCTCGCCTTGCGCCGCAAGCGGCGATGCCAGCACAATGGCGAGCGCGAGGGTCAGGCGTGCGAGAATAAGGAGGCCGTGTCGCGAAGTTTGGCTTCCGTGCCGTCGTGCGCCGCGTAGCGGTTGGGGTACAGCGAGGCGGCGCCGAATTCCCCTCTCTTGGTGACGGCGTAGAACACGAGGTCGAACTTGGGACGCCCCTGCGGATTGAGGAGCCGCGTCTCGGTCATGGCGACGACGCGTTTCAACGTCTCGAGACAGGCATCGGTCGGCTTCATGCCGCGCCGCATGTGCTCGACCGTGAGGAACCCGCCGCACACTTTGATGTTGGCCTCGCCGAGCCCGGTGGACCCGGCGGCCCCGACGTCATTGTCGCAATACTGTCCCGCGCCGATGATCGGCGAGTCTCCCACGCGGCCGGGAATCTTCCAGGAAAGGCCGGCCGTCGTCGTCACCGAGGAGAGATCGCCCTGCGGCGTCACGGCGTCGCAGTTGATGGTGCCGGTCTTCGTGACGACCAGGTGATCCGAATCCGGGACGTCGAGGTAATTGTCGTTCGGGCTCAGATTGGCGCGCCACCGCAGCCACGCTTCGCGCGAATGCTCGGTCAACAGGTCTTCTTCCTTGAAGCCGTACGACAGCGCGAACCGTTTGGCGCCCTCCCCGACCAGGAAGACGTGATTCGTGTATTTGAGGACCAGCTTGGCGACTTCCGAGGGTGTCTTGATGTTCTCCAGGCAGCCGACCGCGCCGGCGCGCTTGCTAGGACCGTGCATGCAGGACGCATCGAGCTGGACGACGCCTGCGGCGTTCGGCAACCCCCCGTAGCCGACGGAGTCGTCGCTGGGGTCGAGCTCCTGGATCTTCACGCCCTCGACGACGGCGTCGAGCGTGTCTGCCCCCTGCATGAGCAGGTCGAAGGCTTTCTGCACCGCGCGCAGGCCATTCGCGCTCGCGATCGCGACGGGCTTCGCCGCCCAGCGGGACGGGGGAGGGAGCGGCCGCAGCGGCCGCATCGCATGCGGGATTCCCAGCCGCGTGCTCGCGGCGGCACCGCCCGCGGCAGAGCGCAAGAAATCCCGGCGCGTCACGGAGTCGGACACAAGACGGGTTTTAGCCACTCGTCTAGCGGCTGTCAACTTGCTATCGTTCCCACCCCGTGGAGCTTTCGCTCGTGGTCCCCGCGTATAACGAGCGGGACAACCTCGCGCCGCTGCTCGCCGAGATCGCGGCCGCCCTCGCCGGTCGCCACCGCTACGAGGTGATCGTCGTGGATGACGGCTCGACCGACGGCACGCTCGAGGCGCTCAAGGCACTGCGCCCACAGCACCCCCAGCTGCGGATCATCTCCTTTGCGCACAATGCGGGTCAGACGGCGGCGTTCGCCGCGGGCTTTCGGGCCGCGCGCGCGCCGGTCGTCATTACCCTGGACGCCGACCTGCAGAACGATCCGGCCGATATCCCGCGCCTGGTCGACACATTGCAGCGCAGCGGCGCGACCGCCGTTGCCGGCTATCGGGCGACGCGTCGCGACACGGCGTGGAAGCGGCTCCAGAGCCGCATCGCCAATGGCGTCCGTAACCGGCTCAATGGGGAAGTGATCCGCGATACCGGCTGCTCGCTCAAGGCGTTTCGCACCGAAGCCGTTCGCGCGCTGCCGTTGTTTTCGGGGATGCACCGCTTCCTGCCGACACTCGTCAAGATGCAGGGCGGTACGGTGACGGAGGTCGCCGTGGGCCACCGACCTCGCAAACACGGTGTCACCAAGTACGGCATGTGGAACCGGGTGCTGCGCTCTTTGACGGACGCGTTCGCCGTGCGGTGGATGCAGCGTCGGGCGCTGCGCTATCGCGTACGAGAGGAGGTTTGATGGCAGACGCCACGCACGAGCAATGGCTCGCGCAGATCGATGCCGAGCTCGACGGCGAGCTGTCGCTCGTCGAGCGTGCGGCGCTCGCGAAACACCTGGCGACCTGCGGGCATTGCGCGGGGGCGCGCGCCAGCCAGCTCGAGGTGCGTGTCGCCCTGGCCCGCTCGGCCGGGAACCCGCACGCGTTCGTCGTGCCGCGGCCGTCGATTCGCGCCGGCACGCTGGCGATCTGGGTCGCGATCGCCCTGGGGACGGGCCTGCTCGCCGGATGGGCGGCGAACCAGCGCTGGGGGGGGCCCGGCGGCCGCGCCGCGCTCGAGGAAACGCGTGGCACTATCGTCGTTCAGTAGCATCCTGTTGACTCTGGCGGCTCTGCAAGGACCGGGCACCCGGCTTACGTATCGCATTCGGGTCATCGAGCCCGCGGCGGTCGCGCCGCGGGTGCTGGCGAGCGGTGCCGTCAGCGGCCCGCTCGACAGCGACATGCGCCTGACGCTCCGCACCGACTCGGCGGAGGTCGAGGCGCTGTTTCACGTCACGCCGGTCGGTGACACGGTGAGCCTCAGCGGCGGGTTCTTCACGCGGCGCAGAGTGGGGCGATCGCGCCGTGGTCTCCCACTCTGGGAAGAAGACACGTATCGGAGGGTGGTGCGACTGGCGTGGAGTGATACCGCCCGCGTTTACCCTTTTGGGAACACCGCTCGCGCGCTGTGGGTCGAGTTGCAGCTGGAGCGGGAATTCGCGGGCGGCGAGGCGCGCGCGGCGGAGGCGTTCGACCTCGTCGATTCCACGCGCGACTTCCGGCTCGAAGCGGTGGCACGCCCGCGCCGCGCGCGGGTCATCCTGAATCTCGTGCGGGGTGACACCGTCAGCGCGCCCCGTCCGATCGATCTGATTCCGGAGGAGCCGCCCCGCATCGTCCAGCTCGTGCTCAAGGGACGCGCGACGACGCTGGTCGTGAGCCTGACCCGCCCCGATCCGGCACGCTCGGCGCGCGACCGCGCGCTCGCGCTCGACGCCGACGTCGTCTGCCTGCGCGTGTCACCGCCGGCGGCCACGGAGCCGCTCGGCACGATCTGCGGGCGCCTCAACAACGTGGCTCGACAGCTGCCACTGCCGACCGGCGACACGCTCGCCGCCACGTTTGCCTGGCCCGGCCCGCGCTGATGGCTCCGCGGCAGAAGCGTCTCGATCCGTCGATCTTTCACCTGCCGGTCGACAAGATGCGGGAGGGCTACTACTCCGACAAATACTTCGTCCGCGCGCGCGATCTGCTACGCAAAGACGCGCACCGGCCCCGCGTGACGATGCAGGTATTCGGGAAATCGCACGCGTACCTGGGCGGCATCGACGAGGCGATCGCGATCCTCAAACTGTGCGCCGAGCGCTGGGACGAGCTGGTCGTGCACGCGCTGTATGACGGCGACGAGATCCATCCCTGGGAGACGGTGCTGCTGATCGAGGGGCCGTACGACGCCTTCGCGGTGCTCGAAACGTTGTACCTCGGCGTCCTCGCGCGCCGCACGCGCGTCGGAACGAACACGCGGCTCGTGGTCGAGGCGGCGAAGCCCAAGGAAGTGATGTTCTTCCCGGCGCGGCACGATCACTGGCTGGTGCAGACCGGTGATGGCTACGCGGCGCACATCGCCGGCGCCATCGGCGTGTCCACCGACGCACAGGCGTCGTGGTGGGGATCGGAGGGGATCGGCACCGTGCCCCATGCGCTCATCGCGGCCTACCAGGGGGACACCGTGCTCGCCTCGCGCAAGTTCGCCGAGCATAGCGATCCCTCGATTCGCCTGATCACCCTCGTGGACTTCGACAACGACTGCGTCGGGACGTCGCTGGCTGTGGCCAAGTTGCTGGGAGACCGCTTGTATGGCGTGCGGCTCGACACCTCCGAGACGCTCGTGGACAAATCGGTCATTCCGCAGATGGGCACGTTCAAGCCGACCGGCGTGAATCCCCAGATGGTCAGCAACGTGCGCCACGCGCTCGACGCCGCGGGTTATCGAGACGTCAAGATCATCGTTTCCGGCGGCTTCACGGTCGAGAAGATCCGCCAGTTCGAGGAACAGAACATCCCCGTCGATGCTTACGGCGTCGGCTCGAGCCTCTTTCAGGGCAGGTTCGATTTCACCGCCGACGTGGTGATGCTCGAAGGGAAGCCGTGCGCGAAGGTCGGGCGGGCATACCGGCCGAACTCGAGGTTGGAACGGGTGACGTAGGGGCGCACCTTGCGTGGCCCGGCGGGTCTGCATAATTTTCCGCTCAAATGAATAATCATGCATCCGTCCCGGTGGGCGTGCTGGGGGCGTCGGGTTATGTCGGTCACGAGCTGCTGCGGCTGTTGAGCGGGCATCCCAACGCCACCGTGGCATTTGCGACCGCCGAGTCGGCCGCGGGCGAACGGGTCGACGGCCAGCAGCTGATCAAGGCCGACGACGCGCCGTGGCAGGACGCCGAGATCATTCTGTCGGCACTGCCACACGGAGTCTCCGGCCGCTACGTGCACGAGGCGCGGGCGGGCGGTAAACGCGCGGTGGACCTCTCGGCGGACTTCCGGCTCTCGCCGGATGCGGTGTACGGACTCACCGAATTCACACGGCCGCGCCTGGCCGATGCCGAGCTGGTAGCGAATCCGGGGTGCTATCCCACCGCCGCGCTGCTCGCGCTGATTCCCCTGGCGCAACTCGGACTCATCGATCCCGCGCGGGAAGTCATCATCGACGCGGCGTCGGGCGTGACCGGCGCGGGCCGCAATCCCAAGCGTGAGCTGCTGTTCGGCGAAGTCGCCGAGGATTACCGCGCCTACGCCATCGGCAACACGCACCGCCATCTCGCCGAGCTGAAGCAATCGCTGGCGCGCGAAGGCGGATTCACGGGCGACCTCGTCTTCACGCCGCATCTGCTCCCGGTGAAGCGCGGCATTCTGGAAACGATTCACGTGCCGTTGACGCGGGTGCTCGATCAAGCGACCGCCGAAGGCCTGTACGACGCGGCGTACGACCACGAGCCGTGCATTCAGGTGATGCACGGGGCGTTGCCATCGCTCAAGGATGTCGTGTATCGGAATCGCGTCGCCATCGGCGTCGCGGAAGTCGCCGATGTCCGGCGGCCGCGCCTGACCGTGATCGCCGCGATCGACAATCTCGTGAAGGGCGCGGCTGGCCAGGCCATCCAAAACATGAACGTGATGCTCGGACTCCCCGAGACCGCGGGACTCGCATGCTGACGGTGCGTGTCGTCAAAATCGGCGGCAACGAGCTCGACCGGCCTGCCTGGGTCGCCGACTGCGCTCGCGCCCTGGCCGGCATCGGACCTGCCGTCATCGTGCACGGTGGCGGGCAGGCCGTCAGCGCCTGGTCGCGGCGTCTCGGTCTTCCGGTGGAAAAGAAAGACGGTCTGCGCGTGACGACACCCGAGATCGCCCAGATCGTGGAAATGGTGCTGGGTGGCCCGATGAATCGCCTGGTCGTAACGGCGCTCCGGGCCGCGGGACTCGATGCGATCGGGTTGTGCGGCGCCGACGGCGGCCTGCTGACCGCGCAGCCGCTCGAGAACGGCGTCGACCTCGGTGAGGTCGGCGCGATCGTAAACGTGCGCGCCTCATTGCTCCAAAGCCTGCTGCTCGCCGGTCTGACTCCGGTCGTCGCGCCGGTCGCTCCCTCGCCTACACCACCGATCCGTCCGCTCAACGTCAACGCCGACCAGGCGGCCGCCACGATCGCCGCCGCCCTGGGAGCGCATGAGCTGCTTTTCGTGTCCGACGTACCGGGCGTAACGATCGAGGGCGTCGCGCAGCCGACTCTTGCGGCCGCGGAAATCGAGCCGCTGATTGAAGGTGGCGTCGCGACCGGCGGCATGGCCGCCAAACTCCGCGCCGCCGCACACGCGCTCGGGGCGGGTGTTCGGGCCGTACGGATTGGCGATCTCGAGATGTTCGAGCACGCTACCGCCGGCACCCGCCTCCTCGCCGCACCACCGGCGGTTCAACCCGCGTGACGCCGTCGCTCACCACGCCCGACGCCACGGCATTGCTGGGCGTCTATGCGCGCGTCGGTCCCCTCTTCGTCGCCGGCGAGGGCTCGGAGCTCATCGCCGAAGACGGGACGCGCTACCTCGACTTCGTTGCGGGGATCGCCGTCAACGCGCTCGGCTACAACCACCCCGTCTTTCGTGACGCGGTGCACCGTGCCCTCGAGTCGGGGCTGGTGCACGTCTCCAACCTCTACCGCACCGAACCCGGCGCACGGCTCGCCGCGGAGCTGACCGGCCGGGCATTTCCTTCCGACGGGGGGGGGCAGGGGGGGCAGGGGGGGCAGGCGTTCTTCTGTAACTCCGGCGCGGAAGCGAACGAAGGCGCATTCAAGTTCGCGCGCAAATGGTCCCAGAAGACCGAGATCGTCGCGTTCAGCGGATCGTTCCACGGCCGGCTGTTCGCGTCGCTCGCGGCGACCGATCGACCCGATTATCGCCGGCCGTTCGAGCCGCTGCTCGCCGGCGTGCACATCATCCCGCTCGGCGATGAAGACGCCGCGTCGCGAGCCATCACGGCCGAGCGGACGGCCGCCGTGATCATCGAGCCACTGCAGGGTGAAGGGGGCGTGCGCTGCGTAGCGGATGAGTTTCTGGTCTTCTTACGGAAACGGTGCAATGAAACAGCCACCGCATTGATCTTCGACGAAGTGCAGTGCGGTCTCGGCCGCACCGGGACGGTGTTTGCGGCGGAGCAGTCGGGCGTGGTGCCGGACATCTACACGTTGGCGAAGCCGCTATGCGGCGGGCTGCCGATGGGCGCTGTCCTCGTGAACGACGGAATTGCGGCCGCGCTCGCCCCCGGCGATCACGCGACCACGTTCGGCGGCGGCCCGTTTGTCGCAAGCGTTGCGCTCGACGTGCTGCGCACGATCACGGAGCCGGACTTCCTGGCCGAGGTGCGGTCGAAAGGCGAGTGGTTCGGCCGGCGCTTGAGCCGCCTCGTGGCCGGCAGCGCCCGCGTCCGCGAGGCGCGCGGGCGAGGATTGATGTGGGGGCTCGAGCTCAATGATGTCGCCGCGCCGGTCGTGGCTGCGGCGCGCGAGCGCCATTTGCTCGTGCTCACCGCGGGTCCGACCGTGATCCGCATCGTGCCGCCGTTGACGATCAGCCGCGACGAGCTCGAGCGCGGGGCCACCATCCTCGCCGAGGTTCTGGCGTGACCAGCCTATCGATCAAGACCGAGACGACGCTCCGTCCCGCCACCCTCGCCGACGTCTCCGCGATGGAAGTCTTGATGGCGCCGTTCGTCGCGACCGGTGATCTCTTGCCGCGGTCGAACTACGACCTCTGCCGCCACATCAAGGAGTACGTCGTCGCCACGACTGCGGACGGCAGCATCGTCGGCACCGGCAGCCTCAAGGTCTACAGCACCGAGCTCGCCGAAATTGCCGGGCTCGCCGTGCGCGACGACCAGCAGGGCCGCGGCGTCGGCAAAGCGCTCGTAGAGGCACTGGTCGTCGACGCACGCGCGCTGGGTCTGAACGAGGTGTTCGGCCTGACCCGCAAACCGTTGTTCTTCATGCGCCTCGGCTTCCGCGTCGCCGAGAAAGAGCAGTTCCCCCTCAAAGTCTGGGCCGATTGCGCGCGCTGTCCCCGGCAGCACGCCTGCGACGAGGTGGCCGTAGCACTGGCGCTGTAGCTCCTCACAGTAGTTGACCCCTCCGCGCTTCGCGGAGAGATTCCCCCGTTGCCGATCCTTCCAGAGGAGTAGATTCATGCCCCGCGTGATTTTCTGGGACGTGGACACGCAATACGATTTCATGAAGGCGGACGGCAAGCTGTACGTGCCGGACGCCGAGCAGCTCATTCCCAATCTCCGCAAGCTCACCGATTACGCGCATGGGCATGGCATTGCCATTGTCGCGAGTGCGGATGACCACGTCGTCGACCACAGCGAGATCTCGACCACGCCCGACTGGAAAGAGACCTTTCCGCCGCACTGCCTGCGCGGCACGCCGGGGCAGCGCAAGATTCCCGAGACGGCGCTCCGCGATCCCCTCGTGATCGAGCCCGAGCCGCAGGATCCGGCTGCGCTGGCGGCGCGGGTCAAGAGCCATCGTGGCGATATCCTCTTCCACAAGCATCGCTTCGACGTGTTCACCAATCGCAATGTCCTGCCCGTGCTCGACGCGCTGAATCCGCACGACATCGTGCTCTACGGCGTCGCCCTCGACGTGTGCGACAAGTACGCCATCGAAGGGCTGCTTCAGCACCGGCCTCAGGTTCGGCTGTTCGCCGTGACGGACGCGATGAAGCCCATCGACCGCGATGTCGCCGAGCACCTCCTCAAGGAGTGGGGCGAGGAAGGGGTGCGGCTCGTGAAGACGAGCGAAGTCGTGATGGGCGGTCTGGTCGACGAGCTGGCGCGAGCCACGGCATGACGTCGACCGCATCCGTTCCGACTCACGCTGTCGCCGTCCCTTCTTTCGGCAAATTCTTCCTTCCCGGACCGACCGACGTCCATCCCGACGTTCTGGAAGCGATGATCCGGCCAATGATCGGGCATCGTTCGTCGGGGATGGAGAAACTGCTCCAGAACGTAGCGCCCAAACTCGGACTGCTCGCCAGAACGGCGCGTCCGGTGTTCATCGGCACCAACTCCGCCACCGGCTTTATGGAGATGGCGGTGCGCAATGGCGTGCGGCGCCGCGCGCTGTCGCTCGTCAACGGCGCGTTCAGCGAGCGCTTCGCGGGCATCGTCGGCGCCTGCGGCAAGGAGTGCATCCGCCTCGACGTGCCGCTGGGCTCCGCGATCGAGCCGGACATGCTGCGCGACGCGTTGAAGCGCACGCCGGTGGACGCGGTCACCTGTGTGCACTCCGAAACATCCACGGGGGTTTTACAAGATGTCGCCGGGTATGCCGAGGCTGCTCGTCGACGCGGTGACCTCGATGGCGGGGCTGCCGGTTGAGACTGACCGCTGGGGGCTCGACTTCGTATTCACGGGCTCGCAAAAGGCGCTGGCGCTGCCGCCGGGGCTGGCCCTGGGGGTCGCATCGGAGCGCCTGGTGGCGCGCGCCAGGACGCTGGAGGAGCGCGGCGCGTACTTCGATGTCATCAGCTTCCTCACCGCCACCACCAAGTTCCAGCCGACCAATACGCCGGCGGTGTCGCTGCTCTACGCGCTGGAGGTGCAGCTCGGGCGGATCGAGCGCGAAGGCGGGATCGAAGCGCGCTGGCAGCGGCACGACGCGATGCGCCGGCGCGTCGAAGCGTGGGGCGCCGAGACGGGCGTCAAGTTCCTGCCGCGTGAAGGGCGCCACAGCTGGACCGTCTCCTGCCTGCGGCTCCCCGAGGGAAAGCATTCCAAGGATGTCGTCGCCGCGCTGAAGCAGCAGGGGTGGACGATCGGCGCCGGCTACGGGGCGCTGAAGGATGCGACCATTCGCA
>WNGE01000763.1_pt1 | contig 53731 bp, 53 predicted proteins | sample 5400651 | NCBI WGS metagenome assembly WNGE01 (sample SAMN13153370, study PRJNA577476) | soil metagenome | isolation source: 60 cm soil or saprolite under grassland replicate 2 | place: USA:California | collected 2016-06-15 | reverse complement strand
CGAGGCGGCGAGGGCTTCGATCGCTTGCTCGAAGCTGCGTGCGGCTGCGTCGAGGTCGTCGCGCGTCGCCTCGATGAGTCCGTGCGCTAGCCACAGGAGGCCCTGCTCTGCGGGTGCGTCCGCAAGCTCTTCGCGGGCGCGTTCGATCAGGCCACGGGCGCGTTCGCAATCGCCTCGGCGTGCGTGTGCCAGCGCCTGGCACGAATGCAGAGCGCCGAGGTCGCGCGCATCGGCAGCCAGGCTTTCGAGCCGCGCGGCGAGCGTTAAGTGGCGCTCCGCTTCAGGGACGTTGTCTGCCCAAAGGTGCACTTCGGCGGCGAAAAGGTGAGCTCGGGCGAGCTCGAGGCTGTCTTCGGTGTGATCGAGCAGCATGATCGCACGGCGGATCTCGCGGAGAGCGGCCCGCGGCTGGCCCTCCATGTAGGCAAGCCGCGCCAACGACCAGTGGATCGTCACCTGCTTGTGCGGGTCGAGCGCAACGCCGGCGTCGATGTCTTCGAGAACCGAGCGCGCCCGCTCGAGCTGCCCGAGGTCGGTGAGCGCGTAGCTCAAATAGGTCGCGAGCCGCAGCCTGGCCCCGGCCGCTTCTTGCGTCTGCGAGCCGAGATCATCGAGGCCGTCCTCGAGCATCTTCGCCGCCTCGTCGGCACGTCCTAGGAACCTCAGCGCTTTCGAGAAGCTGATGTAGACGTTTACGTGCGTCCCCGGTGAAGTCAGCGGCGACGCGACAGCGGTGGCCAGGTACCGGGCGGCTTCCCGTTGGCTGCCGGCAGCGAGCGATGACACGAGCTCTTCGACCGGCGCGATGTCCACGCCCGTTTCGAGATATTCGGGCGTCACGCCGAGCCTGCGCGCGAGCAGCCGAATCGCGCGAACGGAAGGAATGCGCTGCCCCGACTCGATGCGGGAGATATAGGCATAGGTCACGCCCCGCGACGCGAGCTGGCGCTGGGAGAGGCCGCGCTCGAGCCGGAGCCGCCGCACGCGCGCTCCGACGCTCTCAGCCGAGCCGTCAGATCGAGAGGTCACGATCAAGGCTTGTGCATCATCCGACCGTCCCGTCCCCCCGTCAAGCCTCCCGCCTTGACAGGAGCGCCGTCGTCGTCTCTGGTCCCGCTATCGCGCTTTCGCTCCAGCCGCCGAGCCTTCTTTGCCGACAGCTCAACGGTGCTCTCGACCCAGCCTGAAAGGAGGTGTCCATGGCCCGTCTGATCTCCCTCGCGGCGGTTGCCGCATCGGTGCTTTCAGCCGCGTTCCTCGCCGGCCTCACCTGCGGCGGCTAGCCAGGTCTGGACAGTGTCTCGGGGCGGCGCCGCACACCGCCCCGAGACACCACAAACGCACGCCCACGAAACTGGCCCACTCAAAGTGCCCGCGTCGCCAAGCGCTACTGCGGAACATGCCGCACCGATCGTTGCCGGTGGGCAGCAAGCTGCTCGCAGGGGAGCGCCAACACAGGCCAGATCCATGCCACCAAACCGCCGGAAGCGATCGGTCTAACGGCCCGCCGGTTCAGCGTGCGCGGCCCAACTCCCCCATCTCGCGTAAGCAAACAGCCCGAGCGAGAAGTCGGACGACCGGGCTGCGGCCCCCCGGCCGCCCGACGTGGTGAGCATAACGCGCAGCGCCTCGTGGCCGAACAGATCGGTCAGCGCGACCCGCAAGCTCGGCCGGCGGCCCCACTCACGGATGCTGGAGGAGTGCAGGCGTTCCTTTCATGCCGCGGCAAGGCATCACGTAGCCGGCCGGGTCAACCGGCTCGTTGCTCTGGCAGGCAACGTCTCATCCGGCGCTGATCCCGCAGGAGGCTCCCGGAAGCTCCCGCCTGCACCCGCGAGTCCCCGCAATGCCAGGGTCGGAATGCCCTGCTCACGGCGGGAATCCCCGCCGATCCCCGCTCAGGCCGCAAGTGCCAAGACCGGCCTGTCACGCCGGAGGTCGCGGGTTCGAGTCCCGTCGCTCCCGTAAAGTGCCTGCAAATCAGTCTCTTCTGTTGCCGGTGTGGGTGTAAACGACCGCCGGCTTCTTTTCATCTCGCGCAGATCCCGCACAAGAATCGGCCTCAAAATCGCCGCAAGGCGCCGGCCGTAGCCGGTAATCCCTGGAAAAGGATGACCGGCCACGACAGCCGGAGATCTTGTCGCGTGTGGGGCGCCGCGCGTTAACTCGGTCCGGGGTCTGGAGTCGGGTCTCATCGGAGGAGTCGGGCGCCCGTCTCGCTGATCTCGAGGAGTTGCTCCTGTTCTGGTCGCTCTGCTACCTGGCCTTGCGCCGTGTGCTGCAGCTGGTGCTCCTGCGTTCGCGGTCGCAAGCTTCAAGGAGTTGGAGATCGTGGTGCTTCGGCATGAGCTGTTGGTGCTGCGCCGGCAGGTCCGGCGTTCGCAGCTGCGGTCGAGTGACCGGGTCTTTCTTGCTCAGGCCCGCTGCGGGCAGCGAGATCGCCGGAGCTTGCGCGGCGGTTCCTCCGAGAGATGCCGGTCGCCCCGGTGCATCAGCGTCAGAGCGGGAACGGCCAACTCGCGGCCCTTCGCGGCGATACTCGAAACGCGGCGGGTGCTCGCTCCTGCGCCGCGGCGCCGCCAACGGCAAGCGTACGCCGAAATAGAAGGTACCCCAACGGCACGATCAGGAATGACCTGCGCCCGAGTCCGGAGAGGCCTCGCGATCGACGGCGCGCTCAACGCCGCCCTGAGGCGGCCGCCCAGCGTTCTCGGTAGTCCTCGCGGACGGGCCGGAAGACGTCGAGAACAAGGGCTCCTTCCGGCCCGCAATACGCCGCGTGCTCGACGCCACCCGGGAGCACGTATCCCTCGAGCGGTCCAAGTTCGTGCGCGACCCCGTCGACCACGAGCGCCTGCATTCCTTCGAGTACGAGGCCGAGTTGCTCGTGATCGTGGCTGTGTAACGGCACCTCGGCGCCCGGCTCGAAGCGGATCAGGTTGAGCATCGCTCCCTCGCCGAACACGGGCCGGCCGCTCACGCCGCGCGCCAGCTCGAATGCGCTCACATCGTCGAAGCGGACGAACTGCGGCTCTGCAGTGCTCACGCGCTCATTATCACCTGGTTGCACGGGTCTCGACGGTAAGCTCCCGCACCGAATGCGGGGCGCTCTGATCACCGCGCTTTCGTCGCCGCCGGAGGTGACCGACCTCGATGAGCCGCAGGCCGGCAGCGGCGAGATCCTGGTCTCGATCGAGGCGGTCGCCCTCAACCCGCTCGACATCAGCGTCGGCAGCGGTCGCTTCTACGGCGGCCATCCACCCCTGCCGTACGTGCCAGGGTGCGAGGCGGTCGGCCGAACCGACGGGGACACCCTCGTCTACCTGTTCGGAGAAGGCCGCGGTGTGACCGCGCCGGGCTTCATGGCCGAGCGCGTCGCATCGCCGAGCGAGCTGCCTCTGGAGCTCCCGGACGAAGTGGATCCGGCCCTCGCGGCCGTGGCCGGGATCGCCGGCGTCGCCGGCTGGGTGTCGGTGGCATGGAAAGCGAAGGTGGGTCCAGGCGACCGCGTGCTCGTGCTCGGCGCGAGTGGTGCGGTCGGGCAGATCGCGGTGCAGGCGGCGAAGCTGCTCGGCGCAGAGCGGGTCGTCGGAGCCGGCCGCTCGGCGGCACCCGGAGTCGTGGCACTCGACGACGTCCCGGACGCTTTCGGCGATGATGGCTTTACCGTCTGCATCGATCCCGTCTGGGGCGAGCCGTTAGTGCGGGTGCTCGGCGCGGCCGCGCGCAACGCGCGGATCGTCCACGTCGGTCAGTCGGCCGGCCCGGAATCGGCGCTTCGCTCCGCCGACGTCCGCGGCAAAGAGCTGACGATCACAGGTCACTCGAACTTCGCAATGTCGGCGGCCGACCGCAACCGTGCGTACCTCGAACTGCTCGAGCACCTCGTCGCAGGGCGAGTCGTGCTCGATCTGCTGCGCTACCCGCTCCACGCCGTTGCCGAGGCGTGGGAGCGGCAAAGCTCCGGTCCCCGCGGCAAGGTCGTCGTCGAGCCTCCGAAGAACGCGTGACGGGCTGCGCGACTCGTCAAACCGAGATCGGTTCGGCCACCTCTGCTCCGACGACGATTCCGGTCTCGCTTGGAAGCTTCATCTCGACATGCTCCTCCGGACCGGGAACCGTGTCTCCGAGTCGGGCGACGACGCGGCCGGCGTGGAGTTTCGCCGGGTAGTCGTGAACCGGCAGGACGAAGGTATTCTGTAGCGCCTTCTTGATCGCAGCCTTTTCCTGACGCTTCGACGTGCTGTGGTTACCCGTCGTCTGGGGCTCGAACTCGAGCACTTGATAGATCGGCTCGACGATTTGGTTCTGAATGTCGTAGATCACGTCGCCGCAGATGCAGGCCGTGCCCTCTGCGGTTTCGACAAGGACGTTCATCGAGCCCTCCGTGTGCGCGCCCGCAACCTGGCAACGGACGCCGGGGATGATCTCCTCCGGACCGGAGAGCTCGAGATCGAGCAGGCGCAGCGCACCGGGCATATGCAGCCGGTCGACGAGGTGCTTGATGTACTCGGCCGGGTACTGCTCGCCCATCAGCCCGGATACCGAATGCTCGAGCTCGCGACGATTGATGACCACCGTCGTCGTGTTCGGGAAACGATCGTCCTGTCCCGCGTGATCGATGTGGAGGTGGGTGTGCAAGACCCAACGAACGTCCCTCGGCGTCAGTCCGAAGGTGGCGAGCTGGTGCTCGAGCACCTGCTCTTCGGAGATCCACCCCTCCATGCCCAGCCGGTGCATGATCTCAGGGCTCTTCGCCCCGGTGTCGACCATGATCGGGTCCTCCCCGCCGAGAATCAGGAAGCCGAAGGTGGGCGCTTTCACGCGCACCCCCATGTTTCGAGCGAGCACGAGAAAGCTCGAATCGAGCTCGATGTCGATGAGGTTCAGGAGTTTGATTTCGAGCGACATCGCTTTCCCCTTTCTGGGTCATCTTCGTCTGTTCTCCGGGCCCTCATACGCCGTCTCCGGGCCGATGTCAAGCCGACCTGGCCGACGGCCCGCGTGGGCGGCCCTAGACTCCGCGCGGTCGTCCCATTCGTGTCGGAGGAGGTAACACGTGGCGACCGCTCGATCCGTCGTTCGCGACTTAGCGTCCGTTCTCGGTGCCGGGGCTGTGCTCGCCGAGCCGCCGGCCGCCTACTTGGCGGACGAAACCGAGGGTCGCGGATTGACCGGCCGCGCCGACGCCGTCGCGCTGCCGGGATCGATCGCCGAGGTCGCCGCCGCCGTCGCGTGGTGCTACGACCACGACGTCCCGATTGTGCCGCGCGGAGGCGGGACGGGCTTCGCGGGCGGCGCCGTGCCGATCGACGGAGGCGTCGTGCTCTCCCTCGAGCGCCTTATTCAGGTGCGCTCATTCGAGCCGCTGCTCTGGCGCATCGAGGTTGAGGCCGGCCTGCGTACGGCGGACCTCCGGCGAATCGTGCGCGAAAGCGGGCTTCTGTTCCCGCCCGATCCCGGCGCCGCCGAGCAGTCGCAGATCGGCGGCAACATCGCTACGAACGCGGGTGGCCCCCACGCCTTCAAGTACGGCGTCACCGGCGCCTGGGTGATGGGCTTGGAAGCGGTCATCCCGCCCGGGGACGTGGTCGCCATCGGAGGTCCGATCCGCAAGGACGTCGCGGGCTACGACCTCAAGAGCCTGCTCGTCGGCTCGGAGGGCACGCTCGGGATCGTCACCGCTGCCTGGCTGCGGTTGCTGCCGGCTCCCGAGGCGGCCCTGCCCGTCGGGGCGTTCTACGCAGACGCGACAGCGGGCTGCGCCGCGCTCGAGCGGGTGCTCGGCAACGGGTTGACCGTTGCGGCACTCGAGTTTCTGGACGCCGCCACACTCGAGCTCGCCGGGCGCGCCTTCCCCGGCGGCATTCCGCGGGGGGCGGGCTTCCTCGTGCTGGCGGAGGCGGACGGAACGGTCGAAGAAGCGGCTCTACTGCGGGACGAGCTCATCGAAGTTCTCGGCGAGGACGCGCTCGACGTCGTCAGCCCCGAGGGCCCAGCCGTCACCGAGCTCTGGCGCTGGCGCGACGGCGTCTCGATCGCGGTCGGCACGGCCCGCGGCGGCAAAGTGAGCGAGGACATCGTCGTCCCCTTCGACCGGCTCGGCGAAGCGGTCGACGAGACGGTTGCGATCGGGCGCCGCCACGACCTCGTCGCCTGCAGCTGGGGACACGCGGGTGACGGCAACTTGCACTCGACGTTCCTCGTCTCCCCGCATGACGAGGACGAGCTCGCCCGGGCGGACGTTGCGGCCGCAGAGCTGTTCGCCCTGGCGGTGCGCCTCGGCGGATCCATTTCCGGCGAGCACGGCGTCGGCTGGCTGAAGCGGGGGCAGCTCGAGCGCCAGTGGTCGCCTCGCGCGCTCCAGCTCCACGACGAGATCAAGCGCGTCTTCGACCCGAAGGGCCTGCTCAACCCCGGCAAGAAGGTCGCTCACGCCGCTCGTCGCCGGTGATCGTGCGCGAGCTCGTCCGGGAGTGCGCGCAGGTTGTCGGGCGGCGATTTCGTTTGGTCGTTGCCGGCGAATGTGCCGACGACGCTGACGCCGAGCGCCTGTGCGGCGTCGACGACCTTGCGCAGATGCGCGTTGACCTCTTCGCGGTGGGCCGCGTCGGGATGGAGGTTGTTCGGTAGTAGGCGAGCGCGGAGATCTCGAGCCCGTGCGCGCCGAGGAGCTCGTGCACCGCGTCGGGGTCGAACGAGTCGACGCGATGTGCGTGATGCTCGCGTAGCGCCGTCGCTCGCCGCCGGCCGCCGGCCAGCAAGCGATCTCGAGCGTCTCGAAGCCTTCCGACGCAGCCCAGCTCGCCACCTGCTCGAGTGTCAAGTCGGGAAACGCAGCCGTCAGGAATCCGAGTTTCATCCCTTCACCTCCACCTCGATCCACCGCCTCTCTCGTGAGCTGAGCGCGATCGCCTCACCGAGCACGTTCTCCCAGTGACCGTCCACGAACGTTGGGTAGTCCGGCTCAGCCGGCGGCCCGCCACTCTCGACGGCGCGGTACACGCAGCGGCTTTTCGCAGACGACGTGCTTGCCGGCCGCGAGCGCTTGCTTCACCTGCCGGCAGTGAAGGTCGTTCGGCCTGGCGAAATGCACGACGTCGACGCGGTCGTCCTCGAGCAGCTCTTCGAGGTTCCCGTATACGTGGCCTAGCCGGCTTCGGCCGCCCGCTCCGGGCTCGAGCCGACGACGCCGAGCACTTCGACGCCGAGCCGGCGCAACGCCTCGACGTGCACCGCCGCGATTAAGCCGGTGCCGACTAGCGCCGCAGTTGGACGAGCCGCCACGGGCTAACGCCTCCGGGCGAGGACGTCCGGAAGGGCGAGGCCGGCGGCGCCGAGCTCCGACGTCACGGCCTCGGGGTACTCGCGCTCGAGCAGCTCCAGCCCGAGGCGGGCGCGACGGACTCGTTCGCGCGAGAGCGCCACCACCGTCGCCTCCAGATGACTGCCTGACGGATAGACGTCCGGCGCGTTGCGCAGGCCGAACTTGACGTACACCGGCGCAGCGATGCGCACGATCTCCGGCACCTCGTAAAGACGCACGAACCCGCCGAGGTTGTCGGGGGCCTCGACGTAGAAGTCGATCGGCACGTCGACGGCGGCCCGTATGGCGGCGATCTGGTCGAGCGACAGGTCGGTCGGGAGGTTGAGGGTGTCGGCGCCGAGATCGGCGAGGACGCGCGCCGAGGACGGGTTCGCGGCCGGGAGCATGACCGAGACCTTGGCCTGCATTTCCGCCGGCAGCTCTCCGGCCTTGCGCATCGCGTCGAAGCTCGCGAGCAGGCCCAGGTCCGCGATCAGGACGCTGCTGAAGCCGTGCGCGGCCGCCCGGCGAATGTCGTCCAGGGCGTGCACGAGCTGGTCGCCGCCGCGGATCGCCGGCGCGAGCGCCGCGCCGGCGGTCGACCGCGTCTGCGCGGAGATGTCCCAGCCTGCGTTCGGCCGCGCGAAGAGGCTGACCTCGACCGTCGCGGCGGCGGCGAGCTTCGCCATCTCGTCGAGCTCGACGTCCGAGAGCATGAAGACGCCGCTTCCCTGTGAGACGCGATGGACGCGGACGTCGAGCCGTTCCGCCTCGTCGAGTACGGCCTCGAGCGCGCGTGGGCCTTCGGTGCTCGGAATCTCGACGCGATATTGCGCGCCGTCCGGAAAGCGCTTCTCCGACGTCGGCAGCTCGTGCAGGTCCCCGCCGGGCAGGCCGATCGAGCAGAGGAACTCGCGCGTGCGCTCCACTTCAGGCGAGCGTGACGTCGATCGCAGGCGCGTTCGGGACGATTGCCGCCGTCTCACGGGCGTGCAACAGCGTCGTCGTCACGATCAGCTTGGCGCGCGCGAAGTTGTCGAGCTCCGTCGGCACCGGCCGCACTGGCTCTCCGAATGCGTACCCCGCGGCGTTGCGGCCGATGGCGCGGTAGGAGGCGAGCGTCAGGAGCGGGGCCATCCCGAACAGCTCCAGGTTGTCCAGCGGCTGCAGGTCGGCGCGGTGGATGACCACCGTGCCTTTCGACTGCAGCCCGACACCGACCCCGGAGCCGGAGAGGCGGGCGCCGTCGTGGGCGATGAAGGCGACGTCGCTCGAACGGCGGACCCGGACGAGCCGAGGCTCGGCGCCACCCTCGAGGACGCCCGCGACGACCGCGGCGAGCACCTCCTCGTGCCGGAGGCCGTTGATCGTTTCGCGCAGGCCGTCCCCGAACGCCGGGCCGACTGCGACGACGACCTCGCGAGGCGAATCACCGCGGCCCGCCTGGGCCAGCTCGGCGAGGAGCGGCGGCCGGCCGTCGGTGCCTCCGTCGGCGAGCGCACGGGGGTCGAGTTCGTGCGGCAGCGAGCGGAGGCGCGCCCAGCGATCGCCCTCGAGCCGGTAGCCGGTCCCCGGACCGGCGTACTCGTTCGGGTCGTTCACCGCAGCCTCGACCGTCCCGTCCAGCGCGATGATCGCCGAGGTCTGGAGGTAGTCCGCCGCGATTCGCTGGCGCTGCATCCCGAGCACCGCCTCGGCCACGTCCGCGAAGCCTGCGTCGGCGAGCGCGAGGGCTACGTCGAGGCCGGAGACGCGGTCCGCGAGCATCCGGTCGGCCGCTGCGACATCGGCGGCGCGGTCGCGGTCCGGCAGGTCGCGCGAGTCGGAGCCGTGCGTCGCCGCCTCGACCTCCTCGTCGGAGATCGCCGGGAATCCGAACGCCGAGAAGACAGCCTGCACCGCGGTCGCCGCACGCCCCCGCACCCCCAGGACTTCCTCTTCGCCGACAGGCTCGATTCCGCCATCCACCTGCCAGTCCCGCTGCACGGTCAGCCACTCGTCGAGGTCGTCCGCGTCGTAGTTGCCGCCGCCGAAGGTGTTGTCGCGCCGCGGCATCACCGAGTAGCCGGAGGTGACGAAGTCGGTCCCGGGCAGGAACTGGCCCATCAGCTTCGCCGTCTTGCGGATCTCCGAGTGCGAGGCGATCGCATCGTTTCCCGATGCGACCTCGAGGTCGAGCCAGGCCGCGAGCACATTCTCGGCCAGAATCTCACGCGTCCCGCCGGGGACGCTGAGCGCCAGCGCCACGCAGGAGATCGACCCGTTCTGGACCCCCTGGGATCCGGCGGCGCGGATCGTCGCGAGACAGCGCGCCTCGAGGTAGAGCATCGACTTTCCCTCGGCATGCCCCATCAGCGCCTCGGAGCCGCCGCCGGAGGTGAAGCGCACCTTGACGCCGCGTGACGCGTATGCAGCTGCGAGCAGCGCCTTCGACCAGGGCGTGTCGTCTCCGTCGATGAAGACCGGCTCGGTGCCGTAGACCGAGAGCGTCTCGGCGTAGGTGACGAGGCCCTGGATCGCGAGCTGAAGGTTCCGCCGCTCTTCCACGGCGCATTGGGTGAGCACGCCCGGGCGGCCGCTCTGCGCCCCGACCAGGATCGCGAGCGCGTTCAGCGGCGCGTAGCGGGCGACGCCGACGGTCGTCTCGACCTCGGCGAACCCGCGCGCGGCCGCCTCCGCCGCGTCGGCCGCGAGGAGCGCAGGGTTCTCCTTCAGGTTCGTCACGTGCGCCTGGTTGGCGGGCCGCCGTCGCGCGCGCAGCTTCTTGAGCGCGAACATCAGCTCGACCGGGTCGAGCATCGAGACGACGCGCGCGAGCCTGGCCGGCGTCAGCCCGCGGGACAGCCGAACGAGCTCGTCGCGCGGGACGTCGACGTCCACCAGCTGATGCGCGAGCGCCTCGTCCGTGAGCGCGGCCGCCTCAGAAGCGGCGTCGAGGTTGAGCCCGTGCAGGGCGAGGAAGTGGTCGATGACGTCGAACTCGTCGGGCCCGCGCCCGTCAATCCGTGTGACGCGGCCGTCCTCCACGACGAGCTCGGGCTCGGGATCGTTCGGACCGTCGAATGCGACCAGCCCGAGCTCCGGCCACGGCGAGATGAGCAGCTCTTTGCGGAGCTCGCGCGCCTCGCGCGCGACGAACCGCTCAGACCTGCGCGGGACTTCGCTCATCGACAGCCAGTAGTCCGCGTTGCGCGTACACCGCGAGCGCCTCCCGCACGAACGCCGCCGTGCGCGGCGCCGCGAGCTTTCGCTCGAGCCGCTCCGCCCACGCCTCCAGCTCGGCGGCTGTGGCGCGGCGCGGGCGCAGCGCGGTGTAGATCTCGAGCACCGTGTCGGCGGGGATGGCGGCGAGCTCGGCGGCCCGCAGCAGGTTCTCGGCGAGCGGCATCCGCCCTGTCGCGAGGGCTACGGCCGCCTGCCGCTCGATTGTCTCCGCGGTCGCGCGGACGTCGTCCCCGTCGACCGTCCCTGCGCGCAGGGCGTCGAGCGTCACGTCCGCCTGGCGCAGGCCCGAAGGCGTCGTCACGAGATCCGGTCGGCGGCGACCGAGCGGGTAGTCGCGCGTCGGGTCGAACTCCACGGCGTCAGCGTACGCCATCGGGAAGCGTGATAAGAACGCGCCTGTGAACCGCTACGACTTCGAGGGCCAGGTCGCGCTGGTGACCGGCGGCGCCAGCGGAATCGGGGCGGCGACCGCCGAGCGGCTTCGCGACGGTGGCGCCCGGGTCGCGGTGTTCGACCGTCAGCCGGCCGACGACGACGGGCTCGCGATCCAGGGCGACGTCTCGCAGGCCACGGACGCGGATGCCGCCGTCGACCGCGTCGTCGATGAGCTCGGCGGGCTCGACGTGCTCGTCAACTCCGCCGGCGTCCCGGGGCAATCGCTGCGGACGCTCGACGTTCCCGACGAGGAATGGGAGCGCGTGTTCGCGATCAACGCGCACGGCACGTTCTGGTTCTGCCGCGCCGCGGCGCGCGTGATGGTCGAGCGCGGCTACGGCCGGATCGTCAACGTCGCCTCCATCGCGGGGAAGGAAGGCAATCCCCAGGCGGCGGCCTACTCCGGGTCGAAGGCGGCGGTGATCGGCTTCACGAAGTCGATCGGGAAGGACCTCGCGGGCACCGGCGTGCTCGTCAACTGCATCGCGCCTGCGGTGATCGACACGCCGATTCTGGAAGGGATCACCAAGGAGCACGTCGACTACATGGTCGAGCGGATCCCTCTCGGCCGGCTTGGGAGCCCGGCGGAGGTCGCAGCGCTGGTCTGCTGGCTGGCGAGCAACGACATGACTTTCTCGACCGGGGCCTGCTACGACATCTCCGGCGGCCGCGCGGTCTACTGATGAGTGGCTGGCTCGGCGAGGCAGGCCTAGAGCCGGTCGACGACGTGCTCGCGGCGCTCGAGGACGGTGGCGCGCCCGCGGGCGATGCGCCGCTTCCCGAGGGGCTCGCGCTGCCGCTCGACCCGCCCGAGGTCTGGTGCGCGGGCGTCACCTACGAGCGAAGCCGCCAGGCTCGCGTCGAGGAGACGCAGGTGCAGGACGTCTACAGTCTCGTCTACGACGCCGACCGGCCTGAGCTCTTCCTCAAGGACGCCGGCGGCCGCCGCACGGTCGGCCCAGGCGAGCCGATCGGCGTGCGCGAGGAGAGTACGTGGACTGTGCCCGAGCCGGAGCTGGCGCTCGTGCTCGGGCGCGGCGGGCGCATCGTCGGCGCGACGGCCGGCAACGACGTCACGTCGCGCGACATCGAGAGGGCGAACCCGCTCTACCTCCCCCAGGCCAAGGTCTTCGCGGGCGCCTGCTCGCTTGGCCCCGTCGTCGTGACGCCCGACGAGTGGCCGGCCGAGTTCGAGATCCACTGCCGCATCCTCGGCGCCGACGGCGCCGTCGCCTGGGAGGGCAAGACGTCGACGGGGCGCATGAAGCGCTCCTTCGACGAGCTCGTGTCGTGGCTGGTGCGCGACAATCCCGTCGCCCCGGGAACGGTGCTGCTAACGGGGACGGGCCTCGTGCCGCCGGACGACGTCGCGCTCGCGCCCGGCCAGCGCGTCCTGATCGACGTCTCGGGGATCGGTAGCTTGGAGAATCCGGTTCGCGCAGCGGCCGATCTGCTGCCGAAGGAAAGGAGCAGCACGAATGACTGAGACCGTCGAAGCTCCAGCCCGAGTTACGCTCAGCAATTACGTCGGCGGAGAGTGGCGTGGCGCCCGCTCCGGCGAGACCTACGAGAAGCGGAACCCGATGCGACCGGACGAGGTCGTGGCGGAGGTGCCGGCCTGCGACGCCGACGACGTCGACGACGCGGTCGCGGCCGCGCGAGAGGCTTTCCCCGGCTGGGCGGCAACTCCCGCCCCCCAGCGCGGGAACCTGCTCGTCAAGGCGGGAGAGGTCATCGACACACGCGTCGAGCAGATCGCGTCCGAGATGACGCGAGAGATGGGAAAGCCGCTGCGCGAGGCAAGGATGGAGGCCGCCCGCGCAGCCACGATCCTTCGCTTCTTCGGCGGAGAGGGCTACCGGCCCCTGGGGGAGCTGTCCCAACAGACGCTGACCGGCGGCTCGGTCTACACGATGCGCCGTCCGCTCGGCATCGTCGGGCTGATTACACCGTGGAACTTCCCGGCAGCGATTCCAGCCTGGAAGCTGGCGCCTGCTCTCGCCTACGGCAACGCGGTCGTGCTCAAGCTCGCCACGGACGCGCCCGTTACGGGGCTGCGCCTGGCCGAGTGCCTCGCCGAGGCGGGGCTGCCCGCCGGCGTGCTGAACGTGCTCACCGGCTCGGGCTCGAAGGTGGGCAACGCAATCGTCCGCGATCCGCGCGTGCGCGCGATTTCGTTCACCGGTTCGGTGCCCGTCGGCCAGTCCGTGCGGGACGAGGCGACGAAGCTCGGCAAGCGGGTCCAGCTCGAGCTCGGCGGGCACAACCCCCTGATCGTTCTCGCGGACGCGAAGATGGACGCCGCCGTCGAGGCCGCGTATGCCGGAGCCTTCTGGTCGGCCGGCCAGAAGTGCACTGCGACGCGCCGGATCTACGTCCACGACTCCGTCTACGACACGTTCCGTAAGAAGCTGCTCGACCGCATTGCGAGCGGAAAGGTGGGCGATCCGGCGGATCCCGAGACCGAGATCGGCCCGATTGTGAACGAGAAGCAGTTCGACGAGATCGTGGCGGCAATCGAGCGCGGTCGCAGCGAAGGCGGCGAGGTGATCGCCGGCGGCGGGCGCGCCGACGAAACCGGGTACGTGATCGAGCCGACGGTCTTCGAGGGCGTCCGCGACGACGCGTTCCTGTCGTGCGAGGAGGTGTTCGGGCCGGTGACGTCGCTCTACCGAATCGGCGACCTCGACGAGGGGCTGCGCCGGGCGAATGCCGTCGAGTTCGGCCTCTCCGCGGCCATCTTCACGCAGAACCTCGAAGCGGCGCAGCGGTTCGCGAACGAGGCGGAGGCCGGTCTCCTGCACGTCAACTCCCAGACGGCCGGCGCCGAGGTGCACGTGCCGTTCGGCGGCATCAAGTCGTCCGGCTTCGGCCCTCATGAGCAGGGCCGGACCGCGCTTGAGTTCTACACGGAGGTCGTCACGGTCTACCAGGACGTGTGACCGAGTCCTGGCTCGTCACGGGAGCGCTGGGCTGCATCGGCGCCTGGATCGTGCGCACGCTCGTCCACGAGGGCGCTCCGGTCGCCACGTTCGATCTCGGCGACGACGTCTCGCGGCTCCGCCTGATCATGGACCCGGACGAACTCGAACGTGTCACGTTCGTTCGCGGAGACGTGACCGACCTCGCCGGGCTCGGACGCTCGCTGGACGAGCACGAGGTGACGCACGTCGTCCACCTTGCCGCGTTGCTGATCCCACTCGCGCGCGCCGACCCGCCGGGCGGCGCTTTCGTCAACGTCGTCGGGACCACGAACGTCTTCGAGGCGGTGAAGCAGCGGCGCGAGCGCATCGCGGGCCTCGCATACGCGAGCTCGGCCGCGGTCTACGACCTTGTCGATGCCGAGACGGCGACGCGGGACGAGTCCGCGGTCGGCCACCCGACGACTCTCTACGGGGTGCACAAGCTCGCCAACGAGGGCACGGCCCGCGTCTACTGGTCCGAGGACCGCCTGCCGAGCATTGGCCTCCGCCCGTACATCGTCTACGGGCCTGGGCGCGACACCGGTATGACAGCCGGCCCGACGCTCGCGATCTCCGCAGCGCTCCAAGGCAAGCCGTACACGATCGGCTGGTCGAGCCGTTCGACGTTCAACTACGCCCCCGATGTCGCACGCGCATTCGTCGACGCCGCTCGAGCGGCAGGCGAGGGTGCACCCGTTTACAACGTCCCGGGCTCCACCGTGCCGATGGCCGAGGTCGTCACAGTGATCGAGGCCGAGGTCCCAGACGCACGGATCGCCTATGAGGAGGTAGCGCTGCCCTTCCCGGAGGAGTTCGCGACCGGCGGCTTCCCCATCGAGACGACGCCGCTCGCCCAAGGGGTGCACGAGACAGTCCAGCTGTTTCGAGCCAGCGGCTAGACCCCCGCCGAGTGGTAGAGGGTCGCGCGTAACGCCTCCTCGCTCTGGGCGATGTCCTCCGCTCGCCGCGGAATCTCGCCGACGACCTCGCGGTCGACAGTGGAGGCGTCGGGCCAATTGACTTCGAGGAGATTGCCTGCAGGGTCGCGTGCGTACAGCTGCACCGACCCGTCCGGCAGCTCCCAGACGGCGTGCGCGTGGGCACGCTGGTCGAGCGCGCCGAGCTCGCGCAGACGGACGAAAGCGGTCTCGAAGTCGTCGACGTCCAGAGCGAAGTGCTGGTTAGGCAGTGGCTGCTCCTCCGGCAGCTGCATCAAGTGCAGCTGCTGCTCGCCTACGCCGAGGTAGCGCACCGGGAAGCGGAAGTCGAAGGTCGGCAGCCGCGCGAGCCCGAAGGCGTCACGATAGAACCGCTCCGACTCGTCCAGGTCGCGGCACGGGATGCTGACGTGGTTGAACCGCGTCGTTCTCACGTCACGGCTCGAAGGTCTCGTACGCTGCGCGCTCGGCGGTCTCGCGGTGCGGGAAGCACTCGCCGACGCCGTACGCCTTGAAATGCTCCGACTCGGCGTGCGCCTCGTACGCCGCTTCGTCTTCGTACTGCTCGTACAGAAAGACGACGTTCGGGTTGTCCGGGTCGCGGTGGGCCTGATACATCAGGCACCCCGGTTCCTGCCGCGACGCCTCGACGAGTCTCCGTAGCGCAGTCAGCACTGCCTCGAGCTCGCCCTCCTTGATCGTCCACCTCACTGCCAGGCAATACGCCATCTGATCCTCCTACTCGCCGCTGCGTACAGGGTTCGTCAGAGCGCCGATGCCCTCGATCTCGATCGTCACCTCGTCGCCGGGCTCGAGCCAGATCTGTGGGTCGCGGAACGCGCCCACGCCCGCGGGAGTACCGGTCGCGATCAGATCTCCGGGTTCGAGCGTGATGGCCTGGCTGACGTGCGCAACGATCTCGGCGACCGAGAAGATCATGTTCGACGTATTCGAGTCCTGCAGCACATCGCCGTTGACGAGCGCGCGGATCGCCAACGCCTGCGGGTCCGGCATGTCGTCGGCGGAGACCAAGTGCGGGCCGACCGGGCAAAAAGTGTCGAGCGACTTCCCCCGCACCCACTGGCCGTCGGAGAACTGGAGGTCCCGGGCGGACACGTCGTTGAGGCAGAGGTAGCCGGCCACCGCCTCGAGCGCGGTCTCGGTCGAGGCGCCGCGAACACGTTCGCCGATGACGACACCCAGCTCCGCCTCGTAGTCGACCTGCTTCGTCACGGGCGGGATCACGATCGGCTCGCCGGCCCCGATCAAGGTATTCGGCCACTTCGCGAACAGCAGGGGCGCGCCGGGCAGCTCCGTCCTCTGTTCCTCCGCATGATCACGGTAGTTCAGGCCGACGCAGACGATCTTCTCCGGTCTGTCGATCGGGAGAGGCACGGCGCGCGAGGCTACAAGATCAGCACGTGGACGTCACCCGGACCGTGCACACCGACGGCGAGCCGCTGCTCGATGTCGGCGCTACGGCTGGGCCCGGTGACGATCGCGAGCGCGCTCGGCAGGTCGGTCCCCAGGCGGGTGAACAGCTCGTCGAGCCCGGGCAGGATCCGGTCGCGCTCGACGAGCGTCCAGTGCGTGAACGGCAGCAGCGACCGTGCGCGCGGCTCCTCGGGCGAGGCGGCGAGGACGACGCTGCCCGTGTCCGCCAGCCCGTAGAGCGCCCGCGAGGACTCCTCCGGAGCGTCACCCTCCCGGTGGACGGTGAATCCGGCCGCCGCGGCGTTCTCGGCGAAGAGCTCGACGAGATCGTTCATCGGCGGCGGTCGCGGAACCGGCGACGCGCGAGCGGGGGCAGCGTGCGCTGCGACGTCCAGGCGCGGCCGGGGCCCGGCAGCCGCCTGGCCAGCGGCGCACCAAAGCGCGCGGCGGCGGTCGAGAGCCGGTAGCCGAGGGGCGTCGACCAGGCGAGGGCCCAGAGACGGAAAGCGAGCCGCTCCCAGAACGGCGCCACGCGCTCCGCCACGAGGTCGCGCCGCAGGTCGAGCAGCAGCTCGTGTAGGGGGATCTTGACCGGGCACGCTTCGGCGCAGGCGCCGCAGAGCGAGGACGCGTGCGGCAAAGAAGGAGCGTGCTCGAGGCCGACGAGCAGCGGCACGAGCACGGCTCCCATCGGGCCGGAATAGACGGGCCCGTACGCGTCGCCCCCCGACTTCCGGTAGACCGGGCAGACGTTCAGACACGCTCCGCAGCGGATGCAGTTGAGCATCTCCCGGTAGCGACCTCGCCTCAGATGGGAACGGCCGTTGTCGAGCACGATCACGTGCAGCTCGTCCGGCCCGTCCTGCTCGTTGGGGCGCCGCGGGCCTGTGAGAACGGTCGTGTACGTCGTCAGCCGTTGCCCTGTCGCGCTTCGGGCGAGCAGCTGCAGCAGTACGCCGAGGTCGCGTGTTGTCGGCACGAGCCGTTCCATGCCGAGGATGACGACGTGTGTCCGCGGTAGAGCACTGACGAGCCTGCCGTTGCCCTCGTTCGTGACCAGCACGATCGAGCCCGTCTCGGCGACGGCGAAGTTGGCTCCGGTGATGCCGACGTCGGCGCTCTGGAAGACGGCGCGCAGCTGACGCCGCGCTGCCGCCGTCAGCTCCTCGAGCTCCGGTCTCAGCTCGGTTCCGTCGACGGCCCCGAGCAGGGCGGCGACGTCTGCCGCCGTCTTCTCGATCGCGGGCGCGATGATGTGCGCCGGGTGCTCGCCCGCGAGCTGGAGGATGTACTCGCCGAGGTCGGTCTCTACGACGCGAAGACCGTCTTGCTCGAGCGCCTCGTTCAGGCGGATCTCCTCGCTCGCCATCGACTTGGCCTTCGCGACCAGCTTCGCCTCGCGCCGGTGGCAGATCTCCCGGATCGCCGCCGTCGCGTCGTCGGCGGTCGCTGCGAGGTGCACGCGGCCGCCGCTCGCCTCGAACGCCCGCGAGAAATCGTCGAGATACCGATCCAGGTCGGCGATCGTCTGCTGCTTGATCTCGCGGCCTCGTTCCCGAAGCTTCTCGACGTCCGGTAGCAACCCCCACGCAGCGAGGCGCGCGTCGCGCAGCCGCGCGGTCGCCGCGTCGAGCGCATGTTGGGTGTGCCGGTCGTCGAGCACACCCCCGGCCGAGGCCCGGAATTGCTCCCGCGGTTGACCGAGCGCGCTCACGTCACGCCTCGGGCGAGCGCGGTCGCGAGATGGACCACGTGAGGCCCGCCGGTACGCCCGGCCCGCCCTCGCAGCTGCATCAAGCAGCCCGGGTCGGCGGTGACGAGGGCGTCCACGGCGTTTGCGCCCGCGAGCTTGTCGTCCGCCATCGCCGCGGAGATCTCGGGCTGGCGCACGGAGAACGTTCCGCCGAACCCGCAGCAGAGGTCCGGCCGCGGCAACGCGGCGACCACCGCGCCCGAGCGCTCGAGCAGACGGCGCGGCGGCTCCGCGATGTGCAGCTCGCGCAGCATGTGACATGAATCGTGGTAGGCGACGGTGCGGCCGTCGTTCGTCTTCGCGGGCTCGAAACCGCCGGCTTCCAGGAACGCGGAGAGCTCCCAGACTGCGAACGGCTCGACCCCGAGCAGCTCCGGCAGGTAGTGCGAGAGCATCGTCACGCACGAGCCAGAGGGCACGATCACGGGTGCGTCGCGCGCGAAAGCCCGCACGAAGCCGCGCGCGATGCGGCGCGCGGCCGCGCGGTGGCCAGCGTTGAACGCGGGCTGTCCGCAGCAGACCTGTCGCCGTGGAAACTCGACCTCGTAGCCGGCGCCGCCAAGCAGCCGCTCCGCATCCTCGACCGCGTCCGGGAAGACGAGATCGCCGACGCAGGTCGCGAACAGCTGGACGCGCACAGGCGGTCTGGTCGAGCTAGCGTTCGACGTGCTGCGAACCGCCCTCGTCGCCGAGCACGAGGTCACGCTCGTGGTCTGGTACGTGGTCGAGCGGCACCGGCGCGAGCGCCTCGAAGAACGTGACGCCGCCCTCCGAGTAGAGCTCGTGCTCGACGCCGCGGTTCATCACGCAGACATCGCCGGTGCGTAGGTGGCGGCGGTCGTCGCCGATCGTGACGTCGACCTCGCCGTCGACGATCACCATCACCTGCTCGGTGTGCTCGTGTGTGTGCCGGACGACCGACTTGCCGGCGTCGTAGCTCACCCGGCAGAGCAGCACCTGGTCCCCGCCGATCGCGTGCAGCCTGACACCCGGAAACAGCTCGAAGGAGTCGAGCCCATTCCAGGTCCGGAAGGGCGAGACGTCCTGCGTCGCGCTATTCATCCGGGAGCAGGAAGCCTTCGCCGTCTGCGCCCTTGCCGCGATTTCCCGAGACGGCCGCGATCGAGATCTCGTCGTCGTAGACGACCCACTTGCCATCGCGCTGCGGCTCCTTCCTCTTCTGGATCGCGTTCAGGACCTTCTCCGGCGTCGCCGGCGCTTCGGTGACCCAGACGCCGAGCGCGTCGTGGATTGCGGACATGATCGCGGGCGGCTGGGCGTTGTTCGCCATCTCGCCGATCGCCTTGGCTCCAAAGGGCCCGTCCGCGGAGGGGTGCTCCAGGATCACGTTGTCGAGATCCGGCAAGTCCTCGAGCGTCGGCGCGAGGTAGGCGCCGAACTGCTCGCCCCGGTGCTCGACCGACGGGTAGTAGGGATATGAACTCTCGAGCAGGCCAAGCCCGAGCCCCATCAGAGCCCCGCCCTCGATCTGCCCCTCGACGAGCGTCGGGTTGATCGCCCGGCCAACGTCGTAGACCTGGACGAGCTTGTCCACCCGTACCTCGCCAGTCTCGTCGTCGACCTCGACCTCCGCGACGCAGGCTGCATACGAGATCGCCGAGTGCGGCTCGCTGTCCACCTCGCCGGTGTCGTCGTCGACCGTCGAGTACGGCTTGAACGCGGCGCCCGCGCCCGTGAGCAGGTCGCCGTGGGTCCAGGTCGCGGCCGCGGCGACATCCGCCAGGCCGAGCTTGCGGTCCGGAGCGCCCTTCGCGACTACCTCGCCGTCTTCGATCTCGAGGTCGGCGGCGTCGATCTCCATCTCCTTCGACGCGATCTCGAGGATCCGCTCGCGCACCCGCTCCGCTGCGAAGCGCACGGCGTTGCCGCCGATGAACGTCCCTCGCGAAGCGAAAGAACCCGTGCAGATCGGCGAGGAGTCCGTGTTCGAGACGTCCATCGTCACCCACTCGTAGGGAACGCCGATCGTGTCGGCGACGATCTGCGTGTGCACCGTCTTCGAGCCCTGGCCGATGTCGACCGTGCCAGCGAAGACGTCGATGCGACCGTCCGGCTTGACCTTGATCCACGCCTGACTCGGGTCGCCGTTCTGGTTCATCCCCGTCGGGTACTCGATCGTCGCGATGCCGCGTCCTCGATGCTTCGCCATTTACGCACTCCTCCCGTCGGTCTCGGCGGCGCCGTCGCGAGCGGCGGACGTCAGCAGGTGGTCGGGAAGCAGGTCGCCCGAGCGCGGCTCGCTCGTCATCTGCTTGAACTCCGCCCCGAGCTCGTAGCCGATCCGGTCGGCGGCCGCGAGCACTACGGGGACCGTCGACGGGTCGCTGAGCCGGACGCGATTCGCGGTCAGGTCGCCGATCCGGTTCGCGTTCTTCAGGCGGAGCTCGAGCGGGTCGATCCCGAGCGTCTCGGCGATCCGGTTCATGTGGATCTCGACGGCATAGGACACGGACGTGACGCCGAACCCGCGCATCGCCGAGGTCGGCGAGCGGTTCGTGTAGACGACGTAGCCGTCGAAGCGCAGGTTCGGGATCGTGTAGGCGCCAGTGTGGTGGAACGAATGTTTCGTGACGCCGTACGACGAAAACCGTGTGTACGCGCCGGCGTCGTGGAGCGTGATCATCTTCCGGCCGAGCAGCCAGCCGTCACTCGTGACGGCGTCGGCGAGCTCCATGTGCCACGGCGCTCGCGTCGACGAGCAGAGGAACTCCTCCTCGCGCGTCCAGCGCCACTTGACCGGGCGCTTAGCCTTCAGCGCGAGCAGGGCGGTGATCGTCTCCGTAGCAGTGTCGACCTTGCCGCCAAAGCCGCCGCCGACGGTGCCGCCGACGAACTTCAGCCTGTTGAGCGGCCACTCGAGGTGGGCCGCGACGACGCCCATCGAGAAGTACATCGCCTGCGTGCACGAGTAGATCGTCAGCCGGCCGTCCGGCTCCGGCACCGAGAGCCCGACCTGCGGCTCGATCGGCAGCTGCTCGATCGCCTGCGGGCGGTAGACGCCCTTGACGATCACGTCGGCGCGCTCGAATGCGTCGTCGACATCTCCCTTGCGGATGCGGCGGCTCGTGTAGGGACCGAAGTGCGGAAACGCGGGCCCCCACTGGTGGAAGGGCTTCGCGTCGGCGTCGAAGGCCGTGCGGATGTCGAAGACCGGCTCCCGCTCCTCGAACTCGACCTCGATCAATTCGACGGCCTCGAGCGCGGTCGCTTCGTCCTCCGCTGCGACAACGGCGATCGGCTGACCCTTGTAGCGAACATCGTCCTCGGCGAGCAACGGCTCGTCAGCGGGGACGCCAAGCGCCTCGAGGTGGCCGTAGACGTTCCGCGGGACGTCCTTGTGCGTGATGACCGCATGCACGCCCGGGAGTTTTTCGGCCTTGCTCGTGTCGAGGCGCTTGATTCCGGCGTGCGGGTGCGGTGATCGAAGCGCCTTCGCCCACAGCGTCCCGGGGATGCGGACGTCGTCGACGAAGCGCGTGCGGCCAGTGACGTGTCCCACGCCGTCGTAGCGGGGAAGGCGCGCGCCGACAGCCTTCATGCGGGGCTCCCTGAGACGAGGACTTCCGGCTCGTACCGGCTGGGGCCGCTCGCGCCGGCCTCGAGGGCGGCTTGGGAGACGTCGCCGTTGGCGGCAGCCTCGACGGCGGCGAGGATCTTCACGTAGCCGGTGCAGCGGCAGACATGCCCTGCGAGCTCCTCAAGGATCTGCTCGCGGCTCGGATTCGGGCTCCGACCGAGCATGGCCGTCGTCGCGAGGACGAAGCCGGGCGTGCAGAAGCCGCATTGGATCCCGTACTGCTCGTAGAACGCGGCCTGCACCGGCGAGAGGTTCCCCGGCTCCCCGAGCGCCTCGACCGTCGTCACCGTCGCGCCATCAACCGCGACCAACGGTGTCAGGCACGACCTTCGCGGCTCGCCGTCTACCAGGACGGTGCACGCACCGCAGCCTCCTTGCTGGCAGCCGGCCTTCGGGCTGGTGATACCGAGCTCTTCCCGCAGCGCGTTCAGCAGCGTGTCCAGGGGCGGCGTCGAGAGCTCGCGCTCGATCCCGTTGACGGTTAGTCGCATCGAACTCCTTTCACGACGAGAGGTCTCCGAGCGCCCGGCCGACGAGAGCCGGCAGCACCTGGCGCCGGTAGCTGGCCGAGGCGAGGGCGTCGTCCTGCGGGTCGACGTCGTCGAGCGCCTTCTGTCCGGCGTCTTCGAACGACGCGCCGCCGGCGAGCGCCTGCTCAGCCGAGGCCGCGCGCACCGCGCGCGGCCCCGCGCCGGCGATCGCAACCCGAATTCCGGCCGCCGTTTCCGCCGCGGCGACCGCGAGGATCGTGTAGGCGTGCGCATGCGGGCGCCGGACGGACGCGCTGGCGGCACGCTTCGGCTCATCAACCTCGATCTCGAGCACGAGCCTTCCGTCGGGGCCGGCCGCGAGGAAATCTTCGATCGAATCGGTTCGTTCGCCGTTAGAGCCGGCCGAACGGATGCGCGCGTCCAGCGCGAGCAGCGGCGCCTGCAGGTCGCCGCGCGAGAAGGTCGCGGCCGCGGGCGCGCAGAGATTGCCGCCGATCGTCGCCTGGCTGCGCACTTCACGGTCGCCCACGTGGGCGGCGAAACTCGCAAGCGGCTCGGGCGCGCCGTCGACGAGCGCCGAGACCGGCGTCGCGGCCCCAATTCGGCACGTCCCGCCGGAGCGCTCGATTCGGTCGAGCCCGGCGCGACCGAGGTAGAGCGTCCGTTCCGGACGCAGGCGGCCGAGCTTGATGTCGGGCATGACGATCGTGCCGCCGGCGACCACGGTCAGGCCCGATCCATCGCCGAACGCAGCCGCGGCGTCCTCCGCGGAGGTGGGGACCAGGACGTCGGTGAGATTCGTCAATTCGCGCCTTCGAGAGGTGTCGGGTCGACGCACGCGATCCTAACTCTTGGAAATCGCAAAAGCAGCATCGAACCCCTCGGCGATACGATCTGCGGACCGTGGCGGCGCGCACCTTCGGGACGATCGACGACCTCCAGGCAGAGCTCCTGAACGCGTCCTATCTGGCCGATCGGGGGCTGGCGAGCGTCCTCTTCCTGGCGCTCAAGCTCGAGAAGCCGCTGCTGCTCGAGGGCGAAGCGGGGGTTGGCAAGACCGAGGCCGCGAAGGCGATGGCGCGGGCGCTGCCGGCGCGCCTGATCCGTCTTCAGTGCTACGAGGGCCTCGACGTCGCGCATGCCGTCTACGAGTGGAACTACTCGCGCCAGCTGCTGCACATCCGCGCCGCTCAAGAAGGGACGGTTTCCGAGGAAGAGCTCTTCGGACCGGAGTATCTGATCCGCCGCCCGCTGCTGGAGGCGATCGAGAGTGACGAGCCAGTCGTCATGCTGATCGACGAAATCGACCGCGCGGACGACGAATTCGAGGCGTTCCTGCTCGAGGTGCTCTCGGACTTCCAGATCACCGTGCCCGAGATCGGGACGATCCAAGCCGTGCGGAGACCGGTCGTGATCCTGACGTCAAACAGGACGCGCGAGCTGCACGACGCGCTCAAGCGGCGCGCGCTCTTCCACTGGATCGACCACCCGTCGCTCGAGCGCGAGGTCGAGATTGTGCGGCTGCGCGTGCCCGGCGTCCCCGAGCGGCTCGCCCTGCAGGCGGCGGCGTTCGTCCAGGGCCTGCGGCGCCTCGACCTCGAGAAGCCGCCCGGCGTCGCCGAGACGATCGACTGGGCGCAGGCGCTCGCCGCGCTCGGGAGCCACGAGCTGGATCCGGACATCGTCGAGTCGACGCTCGGGTCCGTGCTCAAGCACCACGAGGACCTGCAGGCCGTCCGCGACGCCGCGCTCGCCGATCTGCTCGAGGAGGCGCGGGTTGCCGCCGGCTAGCGGAGTCGTCGGTCACGTCGTCACCTTCGGCCGCGTCCTGCGCCAGGCGGGCCTGGAGGTCGGCCCGACCCGCATCGCCGATGGGCTCAGCGGCCTCGACCAGGTAGACCTGACGCGTCAGGACGACGTCTACTGGACGCTGCGCGCGAACTTCGTCACGCGCCGCGAGGAGCTCGAGATCTTCGACCGCGCCTTCGAGGCCTGGTTCCTGCGCGCGCCGGTCTCGCCGTTCGAGCTTTCGCCGCCGACGCCGCAGAGCGCGGTGCTCCGTCGCATCCACGTTGGCGGCGGCCCCGACGATGTAGCCGGGGCCGACGAGTCGACGGCAGCAAGAGGCTGGAGCTACGAGGAGATCCTGCGGACCAAGGACTTCGGCGCGATGACCTCCGACGAGTTCGACCGCGTACGAGCGCTGATCGCCGACATCGCCGTCGAGCGTCCCCGCCGCCGCTCCCGTCGGCTCCGTCGGCACCATCGCGGCCGCGAGCTCGATCTGCGCAGGACGATTCGTGAGTCGCTCGGTGCCGGCGGCGATCCGGTGCACCGTCAGTACCGCCTGCGTGCCCGCGTGCCGCGGAAGCTGGTCGTGCTCTGTGACGTCTCCGGCTCAATGGAGGCGTATGCGCGGCCCTTGCTCCTATTCGTGCACGCGGTCCGAGGCTCAGGCGAGGGCGTCGAGGCCTTCGCGTTCGGCACCCGGTTGACGCGGCTGACGCCGGCGCTGGAGACTAGCGACCCCGACCGCGCGCTCCAGGACGCGGCGAGGAGCGTAGCCGACTGGTGTGGCGGGACGCGCATCGGCGCCTCGCTCAAGACTTACAACGACGACTGGGGCCGCCGCGCCGTCACTCGTGGAGCCGTGGTCGTGATCGCGTCGGACGGCTGGGAGCGGGAGGAGTCCGGCGCGGGGCTGCTCGAAGATCAGATGGCACGCCTGGCACGTCAGGCCTACACGGTCGTGTGGATGAACCCGCTGAAGGGCCATCCCGCGTACGAACCGCTCGCGGCCGGAATGCGAGCGGCGCTCCCGTATGTCGACAGGTTCCTGCCCGGGCACAATCTCGCCAGCCTGGAACGGCTGGGCGAAGTGTTGATGGGCATCGAGAGGAGGCATGCCGCATGAAGGAAATCCTCGCCGACGTCAAGCGCTGGCGCGCGAATGGTGAGAAGGTGGCAATCGCGACGGTCGTCGCAACACGGAGGTCCGCCCCCCGGCCGGTCGGCGCGAAGCTCGCGGTGTCGGAGAGTGGCGAGCTCGCAGGCTCGGTTTCGGGCGGCTGCGTCGAAGGAGACGTCTTCGAGCACGCCTGCGAGGTCCTGCGTAGCGGTCAGCCGAAGCTGCTCAGCTACGGGATCGAGGACGAGGAAGCCTGGAACGTGGGCCTCCCGTGCGGCGGAGAGATCGACGTATTCGTCGAGCCGCTCGACGACGAATGAGCCGAGTCGTCACCGACCGCTTGCTGAAGGCGATCGAAGGCAACGAGCGCGCCGTCGTCTTCACGGTGATCGAGGGCAAGCCGCTCGGGGCGAAGGCGCTCGCGCTCGAGAGCGGCGAGGTGGTCGGCGACGGCGTCCCGCCGGCCGCGCTCGAACAGGCGAACGAGCTGATCCGGGCAGCGCGGAACCGCCTCCTCGAGCTCGACGACGCCCGTGTCTTCGCCGAGGTCTACGGCCCGCCGCCGCGGCTCGTGATCATCGGTGCGGTCGACACGGCCGACGCACTCTGCCAGGCGGCGAAGCTGCTCGGCTGGGAGACGATCGTCGTGGACGCACGCGCCAAGTTCGCGACGCGCGAGCGGATCCCGAACGCCGACCGGCTGATCGTCGAGTGGCCCGAGGAGGCGCTCGCCGAGGTGCAGCCCGACCACGCGACCGCAGTGCTCGTCCTGACCCACGACGCGAAGTTCGACATCCCGGCGCTGATGGCGGCGCTGGCGACCGATGCGTTCTACATCGGCGCCCTCGGCTCGCGCCGCAACCAGGAGCGGCGGCGCGAGAAGCTGCTCGCCGAGGGCGTCGACGCAGTGGAGTTCGAGAGGATCTCCGGCCCGTGCGGGCTCGACGTCGGCGCCGACTCGCAGCCCGAGACCGCCTTGTCGATCCTCGCCGAGATCGTGGCTCTCCGCGCCGGGCGCTCGGGCGGGCGGCTGCGCGACAGCAAGCAGCGGATCCACGCCGAAGCCGTCTGACGCGCCTTCGCCGCCACGACCGTGGTAGGTTCGCCCGGCAGGCGAACCTCGCACGAAAGGAGCGGCACGGTGAGCGTACGGGCCGAATCCGACCGGCTCCACGAGCTGATCGACGAGAACGCCGAGGTCGAGCAGATCGGCACCGGCTTCACCTTCACGGAAGGGCCGATCTGGAGCCCGGAGGGCAACTTCCTGCTCTTCAGCGACATGCCGGGCGACACGCGGCGCCGCTGGGACGAGCAGAGCGGCGTCACCGAGGTGGCGAAGCCGAGTAACAAGGGCAACGGGATGACACTCGACGCGCAGGGGCGCCTGATCGTCTGCGAGCACGTCACGAGCTCGGTCGTGCGGATGGATCCCGACGGAACGGGCAGCGGCCGCGAGGTGCTCGCAACGCACTACGAGGGCAAGGAGCTGAACAGCCCGAACGACGTGATCGTCCACTCGACCGGCGCGATCTACTTCAGCGATCCGACATACGGCCGGATGCCGGTCTTCGGGATCGAGCGCGAGCAGGATCTCGACTTCCAGGGCGTCTACCGCCTCGCGCCCGAAGGCGGCGACCCGCAGCTCCTCGTGGACGACTTCGTGCAGCCCAACGGGCTCTGCTTCTCGCCGGACGAGTCGCTGCTCTACATCAACGACACCGACCGCGCGCACATCCGCGTCTTCGACGTCGCCGGCGACGGGACGATCTCGAACGCGCGTGTCCTCGCCGACGGCATCGGGACCGGAGACCTCGAGTCGGGCGAGCTGGTCGACGGGATGAAGTGCGACGAGCACGGCAACGTCTGGGTGACGGGGCCGAAAGGCGTCTGGGTCTTCACACCGGAGGGTGAGCACCTGGGCATCGTCGAGATCCCGGAAAACGTCGGGAACCTCCACTGGGGCGGCCCGGACTGGAGCTGGCTCTTCGTTCCTGCCTCGACGTCCGTTTACCGGGTCCAGACAAAGACACGCGGCCGCCATGAGCCGTTCATGAGCTGAGGGAGAAGATGAGCGAGAACGAGAGCGTCACGATTGATCGCGCCCGCGCGGCACTGATCATCCAGGACATGCAGAACGACGTGATGATGGAGGGCGGCGCCTTCGCCGATTCCGGCGCGCCGGAGCACGCGAAGGAGCAAAACGCCGTCGAGAACTGTCGCCGGCTCGCCGACGTCTGCCGAGGAGCAGGGATCCCGGTGATCCACGTCTGGTACGTGGTCGAGGACGGGTCGCGCGGGCTGAAGGTGAACGCGCCGCTCTTCGAGGGCGTCAAGGAAACCAATGCACTCGTCAGGGGCAGCTGGGGCGCCCAGCCGGCCGAGGGCCTCGAGCCCCAGGACGGCGACCTCGTCGTCGAGAAGATGCGAATGAACGCCTGGCAGGACACGATCCTCGAGCCGCTCCTGCGCGGCCTCGAGCGCGACCAGCTCATCGTCACGGGCGCCTGGACGAACATGTCCGTGGAGCACACGGCGCGTACTGGCGCCGACAAGGGCTATTTCATGTTCGTGCCCGAGGACTGCTGCTCGACAATGAACGCGGACTGGCACAACGCCTCGATCAACTACGCGCTGCAGAACGTGTCCACGGTGACGACCTGCGACGCGCTCGTCTCCGCGATCGGCGGCTAACCCGTGAAGACGCGGGCGGCGCTCTTCCACGGCGCCGGGCAACCGCTCGAGGTGCGGGAGATCGACCTGCGCGAGCCGCGGCCCCACGAGGTGCTCGTGCGCGTGCGCGCCGTGGGCGTGTGCGGCACTGACCTGCACGTCGTCAAGGGCGAGTGGGACCGCCCCAAGCCTATGGTGCTCGGACACGAGGGCGCGGGCACCGTCGAGGCTGTCGGTGACGACGTCGACTCACTGGAGGTCGGGGACACGGTCGTCCTCTCGTGGGCTCCGTCATGCGGCCGCTGCGCCGACTGCCGCCGCGGCCGCCCGGCCGCCTGCATCGAGCTTCAGCGTGCGATCGGCGCAGGCGCGCTCCTCGACGGCACGACGGGGATGGAGGCCGACGGGGAGATCGTCTACCGCGGGACCGCGACGGGCGCGCTGTCGGAGCTGCTTACCGTCGACGCGGACGTAGCGCTGCCCCTCGGCGGCGACCTGCCGCTGCAGCACGCGGCGCTGCTCGGCTGCGCCGCGCTCACCGGGGTCGGCGCCGTGCTTTTCCAGGCTCGCCCCGAGCCCGGCTCGGTCGTCCTCGTCGTCGGCGCCGGCGGCGTCGGGCAGTTCTGCGTCCAGGGCGCGCGCATCGCGGGCGCTGCGGAGATCGTCTGCGTCGACCCGCTCGAGGCGCGGCTCGAGCAGGCGAAGCGGCTCGGCGCGACCCGGACGGCGACGCCCGACGTGCTGTCGGAGACGCTGCGCGAGGTGGCGCCGGACGGGGTCGATGTCGCGCTGGACGCCGTCGGCGCGCCCGAGACCACTGCGCTCGCGCTCCGCTGGACGCGAAACGGTGGCCGGACGGTCCTCGTCGGCCTGCCCGCCGCCGGGGAGCGCCTCGACCTCGACCCCGCCGAGTTCGTGCGCCGCGAGAAGGAGCTCACGGGCTCGCTGTACGGCTCCGAGGACCCGCGGCGCGCGCTGCCCCTGCTGCTCGAGCACGTGCGGAGCGGTGCCCTCGAGCTCGAGCCGCTCGTCGGTCCGACGTTCCCGCTCGACGACGTCAACGAAGCGGTCGACGCCAGCCTCGCGGGCTCGCCGGGCCGCGTCGTCGTGCTGCCGTGAGCGCCCGGCGCGAGGAGATCCGGGCCGCCGGGCAGGCGGAGCCGATCAGCCATTACACGGACGCGGTTCGCGCCGAGGGGCCGCTTCTCTTCGTCTCCGGCGTCGTGCCCGTGGACGGGGCAGGCCGTCTGGTCGGCGGGGACGACGTCGTTGCCCAGGCGAGACAGGTGTTCTCGAACCTGGGCGCCGTCCTCGCAGCGGGCGGCGCGACCTTCGCTGACGTGGTCAAGGTGACGGTGTTCCTCACCGACGTCGACGACAGCGCACGGATCAACGTCGTCCGCCAGGAGGCTTTCGGCGAAGCGAGGCCGGCGAGCACCCTCGTCGAGATCGCCGCGCTCGCGATCCCCGGCGCGAAGATCGAGGTCGAGGCGATTGCCGTCGTCCGCTAGCGCCGGAGCCGCGCCGCTCGAGGGCGTGCGCGTCGTCGATCTCTCCCGCGTTCTCGCCGGTCCCTACGCGACGATGCTGCTCGCCGATCTCGGCGCGGACGTCGTCAAGGTCGAGCGTCCGGGCGAGGGCGACGAGACGCGCTCCTGGGGGCCGCCTTACGCGGGCGGCGAGGCGGCCTACTTCCTGGCCGTCAACCGCGGGAAGCGCAGCGTCGCCGTCGACCTGAAGCATCGCGAAGGGCTCTCGCTCGCGCTCGAGCTCTGCGCGGCGGCCGACGTCGTGATCGAGAACTTCCGCCCGGGCGCGGCGGCCCGTCTCGGCCTCGACGCCGCAGCGATCCACGCGCGGAATTCGCGGGTCGTCTACTGCTCGATCACCGGCTTCGGCAGACGGGAGCCGCGCGACCGGCCGGGTTACGACTTCATCGTCCAGGCTGAGAGCGGGCTCATGTCGATCACCGGCGAGCCGGACGCACCGCCGACGAAGATCGGCGTCGCCCTCGTCGACGTGCTCACGGGTCTCAACGCCGCGGTCGCGATCCTCGCCGCCCTCCGGCGCCGCGATCTGGGGGGAGCGGGCGAGCGGATCGAGATCTCGCTACTCGACTCGGCGCTCGCGGCGCTGGTCAACGTGGCACAGAACGCCCTCGTCATGGGCGAGGAGCCGCCACGCTACGGCAACGCCCACGCCAGCATTGTCCCGTATCAGCCGTTCGCCGCGTCGGACGGCTGGATCGCCGTCGCGGCGGCGAACGACGGCCTCTTCGCGCGGCTCTGCGAGGCTCTGGCGCGGCCCGAGCTCGCGACCGACGAGCGGTTCGCCACGAACGCGGCCCGGGTGTTGCACCGCGACGCACTGCTGCCGCTGCTCGAAGAGACCTTCGTCACCCGGCCTGCCGACGACTGGGTCGCGACCCTCGACGCCGCCGGCGTGCCCGTTGGAAAGATCCGCGGCGTGCTGGACGCGCTTCGCACCGCCGCGCCGGCGACCGTGCGCGTGAACCACCCCGCGGCGGGCGAGCTCGAGCTCGTCGCGCCGCCTCTCTCCTTCGAGTCGTCGGCCCCGCCCGCCCCTGCCCCGCCCCCGTTGCTGGGACAACACACGCGCGAGGTGCTCGCCGAGCTGGGAGTCGACGACGCGCGACTCGCGGCGCTCGAGGAGGCCGGCGTGGTGGCGACGGCCGAGACATAGAATCGTCGCGTGGTCGAGATCGTGTCAGCGCCGGCAGGGGCCGTGCGGCTGAGGGAGCAAGGCCTGCTCCTCGACAAGGGGCACGTCGGCGGCAAGTGGATCGACGCCGACTCCGGCGAGACCTTCGAGGTCGTCGATCCCGCGACCGGCGAGGTGCTCGCGCACGTGCCGCGGATGGGCGTCGCGGAGACGCGCCGCGCGATTGAGGCGGCGGCCGGCGCCTACCCCGAGTGGCGCTCGCTGCTCGCCAAGGAGCGGTCGCAGATCCTCCGCCGCTGGGCCGACTCCCTGCTCGAGCACGTCGACGACCTGGCGCTGCTGCTGACGGCCGAGCAGGGCAAGCCGCTCGCCGAGTCCAAAGCCGAGCTCGCCTACGCCGCCTCGTTTCTCGAATGGTTCGGCGAGGAGGCGAAGCGCGTCTACGGGGACACGATCCCGACCTACATGCACGACCGGCGCGTGGTCGTGCTACGGCAGCCCATCGGCGCCAGCGCCGGGATCACGCCGTGGAACTTCCCCGCGGCGATGCCGGCGCGCAAGGCCGCCCCGGCGCTCGCGGCCGGCAACACGATGGTGCTGAAGCCGGCCGAGCAGACGCCGCTGACGGCGCTCGCGGTGATGAAGCTCGGCGAAGAGGCCGGTCTGCCGCCCGGAGTGCTAAGCGTCGTCACCGGCGACGCCGCGGACGCGCCGACCATCGGCAGCGAGATGACGTCGAACCAGCTCGTGCGCAAGCTCGGCTTCACCGGCTCGACCGAGGTCGGAAAGGTGCTAATGGAGCAGTGCTCGAAGCAGCTGAAGAAGATCTCGCTCGAGCTGGGCGGAAACGCGCCGTTCATCGTCTTCGACGACGCGCAGCTCGACGCCGCGGTCGCCGGAACCTTGCTCTGCAAGTACCGCAACTCGGGCCAGACCTGCATCTCCGCGAACCGGATCCTCGTGCAGGAAGGGATCTACGACGACTACCTCGCGAAACTCGTCGACGCGGTGGCGAAACTGAAGGTTGGCCCCGGCACCGAGGCGGACGTCGCGGTCGGGCCGATCATCGACGACACCGGTTTCGCGAAGGTGCGCCGTCACGTCGAGAACGCGCTCGAGGGCGGCGCCGTGGTCGTCGCCGGCGGCAAGCCGCACGCGCTCGGCCGCACCTTCTTCGAGCCGACCGTGCTCGTGGACGTCAGACCGGAGATGGCGATGAGCTGCGAAGAGACGTTCGGCCCGGTCGCCGGGATCGCACGCTTTTCGACCGAAGAGGAGGCTGTGCGCGCCGCGAACGACACGCCCTACGGCCTCGCCGCGTACTTCTACAGCCGCGACGTCGGCCGCATCTGGCGCGTGTCGGAAGCGCTCGACTACGGCATCGTCGGCATCAACACGGGCTTCATCTCAACCGAGGTCGCGCCGTTCGGAGGCATGAAGGAGTCCGGCATCGGCCGCGAGGGCTCGAAGTACGGGATCGACGACTGGCTCGAGATCAAGTACCTCGCGATGGCGGGGGTCGACTCGTGATCGTCGAGCAGCGCGACTACCACGTCTTCACCGGCAAGCTGAACGAGCTCGTCCGGCTCTACGCCGAGGAGGGGATCGCGATCCAACAGGAGATCCTCGGCGGCCTGATCGGCGTCTTCACGACCGACGTCGGCGCCCTCTCGACGTACACGAGCCTCTGGGGCTACGACGGCTTCCGCGAGCGGGAGCAGCGGCGGGCGCAGCTCCAGGCGGACGAGCGCTGGCAGCAGTTCCTCGCCAAAATCCAGCCCCTGATCCACACGCAGCAGAACCGGATTCTCGTGCCGACGGCGTTCTCGCCGATCCGATGAACGACGACCTGACCGGCAAGGTCGCGGTCGTCACCGGCGCCGCGCAGGGGATCGGCAACGCGATCGCGCACGGTCTTGCGCAGAAGGGGGCGCGCATAGTCGTGGCCGACCTGCAGAGGCCGGACGAGGCGGCGGCCGAGATTCCGGACGGCGTGGGCATCCAGGTCGACTGCGCGGACGAGGATGCAGTCGAGCGCATGGCCGAGGAGGTCGTCGACCGCTGCGGCGGCATCGACATCCTGATCAACAACGCGGGCCTGTACGCCTCGCTCGCCATGCGGCCGTTCACCGAGATCCCGCTCGAGGAGTGGCGCAAGGTGATGGACGTCAACGTCGCGTCGATGTTCCTCGCTTCCCGCGCGGTCGTTCCCCGGATGCGCGAGCGCGGGGGCGGGAAGATCGTCAATGTCTCCTCCGGAACCGTCTTTCGCGGAGTTCCGTTCCTGCTCCACTACGTCGCCTCGAAGGGCGCGATCGTCGCCATGACCCGCGCGCTCGCTAAGGAGCTCGGTAAGGACGGCATCCACGTCAACTGTGTGGCGCCCGGCTTCACGATGAGCGAGGGCGTGCAGGAGCACGAGGAGGTCGTCCAAGCGCTGCGCGACGTTTCGATCGCGGCCAGGACGATCCAGCGCGATCAGTTGCCCGAGGACGTAGTCGGTGCAGTCGTCTTCCTCTGTACCCCCGCCGCCGACTTCATTACCGGGCAGACGATGGTGATCGACGGCGGCCAGTACTTTCATTGATCCTCGCCCTCTACGACCACCCGGACGGCGTCCAGACGGAGAGCGGCAACCACGTCGTCTACGACCTCGCGCGCGACGAGGCGCAGTTCGGCGCCGCGCGGGTCGAGGGCCACGCGCTCCGCTGGGAGCTCGCCGGGTCCGGGCCGGAGCCGGGCGCGCGGCTCGCCGCCGAGGTCGAGCTCGACCCCGGCCGCGAGTGGGTCGTCCGCTGCGACCGCGTCGACTTCCCGCCGGGCGGCGTCGCGTACACGCACATCCACCCCGGGCCTGGGATCCGCTGCCTGCTCTTCGGCTCGATCCTGATCGAGAGCGGCGGGAGCACGCACGCGTACGGCCCGCTCCAGCCGTGGTTCGAGAGCGGTCCGGAGCCAGTCTTCGCCGCGGCGTCCGAGACCGAGGCGACGGCCTTCGTCCGCGTGATGCTGCTTCCTCGCGAGTGGGAGGGGAGGCGGACGATCCGCTACGTCGACCCGGCCGACGAGGACAAGCCGAAGCTCCAGCGGCCGACCGTCTTCTTCGACCGACCTCTCGTCTTGTGACGCGAACCGGCGCGCAGGTGCTCGTCGACCAGCTCGTCGTCCACGGCGTCGAGACGGCGTTCTGCATTCCAGGCGAGAGCTACATCGCCGTCCTCGACGCGCTGCACGACGCGCCGATCCGACTCGTGGTCGCGCGCCACGAAGCGGGCGCCGCGAACATGGCCGATTCCTACGGCAAGCTCACCGGCCGCCCAGGCATCTGCTTCGTCACCCGCGCGCCCGGCGCCACCCACGCCGCAGTCGGCGTCCATGCCGCCTACCAGGACTCGACGCCGCTGATCCTGTTCGTTGGGCAGGTGCCGCGCGGGCATCGCGGGCGCGAGGCGTTCCAGGAGCTCGACTACGACCGCATGTTCGGCCAGATGGCGAAATGGGTCGTCGAGGTCGAGGAGGCGGCGGCGTTCCCGGAGGTCGCGGCCCGTGCGTTCCACGTGGCGACCTCGGGCCGCCCCGGGCCGGTCGTAGTCGCGCTGCCGGAAGACGTGCTGAGCGAGACGTCGGACGTGGCGGACGCGGCGCGCTACCACCCCGCCCGTCCGACGCCTGCGCCGGAAGACGCCGACCGCGTCCACGACCTGCTCGCCGAAGCCGAGCGGCCGCTCGTCGTCGTCGGCGGCGGCGGTTGGACGGTGGAGGCCGCGGCCGATCTCCAGGCATGGGCCGAGGCGTCGCAGCTGCCGGTGGCGACCTCGTTCCGCCGTCAGGACTATGTCGACAACACTTCGCCGAGCTATGCGGGCGTGCTGACGATTGGCCACGATCCCGCCCTCGCGAGCCGGCTTCGGGAATGCGACCTGTTGCTCGCGCTCGGAACACGGCTGGGAGAGATCGCTACAGGCGGCTACACCACGCTCGAGCCGCCGCAGACGCCGCAGACGCTCGTCCACGTCCACGCCGATCCCCACGAGCTCGGCCGCGTCTACGAGCCGGACCTCCCGATCGTCTCGGGCTCCCCTGAGTTCCTCGCCGGGATGCGCGCGCTCGAGCCGCTCAACGGTTCACGCTGGGCCGCCTGGACCGCGGCCGCCCACGCCGGCTTCCAGGACTGGGTTTGTCATCGGCCGCGAGACCGCGGGGTCGATCTCGCCGATGTCCTCGCGCATCTTCGGGAGCGCTTGCCGCCGGACGCGATCGTCACGAACGGTGCCGGCAACTTTACGGTCTGGGTGCATCGCTTCTACACGTTCCGCCGCTACCGGACGCAGCTCTCGCCGTGCTCGGGTGCGATGGGCTACGGCGTCCCGGCGGCGGTCGCCGCGAAAGTCGTCCATCCGGAGCGAATCGTCGTCTGCGTCGCGGGCGACGGGGACTTCCTGATGAGCGGCCACGAGCTCGCGGCGGCCGTGCAGGAGCGGGCGCCGATTGTCGTGTTGCTGGTCAACAACGGCATGTACGGAACGATCCGGATGCACCAGGAGCGCCAGTTTCCTGGCCGGGTGATCGGGACCGATCTGGTCAACCCCGACTTCGTCGGGCTCGCGGAGGCGTACGGGGCGCACGCGGAGCTCGTCGAGCGAACCGAGGACTTCGCCGACGCCTTCGAACGGGCGCTCCGGGCCGGTCGAGCAGCAGTCCTCGAACTACGCGTCAACCCGGAACTGATCACACCACGCGCGACGCTGAGCGCAATCCGCGCCGGCACGGCGTGATCGACGCGACCGAGCTCGCGCTGCGGATCCGGCGGCGCGAGATCTCACCGGTCGAGGCGCTCGCCGAGCACCAGAGCCGCATCGACCGCCTCAATCCGGCGCTGAACGCAATCGTGACCGAGGCACCCGACGCGGAGGAGCGGGCGGGCGCGGCGGAGGCGGCCGTGCTGCGCGGCGACGAGCTCGGCCCGCTGCACGGCGTCCCGTTCACCGTCAAGGACACGTTCGACACCGCCGGCATCCGGACCACGCGCGGCTCCCGCCTCTTCGCCGGCTGCGTCCCTGAGCGGGACGCGACGGTCGTCTCGCGTGCGAAGGCTGCCGGCGCCGTCCTGCTGGGAAAGACGAACACGCCCGAGTTCGCGCTCTGGTGGGAGACGGCGAACCTCGTCTTCGGGCGCACGTCGAATCCGCACGACCGGCGGCGGAGCTCCGGCGGCTCGAGCGGCGGCGAGGCGGTGGCCGTCGCCACCGGCATGTCGTCGCTCGGGCTCGGCAGCGATCTCGGCGGCTCGATCCGGCTGCCGGCGCACCACTGCGGGGTCGTCGGGCTCAAGCCGACCCACGGTCGCGTCCCGCTGACTGGGCACTTCCCGGAGACGCTCTTCCGCTTCACCCACGCTGGCCCGCTCGTCCGCAGCGTGCGAGACGTCGCGCTCGCACTGGCGGTGCTCGAGGGACCGGACGGCGCGGACTGGTACGCCATGCCGCTGCCGCCCGCAGCTCGGGACGACGTGACACTTCGCGTCGGCTGGACGCACACGGCGTTCGGCGCCGTCGAGGACGAGATCGCGTCAGCCGTCGAGCACGCAGCGCGCGCCCTTGCCGATTCCGGAGCCGTGGTCGAGGCGGCCGAGCCGGCCGGGTTTGCGGACGTCGACGCGAACGCGCTCACGCTCCAGCTCTACGGCGCGGAGGCCGGCGCCTACTTCGACGAGCTCGTCGGCGATCGCCAGGGCGATCTCCACCCGGCGATGCAGCAGCGCCTCGACCTGCCCCGGGCGACCCTGGCCGAGTACGTCGCGGCCGAGGCTGCGGTCGAGCGGCTGCGCCGCGATCTCGCCTCGTTCTTCCGCCGCTACGACGTCCTCCTCTGCCCGACCGCACCGGTGGTCGCACCGCCGCACGATGCCGAGGAGATCCGGATCGGCGGCGCCGCCTTCGCGCCTCGCGTCTCGATGCGGGCGACGATCCCGTTCGACCTCACGGGCTCGCCCGCGCTCACGGTGCCTTTCGCTCGCAGCCTCGAGGGGCTGCCGATCGCGGTCCAGCTGGTCGGGCGGCGCTTCGAGGATGGGACCGTGCTCCGCGCGGGCGCCGCGGTCGAGGTTGCCGCGTCCTAGACGCCCGTCTGTGCCGGCTGCGTCACGTCGGTCGGCTTGCCGCCGATCCCCCATTGCTTCGGCGACAGGCCTTCCACGAGCACCCACGTGTGGTCGCGGATATCGTCGCCGATCACATCGCAGATCGCGTCCGTCATCTTCTCGATCACCTTCGGGACGACCTCGTCGTTGATGCGACGGTCGTACAACTTCACCTCGATCAGCGGCATCGCGCCTCCTTCGGGTTGGGTGACGCGACCCTAGTAGAGTCGTGACGTGGAAGGGGAACTCGGCGCAGTCGGCGAGGGCCTCTTCGAGGTCGGGCTCGACAAAGGGGACACCGGGCCGCTGCGCCGGGGCTATGGCGGAGACGTCGCGAACGTCTGCGTGATGGCGGCGCGGGCCGGGATCGGCGCGCGGCTGGCCGCCCGCGTCGGCGCCGACGCTCTCGGTCGCGCGCTGCTCGCATTCTGGGGCGCTGAGGGCGTCGACGTCGGGCACGTGCAGATCGAGGCAGACGCGCCGACCGGGATCTACGTCAACGAGCGGACGCCCGGCGTCGCGCACCGCTTCGACTACCACCGGCGCGGCTCTGCGGGCAGCCTGCTCGCACCGGAGGACATCGCGCCGGCGTTTATAAGCGGTCTCGCCGTCCTGCACACCAGCGGGATTTCGCTTGCTGTCGTCGGCGCCGCGACCGATGCGGCCGCCGAACGGGCGCGGGCGGCCGGAGCGCTGATCTCGTTCGCCGTCAACCACCGCCCCACCCTCGACGGCGACCCCGAGGAGGTGCTCGCGGCGGCGCGCGGGGCGGATGTCGTCTTCATCTCGGCTGAGGAGGCCGAGCTGCTGCTGGAGACCTCCGCGATCGAGGAGGTGCGAGGAGCGCTTGGGCACGGCCCAAGCGAGCTCGTCGTCACCCTCGGCGCCAACGGAGCCGCCATCGCCGCCGGCGGCGAGGTGCTGACGATCCGCGCGCCGACGGTCGACCCCGTCGACGCGGCCGGCGCGGGTGACGCGCTTGCCGGCGCCTACCTCGCCGCGCGGATTCGCGGACTCGACCCCGAACCGGCGCTGCGCCGCGGGGTCGCCGCAGCTGCGCTTTCCTGCCGCGCATTCGGCTGCGCCCTGTCATATCCGGCCGGTGCAGAGATCGAGGCGCTCGCGGAGAGGCTCGCATGAGCCCGCTCGTCGCGATCGCGGCCCAGCGGGTCGTCCCGGTCGTCCGTTGCGGCGACGCCGAGGACGCGGTCTTGACGGCGCGCGCGGCCGGCGCCGGGGGCATGCGGGTCGTCGAGCTGACGCTGACGACGCCGGACGTCCACCAAGCCCTCCGGGAGCTGCGCGGCGTCGGGCTCGTGCTCGGGCTTGGAAGCCTGCTGGATGCAGCCGACGTCGCGCCTGCGGTCGAGGCCGGTGCCGAGTTTGTCGTCACGTTTGGCTGCGTCCCGGACCTCGTCGCCGCTGCTCGCGAGGCGTCGGTGCCCGCCGTGCAGGGCGCGCTGACGCCGGGGGAAGTCCTCGCCGCGCACGCGGCAGGTGCGGACGCGGTCAAGGTCTTTCCGGCGCGAGCGGTCTCGCCGGCGTATCTCGGCGACCTCCGCGCCGTCCTGCCGGACGTCCGGCTAATGCCGACGGGCGGCATCGAGCTGGGCGACGTCCGGCCGTGGCTCGACGCCGGAGCCTGGGCCGTCGGGCTCGGCAGCGCGCTCGGCACCGTGGCGGCTGTCGGCGCCGGCGAGGTCGAGCGGCGTTGCCGCGCGGCGCTCCAGGTTGGATATGGGAGGTAAGGGCCTGCCTAACGTTGTAGGGTCGCCCTGGGTGACGGGGTTCCGACTTCCGCGGCTCAACCGACGGCAGGTACCGCTGCTCGTTGTGGGGGCGGCGGTCGTCTTCGCGCTCGCCTACGTGCTCCTCATCGCGCAGAAGCCGCCGGCGACAGGCAGCGGCAACTGGCGTACGACCACGTTCGGCTCGGCGGTCGACGACCCCGGCTCGTTCCTGAGGGTCTTCCTCGACTCGATCACGTTCGCAGGCGCCCTGTTCATTGTCGCGAGCGGGTTCGCGCTGATCTTCGGGCTCATGCGTGTCGTGAACATGGCCCACGGCGCGTTCTACCTCCTGGGAGGTTACGTCGCCTACGAGATCCAGCAGGCGATGACCGGTCAGGGCTTCGCGATCCCGACGTCCCAGGTGAACACGTGGGAGTGGGTCGTCCCGCTGCTCGTCGCGGCACCCTGCATCGCCTTCGTCGGCCTCGTCACGCAGCAGGGACTCCTGCGCTGGAACCAGGGTCAGGAGCTTCGCCAGGCGCTGATCACGATCGCGATCTCGGTGATCGTCGCCGACCAGATCATCGCTCACTTCCCGCGTGCGACTTCCACGGTGGCGCAGAAGTTCGGCGGCAACGCCGTCAGCCTCAGCTGGCCCGGTTGGACCGACCGGTTCGTCAACCTCCACGTCGCGGGCGTCCAGTATTCGCTCGCCCGGCTCGTCATGCTCGGGCTCGGGATCGCGGTCGGTCTCGCCCTGTGGCTCTGGCTTTACCGGACGAAGACGGGCATGGTCATCCGCGCCGGCGTCGACGACCAGAAGATGACGTCGGCGCTCGGGATCAACATCCAGCGCACTTTCGCGATCGCGTTCGTGCTCGGCTCGGCACTCGCTGCATTCGGCGCCGTCGTCTGGGCCTCCCAGGCGAACATCGCCTCCGGACAGGACGGACAGTGGCTGCTCAACTCGCTCGTCGTCGTGATCGTCGGTGGGATGGGCTCGATCTTCGGCGCCGCCGCCGGTGCAATCCTCTATGCGTTCGTCCTCAACTTCAGCGCGACGTACCTCCCAACGGCCGGCACTGACTGCTGCACGCAGTACTCGATCGTCGTCACTTTCGCGCTGATCGCGCTAGTCCTAGCGTTCCGCCCGCAGGGCCTGTTCGGAAGGCCCGGATGAGGTGGAACGTACTCAGGTCGTCGCCGAAGACGACGATCGAACGCGCCATCGGCGCCACCGCGCTCGTGCTCGCCGCGCTCGGGCCGCTCGTCTTCAACCAGTACTGGGCACACCAGATCCTGATCGAGACGTTCCTGTTCGGCATCGCCGCAGCGAGCCTGATCTTCCTCTCTGCGTACGGCGGCATGGTCTCGCTGGCCCAGACGGCCCTGTTCGGGATCGCCGGTGTGATTCTCGGTAACCTCGCCACCCGAGGCGGTCCGGGCGGGACGTCCAAGGGTTTGCACCTGGGCTGGGACCCGACGGTGGCGCTCGTCGTCGCGATCGCGATGACTACGGCCATTGGACTGATCTTCGGGGCGATCGCGGCGCGGAGCGTCGGCATCTACTTCCTGATGATCACCCTGACCTACTCCGTGATCACGACGTACTTCCTCGGCCAGGTGACGCTCGTCTCGGGTTTCTCAGGGATCGGCGGGATCAACGGGTACACCCCCGGCTGGATCGGCGATGTGATCGGGCATCCGAACCGCCTCTACTACGTCTCGCTGGTCGCCGCCGTGTTCACGTACGTGCTGATCCGGTACGTGGTGCGCACACCCTTCGGGATCACGCTCCAGGGTGTCCGCGACGAGCCGGTTCGGATGAGCTCGCTCGGCTACAACGTGCCTCTACACCGGACGCTCGCTTTCGGGTTCGCGGCGTTCCTGGCCTCACTGAGCGGCGTCCTGTACGTGTGGTGGAGCGGGCAGATCGCGCCCGGCAACGTCGACCTCCCCGAGACGATCAACTTGCTCGTGATCGCCGTGATCGGCGGGCTTGCGCGGATCGAAGGCGCCTGGCTCGGCGCGTTCGCCTTCATCATCATCCAGAATTACGTTCGGGACTTCACCTTCCCCCTCGTCGGGTTCGGCGGGACGCTCTTCGGCGGCTCGTTCAACACCGTGATCGGGATCATCTTCCTGCTGATCGTTCTCATCTCGCCGGGCGGGCTGATGGGGATTTGGGACCGAGCGCTTGCCGCTCGCGCGCGCGTCGGGCGCGCCGGGCCGAGCGCCGAAGCACCTGCCAGCACTGGCGGGTGAGAGAAAGGAGGGTCTTCACGGGCAGCTGAAGGGTTGAGTTGGGGGAGCTAGCTGGACGAGAATGGACTAACCGGCAACGAAACGGAGGCACCAGATGAGGAGATCGGGGTTGCGAAGCTGGCACGCCGCCGCGCTGGCCGCAGTAGGGATCGCGGTCGGCGTCGCGCTGATCGGCGGCATCTCGACATCGTCCGCAGCGTCCCAGGCGAAGACCGTCCGGGTCGCGATCATGACCGACTGCAAGGGCGCGTTCGGCTTCGGTTACGAACCGGACATCGGCGGGGCCGAAGCGGCACTCGCGCAGTACGCCCACGGCAAGGCGAAGAACAAGAAGAAGCCGTCTGCGGGGATGACTGGAATGACCGCCGGCGGGGCAAACATCAAGATCGTCGGCTACGGCTGCGGGAACGACACGGTCGCGCTCGCCGTCACCGAGACGAAACGCCTGATGGAGAGGCTGAAGGCCGACGTGATGATCGGTCCATTGTCGGGTGACGAGGCGGTGTCGGTCGCGAACTACGCGAAGTCGCACCCGAAGAAGACGTTCATCATCGGGACGGCCGGCTCGCAGGATCCGACGCTGCAAATCGCCCCGAAGAACGTGTTCCGCTACCACGGGGACGGCGCCCAGTGGAACGCGGGCACCGGCGAGATCGCCTACAGGAAGCTGAAGTGGCGCAAAGCGGCCATCATCATGGACGACTACAGCTTCGGCTGGACGTCCGCGGCCGGCCTGATCGCCGACTACTGCGCGATGGGCGGCAAGATCACGAAGCGGGTCTTCCCGCCGCTGAACACGACCGACTACGCCCCCTACATCCGGCAGCTGCCGCCGCCGAACTCGGTTGACGGCTACTTCTGGGTCGTCGGTGGAACCGGGACCGGAGCGTCGCTCAAGGCGTATGAGCAGGCGTACGGCAAGACCAATCCGAAGAAGTTCGTCGGCAACCTCTTCTTCGCGTTCCTCGGGAACTTCTCCGAGGTGGCTCCACGCCTCGTCGGAGCCTACGTCGGAGGGTTCGGCACGTCGCCGGGACTGAAGACGAAGGCGGCACGGGGATACGAAGGGAAGGTCGCGAAGGTCTTCCCGGGCCTGAACGGCGGGAACTACGCCGACGGCTTCGTCTACAACTACTACAACGCGGCCTGGGCGCTGGTCCAAGGCCTGAACAAGTCGCATGGTGCGCTCGGGGCGAAGCTTCAGAGCAGCCTGCCGCGCACGCTCAAGCCCGGCTACCAGGTCTCGGGGCACGGCGTCCTGCACCTGGACAAGAACCGTCAGGCGATCCAGGATCAGTGGCCGCTCCAGATCGTCAGCAAGGGCGGCAAGCCGGCGCTGACCGTCGTCGGCTTCGTCCCGAATGTGACCCAGTCCTTCGGGGGCCTGTTCAAGAAGTCGAGCCGGCCGCCGGGGCGCACTCAGCCGCCGTGTCGGAAGCTGAAGACGCCTTGGCAGGGCAAGATCCAGGTCGTCAAGAACGGCGTCGTCACGAAGGCCGTCATCAAGTAAGCCCTTGACCGAGCCATCGATCGAGACCCGAAGCACCAAGCCGACCCTCCGCACGCGGGGGGTCGGCCGGCGCTTCGGCGGCTTGCACGCCGTCGAGGACGTCGATCTCGAGATCGTCGCCGGCGAGCGCCGCGCGATCCTTGGCCCAAACGGTGCCGGCAAGACGACGCTTTTCAATGTGATCGCGGGCGACTTACCGGTCAGCTCGGGCCGGATCGAGCTCTTCGGCCGCGACGTAACGACTGCACCCGCGCGCGAGCGGGCGCGGCTCGGCCTCGCCCGCTCGTATCAGCAGTCCAGGCTCTTTCTCAACCTCACTGTCGAGGACACCCTCTACCTCGCTGCCCTCGGCGTTCGGAGGGGTCACCTTCGCCCGGTGATCACCCGGCGCGACGGTGAGATGCGCGAGCGGGCGCGGGAGGTGGCCCGACGCGTGGCGATCGACGACAAACTCGGGGAAAAGGTGGGATCGCTCTCGCACGGCGAGCACAGGCAGGTCGCCGTGGCCATGGCGCTCGCCTCCAAGCCCCGAATGCTGATGCTGGACGAGCCTGCGTCCGGGCTCTCGCGCGGCGAGCGCCAGCTGCTGATCGACTTGCTGCTCGCACTCGACCGCGAGATCACCGTGATCCTGATCGAGCACGACATGGACGTCGCGCTCCGCGTTGCCGAGCGGGTGACGATGATGCACGAAGGCCGAGTAATTGTCGAGGGCACCCCGGACGAGATCCGCGCCAACGAGCTCGTACACGAGCTCTACCTCGGGGCGACAGCGCGATGAGAGACCCGCTGCTCGTCGTCGAGGGCCTCGATGCCTTCTACGGGCCCGCCCACGTGCTGCAGAACGTGTCCTTTTCCGTCACCGAGCAGGCAGTGTCGATCATCGGCCGCAACGGTATGGGCAAGTCGACGCTGTGCGCGGCGATTATGGGCATGACGCCTCCGCGCACGAGCGGATCAATTCGGTTTGAGGGGACCGAGCTGATCGGCAGAGCGTCGTACAAGATCGCCGGCCTCGGCATCGGTTACGTGCCCCAGGGCCGGCGCCTGTTCCCCTCGCTGAGCGTGGAGGAGCACCTCCGGATGGTCGCGGGGCGTAATGGCGGCCCATGGAACATGCGCCGGGTCTACGAACTTTTCCCGCGCCTGGCCGAACGGAAGCGGAACGGCGGCGCGCAGCTGTCGGGAGGCGAGCAGCAGATGCTCGCGATCAGCCGTGCGCTGCTGACGAACCCCAAGCTCTTGATCATGGACGAGCCGTCCGAAGGGCTGGCGCCGACGGTGATCGAGATGCTCGTCGAGACCTTCAGCAAGTTCGAGGAGGAGGGGCTCCGGATGCTACTGGTCGAGCAGAACCTCGCCGTCGCGACGTCGCTCGCCGAGCGTCAGCTCGTCATGATCCGAGGCGAGCTCGCCGCCGAGACGACGGCCGGCGAGCTTGCCGGGAGTGCCGAGCTCCAGCGGCGATATCTCGGCGTCGAGCCTGTCGCGCACTAGGCGGAAGGCGATGTCACCCTTCGTGCGACCACTCGCGCTGCTGCCCGCGCTGCTCGTCCTGGCCGCCTGCGGCTCGTCGACGCCATCGCCGCCGTCGACGCCCGACCTCGTCTTCGTCTCGACTCGCGACAGCGACTACGCGCTCTTCGGCGTCGCTGCAGACGGCGACCACGAGCGCCGGCTGACGAAGGAGAAGGGCGATCCGGCTACTCCTACGGGGCTCTTCTTCCAGACCGAGCCTGCGTGGTCGCCGGACGGTAAGCGGATCGCTTTCGCGAGCAGGCGAGACGGGCCCTCGCACATCTTTGTCATGCGGCCGAACGGCACAGGCGTTCGCCGGGTCACGTCGTCCGCTCGCGACGACGACCACCCGGCGTGGTCGCCCGACGGCCGCCGGATCGCGTTCGGGCGCGAAGGCGCCCTGTTCGTCGTTCCCGCAGAGGGCGGGCCGGCGCGGCGGCTCGGGCGTGGTTTCGGAAACGCAGCCGATCCGGCGTGGTCGCCGAACGGGAAGCTCGTCGCGTACGACTACCGCCGGCCTGGATTCTCGATCCGCGAGATCTGGGTCATGGACGCGAACGAGCGGACTGCGCGTCAGGTCACGCGGCTCGGCGCCGTCAGCGCCAGGCCATCGTGGTCGCCAGACGGCCGCCGCCTCGCCTTCCACAGCAATGCTCGCGGCGGCCATTACGAGATCTATTCGATCGGCGTCGACGGAACAGGCCTCCGTCGCGAGACGCGCTCGGCGATCGACACGATCGAGCCCGCGTGGTCGCCGGACGGCAAAGAGATCGCGTTCTCCCGTGACGGTGCGATCTGGGAGGTCGGTGCGATCTGGGAGGTCGACCGCGCTGGTCACGCAAAACGGATCACGTCCGCCCAGAACGACTCGAGCCCCGCGTGGCGACCGCGCGGGCGAGTCGCGCCTCGACCTTAGCCCTGCCTCTCCAAACCATGGCTCCGATGGCACCTGGCGCGCATGCCCGGTCCGTTATCTATTCAGAGAACGATCCATCCCGCACCGATCCCGCATGAGGTCGCCGGAACCTCCCGGCGGCACCCGCGGATCCCCGCGAGCGACGCGACGCTCGGCTAGGCGACCGCTACGAGACCTGCAAGGGTCTACGCTGTCTCGCTAGGGCTGTGCCGATCCCTAGCTTGATTGCGCCGTGATGCATAGGTCGTCCCGCTACGACCCTCGGCGGCGGACTGCACGTGGGTCATTGACGCTCCGAGGCCGAAGGGTCGTTACCGCCGCTCGGGTCGTTGTCCCCTCGGCAGCCGCCCGTTCGTCGTAGAGGCGAACCCATACTCCCAAGGAGGGAACCATGAAGTACGCGCTCCTCATCTACAACGCGCCGGACGCCCGTGACCTGCCAGAGGGACAGCTCGAGGCGTTGATCGACGAGTACCAGGAGCTCTTTCAGTCGCCCGGCGTCATCGACGGCCAGCAGCTACAGCTGCCGGACTCGGCGACGACGGTGCGCGTCGAGAACGGCGAGGCGCTCCTGAGCGACGGCCCGTTCGTCGACGCCAAGGAATACCTCGGCGGCCTCTGGCTGCTCGAGGCCGACAATCTCGACGTCGCCACCGCACTCGCCGCGCGCATCCCGGCCGCCCGCATGGGCGGCGCTGTCGAGGTGCGTCCGCTCGTGGAGCGCGGAGCGCTAGCCCGCTGATCGACGAGGTCTTCCGCGACGAGTGGGGCCGCGTCCTGGCGACCCTCGTCGGCGACTTCGGGGACTTCGATCTCGCCGAAGAGGCAACCCAGGAGGCATTCGCGATCGCGGCGGAGCGCTGGCCGCGCGACGGCACCCCTGACAACCCCGGCGCCTGGCTGACGACGACCGCCCGGCGCCGGGCGCTCGACCGCATCCGCCGCGATCGCACGTTCGCCGAGAAGACGAGGCTGCTCGAAGTGCCAGAGACGGAGGAGCACGAGGTGGACGAGACGAACTTTCCCGATGAGCGGCTCGAGCTGATCTTCATGTGCTGCCATCCGGCGCTCGCGCTCGAGGCGCAGGTCGCCCTCACGCTGCGCGCGCTCGGCGGCCTTACAACGGAAGAGATCGCGCGCGCCTTCCTCGTCGAGCCGGAGACGATGAAGCGCCGGCTGACGCGCGCGAAGCGGAAGATCAAAGAGGCCGGCATCCCATTCAGCGTCCCTGCCGATCACCTGCTGCCCGACCGCCTGGCCGCGGTGCTTGCCGTCGTCTACCTGATCTTCAACGAGGGCTACGGCGGACGGGTGGATCTCGCCGCGGAGGCGATCCGGCTGGGCGACGCGCTCGCCGGCCTGATGCCCGACGAGCCCGAGGTACACGGACTGCTCGCCCTGATGTTGCTCAACGACGCTAGACGGGAGGCCCGTTTCGAGCAGGGCGAGCTCGTCCTGCTCGCCGACCAGGACCGCTCGCGCTGGGACAAGGCGCAGATCGACCGCGGGCGTGAGCTGCTCGACCGGGCGCTGGCGCTCGGAGGCCGCGGGTCGTATGTCGTCCAGGCCGCGATCGCATCGCTGCACGTCGACGAGCCGCAGGACTGGCCGGAGATCGCGGCCTTATACGCGGAGCTCGTCCGGCTGACCGGCTCGCCCGTGGTCGAGATGAACCGCGCCATGGCCGTCGCCGAGGCCGACGGCCCCGAGGCGGGGCTCGCGATCGTCGATCGGCTCGATCTCGGCGGCTACCAGTACTTCCACTCGACGCGCGGCGAGCTCCTGCGCCGGCTCGGCCGTTCAGAAGAGGCCCGGACAGCCTTCGTGCGCGCGCTCGAGCTTGCCAAGGCCGAGCCCGAGCGCCGCTTTCTCCAACGCCGGATCGAAGAGCTCGGCGACACCGCCCGCGCTTCGTCCTCCTAGAGCTGTCCCCCCGGCGGCTGCTGCCACGGCGACTCCCTTCGCGCGGAGCCTAAGCAGCACCGTCGAGGGTCTGCTCGACGAGCTGGATCGTGTCGTCCACGAGCTCGTTCTCCTGCGGTAGGACCCCGAGCGCCTTCGCGGCCAGCAGTGACTTGTAGATCAGCGTGAGCTCATCGAACGAAAACTTCAACTCGTACGTCTTCGCATCGCCGAACGAACCTGTCATAAGCCGATCCTGCCGGGCGGGCCCGGGGAGTCGCATCGTGAAGTCCCCCAGACCCGAACCGAAGTCTTTTGGAACCCGCGGCGCCTCAGGCATGCGCCGGTTCGGCGAGTACCGCAGCGAGCTGTGAGCGCGAACTGATCCCGAGCTTGCGGTAGATGCTGGTGAGGTGGACCTCGACCGTTCTCTGAGTGACGAAGAGCGCCTGGGCGATCTCGCGGTTGGTGGGGCCTTCGGCAGCCATCTCGGCGACGCGCCGTTCGCTGGGCGTCAGCGAGGCGACGCCGCTCAGTGCAACTCGCCGAGGTCGTGCACCGGTGGCGAGGAGTTCGCGCTCGGCGCGCGCCGCGAGCGACGCAGCCGCACAGATCGTCGCCAGCTCGACCGCCTGCCTGAGCTGCTCGCGCGCCGCGGCTCGGCGGTTGGCTCTGCGTAGCGCGGCGCCCAATTCGGTACGAGCCTTCGCATGCTCGAGCTTGGCCGGCGAATCCTTCACGGTCTCGACCGCTTCTTCGAGGAGAGCCAGCCCGCCTGCGCCGCCTTCGACGAGACCGGTCACGCGAAGGGCTCCGGCGAGCGCACGGGGCGCACCCCAGCTGCGGGCAAGCTCCAGCTCTTCGGTTGCCAGCCGGCGCGCCTCCTCATGCTCGCCAAGCTGGAGCAGGGCCAATGCGGCGGGCGAGCGCCAGGCGATGAACGCAGGGTTGCGGCTTCCGACGAGATCGAAGCGGCGGCCTGCCTCTAGGAGCTGCTCGGCGCCTCCGGCCAGATCACCGCGAAGGATGCGCAGCCGGGCACTGCTGTCGCGCAGAAAGAGGACGCGTTCGCTGTCCAGACGGGACTCGCGGAAGGCGATGCTGGCGAGGGCGGCCGTGGCGTCGGCGAGCTTGCCCTGCTCCATCAGCGTGTCGGCGAGAAAGGCCGAGGCGTGTCCGTAGAACCGAGCGCTTGATCCCCAGGCCTGGCCGAGGGCGAGCGCGTCGCGAGCCTCTGTTTCCGCTTCGCCCAGATCGCCTCGCCACAGCAACACAAGCAGGCGAAAGACCTTCGCGGCGGCGAACGCCAGGGTCGATCCACGCCTATGCGCCTCGGCAAGCGCGTCCTCGAAGATCACCAGGGCCTCGTCGAGATCCCCCATCGCGAGGGTGACGACAGGCGGAATGAACGCCGTGCCGGAGACGTCCTCGCGTACCATCGTCCCCTCGGCAAGCGCTCGACGCGCGAGCGGGAGAACCTCATCGGCCGGCCTGCCCGCCCGAGCATCGTGGTGCGCGAGCAGCGAGAGCAGCAGCTTCTCGCCGAACGTCTCTTCTGCGAGCTGCTGCCGAACCGGCTCGAGCAGCTCGACCGCGTGGTGGTGCAGAGCCGGCGCGAACATGTCGTTGGTGATGAGCCCGGCCCGGAGCAGGCGCTCGAGCTCCGGGTCGGCACCATCGAGGTCGTCCAGCGCGTCGGTCAGGACGGCGTCCGACTCTTCGCCGCGGAGAAGGTAGAGCTGCCGGCCAAGCAGGAGCCCGATCTCGGCTCTTCTGATCGGGTCGTCGATCAGCTCCCGCGCCGCTCGAAGGTGCTCGACCGCGGCCTCGCCGCTGACCCGGATCTCGGCCGACCCGAGCTCGACGAGCACCTCTGCCCGTTCCGCCGGGCTCAGCGGCTCCTCGAGGGCGCGGCGAAGGTAGGCAACAGCGCTCTCCGAAGCCCCGCGCGAACCCGCGCGGCGCGCCGCTTCGCGTAGCGTCCCGACGACCTCTGAGTTGCCGGCCGGCGGGCTGCGCAGAAGCTGCGCGGCGATGCGCTCGGCTTCTGCCCCGGCAGCGGCGAGTACGCGCGCGGCCCGTTCGTGCCCGCTGTCTCGCTCGAGAGGAGCGAGGGACTCGTAGACGGCTGCTCGAATCAGCGGGTGAACGAATCCCAGCGTCTCCTGCTGCCGCAGTACGTCGACCCGGACGAGCGCTCCGGCTGCCTCCGAGGCGGCCTGCGCGTCCAGACCTGCCAGCTCGGCGGCCAGGCGGGGGTCGGCGTCGTCGCCGAGGACCGCGACGGCTCGCGCAAGTGTCGTGGCCTCGGGCGGAAGCCTCGAGAGTCGAAGCGAGACGGCGCGCGACCCGGCGCGGGCCTCGAGCGCTCGGAGCCGAGAGACGTTCACCCCGATGGGCACAAGTCCCTCGACGGCAATTGCGTGTACGAGCTCGCGCAAGAGGAGCGGATTGCCACCGGTCTCTTCCTCGCAGGCAGCGCAGAAAGCATCGTCGGCAGTGGGCGAAAGCGTCTCTCGAAGGAACCTGGCCGTGGCCTCGCTGCTCAGCGGAGCCGGCCGGATCACGGTCGCCAGAGGGTCGGAGGCGATCTGGTCGAGCAAGCCCGGGTCCTCGCCGGGTTCCGCTGGCCTGAGGCCCACGACGATCGAGACGGCGAGCCCCTCGATGCGCGGCAGCAGGTACGCCAGCCAGCGCAGCGAGGGGAGATCGCACCAATGCAGATCGTCGATCGCCAGTAGGAGCGGCCGGCGCGCGGCGAGGTTCGCGGTCAACCAGTAGAGGCCGTGAAGCGTTGCAAAGGACGAGTCGGCTCCACTCTCCGTGGAGAGCTTCTCCGGATTGAAAAGCGGCTCGGCAAGCGCCGCCGCGCCCGAGAGCGCCTCGGTCCGCTCGTCGCTCGGTAGCGACGCCAACAGCGGCTCAAAAAGCTGCCGGACAACGCCGAACGAGAACGAACGCTCGAGCTCGGAGCCTCGTGCGCCCAGCACCTGGATCGCGGCCTCATTCGCGCGGGACTTGGCCTCGGCAAGCAGCGCGCTCTTGCCGATGCCCGGAGGTCCTTCGATCGCCAACAGCAGGCCGCCGGGCTTGCTCTCTACGAGGTTCTGGAGGCTTACAAGCTCTGCGTCCCGTTCGAGCAGCTCGAGCCGAGCGAGGGCAGCCTGTTCGGCTTCCTGCGTGCTCGGCCCGCCCTGATCGCTCTCCAACTCGGCTCCTCGGAGGAGTCTAGTCCTGTCGCCCTGGGCTCCTCCTCCAGGCGCCGGTGGCAAAAGACTGCGGTTCGCTTTTGGGGGGTGCCACGAGGCGACGGCCTTCCTCAGCAAGCACCATCGCTCCATGGTCATCAGGAAAGGCAATGCGATTCAACGGTGTCCCGTTCCGCACTTGCTGTTCGTCGTTGAGGCGAACGAGATGGCAACCCCGATTCCCACTTCGAAAGCGAGGCCCCGCTCATGAGCGCACAGCCCTACCCCGTACCTGCGACCCGCGACGAGGCGCCTGAGGCGTCGTCGCTTTCGTCGCGGCGCGGTGTCGCGATCCTGCTTCTGCTCAGCGTCGTCCAGTTCATGGACATCCTCGACGCCTCGATCCTCAACATCGCCCTGCCCTCGATCAAGACCGACCTTGGCTTCAGCCAGCAGAGCCTGCAGTGGGTGGTCAACGGCTACATCCTCACCTACGGCGGCTTCCTGCTCCTCGGCGGCCGGATGGCAGACCTGCTCGGCCGACGCAGCGTTCTCGTCACCGGCCTGGTCGTCTTCGCGACCTCGTCGCTGCTCGGCGGTCTCGCCCACACCAGCTCGCTGCTAGTAGGCGCCCGCTTTGCCCAGGGAGTCGGGGCAGCCATGATGTCTCCGGCCGCCCTATCCACGTTGACGAGCACGTTCCGCTCCACCCGTGACCGCAACACGGCCCTCGGCGTCTGGGCGGCCGTCTCGGGCATCGGCGGCGCCGCCGGCGTTCTCTTCGGCGGCCTGCTCACGGAGGGACCGGGCTGGCGCTGGGTGCTGTTCATCAACGTCCCCTTCAGCGCGGTCGCCTTGGTCGGCGCCTTGATCCTGCTCCAGCGCGAGCGCGTACGCGCCGGCCGGCTGGCGAACTTCGACGCGCTGGGTGCCTTCCTCGTGACCGGCGGCATGCTGCTGCTCGTCTACACGCTGGTGAAGGCGCCCGACGTCGGCTGGGGCGCGGGGCGCACGGTCGCCGGGCTCGCCGGCTCCGCGGTGCTTCTCGCCGGGTTCCTGTTCAACGAGCTGCGCGTGCGCAACCCGCTCGTCCCGCTCTCGATCCTGAAGGTCAAGGGAGTCGCAGCCGCCGACGCGACCCAGCTGGTGGCGATCGCCGGCTTCCTGCCGATGTTCTTCTTCCTCACGCTCTACATGCAGACCGTGCTGCGCTACTCGCCGATCCAGACCGGCGTTGCCTACCTGCCGCTGACGGTCGGCTTCATCATCGCGGCGAGCATCAGCTCGCAGCTGTTCGCGCGCATCGGCACCAAGCCAGTGGTCGTGCTGGGCACCGTGGTCTCGGCCGCCGGCCTCTACTGGCTGTCGCTGGTTCCGGTCGACGGCTCGTACCTGTCGGACATCCTGCCCGGCCTGATGACCGTCTCGATCGGGATGGGCGGCGTCTTCACCGGTCTGACGACCGCCGCCAACGCGGGCGTCGACCAGGACAAGGCCGGCCTCGCCGCGGGGCTGCTCAACACCGGCCAGCAACTCGGTGCCGCACTCGGGCTGGCGATCCTCTCGGCAGTCGCGACCGCGCAGACGAAGTCAGTCTTGAGCGCCGGCGACGGCCTCGCTCAGGCCGCGACCCACGGCTACCAGCGCGCGCTCCTGGTCGGCGCGTTGATCGTCCTCGCTGCGACCGCCGTGGCGCTCCTGACGCCCAACACGCGTGAGTCCAGCGCCACGGTCGTGGAGGAAGAGCCGGCACTCGACCTCGCGGCCTAGACACCCCGGGGGAGCTGCGCAGATGCGCGTGGCTCCCCCGGCCAAACCGAGACGGAGAGGTTCCGGCATCGGCCGTACTGGTCGAGCGAATGCCACGACGGCGGCGCGCTCGACCTCCATCCGAGCACCGATGTTTGGCCCTAAGCGGTAGCACGATGGCGCCGCGCCGTGCTCGCCGCTCCTGCGCCAGCTCGAGTCTTTCTCCGAATCATCAAGGCGGCGCCGATCACCGCGAGGGCTAGTAGGCCGCCGCATCCCGCCAACAGCAAGCGCCAACTCCTTTGCCCACCACCGACCGGCGTCTCCGGAGTGCTCACTCCAAAGTTCTGCCGGTTGATCAGCGCGACCGTCTGGCGACCCTTGCCGATGGCAAGTTCTTCGCTGCCGGCTGAATGAAGCCGAAGGGTCCAGAGGTCCGTGCGCCCTCGGAGCATCGGTAGATCGACGCAGCGAGCCGTACCCGTGCGCGTATCGAGCGCGTGGACGAAAGGCGTCTTGCCAGCGCCGTCGTAAAGGGTGTACGCCCAACGTCCCTCGGCGCTGTTGAGACGAGTAATCGGCGCCCCGCGCATGGCCTCGTCGGGCTCGCGCGGATCGACTACGGGTCGCGTGATCAGGGCCCCGCGAGCGAGATCGAAGGCACGGACGTTGTAGCGGCTCGGGTCCTTGGCCGAGGTGTACTGGATCAGGAACATGGTCCGACCCTCCGGTGAGATCGCGTCGAAGCTGAAATCGCCGGAGAGCGTGATCCGTCGGCGCAGCTGGAGACGTCGCGGATCGACGACCGCGAGTGTCGTTCGGGCGCGTGGGAAGGCCCTTCGGGGCTCGATCAGGACGAGCGTCCTTCCATCCGCGGACAGGCCGCTGGCCGAGCCGTCGTAGGCGACGGCTGGAATCGTCAGGTTGCCGGCGAGACGGCGAAACGCCAGCACACGGCCGCTGTGGACCGAGATTCGAGCGACGGTGGTAGCGCCGCGGGCGGTCGACAGGGTTACGTAGCGGACGTCGCCGCGAAGCGAGACAACGCCCGTGAAGCCGACGTCGATGCCGAGGACCGGGAGGCCATCCGCGTATGCAATCGGCGCTGTGAGCGCCGCCGATAAGACCGCCAGCCCGAGACCAACGAGATTCAGGAGTGCGCGTCTGAGCCAGGAGTTCATGAAGCCTCCATTCATCGCCTGACTAACAACAAATACGCGGGAGAGGCGCGACTGCGTCCCGGCCCACTTGCCGCCGTGCCGAGTCCTAGCCGCGGCGAAGCAGACGATCGGGCTTAGTGACTATCTCAAAACGTGCTGGCTGCCCATCGGGCGCTGCTTCACGTACAGAGAACCGGCGCCACCTTGACGACAGCCCGACAATGGACCCCCGCCAGACTGACAGTTCGCGAATGTCACTTGACGCGCACACCGTGAATGGCTGCTGCGTGCTCTTCGAATGCCGAGCAGGCGTAGACTCGTCACGGGCGCGGGTGCCGTGTCTGAGCCGAAGAGCGGGGAGAGGAGATGTAAGCCCCGCCGCGCAGGCTTGGCTCCTTCGAGGGGCCCGACAGCCGCTCTCCAGTTGACCGATTCCCGCGCCCGGGTCCGCTGCAAACGCCACCTCGCCTCACCGCGCCTCGCTGCGTAGCGGACTGGTGGCGCCAGGACGGTTGCCTGGGCCAGTGTTCGGGAATGACCCCTGAACGGCGGCTTCCATTTCACGTCGAACCCATCCTTGTCGGCTAGATGTGTTCGGGAAGACCGAAGCGGCCGGGCAGCGCGGGGTCGGCGAAGAAGGTGATCTCGTCAACCTTGTTGCCGCTCAAGGTGAGGACCATCATGCCCCGGGGCTGCGAGCGCAGGTAGTAGCCGAAGGCCGGCTGGCCGTTGGCGCGGGTCGGGCGTAGCTGTAGCGGGGCGCCGCGGACCTCGGCGCGGTCGTCGAGGAACGCGCCGATCGCTTCGTGTCCGATGAGCTCGAGCGGCTGCGGCGGCATGGTCACACGAGCGTCGGAGCTCAGCAGAGTTAGGAGGCGCGCCGTATCGCCGACTTCGACGGCGTCGCTGAAGGTGGCGAGAAGGTTCCGTTCGGTCGGCGAGTCGGGCAGCGGCGCCTGCTCGCGTTCGAGGGTGTACGAGTCGAGCGTTGCGCGTGCGCGTTGGAGCGCGGCCTTGACCGACTGCGGCGTCGTCTCGAGGATCGAGGCGGCTTCGTCGGTGTGGAAGCCGAGCACGTCGCGCAGCACGAGCGCTGCGCGCTGCTTCGCAGGCAGCTGCTGCAGCGCGACGATGAACGAGAGCTGGATCGCTTCGCGCTGCTCGTAGCGTGCTTCAGGTCCGGGAGCGGGATCCGGAAGCGCGCTGTCCGCGTAAGGCTCGAGCCAGCTGGGCTCGACGGCGCGGCGGGTT
>WNGE01000467.1_pt1 | contig 53881 bp, 48 predicted proteins | sample 5400651 | NCBI WGS metagenome assembly WNGE01 (sample SAMN13153370, study PRJNA577476) | soil metagenome | isolation source: 60 cm soil or saprolite under grassland replicate 2 | place: USA:California | collected 2016-06-15 | reverse complement strand
AGGCGCATGCCCTGGCGCAGCGCCTGGAGATCCACCACACGCCCAGGCACGGATCCTGGCTCAACATCGCCGAGATCGAACTCTCCGCCCTGACCCGGCAGTGCCTCGAGCGGAGGCTAACCCGAAGTTCCCCTGATTCCTGCCCCGCGAGCGCGGCTTCTGGGCGGTGACCAGGCGGTTGCGCTCGCGAGCGGGAGATGACGTAGTCATGTAGATCAGCTAAATCGTGCTCAGTCCGGTGTGTCTGCCTGCATGAACGTAAGCATGGCTAGTAGCGTTGTCGTCATGTACGTGGCCAGGGTGCCGAACCGGGGCTCACCGCCCGCGATCCTGCTGCGGGAAAGCTACCGAGAGGCCGGCAAGGTCAAGAACCGCACCCTGGCCAACCTGAGCCGCTGGCCCGGGTGGCAGGTCGATGCCCTGACCCGGGTGCTGAAGGGAGCGCCCTCGGCGGCGGGCGCGGCAGATGCGTTCGAGATCACCCGCAGCCTGCCGCACGGCCACGTGGCCGCGGTGCTCGGGACGATCCGGGAGCTGGGGCTGGAGGAGCTGATCGACCCGGTGCCGTCGCGGCAGCGGGACCTGGTCACCGCGATGATCGTGGCCGCGGTCATCGACGGGTCATCGAAGCTGGCCACCGCGCGGGGGCTGCGCGCCCAGACCGCCGCCAGCTCGCTGGGCGCGGTGCTCGGCCTGGAAGCCTGCGGCGAGGACGACCTGTATCAGGCGATGGACTGGCTGCTGCCCCGGCAGGAGGCGATCGAAGACACCCTGGCGTCCCGGCACCTGGCCGGCGGGACGCTGGTGCTGTATGACGTGTCCTCGGCGGCGTTCGGGGGCCGCACCTGCCCGCTCGGGGAGACCGGCCATCCCCGCGACGGGGGTACGGGGCCGGCTGCAGATTGTCTACGGGGTGCTCACCAGCGCCGAGGGGATCCCGGTCGCGGTGCAGGTCTTCAAGGGCGCCACCGGCGACCCGGCCACCCTCGGCGACCAGGTCAAGAAGCTGAAAGCGCGGTTCGGCCTGGCCCACGTGGCCCTGGTCGGGGACCCCGGCTACCCCGGCGAGCGGCTGGTCGCCTGCTACAACCCGTTCCTGGCCGCCGAGCGGGCCCGCAAGCGCGGCGAGCTGCTCGATGCCACCGAAGCCGAGCTGGAAAAGATCGCCGCGGCGACCCGGCGGGCCCGCCGGCCGCTGCGCGGCCAGGACGCCATCGCCCTGGCCGCCGGGAAGGTCATCAACAAGAAGAAGGTGGCCAAGCACTTCATCGTGGAGATCGCCGACGACGCCCTCGCCTGGCGCCGCGACGAGCAGAAGATCACCGGCGAGGCCGCCCTGGACGGGATGCACGTGATCCGCACCAGCCTCCCCGCCGGGGTGCTCGGCACCGGCGGCGCGGTGGAGTCCTGCAAGAACCTGGAGAACGTCGAGCGGGTGTTCCGCGGCCTGAACACCGACCTGCTCATCCGCCCCATCCGCCACCGGCTCGCCGACCGGGTCCGCGCCCACGTGCTCATCCGCATGCTCGCCTACTACGTCACCTGGCACATGCAGCAGCGGCTGGCCCCGGTCCTGTTCAAAGACCACGACCCCGCCGCCGACCGCGCCGCCCGCTCCAGCCCGGTCGCCCCCGCCCGGCGCTCCCCAGCCGCACTGGCCAAGATCGCCGCCAAGACCACCCCGGACAGCGAGCCGGTGCACAGCTTCGCCACCCTGCCCAACACCTCGCACCAGAAACGAGCGACGCGCTCAGGTTCTGCGCAGTCGAAGGTGACTTGGATCTGCTTGACCGACGCCATCGGTCCACCATAGAGGGGGGGTCTTTCGTCGTCTCCACGGGCCCGCCCCTGGCTAGGTTGTGGCGCATGCGGCCGACTCTTGAAGATGAGTGGGACCTTGAGCCGTGGGATGAAGATCCTGACGGTGTCGATGCCCACTACATTCGGGGAACTCCGGTCAGAGATAACGGCGGGTAGGCGCGCTTTTGTTTGAGGTCCGCCAGTCCGATGTCGCCGGTGCTTACCCGGCCAAGCGTGTGGATGACAGATTCAGATCCGCGCCGTGAGACCGTGGGGCTTGGGACTTGGCGGGCAGATCATGTTAGGCGTCACGGAGGCGGAGGACCACGGCGCCGAGGATGAGGGCGCCGAGGGCCCAGAGGGCTAGCACGCCGAGGCCTTGCCCGGGGGTGAGCGGGAGGGACTGCAGGCCGGCGGTGGCCTGGATGTATAGTCCGGCCGTCATCGGGGCGATTTGCTCCACGTGGCGGGACAGCACGTGGTCGGGGATCACGGCGCTGACGATCGGGAACAGGTACAGCAGGCCGAGGACCAGGCCGATGCCGGCGGCGGAGTCGCGGACCGCAGTGGTGACGCCAAGGGCGAGCAGGGCGATCAGCGCCAGGTAGAGCACCGAGCCGAGAGCGGCGCGCAGGTCCGGGCCGTTGCCCAGGGACACCAGCACGTAGCCGTTCGCCGCCGACAGCCCCCGGCTGGGCAGGATCAGCCGCCCGGCCAGCACCGACCCCAGCACGGCGACCGCGCCGACGGCCACCGCCCAGCCGGTCACGACGACGGCTTTGGCGGCCAGCATCACCAGCCGCCGCGGTGTCGCGGCCAGCGTCACGCGGATCATCCCGGTGCCGTACTCGCCGCCGACCGTCAGCACGGCCAGCAGCGCGACGGCCACCTGCCCCAGGTCGACCCCGGCGAGGCTGATCTTCGCCGGGTCCGCCCCCGTCTGAGCGGGGGCGCAGCCCAATGGACGGCACTGGACGGTCGCCGCCACGGCCGCGCCCACCACCACGGTGAGCGCGACCGCGGCGGCCAGCAGCCACCATGTGCTTGCCAGCGTCCGCAGCTTCGTCCACTCCGCGTGCAGCGCGTCCGGCAGGCCGGTCCAGCCGGCCCGGGCCACCGCGCCCGGCCGCGTCTTGGGCTGGGCAACAGAGTGCGTCACGCGTCCCTCCGGCGCAGCAGGTAGGCGGCCCCGGCCAGGGCCACCGCCGCCCACCCGGACAGCACCGCCAACCCGGCCCACGGCGCGAGCGGGAAATAACCGGACAGGGCCGAATAGATCGCGGTGACCTGCGGGTACTGCGGATACGGCTGCTGGAGGGCGAAACCCGCCGCAGGAGTGATCCGCAGCAGCCAGTCCGCCACGCCGAGCGGCACGACCGCGGCGACGGCGAGGAAGTACGGAAGCACGATCGTGACGATGACGATCGCGACCGCTGTCGCGCTGCGCCGCACCATGGTGCCGACGGCGAGGGCGAGCACGGCGCTCACCGCCGCCAGCGCCGCCGTGCCGATGATCACGCGCACCACGGTCGACTCCGGCACGGGGAACTCGTAGTAGCCGCGGGCGTGTGTTACCGCGGTGCCGGCGAGCACCGCCACGGCGGCGCCCACCAGCCCGGCGGCGAAGGAGACCGCGCCGATCACGATCGCCTTCGCCGCCAGCGTCCGGCCGCGTCGCGGGCTCGCGGCGAGCGTCACCCGGATCAGGTTCCGCCGGTACTCGGCGGTCATGAACATGGTCGCGACTATGACCAGCGCGATCAGCCCGGCGAACGTGCCCAGGAGGTAGCCGGTGATGGTGGCGGCGGAGTCCGCCGGCCCGCCGTGCCCGGCCGGGATCGGCGCGATGTCGCCGGACCCGGTCACGGTGAACCGGCCGCCGACCTGGTGATACTGCCCGATTCCAGACGCGTCGGCGGGCCCGGTGTATTCCCCCGTCCACGAGCCACCCAACCCGCTCACGTGGTCGATGACGGCGGTGGCCTGGGTGGGGCCGCCGCCTATCTCGTTGACCCCGCCGCCGAAGTTCTGTGATTCCTGGTTCTCATAGGGGGAGGCGGTGAACAGCCCGGCCTGCACGGTGGACGGCAGACCGGACAGCGTGACGGCGCCGACCTCGGTCCAGTGCGTGCCGTCCGCCGAGTCGTAGCCGGTGATCTCATCCCCGGCCCGGGTCAGCCGCAGCCAGCGCGGGTTCGCCGGCCCGACGGCACCGGACAGCCCTGGGGTATCCGCGGTGTAGTTCCAGTGCATGCGCACGCCGTGGCCAGCAGCGACCATCATCGCCGCGTACGGGGAACCCTGATTCGTGTTCTGCTTAATGATGATCCCGGCTTTGGCCCACGGCTCAAGACCGGGTTGCGTCGGCGTCGGCGGACCGTTCGGGTTCTGCGACGGCAGGAGACCGGTCAGCGAGGTGACACGGACCGTGATGCTGCCGTCCCCGGTGAGCGGCTGCCGCACGAAGTAGAAGCTGTCCGTCACGGGTTCGCCACCCGGGCCGAGGGGGAACGTGGGCATGCAGCCCGCCCCGCTGCGGGTCGGGCCGCCGCCGACGTGCTGGCACGAGCTGCTGCTGGTCCCGGTGCCGAGCAGCCCGATCCCAGCCGCCACCATGACCGCGACGATCATGCCGATGACCCAGCCGCGGACCGTGCGGAACTTCGTCCACTCCGCGTGCAGCAACTGCGCGAACCCGTCGGGGCCGGCGCGCTGGTCCGAGCGGTAGGGGGTGATCGTGGTCATCTCTGGGCACCTCCCGCATGGAACTCAACCGCGTCCCTGGTGAGCTCCATGTAGGCCTCTTCCAGGGACGCCCGGTGCGCGGCGACCTCGGTGAACGGGACGTGGCCGTCGGTGAGGGCCAACACGATCTTTTCCCCGGACAGGCCGGAGACGGTGAGCATGTCCGGCGCCGTGGCGGCGACGGTCGCCCCCGCGTGCGCCAGGACCGTCATCGCCTCGGTGCGTGCCGTCGTGCGCAGCTCCACTCTTTCCCCGGACGCGGCCTCGATCAGGGCCGCCACGCTCGTGTCCGCTATGACCTGCCCGCGGCCGACGACGACCAGGTGATCGGCGGTGTCCTGGAGCTCGCTCATCAGGTGGCTTGAGACCAGCACGGCCCGCCCCTCGGCCGCGAGCGACTTCAGGAATCCACGCATCCAGACGATGCCCTCCGGGTCCATGCCGTTGAACGGCTCGTCCATCATGACGACCGGCGGGTCGCCGAGCAGCGCGGCGGCGATGCAGAGCCGCTGCCGCATGCCGAGCGAGTAGCCGCCGGCCTTGCGTTTGGCGACGGACGCCAGCCCGGTCAGTTCCAGAACCTGATCGGCCCGGCGCCCGCCCAGGCCCTGCGAGTGGGCGAGCCAGAGGAGGTGGTTGCGGGCGCTTCTGCTCGGCTGCAAGGCCGCGGCGTCGAGCAGCGCGCCGACGTGGCTGAGCGGGTGCCGCAGCGTGTGGTACGGCCGCCCGCCGATGAGCGCGGTACCCTCGTCGGCCGCGTCCAGGCCGAGGATGATCCGCATCGTTGTGGATTTGCCGGCACCGTTCGGGCCGACGAAGCCGGTCACCTGGCCGGGGAGGACGGCGAACGACATCCCATCGAGCGCCTGCGCCGGCCCGAACCGCTTGCGCAGCCCGGCGACTTCGATCGTTGCTTCCATGGTCAGGCAATCTACGGTCGGAGGAGGGTCGCGGTCGTCACGCGGCAGAGCGGTCTTTAGCGGTCCCCTTCACGGGGTACCGAACGTACGCGTAGTCCCCCGCGCGAGCTACCCGCCGATTGCCTGCCGTGGGGGACGCGGCCGGGCTGGGCTGCGAGGACAATGAAGGCTATGGTCCCGGACTGGCTCGCGCGCATCACGACCGCCCGGCACGCGCCGCCGCTCGGCGGCGCGCTGCTCGCGCTGGCCGCGTCCGGGCAGGCGATCGCCCAGGCGGTGGCGCTCGCTGGTAACCAGCCCGTCCAAAACGTGGCCGTGGTGTACGCGCTGCCGCTCTTGGCGTTCGCCCTGCTGTCGACCGTGCCGCTGCTCACCTTCCGACCGGCCGCGGCGGCGGTCGCTGTCACGGCCGGCAACGCGGCGTCGCTAGCCTCGTTCGGCACTGCCACCGTCGCCGGGATCGCCGCGCAGCTGATCGCTGGCTACCGGCTCGGCCGCCTGGACGAACTCCGCGGGCCGAACGCTCGCGGCTTCGCTCTCGCGCAGCCCATGGCCATCGGGCTGGCGGCGCCGTTCGGCGTGCTGGCGCTGACCAGCCACGGCAGTGTGGCCGCCGTGCTGCTCGCGTGGGGCGCGCCGGCCGCCGCGGCGGCCGGGATCGCGGTGCGGGCACGGCGCGAGGCGCGGACGCGGACCGCGGCCGGCGAAGCGCTCGCGGACACGCTCACCGAACACACCGCGCGCGGCGAGCGCGCGCGCATCGCCCGCGAGCTGCATGACGTCGTCGCGCACCACATCTCGATGGTCGCGGTGCAGGCGGAGACCGCGCGGCTGACCACGCCGGGGCTGCCCGCAGCCGGGGCGCAGCGTTTCGCCGAGATCGGCGACACCGCGCGGGCCGGGCTGACCGAGATGCGCCGGCTGCTCGGCGTGCTCCGCGAAGACGCCGAGGACGCCGGCGCGACGGTCGCCGACCGGCACCCGCAGCCAGGGCTGCCGCAGCTCGCTGAGCTGATCGACGCGGCGCGAGAGGCCTCGGGCGCTGCCGCCCGGCTCATCGTCTCCGGCCCTGTCGCAGAGTTCGACCCCGGCGTCGAGCTCGCCGCGTACCGGATCGTGCAGGAAGCGCTCACGAACGCGCGGCGGCACGCGCCGGGCGCCGCGGTCGACGTCGAGCTCCGCTACGACGACAACGCGCTGCACCTGCGGATCCGCGACAACGGCCCAGGCCCGGCGCGGTCGCCGACCGCCGACGGCCAGGCCCCGGCCGAGACACCGGGCGGCGGGCACGGCCTGCTCGGGATGCACGAGCGAGCCCTGACCGTCGGCGGCTCGCTGCGGACAGGCGCCGCCGCGGGTGGCGGGTTCTTCGTTGCGGCTGACTTGCCGGCGAAACCGGAGATCGCATGATCGGCATCGTGGTGGCGGATGACCATGAGGTGGTGCGGGCCGGGTTCGCGGCGCTGCTCGACACCCAGCCGGACTTCACCGTGCTCGGCACCGCGTCGGACGGTGCGGCGGCGGTGGCCGCCTGCCGCGAGCTCAAGCCCGACGTGGTGCTGATGGACGTGCGAATGCCGGGCATCGACGGCATCGAGGCGACCAGGCAGCTCGCGGCCGACGAGAACCCGCCACGGGTGCTGATCCTGACCACGTTCGGCCTGGACGAGTACGTCTTCGACGCGCTGCGGGCGGGCGCCAGCGGGTTCCTGCTCAAGGACGCCACCGCCGAACGCCTCTTCGACGCGGTCCGGGTGGTCGCGGCCGGCGAGGCGCTGCTCGCCCCGGCGGTCACCCGCCGCCTGATCAGCGAGTTCGCCCGGATCCGCCCGCCGGCGGCCGCGGCGGCGCCCGCCGCGCTCGCCGCGCTGACCCCGCGGGAGACCGAGGTGCTCAGGCTGGTCGCCGCGGGCCTGTCCAACCCGGAGATCGCCGGCCGCCTGGTGGTGACCGAGGAGACGGTCAAGACGCACGTCAGCCGGGTGCTCGGCAAGCTCGGGCTGCGCGGCCGGACGCAGGCGGTGGTGGCCGCCTACGAGTCGGGCCTGGTGGTGCCGGCCCGCGAGCGGGGTTAGCAGGGATTGAAGTGCCGGGCCGAGGAGACGTCGTTGGTTCAATCTCTGTAACCGCGAATATCGCCCTCGCCGCAGCGAACAATTTCCCCCATATGAGGATCGGAAAGGTACTCCTGGGATGTCTTTCATGATCGCGGTGACCTGCCAGTCACTATGACTGCTTCGGTTCAATAGGTCGTTGCAACACTGCCTTGACCTGGGGCGAGGGCTCGTACGCTTGTCGCGGATCGGGCGGCTCCTGGCCTGCCCTGTTGAAGCCCGATGTGAGCCATCGCGAGGGTCCCAGGTCAAGGCAGGTTCACCCTGTTGCAACGGCTCAAACGGCATGTCGAGCTGCCGCCAGACCTCCGCGGAGCGGTTCAGGCGGCGCGCGGCCTCGGCCTGGTTGGCTTCGAGATGGTGCAGATCCCCAAGGCTACGGAGCACCTGGGCTTCGAAGAACCTGTCATCCAGGTCGCTCGCAATCGCAAGGCTGTCCTGGAGCAGACGCCGCGCCTTGTCCCGCGCGTCACCGCGCAGGTGCAGTTCCCCCAGTGATCGCAGGGTGCATGCCTCGGCCGCGCGGTCACCGAGCCCGCGAAGTCCTGCCAGCGCGCGTTCCAGCCAGGCCGCGGCGCAGTCCAGGTCGCCTCGGGCGCTGTACACGACGCCCAGCCGTCGCTGTGTCCAAGCCGCCCCGCGGAGCTCGCCAAGCTCACCGAACAGCTCAAGTGCCCTGGTGAGCTCGGCGAGGGCCGCCGCCAGCTCACCCCGCTCGTCGTGCAGGACGCCGACCGCGAAGCGGGTCCAGGCCTCGCCATGGCGGTCGCCGAGGTCGAGGAACGCCGCCATGGCCTGGTCGTAGCAGGAAGCTGCCTCGGCGTATCTGCCCTGCAGCCGGTGGAGCACGCCAATCCCCTCCACCGCCTGCGCCTTGCCCCTGCGGTCACCGATCTGGCCGAGGATCCGGTGCGCCCGGCCGAGGCAGTTCATCGCGGCATCCAGGCTGTTGCGGTTCAGGCTGAGATAGCCGAGCCCGCGCAGCAGCGACGCCTCGCCGCGGCGGTTGCCGCGCCGACGGCTGACGGCAAGCGCCGCGTCATGGCTGCGCTGCCAGTCATCGAAATAGCGCCGCAGGTCAAGGAAGTTGACAAGCGAAGCGGCGAGATCGGCGGCCAGCTCGTCAAGCCCCGCGTCTGCGGCCTGGCCGACCACGGCGACCAGGGCCACTCGCTCCGCGTCGAGCCAGGCCAGCGGGTCAGCGAGCAGCGAATCGGTCGTCGCGGCGGCCAGCCGCCAGCGCGGCGCGCGACCGTGGCCGACACCGTATACGTTGCTCGGCAGCCGCCGGTCGGCCTGCTCCGCCAGGGCGAGCCAGCCGCTCAGCGCGCGCCCCAGAGCGGCGGGCTGCTCCTCCCCCAGCTCGCGCGCTGCCGCCGCTCGCTCGCGGGCGAACACCCTTACCAGGTCGTGGAACCGGTAGCGCAGCCACCCGGGCGGGCCTTCACCCGCGATCTCCAGCAGATGGACGTCGACAAGCGCCTCCATCAGCCGCTCAGCACCGGGCAGGTCCGTGTCGAGCAGCGCGGCGGCGACCCAGCCGCCCACGTTGGGCGCGTCCAGGCACGCGAGCAGGCGGAAAAGCCGCTGCGAGTCGCCGGCGAGGCTTTGATAGCTGAGCGCGAGGCTTGCTCGCACCGCTAGGTCACCGGCGACCAGCTCATCCAGCCGTTTGTGCTCATCGGCGAGCCGCTCGCCAAGCTGCGCCAGCGACCACCATGGGCGTCCGGCCAGGCGAGCGCCGGCGACGCGAAGCGCCAACGGGAGCCGACCACAGGACGCGACGATTGCCTCGGCCGCGTGCGGGTCTGCGGCCACCCGGTCGCGGCCTGCGATGCGTGACAACAGCTCGATCCCCTGGGCAGCCGACAGGACCCCCACGCCGATCATGTGCGCGCCCTCGATCCCAGCAAGCGGCGCGCGGCTTGTCAGCAGCGGCCCCGCAGCCGCCGTCACCGGGCAGCAGTGACCGCACCTGTTCCTCACCTGCTGCGTTGTCCAGCACCACCAGGACACTCCGGCCCGCGAGCAGGGTGCGGTAGAGCCCGGCGCGCTCCCCCGTCCCGCCGGGGATCGCCGCCCCATCGACGCCGAACGCGCGAAGAAACTTGCCAGCACCTCGGCGGGATCGAGTGGCCTGCGCTGAGCGCCCTGCAGGTCCACCCAAAGCTGCCCGTCGGGAAAATCGCCGCGCAGCCGATGCGCGACCTGCAAGGCAAGTGCTGTCTTCCCGACACCGGGCGGCCCCGTCACGATCGCAATCGGCATGCCGAGCACAGGTTCGGTCCGTTCCCCCGCCAGCGCGCCGTGCAGTCCCTCGATAAGCTCGGCTCGGCCGACGAAGTCCGTGATGGCCGGGGGAAGCTGTGACGGCGACCCGCCACCGACGCCGATCCGCTGACTCACCGTTTCCACCGCCGTCACGGCGCCCACCGCCGGGGCCGCGGCGCGGCGGTCGACCTCGACGGGCCGCCGCGTTTGCCGTGCGGCTGCGAGGAAGCTGGCGCGCTCCGCTTCGCTGAGCTCGAGCGCGCCGATCAGCAACCGCACGGATGAGCTCCGGGGACGCCGATTCCGCCCGTCTTCGAGGCTCCGGATCGTCCGTGCGGACAGGCCAGCCCGCTCAGCCAGCAGCTCCTGCGACAACAGCTCGCGCCTTCTGTGCTGGCGCAGCAGTTCGGCGAAGGTCGCACGGACAAGCGCATCGCCCCTGCTCGCTTGTTCCATCTGCACCACCTCTGGCAGCCATCTTCGCGCCTGCGATCTCCCCCGTCATGTGTACGCGGCGATGGCATCAGCGCGCAGTCCCGGATGATGACCGCAAGGGGTGATGCGTGGCAGCCGTGGTTCGCGCCGCGGCAGCCGTTAGGAAGCCTGATCGACGCGGGTGGCGCGGGCGGGTCAGACCTGCCGGGTCGCTTCGCCGTCCGGCGGGGGGCTTGTAGGGTCGCCGCCCTGAGCCGGGCCTGCCTGGTGGCGGTAGAACGCGACCTCGACGGGCGGTAGCGGGGTGTTGCCCAGGATCAGGTCGGCCGCCTTTTCTGCGATCATCATGACCGGGGCGTAGATGTTGCCGTTGGTGATGTACGGCATCACGGACGCGTCTACGATGCGCAGGCCCTCCAGTCCGTGGATCTTCATGCTCGCGGGGTCGGTCACCGACACGGCGTCCGCGCCCATCTTGGCTGTGCAGGACGGATGCAGCGCCGTCTCGGCGTCGCTGGCGACCCAGTCGAGGATCTGCTCGTCGGTGGCCACTTCGGCGCCCGGCGCGAGTTCACCGCCGTTGAACGCCTCGAATGCGGGCTGGTTCAGGATCCGGCGGGCGATCCGTATCGCCTCTACCCATTCGCGCCGGTCCTGCGCGGTGGACACATAGCCGAACCGCAGCGCTGGATGGGCCGCCGGATCGAGCGAAGTGATGCGGACCGAGCCGCGCGCGTCCGAGTACATGGGCCCGATGTGCACCTGGTAGCCGTGGCCGCCGGCAGGGGACGAGCCGTCGTAGCGGATGGCGATGGGCAGGAAGTGGAACATCAGGTTCGGGTAGGCGACTTCGTCGTTGCCGCGGACGAAGCCGCCCCCCTCGAAGTGGTTGGTTGCCCCTGGTCCGCCGCGCAGCAGGAGCCAGCGCAGGCCGACCGCCGGGCGGTTGCGCCATTTCAGCGCGGGTGCCACAGAGACGGGCAGCTTCGAGGCGTATTGCACGTAGACCTCGAGGTGGTCCTGCAGGTTTTCGCCGACGCCCGGCAGGTCGGCGACCACGTCGACGCCGAGTGCCGCGAGCCGGTCCGCGCTGCCCACGCCGGAGAGTTGCAGGAGCTGTGGCGAGTTGATCGCGCCGCCGCACAGGATGATCTCGCCCGCGCGGACCCGCCGCGCCGACGACCCGTGGCGGGTGAACTCCACCGCAACGGCCCGTTTGCCGTCGAACACGATCTTTGTGACGAATGCGCGGCACACCACAGTGAGGTTGGCGCGGCTCATGACCGGGTGCAGGTAGGCGCGTGCGGCGCTGAGCCGCCTGCCCCGGTGGATGTTGCGGTCGAAGGCGGCGAAACCCTCCTGGCGGAAACCGTTCACATCGTCGGTGAGCGGGTAGCCCGCCTGCTGCACCGCCGCGAAGAACGCGCGAAACAGCGGGCTCGTCGCAGGTCCGCGCTCAAGCACAAGCGGGCCATCGCCGCCGCGGAACTGATCCGGCCCGGCCAGGCATGTCTCCATCCGCTTGAAATACGGCAGGCAGTGCGCGTAGTCCCAGGCCCGCATTCCCGCGTCCGCGGCCCAGCGCTCATAGTCCATCGGGTTGCCGCGCTGAAAGATCATCCCGTTGATGCTGCTCGAGCCGCCGAGCAGCTTGCCGCGGGCGTGGTAGATGCGCCGGCCGCGCAGGTGCTCCTCCGGCTCGGACTCGTAGCGCCAGTCGTAGAATCGGCTGCCGATCGGAAAGGTCAGCGCGGCGGGCATGTGGATGAAAACGTCCCAGCGGTAATCGGGCCGCCCGGCCTCGAGCACGAGCACGCGGTTGGCGGGATCGGCGGAGAGCCGGTTCGCCAGAGCGCTTCCCGCCGAGCCGCCGCCGACGATCACGAAGTCGTAGTGCTGTGCCGCCATGTCTCCCCAGTTGATCCCGATTTGGGGATGGATGCTACCAGCGGTCCTGGCGGGCTGAACTCACTGGACGCTGAAGTCGGCGAAGGTCACCTCCGCGAGCGAGCCCGTTGTGTGCGAGACCATGAACATCCCGGCGTCCTGGCGGCGCGACCACCTCGAAGGTTGCCCGCACGGTCTGCCCGGTCTCGACGGCGGCGAACGAGGTGGGCGAGGTTGGCGTCACAGACCAGCCAGACGGCGCGCGCAGGCCGAGGTTGACGCGCAGCGCGGCGAGGTCGCCGTTGTCTGCGAAGGTCTCGGTGGCGGCGACCGGCTGGCCGGGCGTCATGTTCGACGGGCCGGTCAATGCGATCGTGGCGTTCGGCGGCGCGGCTGTGGGGTTCGCGTCAGGGCTGAGGCGGTACAACGCCACGCCGTGCGAAGGCACGTTTGCGCTGATCACGCCGGCGGTCTCGGTCGTGCGGCGCGCCCACAGATCCTTCATGAAGTAATCGGTCCCCAGCGCCAGCCCAAGAGCGGCTGCCGTCACGGAGACGACCGGGCGTTGGGCTGGAAGTCATGCTTCTGGGCGACGAATACAGTGGTGCCACGCCTCAACGGCGACGTCGTGCCAGGGCCTGAGGGCGACGCGCCGCCAGGCCTCAAGGGCGACGCAGCGCGAGGCCGCAAAAGGGCGACGCAGTGCTAGGCCGCACCGGCGAGGGAGACGAGACCAGGATGCTCAGCCAACGACGCCCCTCCGACGGCTCGGGCGAGGCCGGCGACGCACGCCCGTCCGGCACCGGCGACGCACACCCGTCCGGCGAGGCCGGCGCCGCACGCCCGTCCGGCGGCTCGGGCACGCTCGCCCGCGAACTTTTCGATGGCCTTCCCGCCCGCTACGACCTGCTCGCAGAGGTTCTGTCGTTCGGCCAGAACCGGCGTTGGCGGCGGGCGATGGTCAGCGGCCTGCTCGGGCTTGACCGCGCTCCGGCCCGCATCCTCGATGTGGCGACAGGCACGGCGGGCGTGGCGCTCATGCTCGCCGAACGTTCCGGGGCGACCGTCGCCGGACTGGACATCACCGAGCAGATGCTGCGCCGCGGTAAAGAGCAGGTCGCGCGGCGTGGCAAGGCCTCGCGGATCAACCTCGTCGCGGGCCGGGCCGAGCAACTGCCGTTCCCCGACCATTGCTTCGACGCGCTGACGTTCACCTACCTGCTGCGCTATGTGGACGACCCAGCAGCTACGCTCCGCGAACTCAGCCGGGTCGTGCGTCCGGGCGGCGCGGTGGCCAACCTGGAGTTCGCGGTGCCTGCCAACCCCGTGTGGCGGCTGAGCTGGAATGGGTATACCCGCCTGGTGCTGCCGACGGCGGGCTTCTTGACCGGAGGGCCTGAATGGGCGGCGGTGGGCCGGTTCCTCGGACCTTCGATCAGCGAGCACTACCGGCGCTATCCGATCGACTGGACGGTGGACGCGTGGCGGGCGGCCGGGATCGAGGACGTGCGGGTCCGCAGGATGAGCCTCGGCGGTGGCCTGATCATGTGGGGGCGCAAGGCCAATGGCTGACCCAAGCGGCGGGCCAATGGCCGAGCGCGGTACAGAACGCGGTACGGAACGCGGGGCTGAACACGGGGCCGCGCCGATGGCGGGCGCGCACGACGCCAGCGCCAGCGCCAGGCAGACAGCGGACGGCGAGCTCCCGCCCGCGTTCTACGGCAGGCGGGGCGGGCGGCGGGCGGACTGGTGGACGCTGCTGCACCCGCCCTACACGGTGTGGCACGTCTCCTACGCCGTGATCGGCGCGGGCCTGGCGCCACACCTCAACTGGCTCGCGCTCGCCGTCACGGCCGTCGCGTTCTTTCTCGCGGTCGGAATCGCGGCGCACGCCCTCGACGAGTTCCACGGCCGGCCGCTGGGCACCGCAATTTCCGACCGAACCCTCTGGGCGGTCGCCACCATAGCCCTCGCGGGCGCTGTGGGCCTCGGCGTTGTCGCGGTGTCGCGGAGCGGCCCGGCGCTGATCCCCTTCATCGTCGTGGGCGTGGGCCTGGTGCTCGGTTACAACCTCGAGTTGTTCGGCGGCCGGCTGCACAACGACTTCGGCTTCGCTGCCGGGTGGGGCGGCTTTCCCGTCGCGGTTGGCTATGTGGCGCAGGCGCCGCCGCTGACCGGCGCAGGAGTGGCCGCAGTGGTGTTGGCCACGCTCGCGGCAGCGGCGTTTTCGCACGCGCAGCGTTGCCTGAGCACGCCCGCGCGCACCGTGCGGCGGCGGACCCGCCACCTGTCCGGCGTGATCACGTTCAGCGACGGCACGCGAGGCACGCTCGACCGGGCGAGGGTGCTTGAGCCGCTGGAGGGCGCCCTGCGGGCGATGTCATGGGCGGTGCCGCTGCTTGCCGCGGCGATCATCCTCGCGCGCTTGCAAGCCTGAGCGGCGCAGGCCTTCACCTGCGGAATACGCTGTGCTCAGCAACGAGGCAGGGAGGCACAACATGCCACAGCCAGAGGGTCAGGAGCTTGCCGACATCCGTGCCCGCCGCGAGCAGCTACGCCAGCGCTACCTGCGGCCGGCCGACCAGCGCCCGCCGACCACCGTGCAAGGAGTACACCACCTCGCGCTGATCTGCCGTGACGTCGAGGAGACCATCCGCTTCTACCAGGAGTTCCTCGGATTCCCCCTCGTCGAGCTCGTCGAGAACCGCGACTATGCCGGTTCCAGCCACTTCTTCTTCGACATCGGCAACCACAACCTGCTCGGTTTCTTCGACTTCCCCGGCCACGACCATCCTCTGTTCACCGAGACGATCGGCGGCGTGCAGCACCTCGCGATCTCGATATCCGCGGATCAATTCGATGCCGCGAAAAAGAAGCTTGAGCAGGCCGGCATTGATTACCTCGGCCCCGACCGTGGCGTCCTTGACAGCATGTACTTCCGCGACCCCAACGGCGTCGGGCTGGAACTGTACCGCGAGGAGCTGGGTATTTTCAACGGCAGCCGGCTGCTCGCCTGACTGCACCGGTAAAACCCAAAGCCATTAAATATACATAACGGCTGCGCCACCTGACACTCGGCGTGCCACCCTGGCGCACGGCATCGAGCGGAAAGCGCACCGCATTGAGCGGAGCGCATGGCATCGAGTGGAAGCGGCGAATGAAATGAAACGTCTTCTCAGCGGGCGCCGGATCCTTATTACCGTGGCAGCGCTTGGCGGGCTGGTGCTTGCGCTGGCATTACCCGCGGCGGCGCTCGCGCCTGGCGTCACCTACACCGTCGGGCCGATCAGCGAGGTCAGCGCATGCCCCGGGCAGAACGCCGAGGTCGAGCAGGCAGCCGACGCTGAGTTCGGCTACGTTTACGAGATCTGGATGGGCTGCCGCGGCATCGGGTTCGCCCGGTCGACCGACCGTGGCGCCACCTTCGAGGCGCCGACCTTTGTCCCTGGCTCACCAGGCTCGAACGTGAATGCCTGGGACCCAGCCGTCGCCGTCGCGCCAGACGGCACGGTCTACGCCGCGTTCATGGTCGCCAAATCCAGCCAGTGGTATCCCGTGGTGGCCGCCTCGTTCGACCATGGCGCCACATTTTCTCAGGTCTCGTCGCTGCTGCCGCCCGATCAGAAGAACTGGGGCGACCGAGATTTCATCGCGGTGGGCCCCGACGGCACGGTTTACCTCACCTGGGACTACGGTCCTGAGCGGACCTCGGTGTCGTATATCTGCGCGACCAACGGAAGCTGCGCCTTCGCCACAGGGGACCTGAACGTTGTCATTCAGAAGTCAACCGACCGCGGCAAGACCTGGAGCCCGATGTCGCACATCAGCCCTGGATTCCCGGCGAGCGGCGGGGACAGCGCGCCATTGACGGTGGAGCCTGACGGCCGGATTGACGTGCTTTACCAGGGTTATCAAATCACCGACACGACCACATTCACGATGGATCCCGCGTATAGCTACTTCACCTATTCCACCGATCAGGGCAGCACCTGGTCCGCGCCGGTCAAAGTGGGCGCGCAAGGCGGGACAATGTCGCTTGCCGAGTGGTGGATCGACGGGGACATCGCGGTGGATACGGCAGGCAACCTGTACGCGACCTGGGACACGCAGGGCACGGGCGCCGACGGCAGCCCGAACGATGTGGGCTGGCTGTCGTTCTCGACCGACCGCGGTCAGGATTGGTCCGCCCCCGTGCAGGCGCCCGCCGACCAGCTTGATGTTCCGCACATCATGCAGGTCGTGGGCGGCGACGCGGGCACCGCCTACGTCGGATGGCTGTCCAGCAGCAATCCGCAGGGATACGCGCAGTACCTTCGGGCGTTCTCGGTAACAAAGGGCTGGCTGTCCGAGCCCGCGCAGATATCGAATCAGTTCGGCGACACATCGGTCTGGCCAGGCGACACGTTCGGCATCTCGTCGCCCTCGCCCGGCCAGGTGGTCCTGAGCTGGGGTAGCGCCACGCAGGCAACCGGCAAGAAGTCAGAGATTTTCGCTGCCAACGTGGCGGTGGTCCCTTCGCGCTAGTCCGTCCCGCTCACGCGGGCCTCACCGCAGGCCCGGGCGGCCGCGGCAGGCCAAAGCCGCCGCCGCCCGGGGTCTGGAGAACAAGGACGTCCCCGGACTCGACCATGACGGAGTCGCACCCACCCACCGCCGCCCGTGAGCCATCGCGGCGTTCGACCCATTGCAGGCCCAGAGCGCCTGAACCGCCGCCGGCCATGCCGTAGGGCGGAATCCGCCGATGGCCGGACAGGATGGTGACCGTCATCGGCTCAAGGAAGCGGATGCGGCGCCGACCGCCGTCGCCGCCCGGCCAGCGCCCGGCGCCGCCGGTGCCCGCGCGGATCTCGTAGCTCTCCAGGCGAACGGGATATCGCCATTCGAGCACCTCCGGGTCGGTCAGCCGCGAATTCGTCATGTGGGTCTGCACCACATCGGCGCCGGCGAAGCCGTCGCCCGCTCCGGCGCCGCTCGCGACCGTCTCGTAGTACTGGTGATCGTCGTTGCCGAAGGTGAGGTTGTTCATGGTGCCCGAGCCCTCCGCCATGATCCCCAGGGCCGCGTACAGCGCCCCGGTGATGGCCTGCGAGGTCTCCACGTTGCCTGCGACCACCGCGGCGGGGTACGCGGGCGACAGCATCGTGCCCGGCGGGATGATCACACGCAGCGGCTTGAGGCAGCCGGAGTTGAGCGGGATGTCACTGTCGACAAGCGTGCGGAACACGTACAAGACCGCCGCCGTCACGACTGATGAGGGCGCGTTGAAGCAGTTCGGAAGCTGCGGCGACGTGCCGGTGAAGTCGATCTCCGCGGTCCGTTCGGTCCTGTCCACCCGGATCGCCACCCTGATCACGGCGCCGTTGTCGAGCTCATAGGCGTAACTGCCGTCGCGCAGCACGGAGATGACGCGGCGCACCGACTCCGCCGCGTTTTCCTGTATGTGTGCCATGTAGGCGTACACAACGTCGAGGCCGAAGTGGCGCACCAGGGCATGCAACTCCTGGACGCCTTTCTCGTTCGCGGCGACCTGGGCGCGCAGGTCGGCGAGGTTGTTTGCCGGGTTGCGCGACGGGTACGGCGCGCTGGTCAGCAGCCGGAGGGTTTCCGCCTCGCGCAGCGCGCCCTTCTCCACGAGCAGCCAGTTACGGATCAGGACGCCTTCCTCGTCGATCCGTGAGCTGAACGCAGGCATAGAACCTGGGGTTATTCCGCCGATCTCGGCATGGTGACCACGGGACGCGACGTAGAAGAGGATCCTCGCGTCGTCGCCGAACACCGGGGTGACGACCGTGATGTCGGGCAGGTGAGTTCCGCCGCGGTATGGGTCGTTAAGCACGTAGACGTCACCGGGCTTGATCACGGCGCCGCGATCCTTGATGACCTGTTTGATGCTCTCGCTCATCGAGCCGAGGTGTACCGGAATATGCGGAGCATTGGCGATGAGGTTGCCTTCGGCGTCGAAGAGCGCGCAGGAGAAGTCCAGCCGCTCCTTGATGTTGACTGAATGCGCGGTGCTCTGCAGCCGGAATCCCATTTGCTCGGCGATGGACATGAACAGGTTGTTGAAGATTTCCAGCAGCACCGGGTCGGCCGCGGTGCCTGCCGCCCGCCGGCTCTGTGCCGTGACGCGGCTCAGCATGAGGTGGCCGAGCGCGTTTATGCTCGCCGACCAGCCGGGCTCGACAACGGTTGTGGCGTTCGCCTCCGCGATGATCGCCGGTCCCTTGACCACGTCGCCGGCCTGTAGCTCGTCCCGCTCGCGGAGATGTGTGTCGATCCAGGAGCCGCGCACGTAGACGGCTACGCCTCGTCCGTGGGCGCCGGCCTGCCGGCCGGCGCCCACGGACGAGACGTCCCGGCCGGAACCCAGGGAGGAGGCGTCCCCGCCGGAACCGACAGCAGACGCTGGCCTGTCATCGTGGGCGTCAGCCTCACCGGTGGCCTCGACAGACACCGCCTCGACGACAACACGCCTGTCGCGCATCAGGAAAGAAAAACGCCGCTGGTAGATCTCTTCAAACTCACCGAGCATGTCGCGCGCCGGCCCCGCCTGGACAGGCAGAGCGCTGTCGGTGCCGTCGTAGCGCAGATGCGCGCGGCGCACCGAGCGGGTCCGCTGCGCGGGGACGCCTTGGCCGATGAGCTCGGCTCGCGCGTCACGGTCCAGCCGCTCGAGCAGCGCCTCCAGGTGCGGCAGGAGCCCATCGCTCAGCGGTTCCTCCACCGCGAGCTCGCGCATGGCAGTGACGTCGGCCAGCCCGATGCCGTATGCGGAAAGCACGCCCGCCAGGGGATGGATGAGCACGCGCGTGATGCCGAGCGCATCAGCGACCGCGCAGGCGTGCTGGCCGCCGGCCCCGCCGAAGGTCGCCAGCACGTACTCGCTCACGTCGTACCCGCGCTGCACGGAGATCTTCTTGATCGCGTTGGCCATGTTGGCCACCGCGATCTCCAGGAATCCCGCGGCCACGTCCTCAGCCGATCGCCCATCGCCGATCTGCGCGGCGAGCGCGGCGAAGCGCTCCCGCACGAGCTGCGCGTCAATCGGCTGATCGCCCTGTGGGCCGAACACACGCGGAAAGTAATCCGGCTGGATGCGGCCGAGCATGATGTTGGCGTCTGTGACGGTGAGCGGCCCGCCGCGCCGATACGCGACGGGACCCGGGTTCGCGCCCGCCGACTCGGGGCCGACCTGGTAACGGCCGCTGTCGAAGTGCAGGATCGACCCGCCGCCGGCCGCCACCGTATGGATGGCGAGCATCGGCGCCCGCATCCGGACCCCAGCCACCTGGGTCTCGTACTGGCGTTCGTACTCACCCGCGTAGTGGGAGACGTCGGTGGAGGTGCCCCCCATGTCGAAGCCGATGACCCGGTCAAAGCCCGCCGCCGCCGAGGTCTTGGCCATGCCGACGATGCCGCCCGCTGGGCCGGACAGGATCGAGTCTTTGCCGCGAAAGGTCCGGGCGTCGGTGAGCCCGCCGTTGGATTGCATGAACATGAGCCGGACGCCGCGCAGCTCACGCGCTACGCGGTCGACATACCGATCGAGGATTGGGGACAGATAGGCATCGACCACCGTTGTGTCCCCCCGCGAGACCAGCTTCATAAGCGGCGTGGTGGAATGCGACTGCGAGACCTGGGTGAAGCCGACGCGGCGGGCGATCTGGCCAATGCGCCGTTCATGGCGCGCAAAACGGTAACCGTGCATGCACACAATGGCCACCGCGCGGTATCCCTCGTCGTAGGCGCCGCGCAGCGCTCGCTCCATGGCGTCTTCGTCGAGCGGAACAATGACCTCGCCGCCAGCGCTGACCCGTTCGTCGGCCTCGATCACTCGCGAGTACAGCAGCTCGGGCAATTCGATTTTACGATCGAACAGCCGCGGCCTGTTCTGGTAGCCGATCCGCAGCGCGTCGCGAAATCCCCGGGTTATCACGAGCACGGTTGGTTCGCCCTTGCGTTGCAGCAGCGCGTTGGTGGCTATGGTGGTGCCGAGCCGCACCGCCTCGATCCGGTCGGCCGGTATCGGTTCGTCCGCCGCGACCTCGAGCAGGCGCCGTATTCCCGCGACGGCGGCGTCTGGATACCGTTCCGGGTTCTCCGACAGCAGCTTGTGGGTCACCAGCGTGCCGTCTGGCCGCCTGGCGACGACGTCGGTGAACGTTCCACCCCGGTCGATCCAGAACTGCCATCCACTTTGCTGTCCGCTCGTATGCTCGCCCCTGTTTTGCTGGCGTGGCGCCATGGGCTCACCGAGACTCACCGATCGCATCGTAACCCCCGTTGCCGCGCGAGTCGCTACGATCGGCTTGTCGCCTGTTTGCCAGTCTCCGGGGGATCGCCGGCCGCTCCGCGAGGCAGAAACGCGCGCGCTACAGAAGTCAGGTTGAATGAACCGCGTACTTGTCACCGGCGGGGCCGGGTTCATCGGCTCTCACCTCGTGGACTGCCTGCTTGGCTCAGGCGCCGAGGTCCTGGTGATCGACGACTTCCGGTTAGGCAGGCGCGGGCCTCTCGAGGCGCGCCCGTCCGGCAGGCTCACGGTTGTGGACGGGGACATCAGGCGCCCGGCGGATCTTCGCACTGTTGGGGCATTCGGGCCCGACGCGGTTTTCCACCTGGCGGCGCTGCATTTCATCCCGTACTACGTGCTGCGCGCGCACAGAACCGACGACCGGCTGTGCCGCGAGCCGCGCCGGCCATGGAAGCGTTACACGCTGGACCTGATCGCCTTCGGCGGTATGGTGCTCTGGGCGAAACGGGCCAGGTGGCCCACGTCGAGGGCGGTTGATGAGGAAGCTTAACGTCGGGTTGGTGACGGTCTTGCTGGCGACCTCCGCCGCCCTGTTCGCCTGCGAGCCCGCTGCGGCGCCTAACCCCCCTGCGACCCCGCGGCCGGGCGGTGGCGTTCAGGTGTCGCTGGCCGGCCCGGTCCGATCGGCCGAGCCGACGCTGCTCGGCCTGAACGGAGTGAACCTGAAGGGCCCGCGCTGGGACGAGCGCTCATTCGACAAAGCGCTCAGAAGATTCGCTCCTGGCGTGATCCGGTATGCGGGCGGCACCGTCGCGAACTACTGGTCGTGGCCGGATGGCTGGTTCCAGCCGGGTCGCTGGCCAGGCGAGCCCGCGCAAGCCATCGATGACAGGCTTGGAGTCTTCGCCGTTGGGCTCCGCGCGGCAGCCGCCGCGCCGCTGTTCGACCTGAACACGGTGACCTATCGCGGCGTGGTCGGCTCGGCCGCGCACAACGCCGCCATGCTCGGCCAGCAGCTCAGTTTCCTCCGTTCTGCGGCCGCGAGCGGGGTCGGCGTCACAATGGTCGAGCTGGGCAACGAGGTGTACCTCAAAGGGTTCAGAAGCGATCCGCCGGGCCCGAACAACAGGGACTACGCCAGGCGGTTCCCGACAGCCGCCAGCTACGCCACCCAGATGAACCCGTGGATCGCCGCCATCCACCGCGCCTTTCCCGGTGTGAAGATCGCGACCGTTGCGACAGACACCACCGACGTCACCTACATCGCGGAGCGCCGGCTGACCTGGAATGCGGTCGTGCTGCCGCTGCTTCGGGGCGAGGACGCGGTGACCGTGCACGAGAACCTGCGCGTCTCCGACGCAAGCGACACCGCGGCCGCCCTGCTCGCGGTGCCGTATCTGCATTTCAAGAAGCTCCAGGCGCACGAGCTGGCCGTGTTCCGCTCCCGCGGGCTTCCGGTTTGGATCACCGAGTTCAACCTGGTGGACCTGACGCCAAAGCACGTGTTCCAAGGCACCTGGCTGCATGGCCTGTTCGTGGCCGAGGAGGCGCTGCTGTTCCTCAGCGATCCGACCATCACCTATGTGGGGCTGAACGCCACGGTCGGCAGCGCCCAAGCGGCCGCGATCTTCGCCGACCGGCATGGGTTCGGCGACAAAGGCCCGCCGACCGTGCCATCCGCGCTGACCGCCGGGGGCACGGCACTCTCGGCGATCCAGTCCGCGTTTCATCGCGCCTCCTCGGCCAGGCCCCTCGCCTTCACCGGCGCCGCCAAGCTCGCGGGCGCAGGGACGCCCGCACTTGTCGGTGAGGCGCTGCGGACACCGGCGGGGCCGGAGCTTGTGCTGGTGAACCTGTCACCGCGGCCGGTGACCCTGAACCTCGCGGCGATCTTCCCGCACGGGTTCAAGGCGACTCAGCTCTCCGCACGGTCGGCCAGGACGCTTGTGACCGGGCCGAAGTCGACCACCAGGCGCTCGGCCTACGGCACGACCAAGCTTCGCGTCGAGCCGCACGCGCTCGTCGACGTGTTCGCACGGGGCCAGCGGTGAGCACGCGGACGCTGCTCCGCGGCGCCATGGTCGCCGACGGGATCGGCGGCGCCATCCGCCGCGCCGACGTGCTGACCGACGGCCCTGCGATCGCCTCAGTGGACATCGTCGAGCCCGTCCCGCCGGGGTGCGAGGTCATCGATCTTGCTCCGGGCAGCGTCATCTGTCCCGGCTTCATCGACGCGCATGCCCACGCCGAAGGGCCGCTGCTCGCGCGCGGCCGGGTCGACGGGGCGCTCGCCCAGGGTGTGACAACCCTTGTCGTCGGCCAAGACGGATCCTCGTGGATCGGCGCGAGCGCGCAAACGGCCCGGTACCTGAACGAGTACTTCGCCCCGGTGAACGGGGCCCTGGCGCCTGCGCGGCGCCTCGGGGTGGCCGAGTACGGCCGGGCAGTCGCCGGACGACTGGCCCAAAACGTCGCCGTCCTCGCCTCGCAGGGCACGATCCGCCATAACCTCGCGGGAATGGTGCAACGGCCGCTGGACCGCCCCGAGCGAGCAGCGGCGCGAGCCGAGGTGGAGAAGGCCCTCGCGGACGGAGCGGTCGGCTTGTCGAGTGGGCTCGACTACCTGCCGAGCCGGTTCGGCGATGTCGGGGAGATGGCCGAACTCGCGCGACCGCTGGCCGCGGCGGGCCGCCCGTACGTGTCCCATCTGCGGTCCTACGGGCCCGATGTCCGCGCCGGGCTCGACGAACTCGTGGCAGTCGGGCGCGCCGCGGCCACCGCGGTCCACGCCAGCCACCTGTGGGGGCCGCCGGCCGAGATCGCCAGCTCGTTTCGGGCCGCCGACGCGGCCGGCGTCGCCATCAGCTACGACATGTACTCCTACCGGAGATCAAGCACGATCCTCGCGATGCTCTTGCTCCCCAGCAAGATCCAGGCAGGCGGCCCCGCGCGAACCCTCGCCGCGCTGACCGACGCGCGGCAGCGCGCGGCGCTGCTCGCCGACGAGAAGTTCAGCGACGAATTCCTCCGCCTGATCGTCCTTGGCTGCCTGCCCGCGCACCTGGCCCACCACGCCGGGCAGGTGATCACCGAGGCTGCCGCCCGTGCCTCGCGCCCAGCCGGACAATGGGTGCTCGACCTGCTGGTTGACGCCGAACTCTACGTCGGCGCGCACCTTGACCGGCCCTGTCTTACCGACGACGCCCTCGCCTGGCTGGCAGGCAACGAGCGCCACTGCGTCGGCTCAGACGGCATCTACCAAGGCCAGCATCCCCACCCGCGTGGCCACAGCGCGTTCGCCCGGCTGGCAGAGCACTACCTGGCGGCCGGGCGCGCGATGGGATACCAGCGGCTCGTCCGCCACCTGTCGGCGAACGCGGCGGAGGTCTACGGCCTGCGCGGCCGTGGCCGGCTCGCACCAGGCATGGCCGCGGACATCTGCGTCATCGGCCCGGACGGGCCAACCGGCCACGCCACCTATGACGCGCCAGAGCAGATCGCGACCGGGGTGTCTGTCGTGCTGGTGAACGGAGTCGTCACCTGGCGGGACGGCCAGCCGGTGACCGGCCACTTCCCCGGGCAAATGATCAGCTAGACCGGCTTTGTACTGCGCAGTGTTGCGCCGGCCCCCGAAAACCGGCTAGTCACGACATCCTGGAGTGCAAAGCTCGCGACCGCCAGCCGCCGGTCATGCGAGGCGCCGCTCGGTCGCCCAGCGCGTGAGCTGGTGGCGGGTCGAAAGCTGGAGCTTGCGCAGCACCGAGGAAACGTGGCTCTCCACCGTCTTGATGGAGATGTAGAGTTCCCGCGCGATCTCTTTGTAGGTGTAGCCACGGGCGATCAGGCGGAGAACCTCCCGCTCACGACGCGTCAGTTGGTCGAGTTCGGGATCGAAGGACGGGCGGTCCGCACCGGCCGGTGGCATGGCGGCGAAGGCGTCAAGCACGAACCCGGCGAGCCTCGGTGAGAAGACGGTGTCGCCGGCGGCGACACGGCGCACCGCAGCCACAAGCTCGGCGCCGGAGATCGTCTTCGTCACGTACCCCCGCGCGCCTGCGCGGATGACCGCGATCACGTCCTCGGGCGCATCGGACGCGGACAGGGCGAGAAAACGCACCTGCGGGTGCGTGGCCTTCAGCGCCGCCACCACCGCCTGCCCGCCGCCGCCGGGCAGGTGTACATCGAGGAGAACGACGTCCGGGCGGGACTCGGCGATCAGGACGATCGCTGGGCCGACGTCGTCCGCCTCGCCCACGACCTCGACCTCGCCACCGAGTTCGGCTCGAACCCCGGAGCGGAACAGGCCATGATCGTCGACGATGAAGACCCTCGGCCGGTCGCCGCCCGTGCCGTGCGCGCCTGGCATGCTCATGTCCGGCTCGGCTGGCGTTCCCCGGCTGCACGGGGCATGGTCAGGGACACCTCGGTCCCCGCGCCTTGCACGCTGCGGATGGTCGCCGAACCGCCCCGGCGGGTCATCCTGGCGTGGACCGACTCGGCGAGCCCTTTGCGGTCCTCGGGTACCGTCTGCGGGTCGAATCCGCGCCCGCGATCCCGCACGAACAGCGACACCTCCGCCGGTTCGACCTCAGCGAAGAGCGAGACCACGTCCGCGCCGGACCACTTGGCGGCATTGACCGTCGCCTCGCGCCCGGCCGCGAGCAGAGCGCGCAGATCCTCGTTCAGCGCGCAGTCACCGACGGTGACGGCCTCGACCGCCACCCCGTGCCGAGCCTCCACGTCCTGCTGTATAAGCCGCACCCCGTCGGCAAGAGTCGCCGCCTGGGCGTCCATCGAGCCGGGCGCCCGGCCCTCGAACAGCCAGGAGCGGAGTTCGCGCTCCTGGGCGCGGGCCAGTTGAATGACCTGTTTAGGCTCGTCAGCGCGACGCTGGATCAGGGCCAGGGTCTGCAGCACCGAATCGTGAACCCGCGCGGCCATGTCGGCCCGCTCTTCCGCGCGTACCCGGGCCTGGCGCTCCACGACAAGCTCGCGGGCGATGCGCAGCCACCACGGGCCGAGCACCACGACGATCGCCGCCACCACGAGCGCGACCCCGCCAAGCGGCCGCAACGAGGCGCGGCTCGCGTGCCCGGACAGCAACGTGAGCAGGCCACTGGCGAGAAGAACGCTCGCGACGCAGACGCGCAGCGCGGTGCGGGACCGCCCCGTGCCTTCGCTCATGCCAAGCAGCGGCTCGGCTAGGCGGCGCATCATGGCCTGCTCATCCGCAGGTGCGTTTCTCCAGATCAGCACGATGCCGGCGACGCTGATGACCAGCGGCCAGGCCAGTGAGCCGAGCCAGCCGGCGCCGAGCGCAGATGCGATGAGCAGCACGACCACAAGCAGCGACCCGAGTCCCGCGGCGAGCGTGATGCCCCGCCGGTCGGTCAGCGCCTTGGCCGCGATGTTGGTGGTCGCCCCTGCTGCCGGCACAAGCAGCCAGGCCAGGACGTAGGCCGCCAGGCCGAAGCCGCTCGCCAGGGCGGCTACCACGAATACGAACCGCACGGCGCCTACGTCGAAACCGGTCCGCGCGGCCAGGCCAGCCGCCACCCCGCCAGCGTGGCGGTCCTCCAGGCTGCGCCGCCACGGGCCGCCGCTCCTTGGCCCACGCCGCCACCGGCTGATCGGGTGGCGCAGTTGACGAAGAGAGCGCCGGCCGCCTGGCGCCTGTTGCCGCGGCTGCACGTGTCAATCATCGCGCTTTGACGCTCGCCCGGCCATCCGGAACGACCCTGACCCCGCCGGTGGATCATCAGGGTCGGCTGGGTGGTCTTCCCGATTGGCCGGCCGCGCTCCGCGCAGCACGCTTGAGGCATGAACACAACCACTGCGAACCAAGAACCCACCGACCAGACCAGTCCGGCGCCTCAGCCGGAGCCTCAGCCTCTGGCTCAGCCGCTGAGCCGCCCGATCCAGGGCCGGATGCTCGCAGGCGTCGCCGCCGGAATCGCGCGCTACCTCAACGTCGACGTGACGATCGTGCGGATCGTCTTCGCCGTGCTTGCGATCGTGGGCGGCGCAGGCGTGCCTCTCTACCTCGCCGGCTGGCTGCTGATCCCCGAAGAGGGAAGCGAGCAGTCCATCGCGAGCGGGTTCATCCAGTCCCTGCAGTCACGGTCGCACTGACCGGGGAGGTCGCGTCATCATGTCATCGCCCGGCAGCCCGCCACGCCCCCGTGTATCGGGTCCCCGCCGCCGTGCCGCCCATGTCAACCCCGACCTGCGGATCTCCGACGCAGAACGCGCCGAGGTCGCCGACCGCCTGTCCAAGCACTACGGCGACGGGCGGCTCGACCAAGCCGAGTTCGACGAGCGCCTCGACCAGGCGATGAAAGCAAAGACCCACTCGGACCTGACCGGCCTGTTCGCCGACCTGCCAGGCGCCGACTCGTCCCAGGCGCCGGCCCGCCGGCGGCGTGCCCGCCCACGCCGCCGCATCCCGTTCCTCGCCCTCGTCATAGTGATCACCGTCGCTGTCGCTATCGCCGGACAGGCCCTGATGCGGTCCTTCATCCCCTGGCTGCTGATTGGGCTCCTCGCGTTCCTCTGGCTGCGCCACGGCCCATGGCGTAACCGCAGCCCTCAGTGAGTTTGGGAACAGCGGGGTCTAGACGCGCGCCCGCGGCCGCGACCCCGCCCCCGCCCGGACCGGCCCGCTCGAGGCGTACCGCTGAACGAACCTGCGCAGCATGGCGGGCGGGTGGACGACGTTGCTTTGGTGCGCCATAGCCTTGAGTTCGTCGGCCTGCTCGGGTTCGAAGTAGCCGGCGTACTTGTAGACGTCGATCCGGGTGCACAGGCCGGGCGCATCCAGTTCCGGATGGAACTGTGTGGCATAGGCGTTGGCGCCGACCCTGAACGCCTGCACCGGGCAGGCCGGGGAACCGGCCAGCAGGACAGCGTGATCCGGCAGCCGGCTGATCGCCTCCTTGTGGCCGACGAACGCGTCGAAGGTCGCGGGCAGCCGACTCAGCAACGGGTCCTGCCTGCCCTCGAAAGTGAGGGTGACAGAGACGGGCCCGATCGGCTCGGCATACCGCCGGTCAATCACCGCCCCTTGGTGGCTGCCAAGCGCCCCGATGCCGTAACAGGCACCGAGAAACGGGAAGTCCGCCCTGACCACCAGGTCGAGCAGGTTGCTCAGGTCCGCCTCGACCCGCAGCTGCAACGGCGATTTCGACTCCTGCGGGTCGCTGGCGTTGAACGGCCCGCCGCCGAGAAGGATCCCGGACCAGTCCTGCAGATCGAGGTTCCCAAGCGGCGCTTGCTCCAGCCGGATCCGTCGCAGGTCGCGCTCGACCAAGCCGGTGAAGGACAGGAACGCGTCGTACTCGTCGTCCGCGGCGATGTCCTCGGCACGGGTGGCCAGCAGCAGGAACGGCTTCACGAGATCACCCTATTGGGCTCGGGTTCCGCGCAAGACCAAAACGCAATCCGCGGATGCGGCCGAATCCGCCGCCTCCAATATGCCAGGTCAGGGGCATCTCGGAGGCCTGATCCGCTCCACGCTAGGGTGGATCCACCATGACATACGCCGCCGACCCGCGCATTGACGCCTATATCGATGCCCTGCCCGGTTGGCAGCAGGCCATCTGCCGCGAGGTGCGCGACCTGGTCCACGCCGCAGACCCGGGGGTAGCAGAGACCATCAAGCGCACCGACCGGCCCTATTTCGTCCTGCAGGGCAACATCTGCGCGCTGCTTGCGGCCAGGGACCATGTCAACGTCTTCCTCTACGACGGCGCGCTCGTTGCTGATCCTGACGGAATCATCACCGGCGGTCGCGACAACAAGACGGCCCGCACGGTGGCCGTCCGCGAGGGAGAAACCATCAACGCGCCCGCACTCACCGCCATGTTCAAGCAGATCATCGCCAACAACAGGGCCGGGGGATGGCGCAAGTTGAAGCGGGAAAGCTAAGGTCACGCGCCTGCGCCAGGTGGGCGTAGCTGACGGCGGCCGGTGATCTCAGCACGGCTTTCGCGCTTCGATGAGGAAGCGCTGAGCGTGGGACACAAACGACCCTTCGGACTCAAGCCTCAGCAACGGCCCGCTGCGGGTGCCGCGACTCCTCGACCGGCTGGGGCCCCATCAAGAAGTCAGTTAGCTCGCGGTTGGACCCGGCCCCGACCTGCTGGGACAGATACGTGCCGCCAGGTCGCAGGACACGCGCGATCTGCTCCCAGGCCACGACCGTGGGCCGCCGCCGACCCGGCTGGGCTGATCAGTCGCGCACCAGCGCAGCCGTTCAGAATAGTTAGACCCTGCTGGCTTATTCGACTCGTGCGCTGAGGGCCATGCCCACGGTCAGCCCAGTCTCCTTCCGTGATCGCGGTGGCTTCTCAGTCACTAAGCTGACAAGCCACCGCGATCACGACACCGCGGCCCTCGCGCCGTATGACGGGGACAGTTTCCGCCCGCAGGCCGGCCACACCGCGGCAGCGTGCCCTCCATGTCAAACCGACACCTGTTCCTGCCTCGCCGCACGTTCCCGCCGTTGCGGAACAGGCAGGAAGTCATCACAGCGGCGGCCGCCAGTTCAGGTCGCGCCATGGACCGCCGGGGCGCGTTGGCAATAAGCCAGCAGGGTCTAGTTATCCCGAACGGCTCACGCGGCGTGTCACACGCCTGCCCGGTTCTCGCGGGCGCGCGATCCTTCAGTACGGCTCTGGCATGCCGAACGGATAGGCGACAGGCGCCGCGTCACCGCGATGGCGCGCGCAGTGTCTGTCGCGCGCCGTCACCGTGGTCAGCGGTGGCAGGTAACGGGTCAGCGCCATGATCGTGTTCGCCTGAACCGCCGCCCACGCGTCGATCTGCGCCGCGACCGCGGCCCGTACCGTTTCGGTGGGCGCTACGGCGAGCAATTCTGCGTTCTGCCAGGCATGCTCGCGCCAGGTGACGAGCAGCGGGAACAAGCCGTCGCCTGCTTCGACAGGGAAGCTGGCCGGATCGAACCGGGCGGCAAGCTCGGCGGCCAGCGGGCCGGTCACCGCCTGGAGGAAATTGTTGACCCTGTCGTGATCGGGTTTGCGGGACGAGCCGTCCACAGCCGTGAGGCCCACGTCCGCCAGAGCGTACGGCAGGTCGCGGTTGATATGGGCGTTCATGCCGAGGAGGAGGTTGCCGACGCCGGTGACCCGCCGCGCTCTGGCCGCGTCCAAGGCGATGATCCACGCCCGCGGCACCGTCTCCCGCCGCCCGCCCGCCCAGCCGTCATAGGCGGCGAAGTAGTACTCGGCGAAAACAGCGTCCTCCCGGTTGACCCAGGCCGTGTCGGCGAAGAAGCCAGGCTGGTCGCGGGCCCACTTGTAGGTCTGCGTGGTGCGCAGGTACGCAAGCGCGAACACAGCGTTGTGGTCACACGCCCGCGCGAGCGGCTCGAACCGTTGCCGCATCGATGCGATCGTGACATCCACACATTCCGGGTCGCCGTCGGCGCACGGGTCCTTCATCTGCTCCGTACCCCCAGACACTGCCGCCGCGCGGTCGCTTCGGCGGATCGGGCCAAAGGCATGCCGCCTGCGCCGCAGCTTAGCTTGATCTTTAACCTGCTACTCGGCGCCGCCTGTCTTGGCTGTGTCCGCTTTAGGGTGTCTCCCGACGTCGTGGCGTGCTGCTGGCCGCCGGTTCTTTGAGCCTGGCGGCCGTCCGGGCCCGGGCTTGCCGGGTTTCGGCGCGCCGGCTGGGCACGCGGCCGGGTCGCGGATCTTGGGGGCGGTCCAGCCGAGGACCTGCTTGAACAGCCGGTGTGTTCCAGGTCGAAGCGGCGCACGAACGTGCCACAGCCGGTCCACCTCGTCCGGGCGGCGCCGGTGCGCGACGACCACAGCGCCGGTCGCTGAATAGTTCGGGGTATCGCGGCGTCGTCGCGCTAGCGTCGGAGCATGGCACATCGTAGCTGGTTGCCGGCGGACGAATGGTATGCGTCATTGCCGACGATTTATGTCGCGGCCGGAGCGTTGATCACCGATACGGCCGACAGTGTGCTGCTGGTCAAGCCGAACTACCGGCCATATTGGGCGTTCCCAGGCGGCATGCTGGAGCACGCGGAGGCTCCGGACACTGGGTGCGCTCGTGAGGTGCGGGAGGAATTGGGCCTGGACATAGCGATCGGGGCGCTGTTGGTCACGGGATGGGCACCGCCGTTCGGCCAGCGGCCACGGCCGATTCTGCACCTGCTGTTCGACGGTGGCGTGGTCAAGGACGACGACACCCAGATCCGGCTGCAGCGCGATGAGCTTGACGGGTATGCGTTCGTTTCTGCGGGCAAGGGCGCTGAGCTGCTGGATCGGCTGGTTGCAGACCGGCTCGCCGCAGCGCTTCGGGCACGGCGGACCGGCTGCACGGAGTACCTGCCGGTTCGGCCACCGGTAGCGAGCGGCCTCTGAAAGGCCCAGGTGTCAGCCCGCCGCGGCGGAGCGCAGCATATGGCGCGATCTTTCGAGGTAGTCGGCGACAGCGCGTACGTGCCGGTGCGCGGCCAGCCGCGCGTTGAATTCGGTGAGGCGACGGATGAGCCGATGAGATCGCAGTGCGGGCAAGGCGTCCAGGGCACGTCCAGCCATCTCGCACGCGCCGTCCCGTTGACGTCAAGCGACCTTGATTGTCCAGTCGCCGACGTGAGCGATCACGTCCACCGTCCCGCCGAGGGTCTGAACGTAGGCGCGGACGGCATCCATCTCGGTGATCTTGCGGTGCTCGATCTGGGAGACCCGGGCCTGGGACACGCCCATCGTCTCGGCGACCTGCGCCTGGGTGAGGCCCGCGCTCTTGCGCAGCTGGGCCAGCTGGTAGCCACGCTGCTCCGCCCGCAGTTCCTCCCGGCTGCGCTCACGCGCCGCGACGCGCTCGGGCGAGTCCCAGTCCGGGTCGATCTCCCGGATCCGGCGCTTTGTGTCCTCCCACCGGACGGCCTTCATGACTCCTCCTGCTCGCGTCGATAGGCCGCATAACGTTCCTCCGCCAGCGGAATCGCCTCGGCGTACCACCGGTTCCACTCCCCCGCCTTGTCTCCCGCCACTAAGACGATCGCCTCCCGGGACGAGTCGAACACAAACAGAAGCCGTATCTGGCCGCGCCCGGCCACCCGCAGCCGTAGCTCCTTCAAATTGTGGATCCTGTTGCTGTGGATCCGGTCCACGAGCGGGCGGCCCGCTCGGCAGGCATTCACAGCATTGTGGGCACATCGGCTCGCTTGCCGTCGGCTTCAGATAGGCATCTTCTCGGATCTGCTGAAGTGCCTCACGCCCAACCAACCTTTCAAAGTTGGCGTCAACGCATCAACAGGGTCATCGGCTTGGGGGGAAACTCGAAAGTGACCTGTGGGAGATCACGCTCGCGAAGATCTACAACGGGCCGCGGCGCTCGCCGCGGTAGCCAAGGGCGCCCTGCTGACGGTCAGACGTTCGCGTTTCCATAGGGCTCAGCGCACGTGTGCATACACGTCAGCCCGCAGCGGGCCGCCAGAACCGCCGGTTGAAGTTGCTTCTGCGCAGTTACCGCGCCGCGGGTGCCGGTGATCACCCGGACGGCGATTTGCAGCAATCCGGCCAGCCGGTCGCGGCGAGCGTTCGCGCTCAGGCCGCAGTGCTCTCACCAGGCTTGCGCTACGGCTGGTAGCGGAGCAGGTGGATGCCGGCGCCGCCCACTGCGCAGAGGATTGGGTCTGCGGGATGCCAGGCGAGGCCGACAAGCGGGCCGGTCACCCTCAGGGCGCAAACGCATCGGCGGTCTGTCATGGTCCACAGCCGCACGGTCCCGTCGTTGCCAGCGGTGGCGAGCAGCGTGCCATCCGGCGAGAACACGCACGCGTCCACCCAGCCGGTGTGACCGCGCACCACTGCCCATTCAGCGCCGTCGGCCACCTGCCACAGCCGTGCGGTCCAGTCGTTGCTCGCGGTGGCCAGCAGGCCGCCGTCCGGCGAGAACGCGCAGCCGTTCACCATATCGGTGTGCCCGGTCAGCACGGCGCGCCGGGTGCCGTCGGCTACCTGCCACAGCCGTGCCGTCCGGTCATGGCTGGTGGTGGCCAGCAGCGTGCCGTCCGGGGAGAACGCGCAGTGGGTCACCACGTCGGTGTGGCCGGTCAGGACGGCGCGCTGGGCGCCGTTGGCCACCTGCCACAGCCGAGCGGTCCGGTCGTTGCTCACCGTGGCCAGCAGGGTCCCGTCCGGGGAGAACGCGCAGCCCCGGACCCAGCCGGTGTGGCCGCGCACCACTGCCCATTCAGCGCCGTCGGCTACCTGCCACAGCCGCGCGGTCCGGTCGTTGCTCGCGGTAGCGAGGAGGGTCCCGTCCAGGGAAAAGGCGCAGCCCCGGAGCCCTCCGGTGTGACCGGTCAGCGTTAGGCCCTGCGTGCGGTCGGCTACCTGCCATAACCGCGCGGTCCCGGCGATGCTGGTGGTGGCGAGCGTGACGCCGTCCGGGGAGAACGCGCATCTGTTCACCCGGCCGGTGCGTACCGGCAGCTGCGCCAGCATGGTGGCATCGGCGAGCTGCCAGAGCCGGGTTGTCTGGTCGAGGCTGGTGCTGGCTAGCAGGCTCCCGTCGGGAGAGAAGGCGCACGCCTTCACCGCGGCACCGTGGCCGGTCAGCTCCGCCTTTGTGGTGCGGTCGGCGACGTGCCATAGCCGCACGGTCCCGTCGTTGCTCGCCGTGGCGAGCAGCCCGCCGTCCGGCGAGAACGCGCACGCCCAGACGCCGCTGGTGTGGCCGGTCAGCTCTGCCCGCATGCGGCGCTCGTTGACGCTCCACAGCCGTGCCGTCCCGTCATCGCCGGCCGTGGCGAGCAGGGCACCGCCGGGAGAGAACGCGCACCCCCGCAGGCCGCCGGTGTGGTTGGTCAGCTCTGCCCGCATGACATGGTCGCCGACGCCCCACAGCCGTGCGGTGCCGTCATCGCTGGTGGTGGCGAGCAGGCCGCCGTCGGGCGAGAACGCGCAGCTGGTGACGCAGCCCGAGTGGGCGAGTTCGTGCCGGGCGGCGCGCTCGGCGACACCCCACAGCCGTATGGTTCCGTCATCGGTGGCAGTGGCGAGCAGGCTGCCGTCCGGGGAGAACGCGCAGCACGTCACGGATCTTGAGTGGGCCAGCACCACGCGGGCGGCGCCGTCGGCGACCTGCCATAGCCGCACTGTCCGGTCGTGGCTGGCGGTGGCGAGCAGGGCGCCGTCCGGGGAGAACGCGCAGCCCCACACCCCGCCGGTATGGCCGGCTAGAACCTGCTCTGCCGCCGTGTCGGCGACCCGCCACAGCCGGGCTGTCCCGTCGTCGCTGGTCGTTGCCAGCAGCTGGCCGTCTGGTGAAAAGGCGCAGCTCGTCACCCCGCCGGTGTGGCCCGGCGGAACGGGCAGACGCAGCGGATCGGCCGAGTCCGGCGGCGGCCAGGCCGGCTCGAGCCAGGGCCGGGGCTGCGTCGCCCGGTAACGTTGGAGGATCTCCTGCAGCCCGGCCACCCCGTGCAACCGGCTGGCCAGTGTCGCCGCGAGCGCGGCCGGCGGGTCGATCGGGCCGAGCAGGTGCGCGGCCCGGCGGAGCGCGCCGGCCAAGATCCGGGTGGCGGGGGTGCCTGCCAGCGCGAGGTCGGCTTCGACGCCCACCGCTGAGCCGAACCGCCGCGTCTTCGCTTCCGCCCACCGCAGGTCACAGACCAGGGAGTCCAGTTCGCCGGACTCACCGGCTTCGCGCAGGTGGTGCGGGACGAAACGCCACAGATAGCCCGCCTCGCCGGGTAGCAGCCACCAGGGCGTGGGTCCCCCCGCGCGGGCCGCCGGCAGCAGGGCTGCCGCCGACCTGACCAGCCGCCGGTGGACCTCGGTCCGGTCTTCGGCGCTGCGCCGGGCGCGCAGGTAGCCGCGCAGCACATCGTGCAGCACGAGCCGCGGCCCTGGCGGGTCGAGCCGGTAGTCCGCGGCCAGGCCGAGCCCGGTCAGCTCGTCGCACACCACGTCGACCTGGCACCCGGGCCACAACAAGGTCAGCACGTCGAGCGGGATGTCGACGTCTTCGGGGAAGATCGCCAAATCCAGGTAGCGTTCCCGGTCCGCCGGGGTGAGGAGGCCAAGGCTCGCGTCGACGGTGGCCGCCACCGCCTTGCCGCGGTCGGCGGGCCGCGCCGGGTCGAGCGCCGCCGGCCCATCCGCGATCAACCGGCTGATGATCTTCTCTGCTGCCTGCCCGGCCGGCTGCCCATGGTCTACCCACCGCCGCAGCACACCATTGACCAGGTTCAGCAGCACTGGCCACCGTCCCGCCACCGCCGCCAGCCGGTCCGCTGCCCCCGCCGCCAGCCCGGTCACCCCGTCCGCGACCAGCTCCCCGGCTTGCCCAGCCGACATCGCGTCCACCGCGATGTGCGGCCCACTCCTTGGCAGCAGATCGGGAATACGGGTCGTAACCAGACGGGTGCAGGCGCGGCCGCCGAACCGGAACGGCCGCAACTGCGACGCCTCCCAGACGTCGTCGACGACAAGCAGCACGGGTTCGTGCTCGTCGAGCAGCCGGCCCAGCTCCGCCCCGGCGACATCGGGGTCGGCGATCGGCGGACGCCGCCCCGACAAGGTAAACGCCAGGTCGTTGACCCGTTCCGCCAGGTCCGCGCCGCGGATCTCCTGGCCCACTGACACCCACAACAACCCGCCCGGATACCGCCGGGCGATCTCCGGCTGGTGACACACCCAGGTCGCCAGGGTTGTCTTGCCGAACCCGCCCGCCCCGGCCAGACCCGTCGTCAACCCGACCTCGGCCACACCCGGCGCCGTCAACGCCGCCACCAGCCGGCCGGCAAGGTCCGGCCGGTCCACCATCCGATCCAGCGGCGGAGCCATCCACGGGCACCGCCGCAGGGCGGCGGCGGTCTCCACGCCGCCTACGGAGGCGGCGTCAGCGGGCGCGATGCGCTGACGCGATTGCTGCCGCGCCGACCGCCGCCCACGGTGCGGCGCCGGAACCGGCGGCCCGTGCGGGACCGCCGCCGCGAACTCAGCCGACGGCGAACCCAGGCTGGACCGCGGATAGGGATGATCCGGCAGGCAGATCCAGCCCACAGTCGCCGTTTCCTTGACCATCACCGGAACCCGGCGGTAACGAGCCGGATCGCTCCCGGCGCTGTGCCGGACGACCTCGTCGAAGAACCACGACGAGACGATCAGCGCCAGTTCCCCGGGCGAGCCGGCAAGGGCCGCCCTGAGCGGGTCCGCGTCAACCAAACGGAACGCCAAGTTGATCGACTCGCCCACGGCGCCGTAATCGTCGTAGTTGATCTCCCCGGCGTGCAAAGCCATCCGCAGCCGGACGCGCTCCTCAGCGCAGCAGGCCCGGTTATGCTCGCGCAGCGCCCCAGCAAGCGCACCCGGCAACGACTCCAGCAAAAGGCCCTTAGGCACATCAGCGGGAACCAGAACAAAGACACCGTCACCGCGGTCCTCGTGATGACAGGCGGCCCACGGGATTCCGGTATCGCTGAAAGCCTGCCGCAACCCCCGGTACAGGCCGCCGCGAACCGCCACCCGGTGCGGATTGGTCCGGCGGCGATCCCCGAACCCCTCCACGTCCACGACGAGAATGGTCCGATGCACCGCCGGCCGCAGATGCGCCATACAACCTCGCGTGCCAAGCCAGGAGCCAGCCCCCCGCCCATCAGCATGCACAGCCTGACCCCGCTGCGGCAAGACACCCAAGCGCCCCCGCCTCCCACAGTGATGATCACGACCGAGCACATCGCAGAACCCACCACCGGGACAGGCCCCGTCGTTGTTCATCCACCCCGGCGGTGTACGGCGTCTGCCGTCGCCGGTGCGGGCGGCGGTGCGGCATCCTTCACCAAGACTCCGTTAGGTAGCCGCCGATACGCCCGTGCCTCGTTGGTAGCGAGCTTGGTCTCGACCGCCTCCTGCAGGTCAGCACCGATCATCTCAGCCAGGCCGAGCAGGAAGATCGCGGTGTCTGCCAGCTCCTCAGTCACCTGCGGACGGCCCCTTGCGCCACGCATCGAAGGCCTGCGCGAGCTCGCCGCTCAGCAGGCAGAACTCCAGCGGGACATCGGTGGTGTTGAAGCCTTCGCGAGCTTGTTCTCCCAGGCGAGTTTGCGCCGACCTGATCTCCACCGTGTCTCCTCCACCACCGGGACACACCGCCCTTACCGGGCAAGCGGCATGCGCTCGAGGCCGAGCGGGACGCCGCCCGCCAGCCGGTGACGGCACGCTACCGGCGGCGTACTGTGGATCGCTGCGTGCATAAACGCGCTCAGGCTGTGGGAAACGGCAGTCATGCGCACGCCCGTTCTTGCTCAGCTTCCTGCCGACGACCGCGCCGCCTCCGCCCTAGCGCGCGGAGGCGCCGACCTGCGGCGGATCGCGAAACTGCCGCTGGGCCGCACAGCGCGCAGCCTTGCCGACACGCTCACCCGCCTCCGCCGCGACCGCGCCTCGGCGCCGATGGATGGCGTGGCTGTAGCACCCTGAAGATCCACATCAGGTTGGCAAAGCCAGATGGCGAAGGGACCACAGCGATGCGCACCCAGCCTTGTCGATGGCCGGTCTGGAGCAGTTCCCCGAGGTGATGGCTGGTCACGTCAGCGCCGGCCACGTGCCGGGCATGGTGCTTGCTGCCCATCGGCGGCGCCCGCGAGTAGGCCGCTTTGCGCTCGGTTACCGGCCGTTCGGCGGGTTGCTAGCATTCCGGCATGGCCCCCCGGGACGGTCATCCCGGCGCGTTACCCGACGTCCTTACCTTCGGGCGCGGGCGTGAGCGGGTGCCGCGACGGTGGCCATGGATCCTCGCCGCGGTGTTGCTGGTTGCCGCGGGCGGCGTGCTGATCGTGGTGCGGCCGGTTGTCGCGGCGGCCGACTTCGGTGCCTTGCAGTCGCGCTGGACGGCGGCGGTTGCGGTGGACCTCGGGCGCAGCGAGGTTATCGCGCGGCTGACCAGACAGGCGACCCCGAGCGATGGGGCCGCGGTCACCGCCGCCGTGCTGGCGGTGCAGCGCCAGGAAGCGGGCCGGCTGGTTCGGCTGCGCGCTGGAGTCACGGCCGGGCTCGCGCGTGACGGCACGGTCAGTGTCCTGGCCGCGGCGGAGCGGACCGCGCTGAGCCGGGAGATCGGCGATCTTCGCGGCTCGCCGCTGACCGCGTGGAGCGCGGCGACCGACGTGGCCGTCGGGCGGGTGCAAACGCTGCTGGCAGCGGGGCAGCGCCGGTTCGGGGTGGCTGCGCCTACGTCGCCGCGCCCGGCCCGGTTGAGCGCAGCGGTCGGCGCACTGCTGCGGCTGCAGCCGCTGCTCGATGACCGGGCTCCCGCCGAGCTGCTTGTGGCGGACGGCAGCAAGGTGCAGACCGTCGACCTGCGGTCCGGCACCGTCGCGGCGGCACCGAGCGCCCTGCAGGGGCTGCCGTACCTCGCGCAGGGCGGGCAGGTGCTGTCGCGGGCCGGGTTTGTGGCTGTGCAAGCCGGCGGTGAGGTTTATGCGGTGAGACCCGCCTTCACGGGCACTCGCCGGCCGCTCGGCGCCGGCCAGATGCTTGCGGCCGCGCGGCCCGACGCGGTCTGGATCTTGAGCAGCTTAGGCCAGGGCGTCCTGGTCACTGGCGCGGGCCGGCGAATCGCCGGCCCAGTTCCGGTGCTGGCTGACCTGCCGGGCAGCCGTGTGTATGCCAATGTCAGCGGCCTGGCCGTACCGGGCGGCCTGGTGGTCGAGAAGGACCGCCACGCGGGAACCCCGGACGCCGCCTCTACGGGCCTGTGGCTGTGGAACCCCGGCCGCGGGCCGCAGCTGCTCCCGCTGGTCCGGGGCTGCGCGCACCCGATCGCCGCACAGGGCCGCCTGCTGGCCTGGCTCGGCTGCGACCCGATTGACCCGGCGCGCGTCCGCATGCACATCACCGACACCGCCACCGGGGCAGACCGCGTCATCGCCAACCCCGCGACGGCCGTCCCGTTCCTCGCGGACCAGCCCACTGCCGCGTTCTCGCCCAGCGGGAGATGGCTTGCCGCCTATTACGCACAGACGACATCGGTCGGCTATGCCCTTGGGCTGGTCAACACAAGGACCGGCGTGACCTCGATCATCCGCGGAGCGCCGGTGGCCGACGCCACCGCGGGCACGCCGATCATGTGGACCGGTGACTCCACCCGGGTCTTCTTCGCCACCGGGGCCTCCCGCTTCAACAACAACCAGCAATGGGCCGATGGCACCGTGCCGTTGGCCACCTACCGCATCGGCGCGCGCTCGGCGGTCGACCTGCGGTTGCATGAGCCCGGCGCGACGCTGCTCGCCGTGCTGCCGACCCGCGCCGGGTAACCCAGGCACCGGCGTCTCCCGGCGTGGCCGGCGGCAGGCCGTGCAGTACCGGTATTCGCCGTGGCGCTGCATCGTGCGCAGGTGCTTGCCGAGCTGTTGACATGGACAGATGCGGCGTCGTCGATTTACGTAGGTAACCAGCCCGGCAGTCATGTAGCCCTGCCGATCAGGGCTGGCTCGGCCGCCGCGATGTTGGCGGCCAGGCTCGCCATGGCGCCGACGATCAGGCGTGTCCAGGGCGCGGACGCCGCGGCGGCCGCTGAGCCAAGAATCCAATAGCAGCGCGGATGGCGTTCAACGGATGGCTCATCCATTACGCGGGGCGCATCCTGCAGCCTAACCTGGCAAGAACACCGCTGAAGGTCACGACTACCACGACACCGCCACCGCGGTTCTGGCTGCCTCACCGGCCACGGGCGCCGACTACATCAGCCTCGGCTTCCCTGACCCCAGCCGCATCTAATAATCAAGGCATTGGGGATGCGGGCGGGCCTCGCAAAGCTGGGATATTATGTGTGCGTAATATCGGGGTGCTGAGGAGGCGGCCAGCGTGGGCTATGCCCTGGTCATGACGCCTGAGGTACGCACGTGGCTGCATGACCTGCGGCACCGCGACCGGCCCAGCGCGATCCTCGTCGGCCAGGCCATTGGCATGCTGCTCGAGGCCGGGGCCAGAGCTAGGTCGCCCGCTGGCCGACCGCATCCACCACTCCCGGCTGAGCAACCTCAAGGAGCTACGGCCCGGCTCAGCCGGGCGCAGCGAAATCCGCATCCTCTACATATTTGACCCTAGGCGCAACGCGGTCCTGCTCGTCGCCGGAGACAAAGCCGGACAGTGGGACGCCTGGTACCGCAGCGCCATCCCGCTGGCCGAAGAACGCTACGCGGACTACCTGAAACACGAGGGCAGCAGCCGATGAGCAGCGAATTCCACCACTACACCCGCGAGGAGTTCCTCGGCGAGTTCTTCCCCGGCGCCGAGGACAAGGCCGCCATCGCAGCGGGGATGGAGCAGCTTCGCGCCGAACAGCGCGCCTGGCGGCTGGCGGAGATGCGCCGCCGACTGGGCGTCACCCAGGCTGAGGTGGCCACGCGCATGGGTGTCACCCAGGGCCGCGTCTCCGCGATCGAGCATGCAAAACCCGGCGCGACCGAACTGCGGACCCTGGCCGCCTACGTCGAAGCCCTCGGCGGCCACCTGGAGATCATCGCCGACTTCGGCGACCAACGCCTCGCCTTCACCGAACCCGGCACCGACGCAGCATGACCAGCCTCCGACCAGACGGCCCGGCCAACGCCACCCAGGCTGGCTGGCTGCACACCTGCCGGGACAAGCTCGCCGCGGGAATACGGCGGCCTGCCGCGCAGGGCAATGGCGGCCCCATTCCTAGCACGTGGCCGGGATTCCGGTGCGCAACCCGGCCGCGGTGGAGCATTGGCCGGCATTACGGCCTGACGATCGCCACCTGCGTGCCGTATGACCCGGCGTCCAAGGGCGGGTCGGAGGCGACGGTGAAAATCGCCAAGGCTGACTTGGTGCCCGCCGGGGCGAACCTGCGGCCGGCCTATGCCAGCTTCGCCGAGCTGGAGTCCGCCTGCCAGGTGTTCTGTGGTGAGGTGAACGCCCGCCCACACCGGATCACCCGGCGGGCGCCGGCGGAGATGCTGGCCGAGGAGCAGGCCCGGCTGCTGACCCAGGCCCAGGCCGACGCCGGCCCGGCCAGAGTCTTGCTGGCCGAGGCCACCCGCGCCGCTGCCAGCGGCCGCAGCCCAGACGGCCTGATCTACCACATCAACCTGGCCATCGACTACCTCGACTTCGCCCCGGCCGACCGGAGACGGCGATGTCCGCCGCGACGCCGGCGCCCCCGCTCCTGGACACCGGGCTGGAACAGCTGCTGCGGCGGATGCGGCTGCCGCACATGCGCCGCATCGCCCCCGAGGTCTCGCTGTTGCGAAGGCGCAGCGGTGGGACCCGGCCGGGCCTCTACCGGCTGGTGGATGCCGCCTACACCAGCCCTCGCCGAAGGGCCATAGTGAGTTAGAGGCTGGCGATGATCTCGGTGAGCGCAGGCAGGGCGCGGTCGGAGGTGACGAGGTAGGACAGGCCGAACCGCTCAGCCCGGGCTTGCAGGTCCGCGCAGATCTGGGTCACGCTGCCGATCAGGATCGTCGGCATCTCCCATACTGTGTTGACGTCGATCCCACTCCAGCGCCGGCGGGCGATGAGGGCCTCGGTGGCTGAGTATCTTTGGTCAGTGATCCGGATCGTCACGAACGTGCTGAGTTGCAGCTTGGCGAATCGATCGCCGGCTTTGGAACGCAGCACGGAGATTTTCTGGTCGAGCGCGGACGCAAGGAGATCGCGGGGATCGTCGCGATCTTCGGAATTCTTGATTGGGGCTGGCAACAGCCCGACCAGGTCGGCGTGGCGGGCAGCCACACCGAGCATGCGGGGCCCGCCAGCACCGACCAGCAGCGGCGGCCGGCCGTCCTGGCGGGGGAGCACATCAAGATCAAGCCCGGTGATCTGGTAGCAGGCCCCCGCGCGGTCGACCTGGGCGCCATCAAGCAGCCCGTTGATGATCGCGAGGGACTCCTCAAGCCGTGCAATCCGCTGCCGCGCAGGCTCGAATGGAATGCCCGCCGCCTCGTATTCGGGCCGGTACCACCCCGCGCCCATGCCGAGCTCAAACCGGCCCCCGGACAAATGGTGCAGGCTCAAAGCCTCGTGGGCAACGATCACCGGGTGGCGGAAATCGTTGGACAGCACCAATGTGCCGACACGCAAGCGTGCCGTCACCGCGGCCACGGCCGCCAGGGCGCTAAACGGAGCGAACTGCTCGCCATAGGCACCAGCCGAGAAGTGGTCACGCACGAGAAAGACATCAATCCCTGCATCCTCGACACGGCGAACATGGTCGAGCCACGCCGGCCCGCTGAGGACGGACTCATTGACCACACCAAACCGAAGAATGCTAGCCATACGCCACCTCTGGTGAACACGGCCGGGACTGCGGGCCCCGCCCGTATCGGGCGATAACCTGCTCGATCGGTTTCTCGATCACATCAGGTAAACGTCACAGCCGACCGGAACGTGAGGTCCGCCGTCCGCCAAAGCGGGCCACCCGCGCGCGCCCTCCTGCCCCCGCCCGGCTCGAAGCGCGTCAAGCGCACCCGGCACCACCGCGCACGAGCCATCCAGAAGAGGTCGAGACGCGGCGCGCGTACTTGCTGGCCCGGCGCCGAACGTGAACCAGGCTGGGTGGGTGTCCGCACCACCGGCGCCTTACGTCGTTTGTGGCGCGTGATTCCTGTGTTCAGCTGGGGGGTTAGCGGGGTCTGGATGTGGTTGCTCTGGCTGCGTCAAGGTCAGCGATCCGGCGGCGCCGGGGGCCGCTACAACAACTTTGTACGCGCGAGTGTTGTTCCGGACCCCGAAATTCCGGCCGGTAACGACATTCTGGCGTACAAAGACGCGGCCGGCCTGCCGCCGAGCCGGTCAGCCTCGCGCCGAGGGCTTGGCAGCTACTGGCCCACCGCCCCGTCGATCCGCTGGCGGAGCAGGTCAACGTGGCCGTTGTGCCGGGCGCACTCCTCCACCATGTGTACCGAGACGCAATACCGCCAGCGGTACGCGGCGGCTCTGGGCCTGTCGAGCTTGCAAGCAGACGAATTCATCAATGGCGTGCTGTACCGCAGCACGCCACAATCCATCAACGCAATCAACACGCTCATGACCACCTGACCATCAACGGCGCCACCACCCACCGCCTCTGCCGCGCAGCGGTCGTTCGCGAACTGGTCACCGAAGGTGGCGGAGGCCCTGCAGTCGCTAACTCGCAGCGCCGCAGTCTGTGCGCCAGCTTCCCCGACCAGGCTATTCCGGTCGTCCTCGCTGGTCGCTGGCTGAGGAGGCCGCCCCCGGGCAGCCGGCGGCTGTTGCCTTTTGGCGGCCAACTGTATTCACTATTGGTAAACGACGGGACGCAGGTAACCGCGGACTCCCGCCCTGGTCCAGGATCACCGCCCGCGGCCCCGCTCGCCCCTGGCATGGAGCTGGCTTCCGCGTGGCGTCCGGCGGGGCCGATGTGGAGGCCGTGATGAAAGGCCTGGTGCTGCTTGCCGCCCCCCGCGGCTGCTGCGCCGGGGTCGACCGCGCGGTGAGCGCCGTGGAAAGGGCGCTTGAGCTGCACGGCGCTCCCGTCTACGTGCGCAAGCAGATCGTTCACAATTCCTATGTGGTCGCCGCACTTCAGGGGCGCGGAGCTGTCTTCGTGGAGGAGACAGGCGAGGTGCCCGACGGCGCGGTCGTGGTCTTTTCTGCGCACGGCGTCGCGCCGGCCGTGCGTGCCGAGGCCAGTCAGCGCGGACTGCGGGTCATCGACGCCACCTGCCCGCTTGTCACGAAGGTTCACCGGGAGGCCGCCCGGTTCGCTGCCGCCGGTTACGACATCCTGCTCATCGGCCAGCCGGGCCATGACGAAGTCGCCGGCACGCTCGGCCAGGCGCCGGGCCGGGTCCACCTGGTGAGCGGACGCGGCGACGTTGCCGCAGTGAAGGTACCCGATCCGGCCAAGGTGGCGTGGCTGTCGCAGACCACGCTGGCAGTGGATGAGGCGCTGGCGACAGCCAGCGCCTTACGTGAGAGATTCCCGCAACTGCTCGACCCGCCCAGCGACGATATCTGCTTTGCCGCGCAGAACCGGCAGGCGGCCGTCAAGCGGATCGCGGCCGAGTCCGATCTGGTGCTGGTCGTCGGTTCGGTGAACTCACACAACTCCACCCGGCTGGTCGAGGTCGCGCGTGAAGCCGGCGCCCCTGCCCACCTGGTCGACCATGCCGGGGAGATCGATGAAAGCTGGCTGAGCCGCGTCGAGACAGTTGGCGTCACCGGTGGCGCCTCGGCGCCGGAGATCCTCGTGCAAGGTGTGCTTGCCTGGCTCGGCGAACGTGGCTTCGACCGTGTTGAGCAGATCTGGGCCGCCCAGGAGAGCGTCAGCTTCGCCCTCCCGCGCGAGCTTGGACGCCAATATCGCGCAAGCCAGACCATGGCGCACGCTGTGCCAACAGGCGAGCGCTTAACTGAGCGCGAACGACTTGGACCGGACGACACCGGTCTCGCGGGTGCGGAGCGGTCTCCAGCAAAAGGGGCCGCAGACGAGGATGCTGGCGTCGAGGTGGAGCCCGCGTAGCCTGCTGGGGTGGCAGCGAGCGGGGCCTATCGAGAGCTGGGCGAGGCGGCTTGGCGCTGGGTTTTGGGTCATGTCCGGGAGGAGGATGGCCCGTGGCTGCCCGAGGTGGTGCCAAACGATGGACGGCCGATGGAACCGGGCGAGGATCGCGACTCCTTGTACGCGGGGATCGGCGGCATGGCCCCTGTGCTGGCCGAGATCGCCCAGTATCGCGCTGTGAGCGACGCCGAACAGGTCCTTGCGACCGGCATCGTTGCTCGGCTGTCCGCCATGGCGCAGACACGGACCGAGCCTTCGCTGTATACCGGGCTGGGTGGGGATGTGACGGCGCTGAAGTTGCTCGCCCCGGGCAGCGAGCGGGGGGCGCTGCGGCGGCTCGCCGAACTCATGGCTTGCGCAGGGTGGAACACCACCCCGGATGTCAAGCCTGGGTCCATCGCGCCGGTTACCGATCTGGCCCAAGGCACCGCGGGCGTGGTGCTCGCCGGGATCTGGGCGGGCGGTGAGCACGCCCGGGAGATCGCGACGACCGGCGGCGAGTCCATGCTGCGAGCGGCAGAGCAGACCGAGGACGGTCTGGACTGGGGCATGCGGCCGGGCGCGCCGTCCAGGATGCCGAACTACTCGCATGGAACCGCTGGGATAGCCACGGCGCTGGCGGTAGCCGGGGCGGCCTTGGACCGTGATGACTTCATCGCGGCTGCGCGGCACGGCGCGCAGCACCTGCTCGCCGTGGGCTCGCTGGACAACGATGGGTTCGTCGTGCCGCACACCCTGCCGTACTCCAGCCGGGACGTGGATCCGGTGACCTACACCTGGTGCCACGGACCGGCGGGAACGTCACACCTGTTCGCGGCGTTGGCGCACGCCGGTGTGGACACGATCGCCGGGTTCGAGGCCACGCGGCTGCGGCAACGGTGCCTGCGCTCGATCCTTGCCGCCGGCGTCCCACGGCGGCTTCGCCCGGGTTTCTGGGACAACGACGGCCGCTGTTGCGGCACCGCGGGGGTGGGAGACGTCCTGCTCGACGCCGCGCAGGACTGCGCGGACCAGGCGGGCGCCGACACGCTACTGCAGGCGGCGCGCACAATGGGAGACGCCCTCGTCGAGCGCGCCGTCCGCGACGGGGCCGGCGCCCGGTGGCGGTTCGTGGAGCATCGCCGGGATCCGCAGTTGCTTCCACCCGGTACCTCATGGATGCAAGGCGCCGCGGGGATCGCCGCCTTCCTCCTCCGCCTGGCCCGAGTCATCGAGGACGAACGAGGCGCCCCGGTCGTCGACCGTCCCGACCAGTGGTGGGCCGTCCCGGCCCAGTTGCGTACCGCCCACACCGGTTCAGGACAGGCCAGCTAGACGCGGCCGAGTGCATTTCTGATCAGGTCGGCGAGCCCGGCGGGCCAGACTGTCTCCGCGGTCGCGTCCAGTTCTGCGAGCGTCCACCATCGCCACGCGGCGATGCCATCGGCGGCGTGCATCGCCTCGACGCCACGGATCTCGCGGCAGGCCTGGTCGGTTCGGGCCAGGTACAGGCGCTCGCGCTGGCGCACCAGCCGGCCCGCGTACCCCATTGTCAGCGTGCGCCGGTGAACCTCCCCGAGCAGTGCGATATCGCTCCACCCCGTCTCCTCGGCCAGTTCCCGCAGCGCGGCGGAGTGATAATCCTCGGCCTTGTTCAGCCCTCCGCCAGGAGTCGTCCAATGGCTTCCGTCCGGGGGGTCACCGTCGTATCGCATCAGCAGCACTCGGTCGTCAGGATCGAGCAGGATGACCCGGGCGGCCAGCCGCAGCCGCCATCCGCTCACCGCGGTTGCCGCGTGCCGGGCGCCGCGCACGTGCCGGACCTCATCATGCTTCTCATTGTGCCGGGCAACCAGGGACATGCCAGCCAGCGGCTGACGGGATGACCGAACCATCAAACGCTCAGCGGCGGCCGGTCACCGCCCACGCGGCGGCGTTGACCTGGATCGGCGGCGGCAGCAGTTGCCGGCAGCGTTCGCGCAGTGCGCTGCGGTGCTCGTCGGCCAAAGACGCCACATACGCGCCGGCCGGGCCGGCGCCGAGCGTAAAGGGCGTCCACCACTGCTCGAACGTGGCGTGGCGCACCCGGACTGTGAGCGCCGTGGCGTGCGCGACACCTAGCCCAGCCTGCCCGAAGAGCTTCGCGAGATGACCTTCGCTGACGCCGGCCAAGTCCGACTCGTCGCGTGCGGAGGGGTCCAGGTCGCGCGCTGCCCGCCAGAAGGTGGTCAGCGGGCTCCGGCCGCCCCCGTGATCCCACACGCAAGCCGCAACCACCCCGCCAGCACGGGTAACCCGGGCCATCTCCCGCAGGCCTGCCACCGGGCTGGTCATGAAATGCACGACCAACTGCGCCAAGGTGACGTCGAAGGCGCCATGGGGGAAGGGCAGCCGCTCGGCCGCGGACAGCCGGACATCCACGCCGGCGCAGCGCTCCCGCACCGCAGCGGCGAACGACTCCGACGGGTCGACAGCACAAACAGCGTCGCAGCCCAGCCGGCTCGCCAGTTCGGCAGTCAGCGCGCCCGGGCCGCAGCCAACATCCAAGGCCCGCTGCCCGCGGCGGACACCGGCCAGGTCGGCGAAAGCCACCGCGAGCGGCTCAGAATAGCGCCCCATGAACCGGGTGTAGGCGTCGGCGCTGACGTCGAAACTCACCCACCGAACCTACGCGGCACCCCACCATGGGTGAAACCCGGTCACCCCCCATGCGCTCGTGCTCGCTGGCCAGGCCTCATCGGTCGCTCGTCTGACAAACTGGAAAAAACGACGCCGAAAAGGTGCCAGCCAATCGTGAGGAAAATCGTCGCAACCGTGGTCCTGACGCTGGCCGCATTGGCTGGACCGGGGCTGACGACCGCAGAGGCGGCCGGGGCGGCGGGCGCCGCACCCAAGGCGCCCGGGGCTTCTGGGGTCAGCGCTTGGGGCCGGGCCACCCAAGCCCCGCAGCTGGTGAGGGCGTCCTTACCAGGGACGTCCCAAGCGTCCGCCATTTCTGGCGCCCAGCTGTGGGCGAGGCGCTACACCGGCTCAGGCAACGGCATCAGCAACGACGACCTCGCCCGCTCGGTAGCCGTCAGCCCGAGCGGGGACACAATCTTCGTCACCGGGTTCAGCACCGGGGACACCCAGGACTACGCCACGGTCGCCTACAACGCCGCCGCCGGCGCGCAGCTGTGGCTGAAACGCTACAACGGTCCTGCCGCAGGCGACGACGAGGCCTATTCCGTGGCCGTCAGCCCGAGCGGGGAAACGGTGTTCGTGACCGGTTACAGCGCCGGGGCTACCTCGGGGGACGACTACGTCACGGTCGCCTACGACGCAGCCACCGGCGCGCAGCTCTGGGCGAGACGCTACAACGGCCCCGGCAACGGCACCGACCACGCGAGGGCGCTGGCCGTCAGCCCGCGCGGCGACGCGGTGTTCGTGACCGGGTACAGCGCCGGCGGAACTGCCACGGGCTACGACTACGCCACGGTCGCCTACAACCCCGCCACCGGCGCGCAGCTGTGGCTGAAGCGCTACAACGGCCCCGTCAACGGCGACGACGCCGCCGCTTCGGTGACCGTCAGCCCGCGCGGCGACGCGGTGTTCGTGACCGGGTACAGCGCCGGCGGGGCTCCCACGGGCAACGACTACGCCACGGTCGCCTACAACCCCGCCACCGGCGCGCAGCTGTGGCTGAACCGCTACAACGGCGGTGCCGCCAACCACGGCGGCGAAGCCGTTTCCGTGGCCGTCAGCCCGGGCGGCGGCACGGTGTACGTCACCGGGTTCAGCCCTGGGGCCACCTCGGGGGACGACTACGTCACGGCCGCCTACAACGCCGCGACCGGCGCCACGGTGTGGGTGAGACGCTACAACGGCTCGGGCAATGGCACCGACGACCCCGTTTCTGTGGCCGTCAGCCCCGACGGGGGCGCCGTGTACGTCACCGGGCGCAGCTCGGGGGGCGGCCCGGGAGGCGATTACGCCACGGTCGCCTACAACGCCGCGACCGGCGCCACGCTGTGGGTGAGACGCTACGACGGCCCCGCGAACGGCGACGACGCCGCCGCATCGGTGGCCGTCAGCCCGGCCGGGGGCACGGTGTACGTCACCGGGTACAGCACGGGAGCCATCTCAGGGCCGGACTACGTCACGGTCGCCTACAACGCCGCGACCGGCGCCACGCTGTGGGTGAGACGCTACAACGGCCCCGCCAACAGCACCGACGCCGCCTATTCTGTGGCCGTCAGCTCGAGTACGGGCACGGTGTTTGTCACTGGGATCAGTTATGGGGCCACCTCGGGTGCGGACTACCTCACGGTGGCCTACGGCGGCTGAACCCACGACAGGTGCGCCCGCCGGGCAAGCGCTCCCGGCTGCAGGCGCCAACCCCATTGATCCATAACGGCTGCCGCTGCGTGACACGCCTGCGGCAGCCGTTCTGTATCAATCGGCGGCTCACCTTCACCGGCCCGGCACGCGGGTCCGCTGCGACCGGCTGGCGCGAGCAGGCCGGCCGGCTGCAGTTCGGCGCGCGCGCTCACCGTCCCGAGCCGCTGACGTCAGCTGACCGTCCGTGCGGCGAGCGCCGCGACGTAGGTGTCGAAGCGGCTCAGGCTCGTCTCGAAGCCCTTTCTCGCCCGCGGGTCTGCGTGAGCCGCAGGCACGTTGGTTTGGTGCGTGATGACCTCGGTCCGGCCGTTGCCCAGCTCGGTGAAGGTGATGGTCGTGGTCATGCCGCCGCCGACCCCCGGCTCGGTCCACACGAGCTTGTCCGGCCGCCGCACTTCACGGTAGACAGCGCGCATCGTGTACTGGCTGCCGTCCGCGTCGTTCACCATGACCGTCTCGAATGCGCCGCCCGGCCGCAGGTCGACGGTGATGCCGCCGACCGGGGTCGTGGTCCCGGCCGGTCCCCAGAAATGGGTGAGGTGCTCGGGTTGGGTCATGCAGTCGAAAAGCAGTTCCCTCGTGGCACGGTGGACGCGCCGGTAGGTGAACTCGCCGGGTTCGGTCATGTGGCTTGCCCCTCCCGGCCGGACTGCACGGCGGATATGTGCTCATCGAGTCTGTCGTAGCGGTCCTGCCACATTTGCCTGTGGCGGCCTATCCATTCGGCGGCGCTGTCGAACTTGGCGGGTTCGAGCCGGCGCGGCCGGGACTGAGCGGCCTTGGTGCGGGATATGAGCCCGGCTCGCTCCAGGACTTTGAGGTGCTTGGAGATCGCCTGCTGAGTGAGCGAGAACGGCTCGGCCAGCTGGCCGACCGTCGCATCACTGACAGCCAGCCGGGTCAGGATCGCGCGCCGGGTGGGATCTGCCAACGCGGCGAAGGTGACGCTCAGGTCGTCACCGGCCGTCGCCCCCGCCGTCGCCGCCGTCGCCGTCGCCCCCGCCATCGCCGTCACCGGGCGGCGTCCCCGAGCCGCTGCGCGCCGGGGCCGCTGAACAGATCATGCGGGATCGTCCGGCTGGCGACCAGAAGCAGAAGGTCGCGGCTCCGCCCCACCAGCGGCGCGCCGGCGCCGGATGACCAGCCAAGATCGCTGGCCTGGAGCTCGATGCCGTCCAGCGGGAAGCCGAACAGGCTACGGCCCCCCTGGCTGACGACCAGGTCGAGCACGGTGATCAGCGCCTGGCGCGGGATCGGGTATTCGATGGACAGCGGCCAGGCGATGTCGAGACCGTGAATGACGTCATGACTGAGCGCGCCTGCCTGCCCGCCGCCGGGCGGGCACCACGGGTTGTCCACGTTGTCACGCAGCGCAGCGACGAGTTCGGCCTGCGGCAACTGGCTGTCCCGGCTCGCCACGGCGTCGGAGAACTCGCTGAACTGGCCGCCAGCCTTCTCCATGCCGAGGGCGAACTCGCGCTCGGAGATCCGGAACGGCATCGTGAGATGCGCCGCCACATGCGCCACTGTCCAGCCGTCGCACAGCGACGGCGCCCGCCACTGGCTGGCGCTGAGCCCGCTCAGCACGTCCGCGAGCTCCCGGCGCTCCGCAGCGATCAAATCCATCATCGTGATTATCCTTTCACAACTTATTGGTTGTACAACTAAAGAGTTTAGATACTGGATCGGGCGCGGTCAACCTTCGTGGGTGGCGGGTGCGGTTGGAATACCGGTGCTGGGTGCGACGTCCCGAGCAGGTGTCCAGCGTCAAGGTGACACTGCTGGGGGGCCTCGGCGCGTCCGTGGTTGGTGAGACCGTCGGGCTGGGCGCGCGACAGCCGCGGCCGACATCGCAGCATTGGCCGCGCGCATGGGGTACGACGATCCCCGCTAAGCGCGCCGCCTCGTGATGTAGAGCGGGAAGAACAGGATCCACAGGAGTAGGCAACCGACGAACCAAGCAGCGGGCGTGTCCATGTTGAAGGAGCCAGACGAGAAGGCTACGGGAATACCCCGCTCGCTATGGGCTTTCGCGTCCGCGTAGACCCAAAGGTCGGTCGCAACAATGGGGAGCAGTACGAGGATCGGCAGCAAAGCGCTAGCCGATGGCCCTAACATTTCAGCCGCGCTCCTTGAACTGGGCAACTGCTCCAAACCTGCGTTCCAAGGGAACCTTCAGGCATATCTAGCATAGAGCGGATCCCGTTACGGCCCAATCATCACGCGGCGAACTTCTCGGCGGGCCGATGCACGCGCACAGAATCGTCCTGCCTGGTCGGCGGGGAAAGTCCGGCCGGGGTGTCCGGAACCGGGCGACGGCTGCGACTACGGGGGGAGCGCCAGCGCCCGCGTCCGGGTCAACGGGCACCTGTTCTGGCGGCTCCGGGACCCGCAACGGCGGCTTTGTACTCCAGGGTGTCGTTCCGGCCCCCGAAAAGCCGGCCAATAACGACATCCTGGAGTACAAAGCCGTATCCGCTAACCCGAACACCCCGCGTGTTGTGACGGGCGAGACTGGTGTCGCGACGGTCAGGCCAGGCTGGCGTTGCGACGGGCCAGACGCGTGTTGCGACGGGCCAGACGTCATAAAAGCGCTTGCGGCCGATGCGCCGGTGGCCCTTATGATTCACGTCGAGTAAGCACAGCGGCACCGACCGACCCAAGGAGCGGAGATGCGAGCAGCGTTCATGTCCATCGAAAAGGGCTTGTGGACCTGTTCGGAGGGTATGACGCTTGCTTCGCAGAACGCTGAATTTGGGGATCTTGGCGCATGTAGACGCCGGTAAGACAACGCTCACCGAGCGGGTTCTCTACGCCGCGGGTGTCATCGACGAGGTCGGCAGCGTCGATGACGGCACGACTCAGACGGACTCGCTGACGCTGGAGCGGCAGCGCGGCATCACGATCAAGTCCGCGGTCGTTTCGTTCGCGATCGACGACGTCACCGTCAACCTGATCGACACGCCGGGCCACCCGGATTTCATCGCCGAGGTGGAACGCGCCTTGAGTGTCCTCGACGGTGCGGTGCTGGTGATCTCTGCCGTCGAAGGCGTGCAGCCACAGACGCGAATCCTGATGCGCGCGCTGCGGCGGACCGACGTCCCGACGCTGATGTTCGTCAACAAGATCGACCGTCGTGGCGCGGGCTACGAACGCCTGCTGCCGGCTATCTCGGAGCGACTGACACCAGCGATCGTGGCGATGGGCGCCGCGGCCGAGCTCGGCACGCGCGCTGCCGACTTCACGCCCTCCGACAGCACCGACGCTGCGTTTACCGCCAGGCTGGCCGAGCTGCTCGCCGAGCGGAATGACTCGATCCTGGCCGCGTACGTCCAGGGCGAGCCGGGGGTTTCGTACCGGCGACTCCGCGAGGAACTCGCGGAGCAGACGAGACGGGTGCTCGTGCATCCAGTGTTCGCCGGTTCAGCGCTCACAGGAGCTGGTGTGGACTCGCTGATGAGCGGCATCGCCGAACTCCTGCCCGCGGCCGGCCGAGATGTCGACGGCCCGGCGTCTGGCCGTGTTTTCAAGATCGAACGCGGCGCGGCCGGCGAGAAGATCGCCTACGTGCGCATGTTCTCGGGCGCCGTGCGAACACGAGGCCGGGTGCGGTTCGGCCGGAACGGCGAGCGGAAGGTGACCGCGATCAACGTCTTCGCCGACGGCTCGGCAGTTCGGCGCGAGACCGTGTCCGCCGGACAGATCGGGAAGCTGTGGGGCCTTGCGGAGATCCACGTCGGCGACGCGGTCGGCGCGCCGCGGGCGCATGGGGAGCAGCGCCAGTTCGCCCCGCCGACACTGGAGACGGTCGTCATTCCCCGCAATCGGGACGACAAGGGCGCGCTCCGCGTTGCGCTCGCCCAGCTCGCCGAGCAAGACCCCCTGATCAACGTCCGGCAGGAGGACACCCGCCAGGAGATCTCCGTCTCGCTCTACGGCGAGGTCCAAAAGGAGGTCATCGGGGCGACGCTGGCGGCCGAATTCGGCCTCGACGTCACCTTTCGCGAGACGACGACGATCTGTATCGAACGGCCCGTCGGCACCGGTTCGGCTGTCGAGCGACTGCGCCAGGCACCCAATCCGTTCCTCGCCACGGTTGGGCTTCGCATCGAACCGGCCGCTGTCGGCTCAGGCGTGACGTTTCTGATCGAGGCGGAGCTGGGCTCCATGCCACGGGCGTTCTTCCGGGCAGTCGAGGACACCGTACGGCAGACGCTGCAGCAAGGCCTCCACGGCTGGGAGGTAACCGACTGCACAGTCGCGATGACGCACTCCGGCTACCTGGGGCGACATAGTCTCGGCCATCAGCCTTTCAACAAGAGCATGTCGAGCACGGGCGAGGACCTCCGCAAACTGACACCACTTGTCCTGATGAACGCGCTGCAGCAGGCCAGAACCGTCGTCTGCGAGCCGATCCACCGTTTCCGCCTGGAAGCGCCGACCGACACGCTCGCAGCGCTGCTGCCGGCACTGACGCTGCTGCGCGCCGTCGCGCAAACACAGGTGACAAAGGACGCATCATCGACGCTGCAGGGCCACATCCCGGCGGCCCGAGTGCATGAGCTGCGACAGCAGCTTCCAGCGCTGACGCGCGGCGAAGGCGTCGTCGAGTGCACCGTCAATCACTACGAACCCGTGAGCGGCGCGATCCCGACCCGGCCACGATCGGGTTGCCACCCCCACAACCGCGACGAATACCTGCAGTGTGTCGCGCGACGCGCGAACCGTCCCGCAAATCAGCGGCGCGCGACCCGCGAGTGAGTGGGCGTGTCTTGCGCAACGGCCGGTTGTCGGGCCCGACGTCGCGACGAATTTGCCCGGCGCGGCACCCAACGGTCGCGCTTCCAGGACTCGGTCACAACGCGCACGTCGAGAGCCCATGCGCGGCCTGATCCGCGCCTGGCACGCCGCCCGCGACGCCGGCCAGCCAGCGATCCCGCCGCACATAGCGGAGCCGCTGCTACGGGAGTTCCGCCACGCCGTGCTCGCCGGGCTGTCCAGCGTGCCCCGCATCCCCGGGCCAAAGAACACCACCGCCCAGCGCCCCGGCCGGGACCTGCTCGCGCCGCCATCGCAGGCACCCCCTGGCACCCGCCGGACCCGGCACCCGCCTGACCAGAAACGGCACCCGTCACCCAGAGCACACGGGGTGAATGTTCACGTCCCGGGCTCACCGAGAATCACTAACCGGCGTCGCGCCAGCCTCCGGAACTGGCTGGCCATCTCGGCCATGCGGTCAGTGCTGCAACTGAATTGCATGCGCTCTGGCCTAAACTGCCGCCTCGACCAATTCTGGCCGACGATATGGTCCGTGTGATCCATAACATCGAGTTCGGTGAGCCGCCAGTGCACTGCCAGCGGAGCTGGATCATCTAGATCCCGTCTAGGTATTTCCTGCCGCCACTGTGCCAATACAAACGCGACGTCGAACTCGGCCCGGCCTTGCTGCTTGGGACCCAGCGTTGTCACATGGCAGCCGGGTCCGATCCAGGCGGGGTCGATGACCGGCCGCGCGCTGTTGGTGGCGAGCACCACGATGTCGCGGCCGCGCGCCGCCT
>WNGE01001043.1_pt1 | contig 53916 bp, 50 predicted proteins | sample 5400651 | NCBI WGS metagenome assembly WNGE01 (sample SAMN13153370, study PRJNA577476) | soil metagenome | isolation source: 60 cm soil or saprolite under grassland replicate 2 | place: USA:California | collected 2016-06-15 | reverse complement strand
CGATGCGCTGCTCGCCGTGATCAACGACATCCTCGACTTCTCGAAGATCGAGGCCGGCAGGCTCGAGCTCGAGCAGCGCCCGCTCGTCCTGCGTGACTGCGTCGAGACCGCCGTCCAGCTGGTGGCCGCGAGCGCGGCCTCGAAGGGGCTCGACGTCGCCTGCCTCTTCGATCCCAGCGCCCCGGCCACGATCCTCGGGGACAGCACGCGCCTCGGCCAGATTCTCGTCAACCTGCTCACGAACGCGGTCAAGTTCACCGAGCGCGGGGAGGTCGTCCTGACGGTCGAGGCCCGCGCCGTCGCACAGGCAGGCGAGGGCGACGGAATGCACTGGCTGCACTTCACCGTCCGCGACACCGGGATCGGTATCCCCGCCGATGGGATCGACGGCCTATTCGAGTCCTTCAGTCAGGTCGACGCTTCGACGACTCGCCGCTACGGCGGCACAGGCCTCGGCCTCGCCATCAGCAGGCGCCTGTGCGAGCTGATGGGCGGAGAGATGTGGGCGGAGAGCGAGGTCGGCAAGGGCTCCGCCTTCCACCTCACCCTCATGGTAGAGGCCGCCTCCGGCCCCGAGCTTCCGCCCGTCGCCGCCGAGCTCCGCGGCAAGCGCCTGCTCGTCGTCGACGACAACGACGCCAACCGCGAGGTCGTCACGCGTCACGCGCGCTCGTGGGGAATGCTGCCCCGCGAGACCGGGTCACCGACGAAGGCGCTCGAATGGATCAGCCGGGGCGACCCGCTCGACGTCGCGATCCTCGACATGCAGATGCCGGAGATGGACGGCCTCACGCTCGCGAGCGAGATCCGCCGCTACCGCGATGCGGACGCGCTTCCGCTGCTGATGCTGACGTCGCTCGGGCGGCGACCCGAGGATCGCGACGCGCACAGCGAGTTCGCGGCCTCACTCACGAAGCCGATCAAGGCCTCCCTGCTCTACGACGCCGTCGCCGCCGCGGTCGGCGCGAACGCGGCGGGCGCGCAAGACGTGCACGAGCGCGAGCCCGATGCGGTCGCCGAGACGAGGGCGCACCTGCGCGTCCTGCTCGTCGAGGACAATGCGGTCAACCGGCAGCTCGCTCTCCGGCTGCTCGAGAAGCTCGGCTACGGGGCCGACATCGCAGTGAACGGGCTCGAGGCGCTCGAGGCGCTTCGGCGGCGACCGTACGACGTCGTCCTCATGGACGTCGAGATGCCGGAGATGGACGGCCTGGAGGCGGCCCGCGGCATCCACCGCGAGTGGAAGGGCCCCGAGCGCCCCCGGATCGTCGCCATGACGGCCAACGCGATGCAGGGAGACCGTGAGATCTGTCTCGCCGCCGGCATGGACGACTACGTGAGCAAGCCGATCCCATGGATGAGCTCGCCGCGGCCCTGAGCCGCTGCCCGCCGAGCGCCGCCGACAGCGAGCGCGTCCTCGATCACGAAGCGCTCGAGCAGCTGCGCGCGAGGACCGGCGACGGCGGGTTCGTGGCCGAGCTCGTCGACACGTTCCTGCGCGATGCGCCGGCGCTGCTCGAGACGCTTCGACGCGCGCTCGAGAACGCGGAGGCGCCGGAGCTGCGTCGGGCAGCGCACACGCTCAAGTCCAACGGGCGGATGTTCGGGGCGACGAGGCTGGCCGAGCTCTGCCAGGAGCTCGAGGCGACGGCGCAGACGGGAGCTCTCGTCGGCGCGGCCGAGCAGGTGGCCCGGATCGACGCGGAGTATGCGCGCGTCGCCGACTCCTTGCAGGCGGCGGCTTCGTGAGCGAGGGCTCGGCATCGATCCTCGTCGTCGACGACGACGAGATCAACCGCATGGTCTTGTCGCACGACCTCGAGCGGGAGGGCCACCGCGTCACCGCCGTCGAGGACGGCGGCAGGGCGCTGGAGGCGCTTCGCGCCCAACCCTTCGACGTCGTCCTGCTCGACGTCCTGATGCCGGAGCTGGACGGCTACGAGACTCTGGCGCGGATCGAGCGCGACGAGAAGCTGCGCCACGTTCCGGTGATCATGGTCTCGGCGCTCGAGGACATCGAGAGCGTGGTGCGCTGCATCGAGCTCGGCGCGGCCGACTACCTGCCCAAGCCGTTCGACCCCGTGCTCCTGCGCGCACGAATCAACGGCTGCCTGACGAAGAAGCGTCTGCACGACCTCGAGCGTGAGTACATCGAGCAGGTCGGATACGTCGTCGACGCGGCCACGGCAGTCGAGAACGGGACCTTCGACCCCGAGACGATCGACGCCGTCGCAGCACGCAATGACGCCCTCGGCCGGCTCGCGCGGGTCTTCCGGCGCATGGCGCGCGAGGTAACGGCCCGCGAGCAGGCCCTGAAGCAGGAGGTCCGCCAGCTCCAGATCGAGATCGACGCGGGAAGGGCCGCCAAGCAGGTGGCCGAGATCACCGACACGGACTATTTCCGGGACCTCCAGCGCAGAGCGAACGAGCTGAGGGCACGTCCCGAGCACTAGCGCCGTGGCGAAGATCATCTCGGTCCATTCGTTCCGGGGCGGCACGGGCAAGTCGAACATGACGGCCAACGTCGCGACGCTGCTGGCGGCCGGCGGGCAGCGGATCGGGGTCGTGGACACTGACATTCAGTCGCCCGGCATCCATGTCCTCTTCGGGATGAGCCAGGAGACGATGAGCCGCTCCCTCAACGACTACCTCTGGGGACGCTGCGAGATCGGCGCCGCAGCCTACGACGTGACGTCGAGCCTGGACGAGGGCTTGACGGGCCGCGTGTTCCTCATCCCCTCGAGCAGCAACGCGAGCGACATCGCCCGCGTCATGCAGGACGGCTACGACGTCGGTCTGCTCAACCAGGGCATCCGCGAGCTGATCAGGGAGCTGGAGCTCGACGCCCTGATCATCGATACGCATCCGGGGCTCAACGAGGAGACGCTCCTCTCAATCGCCATCTGCGAGGCGCTCGCGATCGTCATGCGCCCCGACCAGCAGGACTACGAGGGCACCAGCGTCGCCGTTTCGGTCGCGCGCAAGCTCCGCGTCCCGCGCATGGTGCTCGTGGTCAACAACACCCCGTCTGCATTCGACTTCGCCGAGGTCAAGGAGCGCGTCGAGAAGGCCTACGAGTGCGAGGTCGCGGCGGTCCTCCCCCACTCGGACGAGCTGATGGTCCTGTCCAGCCAGGGGATCTTCGCCCTGCACTATCCGGACCATCCGGTCACGGCGCTCTATCGGCAGGTGGCGGCCTGCTTGACGGCCTAGCGGGGCCGGACGGTGTCCCCAAATCCGTTCGACGGGCTCCTCGACCGCGAGGAGCTCCTGGAGGGCCTGCCGGCGAGACGCGCCAACGCGCTGCTCTTCCTGATCGAGAATCGAACCGCGTACCTTGTCGCGCGCTCGCGGCGGGCGACGGAGAGCCTTCTCACCGAGGAGGCGGAGCAGGAGCGGGAGGTCGCCTTCCTCGAGGCCTTCGCGCTCGGCCGCGACCCGCCGCTTCGGCCGACGATCCAGGACCTCGAGCGCCATTCGCACGAGTGGGCCCCGCTCGTGGCGCGGAATCCGCGGGTACAGGCGGCCGTCGCCCGCCGGCTGGGCCGGAAGTACGAGTTCACCCGCGACGCGGTGCCAGGCGTGCGGGCGGCGCTCGGCCTCGACGACCCGGAGGTGAGGGAGGCGTACGAGCGGCTGTACCGCGAGCCACTCGAGACCATCTTCGCCGCCCGGGCCGCGATCCCCGATCGGCTCCGGTGGGCGTGGAGCGCTCTCGCCGCACGGCTCGAGAGCCTCCCGCCGTTCTGGACGGCGTACTCGCTGACGCTCACGGAGACAGTAGGGGGAACGATTCTCGCGCTCCCGATCGCCCTCGCCGCCGTCGGGCCGCTGCCCGGCGTCGCGATCCTCGTCGTCCTCGGCCTCGTCAACGTTCTCACCGTCGCGTTCCTGGCCGAGGCGATCTCGCGCAGCGGCACGATCCGCTACGGCAGCGCCTTCTTCGACCGCGTGGTCGGCGACTACCTCGGTCGCGGCGGCTCGCTCGTGCTCACGAGCGGCCTGTTCGTCCTCTGCCTGCTCGTGCTCCCGGTCTTCTACACTGCCATCGCGGGGACACTCGAGGACGCCACGTCGGTGCCTGCGGCCGTTTGGGTCGCGCTCCTCTTCCTGGTCGGGCTCTATTACCTGCGACGGGAGTCGCTCAACTCGACCATTGCTTCGGCGCTCGTCGTCGGGGCGGTCAACATCGGCTTGATCGTCGCCCTCTCGCTGCTCGCCTTGGCCCATGCGCGGTCCGACAACCTCCTCTACGAGCGCGTGCCCTTCGTCGCCGGGCGCCCGTTCGAGTCGTCGATCGTGGGCCTCGTCTTCGGCATCGTTCTCGCCGCTTACTTCGGACACATGTCGGTCGCGCTTTGCGGCCAGCTCGTCCTGCGCCGCGACACGAGCGCCCGCGCGCTCATCCGCGGCTGCGCAGCGGCACAGGGTACCGCGATGCTCCTCTATTGCCTATTCGTGCTTGCGGTCAACGGGGCCGTCGCGCCGCAGGCTCTGACCCATGAGACGGGCACAGCCCTCGCGCCGCTCGCCAACGCAGCCGGCCCGGCCGTCGACGTACTCGGATCGGCGTTCGCGATCCTTGGCCTGGGCATGGTCTCGATCACCTTCTCGCGGGCGCTCTTCGGGCTCGCGCTCGAGCGGCTCCCGTCGGCCTCCCCGGTCGTCCTCGCCCTGCCGCGGCGGGCGGCGCGGCTCCGCTTCGAACGGCGCCGCCGGTCGCGTGCTCGCGATGGCCTCCGCCTCGGCGTCGTGTACCTCGGACTGGAGGACGGCAAGCCCCGCTTCCGCGTCGACGCCGAGCGCGGCGGGCGCACACAGCGGTCCGAAGCGACCGCCGCCGGGCGATGGCAGCTGCTCGGCGTCGACGGCGACGCTGCGCTGCTCGAGCGGTTCCCCGACCTGCGCGACGACAACGATCAGCTCGAGCTCGAAATCACGGCCGCCGATGAGCAGAGTGTCCGCCTGCGCGTCACATCGAGTTTGAGGCTCGCGTACGAGGGCGCGTGGGACGTCGCCGGCCTGAGCCTCGCCGACCTCCTCTCGCTGCCCGACTCGCACAGCGCGCTCGTCGGCTGGATCGCGCGCCGCGGGGAGGTGAGCCTCGCCGAGATCGCCGCGTGCACCGGCGGGGACGCCGAGGCGGCGCGCACGCTCGTCGCATCGCTTGTTGAGCGCGGTGTCGTCGCGGAGACGCGCCGAACCGGTGAGCCGCGCTACGTCGCGCGCGCGGCCACGAGACGCGGAGGTCGCCTCTCCGCAGAGATCTGGGAAGCGCTCGCCGCGCCCGATGCCGCGGCGCCGCGCACTCCCGCGCCACAGCCCACGCGTGGGCGCGGACAGCGCCTCCCGCTCCTACCCGGCAGGCGGGGACGGTTTGCGATCGCGACGGCCCCGGTGGCCGCCGCCTTCCTGGCGGCCGAATGGATGGCGCTGACGCACTCCGGTTCGTTCGCCGGGGTCATCAACTTCGTCGGCGTGCTCGTCGTCTCGCTGCTGGCCGGCGTCTTCCCGGTCCTGCTCCTCGTGTCCAGCCGCCGGAAGGGCGAGCACGTTCCGGCCGCCGTCTATCGACGGCTCGGCAACCCCCTGCTTCTGGGCGGCATCTACCTCCTCTTCGTGGCCGGCGTCTTCCTGCACGGCCTCGTCATCTGGGACAACCCCTTCAAGCAGGGCGCTGCCCTGGTCGCCGGCGCGGCGATCGTCGCCATGACGCTGACCATGGCTCGCCGCGGGGCGTTCACACCGCGGGTGAACGTCGAGCTTCGCGCGGAGGACGACAAAACGGCAGCGACCTTCGCCGTCACGGCGGCCGGTCGGCCCGCCGAAAGCGACGTCCGGCTCCAGTACCCGGGGAGCGAGCGGCGCATCCGCGCCGCAGCCGGTGAGGTCCCGGCATTCCCGTCGCTGCGACGGGCGATCTTCGACGGCCAGTGCAACGGCGCAGACACAGCCGCCGCGCGCGAGCTGAAGGTCTGGGCGCACACGGTCACCCCCGCGCAAGACTCGCAGCCACTTCCCGCCGACCTTGAGGTGCACCTCGGCGACGACACCCGCCACTTCGACCTCGAGCTCTCCCGCGGCCAGGTCCTGTTGCCACTCACCCACGCCTCCTGGAAGGTCGACATCACGCTCGCGAATCGACGCTGAGCGCAGGGCTCACCCCGAGCGACCAACGCTCCTCGGCGGCGATATGCCACGTGCGCGGCGCAGGAGGAGGCTGCACACACGCCCAACACGAGGAATGTGGTCACGTCATGGGCCGTTAGCATCGTTCGACCCTACAGGGAGGTTTCGCGTGATCGAGGAAGGCAAGCCCGCCCCCGACTTCGAGCTCCAGAGCGACACTGGCGACCGCGTCAAGCTCTCCGATTTCCGCGGCCGCCCGGTCGTCGTCTATTTTTATCCCAAGGACGACACGCCCGGCTGCACGACCGAGGCGTGCGAGTTCCGCGACGCCTACGACGTCTACCGCGAGCGCGGCGCCGAGATCCTCGGCGTCAGTCCCGACAACGAGACGTCCCATGCCAAGTTCAAGTCGAAGTACGAGCTTCCGTTCACGCTGCTCGCCGACCCTGAGCACGAGGTCGCCGAGAAGTACGGCGTCTGGGGCGAGCGCAAGTTCGCCGGCAAGAAGTACATGGGGATCAACCGCTCCACCTTTGTGATCGACGCCGAGGGCAACGTTGCGCGGGCGATGCTCGGCATCAAGCCGGCCGGTCACGCCGAAGAAGTCCTAAACACGCTTCCCTCGTAGCAAGAATCACCCGTTCGAGGGACACGCATCCCCTCGGACGGGTGACCGTCCCCCTGCCCGCCGGATGGGAGACTCGGATGGCGGCCCAATGCAGCTCCGCCTCTCCGATCCGAGCTACACGGACCGTCTGGCGACCTTCCTGAGAAGCCTCGGCCAGACGGTGCTCGTCACCGCGCCGAATGAGCTCGAGATCGACGTTCGGCCGACCAGCTCCGCCGCCGCCGAGATCCGGATCTACCTGCGCGTCTGGAAGGTTCTCTACCCGGACGCCGAGGTCCAGCTCGAGAACGGCGAAGGCCCGGCCGCGGCGTAGGGCCGGACCGCGCCCACGTATGCGAGGGCATAGCGCGTCTCGAACAGGCTCGAGATCTTGACGACGTCGCCGGTGTGGGGCGCGTGGATGAACTGACCGTTCCCGATGTACATGCCCTCGTGGTGAGGCACGCCGTCGGCGTCCGGACGGAAGAAGACCAGGTCTCCCGGCAGCAGCTGGCTCGGCGGCACCGGCCGCCCCTGGTAGAGCTGTGACCCCGTGAAGTGCGTGAGCCGGATTCCGAGCAGCCCGTAGACGTACATCGTCAACCCTGAGCAGTCGAAGCCGGACGGGCTCGCTCCCGCCCAGACGTACGGAACGCCGAGGAAACGCTCGGCGATCGCCACGGCCTGGCCGCCGATCGTGTTCCCGGGCGGCGCGAGCACCGGGAACGAGATCGGGACGCCCGCGGCGGACGCCTGCGCCGCCTTCAGCTGCGGCAACCCGAGCACCGCCGCCGCCGGCCCACCGATCCCAGTCGGGCGAGCCGCGCGGGCGAGCCCGACGAGAACCTGCGTCCCCGGGGCGAGTCCGAGCGAGGGATCGGCCGCGAATGCGCGGAGCGCGACCAGGCCCGAGCCGTTTCGGCCCGGCGAGACTGCCTCTTGAAGCGCAACGATGTAGCTCCCGCCCTGGAGCGGAATGAGGGAATTCGGGGCGACCTGGTACGCCCTCCCGTCGACGATCAGGCCGTCCACGCGGGCGCCGCGGAGTCCGCGCGCCGGAACGACGAGCCGGTCGACGTAGACCCGGCCGTTGAACATCGTCACGTCGCGGAGGACGACGCGGTCGGCAAACGCGTGTGCGGAACCGACGCGGAGCACGGAACCGTCGGCCGGGTAGGTATACGAGCCGTTCCCGGCCTCTCCGACGAGGCGCCCGTCGGCGGAACGAACCTCGGCGAGCCCCAGCTGAGCGGCCCGCGCCGCGGGTGCGAGCGCGAGAAAAACGCCTACGACCGCAACCAGCCGCCGAACCATCGAGCCGCCGAGTCTAGTTGCGCGACCCGGTGCCCGCCACGGAAAGGGGCGTGCCCGCCCCGGCGGCTTTACCTGCTAAGGCAGCGTTGCGTAGTGGTTCTTGACCCAGGTCGCGTAGGCGTTGGCCGGGGTGCCGTTGTAGTCGTTGATCAGCGACAGGCAATTGCCCCACGTCTCCCAGATCCAGGCCTCGTAGCCGACGCTGTGCGCGTCGGCCCAGTTCATGAAGGTGGACGTGTTGGTGGAGGCGCAGGAGGACGCGCCGTAGGTCTCCCCGGTCTCGCCGAAGACCATAGGCACGCTTTTCGCGACCGGCGCGTAATCCGTGTTGAAGCAGGTGGTGGATGCGCAGGCGTTCTTGCCGTAGACGTGCGCTTCCGCCATCAGCTGGTTGAGAGGATCGCTCGGCTTGTTCGCGAGCCACTGGCTGAGGTTGTTGGCGTAATCGATCCCGGAGGCGGTGACGACGTTGGTCGCTCCCGTCGAGCGGACGGCGTCGAGCGCGCCCTGCATGCCGAGCGCCGTGTAGCCGACCGAGCACGAGGAGCCGCCGTTCTTCCAGCAGGCCCACGTGATCGCGTGCGGCTCCGACTGCAGGCCGATGAACGTCTTCGGATCGTTCTTGAAAGCGTTCGCGATCGCCTTCAACGCCGCCGGCGCGTGATCCGCGTCGAGGATCGGAGGATGGTCCTGTGCCTGCTGCATGCCGGACGCCGCCCACATCAGCGACACCTCTGCGTACAGCCCCTGCGCGTGCAGCTTGTTCACGTACGCCACGATCGCATTCATGTAGTTCGCGCCGGCGTACGCCGAGGGCACCCCGTTGATGGCGAGGATGCAGTCCTCGTTCAGGCCGATGTGAACGACGTTCGACTTCCACGACTTGATCGCCGTGACGGAGGCGTCGTCACTCGGCCCGTCGAAGATCCCCCAGCCCTGGATGCAGGCGAACTCCGGGCCCGAGCGGTTCACGCCGTGGAGATGCACGACCGCGCCTGACGCGTCCAGCAACTGATTCCCGGATACGTGCAATCCCGCTGAACCGCCGCCGGCGGCCTGCACCACGCCCGTCCGGGGCGAGTCGGCCGAAGCCGAGCCGGCAACGTTCGAGGCGGTCACGCGCACGCGCACGGTCTCACCCTGGTCCGCGGTGACGAGAGTGTAGGAGCTCGCCGTCGCGCTGCTGATGTTGGCGCAGGCGGCGCCGGTGGAGTCGCAGACCCTGACCGCCGGCACCGGCAGCTGGACCGGCACGACCCCCATCAGCTACGCCTACCAATGGCGCCGCTGTGGCCGACCTGGGCGGCGCCGCTGATCGTGGGGAGCGCGGTGTTGGCGGGTGGCGTTCCGGGCGCAAGCAGCGCGGGCCGCTTCTGGATCGGCACGTCGCCGGCGAGGCCGAGCCCGTCGAAGCGCTTGCTGCCGCCGCCCGTCAGCGTCACCGCCGCCGACGCCGGGCCGCCGCCCTGCACGCAGGCAAGCAAAGCCACTGCGACCAACGCCAACAGCGGCGCAAGGCGGCCCAGGCGGGGTGCGGCTCCCCACATAGGACCTACGTCGGACGGCCTCAAGCCGCGGCGGATCACTCGAACGAGTGACCCATCGATTGTCGTGTCGGGGTGGGCGGCGGGCGGGCTCGTTACAAAACCCGTCGGACGCACGCCTCAGACAACTGTGCGGCTATGCGGATGAGAGGACTTGAACCTCCACGAGCCGAAGCCCACACGGACCTGAACCGTGCGCGTCTACCAATTCCGCCACATCCGCGCGGAGGGACAGTGTAGCCGTACCATTTTCGTCCTGAAACGGGGTCTACTGATCTGCGGACTCGTCTCGCTCGGCCTCGTGCCGGCTGCTCGGGCGGCCTCCGTGGAGGTGGTCGTCACACTGAAGCAGCCGCCGCTCGCGGCGGAGTTTGCGCGCTCGCGGTCACTTGCCTTCTCCTCCTTCGCGCGTCCGCGGCACCTGGTCGCAAGCACGCCTTCCAGCCGCCGGTACCTTGCTCACCTCGCGGCCGAGCAACACGTCGTGCAGAGGAGGATCGCCGGCGCGATTCCGGGAACGGCGGTCCGCCGGGGCTACTCGGTCGCGCTCAACGGGATGTCCGTCGTCGTCCCCGCCAGAGACGTGCGCCGCCTCGCCTCGATCCCGGGCGTCGCCGAGGTCTGGCCGAACCTCCGCTACCACGTGCTGCTCGATCGGACGCCGCAGCTCATCCACGCGCCGGAGCTTTGGGGCGCCGACCTCTCGACGGCCGGCAACGGCATGAAGATCGGGATCCTCGACCAGGGAATCGACCAGACCCATCCGTTCTTCTCGCCCAGCGGCCTCTCGTATCCGCCGGGGTTTCCCAAGGGGCAGCGCGCGTTCACGACTCCGAAGGTGATCGTCGCTCGCGCCTATGCCCCGCGCGGCACCGCTTACGCGCCCGCGCGCAAGGCGTTCGACCCGAAAGGCGAGCACGGGACGCACGTCGCCGGGATCGCGGCCGGCGACCACGACACCGACGCCGAAGGAGAGATCGTGAACGGGGTCGCGCCGCGCGCCTACCTCGGCAACTACAAGGTGCTCTCCATCCCGACGCCCGGCTTCGGGCTGGATGGCAACTCCACGGAGATCGCGAAGGCCGTCGACCAGGCGGTCAAGGACGGGATGGACGTGATCAATTGCTCGTTCGGCGAGCCTGAGATCGCGCCCACCCGCGACATCGTCGTCCGAGCGCTCAACCGCGCGGCTCAGGCCGGCGTCGTGCCGGTCGTCGCGGCAGGCAACGAGTACTCCGACTTCGGGGACGGGTCGATCAGCTCGCCGGGGAGCGCCGCGCAGGCGATCACCGTGGCGGCGGCGACGGGTGGCGCGGACGCTCAGGCGCCTGACGTGATCGCCTCCTTCTCCTCGGCCGGACCCACCCCCTACTCCCTCCTGATGAAGCCCGATGTCAGCGCGCCTGGAGTCGCCGTCCTGTCCTCCGTTCCGCGCTCGCAGGGACTGTGGACGGCCTTCAGCGGCACCAGCATGGCCAGCCCGCACGTAGCGGGCGGAGCCGCGCTCCTGTTGCAGCGCCATCCGAGCTGGACGCCGGCGCAGGTGAAGTCCGCGCTCGAGTCGACCGCGGTCCCCGTGCGCACCAGCGGTGCGGAGGCGGCCTCGACCCGGCAGGGTGGCGGACGGATCGACCTCCTGCGCGCCAACGATCCGCTGGTCTTCACGGCGCCGACCGGGCTCTCATTCGGTCTGTTCAGGGCCGGCGAGTCGGTCGCTCGCGCGGTCGCCGTCACCGATGCGGGTGGAGGTGCGGGTGCGTGGTCGGTCGCGGTCGTCCTGCAATCGGGCACCGGCTCTGTCTCGGTGACTGCCCCGGCGACGGTGACGGTGCCGGGCACGATCTCCGTCCGAGCCTCCGCCCACGTCGGGGCGGCTGCGGCCGACGCGACCGGCTTCGTCGTCCTGTCGCGCGCAGGCCAGAGCAGGCGGATTCCATTCTGGTTGCGAGTCGACCGTCCCCAGCTGGCCGCGCCGAGCCGGGCGCTGACGCGGCCGGGCATCTACCGCGGGACGACTGCCGGGGCTCCCTCTCGCGTCTCCGAGTACCGCTACCCCGACCTCTCGCCCAACGGATTCGACTTTCCGGTCCGCCTTGGCGGGCCGGAAGCGGTCTACCGCGTGCGCATCCCCTCGGGCGCCGCGAACTTCGGCGTCGTGATCACGGCGCGCGCGCGCGGCAGCCGGATCGAGCCTCGCATCGTGCAGGGCGGCGACCAAAGCCGCCTCACCGGCTATACCGCGCTGCCGCTCGACCTGAACCCGTACCGATCGCAGTACGGCGATCACCGGCTGATCGCCGGTGTCGTCCTGCCCACGCCCGGCGTCTACGACGTCGTCTTCGACTCGCCGCAGGGTGCGCGGCCGGGTGCGTTCTCGTTCCGCTACTGGGTGGGAGATGTCGCCGGGCCGCGAATCAGGCTGCTCTCGGGCCGCGGCCGAACGGTCGTGTTCGCCGTCACCGACCGCGGCGCGGGCGTCGATCCCCGCGGGTTCCGGGCTCGCGTCGAGGGCCGCAACCGCCAAGTCGCGTATTCAGGCGGGCGCGCCTATGTCTCGCTCGCCGGCCTTCGGAGCGGCCGCCACACGGTCGTCCTGACGGCGGCCGACTATCAGGAGACGAAGAACATGGAGGACGTGGGGCCGATCCTTCCCAACACGCGCACCTTCAATGCGCGCGTCTTCGGCCCCTAGCGCTTTCTGTCGCGCTCTTCGATCGTGGGGAGCTCGGCGAGGTCGCGCTTGACGCTCTCCTCGAACTCGTCCGTTTCGGTTCGGATCACCGTCAGGGTGGCCTTCCGCCGCGCGCGGTCGCGGTGGCGGCGCGCTTCGCCGCCATACCGCTGCGTGAGCCGCGGCCACTCCGCGCCGATCACGGCCGCGACTGCAAGCGCGAGCAGGGCAATCATCAGCCAGCTCACGGCTTGATTCTAGCCGCGCGGACGCGGTGCTACAGTCGGCGGCGTGCGGGCTTTCCTGCGTCTCTGCTGTGCAGGCTCGCTGGCGGCGCTCGCGTTCCCCGGCGGCGCGCTCGCTGGAGTCAAAACGCTCGTCTTCACGTCCGCGCCGATCGAGGTCGGGGCATTCGGCGTCGAGCGCGGCGGGCAACTCGTTCCCTCGCCCAAGGAGGACGGCTACGTCGTCGGGATGCGCGCCGACATCTTCGACCTCCTGGGGAATCCGGTTCCCCACACCGACGTGATGCTCCACCACGTCGTCTTCGCGAAGCTCGGCACGCCCGAGACCACCTGTTCCTCGTTCACGGGCTTCGACGGGAGAACCTCGAACGTCTCGGTCGAGCGCTTCTACGCCGAGGGCGAGGAGCACGCGGTGCTCTCTCTACCCGAGCCCTTCGGCTATCCGAATCGAGGCTCCGACCTGTGGGGGCTCGTCTACATGCTCATGAACCACCACGCACGCGACTCGGTCGTCCAGGTGCGGTACACGGTCTCGTACGCGACGGGCGAGCAGCGGACGACCGTGAAGCCGCTCTGGCTGGACGTGAGGAACTGCCGCGCGGATCCCGTGTTCAACGTTCCAGGGACGGGCGGGCCGGGCTCGACGTACAAGGAGGTCTGGGACTACAGGCTGCCGATGAGCGGCCTGCTCGTCTTAGGCGGCGGCCACCTCCACGGAGGCGGTATCTCGCTCGACGTCTCGGACACGAGCTGCGGCTCGCTGTTCACCTCCTATCCGACGTGGGGCGGGATCGAGCCGCGGCCCGTGCTGCACGAGCCGGGCCCACGGCACATGACGGAGTTCAGCGACCCCGCCGGGCGACCGGTGCAGGCCGGCGACACGCTCCGCCTCACGGCCACGTACGACAACAGCCGCCCGCACGTGCGCGTGATGGGGATCTCCATGGTCTTCCTCGCCCCGGCCCCGGTCGCAGGCTGCCGGAGCTACGAGTCCCTTCGGCCGGAGCCGACGACGCCCGAGCCGGTGACGATCCAGCTGCTGAAGCCGCCGACGGGCGCCCTTCGGCGGGTGACGTCGACGTGGGTCGGCGACTACGCCTACGGGGCGCAGCGCGTCAGCCTGCGCCGCGGCACTCGCTTCACGTGGCGCTTCGTCGGCACCGTGCAGCACGACGTCACGCTCGCGAGCGGCCCCGTGGGGTTCGCGTCGCCGAGCCTGACGCGCGGGACCTACTCGTTCCGGTTCACCCGGCCCGGGACCTACCGGCTGTTCTGCTCGCTGCACCCCTCGCGGATGACCCAGATAGTCACCGTGCACTAAAACTTCCGGCCCTCTCCGCCGATAGAGGAAGGGTGACCGGGAACCTCATCCTTCCGTACTTCGTCCTCTGGGCGACGCTCATGCGAGCCCTCCTCGTGAAGGCGAACATCGTCCCGCCCAGCTGTGACCGCTGCGGCCGCAAGTTCGAGCGGCGGGAACTGGGTGAGCCTGTGTGTAGCTGCAGTCGCCACTAGCCCGGCGATACGCTTCTCCGCATGAAAGAACTGCTCGGCGACCTCGAGCGCTGGCGCTCGCGCGGTGAGCGGATCGCGCTCGCGCGGGTCGTCGCGACGCGCCGCTCGGCGCCGCGTCCCGTCGGCTCGAAGCTGGCGATCTCCGAGGGTGGTGATCTGGCCGGCTCGGTCTCCGGCGGGTGTGTCGAGAACGAGGTCTACGAGGCTGCGCAGGAGGTCCTGCGCGGTGGCGAGCCGCGGCTGCTCACCTACGGGATCTCCGATGACCTGGCGCTCAGCGTCGGCCTTCCCTGCGGCGGCGAGATCGACGTCTGGGTCGACGAGCCGGATCCGGCACTGCTCGAGCGCCTCGCGGAGATCGTCCGCGACGACCGGCGTGCGGTCGTCCTGACCGACCTCGATGACGCTTCACAGCGCCTGGTGCTGGACGGAGAGGATCCACGCGCCGACGAGCTGATCCGCGGCGGCCACAGCCGCGTCGTCGAGCTCGAGGGGCGGCGCGTCTTCGCCGATGTGTTCGGCCCTCCCCCGCGCCTGCTCGTCTACGGCGCCGTCGACACGGCCGAGGCGCTCTGTGCAGCGGCCGGAGGGATCGGCTGGAGGACGATCGTCGCGGACGCGCGCGGCAGGTTCGCGACGTCCGAGCGGATCCCGAGCGCCGACGAGGTGATCGTCGCCTGGCCCGAAGAGACGCTTGCGCAGGTCGAGCCGGACCACGCGACCGCGATCGTCGTCCTCACCCACGACGACAAGTTCGACCTGCCGATGCTGACCGCGGCGCTCGAGACGGAGGCGTTCTACATCGGCGCGCTCGGCGCCCGCAGGAACCAGGAGCGGCGTCGCGAGCGACTGCTCGAGGCCGGCGTCGACGAGGAGGCGCTCGAACGGCTGCGGGGGCCCGCCGGCCTCGACATCGGCGCGCAGACACCGGCCGAGACGGCGATCTCGATTCTGGCCGAGATGCTCGCCGTCCGCGCCGATCGCGACGGCGGCCCGCTCAGGACCGCGAGCGGACGCATCCACGCCGAGATCGCCTGAAGCGACGGCAATCGCCCGGCGCTACCTTGCGAACGAGCCGGGCGTCTCTGGGTTGGGGGACCTTTGACAGCCCCCTCCCCATGCGGGAGTGCCCGGCTCTTCTCAGAGGCTTCCACTCGCATCGAGGCCGGGCTACTGCGCGAATGGACAGGTTTCTCGCGCTTGCCGCTCTGACTGCCGCGATGCAGACTGTGCTCGTGCGAATCGTTGCAACGGCCGTCGCCGTTTGGGCGTTCGCGCTGGTGGCTGTCGCCGGTGCAGCTCCGAGTCCCCGGGCGACCGTGCTCGGAATGGTCGTCGCCGACGGGAAGCAAACTCTGACGCGGCTCGATGCCGCGACGCTCGCTCCCGTCGGCGGCCCGACGATCGCGATCCTGCCGACCGTCGGACGCGGGCTGCGCTCGCCCGACCGGTCCCTGCTCGTCTTCGCAGCCAACAGCGCACCCTCCCTCACGTTCGTCGACGTCGACCGGATGCAGGCCGCCGAGCCGATCACGGTGGCGAAAGCCGGCACGGCCCAGTTGATCGCCTGGCCGGAGCAGCGCCGGCTGTACGCCTACGGCTGGGGATGCTGTCCCGTTCGGACCGACGTCCTCATCATCGATCCGGTCGACGGGAAGATCGTCGCCCGCGTGCCGCTGCACGGCACGGCCGTCTCCGAGGCGGCGTCCGCCGACGGCGTTGCCGTCCTCACCTCGCCGGTGAAGGGCATTGGGCCGGTGAACCTGCTCGCCGTCAACCGCGACGGCACGGCGCGCAGAGCCGCGGTCGTACGGATCCGGGCCGGATCGAAGTGGCGCAGGGTTAACTCCCAGCCGGTCGGCACCATCCGCCAGCCCGGATTCACCGTCGAGCCGTCCGGACGAACGGGATACGTAATCGACCCGAGCGGCCTCGTCGCCGAGGTCGACCTGAGCACGCTCGCCGTCTCCTATCGCACCTCGCGCACCTTTGCCCGAGCGGACAAGCAGGTCAGCGGACCGATGCGCCACGCCCACTGGGTCGGCGACGGTCGGATCGCGGTGTCCGGCACCAACGCGAAGGTGACGAAGACCCGAACGGGTTGGACGAACACCTGGGCTCCCGCAGGCCTGACGCTGATCGACACCCGGTCGTGGGGGTCTCGCCTGGTCGACGCGCACGCGAGCTGGTTCGTCCCCCGGGGGGACACGGTCCTCGCCGTCAGCAACGGCAGCGTGACGGCCTACGACCTCGACGGCGCCGCACGCTACCGCGTCCCGGTCGCCTCGACGACGGCATTCGTCGAGGCCTACGGCGACTACGCCTACGTCTGGGAGGACAAGACCGTCACGGTCCTGGATGCGAGCTCCGGCGCCGTCATCGGGACGATGCCGAAGCCGTCGCTCTGGCTCGTCTCCGCGGACTCGTAGCCACAGTCGCCGCACTCATGGAGGCGATTCGCCCGCCTGGAAGAGGCGCATCGGCAGCCCCGCCAGCGGCTCGCCGCCGTCGGCCGTGACCAGCCACGTGTCCTGCATGTACAGGCAATCGCGGCCGTTGTCCGCGATCGCGTGCGGGTGCATCGAGAAGACCATGTTCTCGCGGAGCTCCGTCTCGATCCCCTCGCCGATCTTCGGATGCTCGATCATCGTCATCCCGATCGAGTGCCCGGTCACGTGTCCGAGCCTGTAGCCGCGGTCGTGGAAGCCCTTCGAGACGGCACGGTGTGCGTCGTGCGCGGTCTGGCCGGGCCGCAGCGCCAACCTCGCGGCGTCGAAGTATTCCTCGTACGCCTCGAGCATCCGGCCCACCTCCTCGTTCGGCGGTCCGATGGCGCGCGAGACCTCGACCCAGTGGCCGCCCGGCCCTGCGATCTCGAGCGACGGGATGCAGAACTCGCCGAGGACGAGGTCGCCGCGCGCGATCGCGAACTCCGGGCCGACGAGCACCATGTTCATGGTCAGCCGCCCGCAGCCCTCCGCCACGAACAGGCGCTCGGCCGGCGCCAGCACCTCCGCGGCGGTCTTCCCGGGCGAGAACGCGTCCAGGAACGCCCAGAATCCTTCTGTGTTGATCCGCACCGACTCGCGCACCGACTCGATCTCCGCGTCGCTCTTGACGGCGCGCGCGAGATCGAACTCGACGTCGAACGGGATGCGCTCGACCTTGAGGTGCATCGCCTCGAAGTCGCGGACCGTGAACACGTAGTCGAGCCCGTAGACGCCGATGCGCAGCGCGGCGAGGCGGTCCGCGAGCCACTCGCCCGGGCGATCCACGAACACCTGCTCCTCGATCCAGCTCGTCCCGTGCTCGCCGACGTAGCGGGCCTCGGACGGGAAGACGATCGCCGGCTCGCCTTCCCGCGGCAGGAGGACGTAGGCGTAGCGGTGGACGATCTGGAACCCCGACATGTACGTGACGGCCCCCTCGAACCCCGTGTACTCGGAGCCGGCGACGACGACGGCGTCGAGGTGGTGGGCGGCCATCGCCTCGCGGACGAGCCGGTAGCGGCGGTCGATCTCCTCACGGGAGATGGTGCCTGCCGTCACGGCCGCGTCATATCCCCGTCACGGGGCCATGCACCAGGACGGAATGGGTTGATCCCGCTGGCTGCAACGACCACGTCCCATTGAGCCAGGCGGGTCTGACCCCCCTGGCCGGAGGCGCCACGTCCGACCAAGCCAGGCGGGTCTGACCCAACTGGCTGCAACCGGCACGTCCGGGCGAGCGAGGCGGGTCTGACCCCACTGGCTGCAACCGGCACGTCCGGGCGAGCCAGGTGGGTCTGACCCCGGTGGCTGCAACGACCAGGTCCCGAGTGGCCAGTTCGAATTGGGCCCGCATATGGGTCACATCGTCCAGGAGGCCTCCAAGCCTTTCACGAGCGCCCAGATCGCTGCGTTCAGCGGCGTCGGGACGCCATGCTGCCTGCCGAAGCCGACGATGCCGCCGTTCAGGTAGTCGATCTCGGTGAGGCGGCGCGCCTCGACGTCCTGGAGCATCGACGCCTTGTGGTCGTAGGCCACGTCCGGCCGAGCCGCGTGATCGATCAGCTCCTCCGGATCCGCGTCGAGCTCGATTCCCTGCGCGGCGGCGACGGCCTTCCCCTCGTCGACCAGGGCGCTCACGACGCGGCGGAGCTCCGGGCGCTTGCAGACGCGGCCGTGGCTGAGCCGAGTGAGCGCGCCGACGGGATTGGTGGCCGCGTTGAAGATCACCTTCCGCCACTGCGGCCCGCGCGCATCCGCGACCGCGTGCGTCGGCATCCCGCCGCGCGTGCACGCATCGGCGAGGCGCTGGATCTCGTTCATTGGCGCAGGGCTCGGCTCGAACGGGCCGAGCGTCGTGTCGCCCTTCACGTCCCATTGGACGTGGCCCGGCTCCACCACCTTGCCCGCGGGGAAGGTCGTCCCGCGGATCACGCGCTCGACGTGGCGGGCGAGCACCTCCTCGTTGCCGATCCCGTTCTGGACCGTCGCGACGCAGCCCCCGTCCGCGAACGCGTGGGCGGTCGCCGCGATCGCAGCCTCGGTGTGCATTGCCTTGGTCGCGACGATCCCGAAGCCGCAGGCCGGCAGCTCGGCCGCGTCGGAAGTGGCGCGAAGCCGGCCGACGACGTCTTCCACGCCCGAGAGCCTGAGCCCGTCGCGGTTGATCGCCTCCACGTGCTCCTGCGCCAGGTCGTACGCCCAGACCTCCACGTCGTCGAGCTGGGCGAGGTTCGCGGCGAACAAGGAGCCGACGGCCCCGCAGCCGACAACGCACACCCTCACCGGTACGAGGACTCGCGCGCCTGCACGAGCCGGTAGACGGCGTTCTGGAGCGGCGCCTCCACCCCGCTCCGCTCGGCGGCCCGAACGAGCGAGCCGTTGATCAGCTCGACCTCCGTCGGCCGACCCGCCTCGACGTCCTCCAGCATCGACGGGGAGTGCGCGCTGCCGCGCTGCGTGGCGAGGACGTTCATCTCCCACGGATCGTCGTGGAGCTCGACGCCGTTCCCCGCCGCGACGCGCTTCCCCTCGTCGATGAGTCCATGGACGAGGCGGCCGAGGTCCCACGGCTCGGCCTCGGCGGCGAAGTGCGGGTCGTGCGGGAGGCCGGTCAGCGCGGCGACGCCGTTGACCGTGGCGTTGAAGATCAGCTTCGACCATTGGGCCGGCAGGAGGTCTGGCAGCGCCTCCACCTCGAGCCCCGAGGCGGCCAGGAGCGCAGCGACCTCCTCGACCTGCTCGTACGGGGTTTCCTCGTACGGGCCGACCCATGTCTCGGTGTCGAGGATGTATTCGACGTGCGTGTCGGAGTGCTTGGTCCCGCTCATGAAGGTGACGGCCGAGATCAGCGGCCACGAGCCGCGCGCCCGCACGATCGCCTCGGCGCCGAGCCCGTTCTGCACCGTCATCACCGTGGCTGCGGGGAAGTGGCCCTCGATCGCGGCGGCGGCCGACTCGAGCTCGGTCGACTTCGTCGCCACGATCACCAGGTCGGGCTCGGGCAGCTCGCCCGGATCCACGGCGGCGGTGACGCGGGCCGTGAGGTCGTGCCTGCCCGAGACGCGCAGTCCCTCGCGGTTGAGCGCGTCCGCGTGCTCCTGCCGGCGTGTAAGGACGAGCGCCTCGGAAACCGTGGCGATGTGCGCCGCGTAGAGGCTGCCGATCGAGCCGGCGCCCACGACGCACACCCGCTGGATCAGGCGAACTTCCCCTCGAGGTAGTCCAGGTACGGCTTCGCGTCGAGCTCGCTGCCGGTGACGCGTTGGACGAGCTCCTCCGGCGGATAGATCCGTCCGTGCCGGTAGACGTGCTCCGTCAACCAGTCACGGAGGGGCGCGAACTCGCCGCGCGCGAACGGCTCCTCCAGGTCGCCGAGGTCGGCCTTGGCCCGCTCCCAGATCTGCACCGAGATGACGTTGCCCAGCTGGTAGGTCGGGAAGTAGCCGAAGAGCCCGATCGCCCAGTGCATGTCCTGGAGCACGCCGTGGGCGGCGTCGGGCACCTCGAGCCCGAGGTAGTCCCGCATCCTCGTGTTCCAGGCCTCAGGGAGCTCGGGGACGGTGAGCGTCCCGGCCAGTAGCTCCTGCTCGATCTCGAAACGCAGGATGATGTGCAGGGCGTACGTAACTTCGTCCGCGTCGACGCGGATCAGCGAGGGCCGGACGCGGTTCACCCCCTGGACGAAGGTGTCCTCATCGATGCTGTCGAGCGCCTCCGGGAAGATCGACCGCAGCTCCGGGTAGAACCAGCGCCAGAACCCGCGGCTGCGCCCGACGAGGTTCTCCCAGGTGCGGCTCTGCGACTCGTGGACGGCGCTGGACGTGCCGAAGCCGAGCGGCGTCCGCGCCAGCGCCGGGTCGACGCACGACTCGTAGACGCCGTGGCCGAACTCGTGCATGGTCGAGAACAGCGAGGTCAGGCGGTCGTCGTAATGGGTTGTCAGCCGGACGTCGCCCAGCCCGGGCTTCGACGCGAACGGGTGCGGCGTCTCGTCGAGCCGCCAGCTGTCCTCGCTGTACCCGAAGGCCTCGAGCACGCGGCGCGAAGCTTCCTTCTGGCCCTCGAGCGGGAACGGCCCTCGAAGGAATGCGTCGTCGGCTGAACGATCGCGAACGCGCTCGATCAGCGGCACCAGCCGCGGCTTCAGCTCGTCGAACACCTCGGCGACGCGGGCTGTCGTCATCCCCTCCTCGTAATCCTCGAGCAGGACGTCGTACGGGCTGTCTGCCGCCGGGAAGCACTCGATGTAACGACGCTTGAGGTCGAGCTGGCGCTCGAGGTGCGGCTGGAAGGCGGCGAAGTCGGAGGCGGCCTTCGCCTCGTACCACGCGGCGACGGCGATCCCGATCGAGTGGCTCATCTCCGCGGCGAGCTCGCCCGGGACGGCGCGATAGCGCTCCCAGTCGCGCCGCGTGACGCGGATCAGGGCCCCGTCGACGGAGTGGGGATCGAGCTCGCGCTCGAGCGGCTCGAGCTCCTCGAGCAGCTCCCCGATCTCGTCGCCGACGGCGCGCTCGTGCACCATGCGTGCGAGCGTGGCCGACGCGTCGGCCCGCGAGGCGGCGCCGCGGCGCGGCATCGAGACCCGCGAGTCCCAGTCGAGCAGCGACTCCGCGTGGCGGAGGTCGGCGATCTCGGCCAGCGCCGCCCGTAGACGGTCGAGAGCGGAGCTCGCCGTCTCGGGCGCAGCGACCGTCAAGCGGGTTGCGGCGCGAGCTTCTCGCGCAGGTAGCGGACGTACGGCCCCGGGTCGATGCGGCTGCCGGTCACCCGCTCGATCGTCTCCTGCGGCTCGAACTTGCGACCGAGGACGTAGAGGCGCGTCCGCAGCCACTCGCGGATCTCTTCGAACTCGCCGCGCTCCATCTGGTCGTCGACCTCGACGTCCTCCTTCAGCCGCTCCCAGATCTGCACCGAAATGACGTTGCCGAGCGAGTAGGTCGGGAAGTACCCCATGCTGCCGCCCGCCCAGTGCATGTCCTGCAGGACGCCCTCGCGGTCGCTCGGGACGTCGACGCCGAGGTACTCGTCCATTCGGGTGTTCCAGGCCTCCGGCAGGTCGCGCAGGTCGACGCGGCCCTCGATCAGCTCCTGCTCGAGCTCGAAGCGGAGGATGATGTGCATGTTGTAGGTGATCTCGTCCGCGTCGATCCGGATCAGGGACGGCTGCACCTTGTTGACGGCGCGGTAGAACGCCTCCTCGTCGATCGACCCGAACTGCGGGAAGTGCTCCTGCAGCCGGGGGTAGAAGTAGCGCCAGAAGGGGCGGCTGCGGCCGATCAGGTTCTCCCACGTGCGGCTCTGCGACTCGTGGACGCCGAGCGAGACGCCGCTCCCGAGCGGCGTCCGCGCCAGCCCCGGGGCCACCCCCCACTCGTAGACGCCGTGGCCGAACTCGTGCATCGACGCGAAGACGGAGGTCAAGTCGTGCGGGCGGAAGTTGGTCGTGAGGCGGACGTCGCCGTGGCCGGGCGTCGTCATGAACGGATGTGCAGTCGTGTCGAGCCGCCACTCGTCGTCGGTGAAGCCGAAGCGGCGAACGAGCTCGAGGCTGAACGCACGCTGTACGTCGGGGTCGAAGTCGCCCTTGAGAAACGAGTCGTCCCCGCCTCCCGCCTCGCCGATCTCCTCGATCAGCGGGCGCAGCTCTTCCTTGAGGCGATCGAAGATCTCGCGCACCTCGGCTGTCTTCATCCCGGGCTCGTAGTCGTCCAGGAGGATGTCGTAGGTCTCGTCGGCGGGATCGAAGCAGTCGACGTAGCGGTGCTTGAGCTCCAGGTGCTTCTCCAGATGCGGCAGCATCGCCTCGTAGCCCGCGTTCTCCTTCGCAGGGCCCCAGTCGGCCACCGCGAGCACGCCCGCACGGCGCATCTCGCCCGTCAGCGCCGGCGGAACGCGAACCGCCTTCTCGTAGTCGCGTCGCGTGACGCGGATCAGGCTCGCGTCGTCGCTGTCGTAGTCCAGGCTCTCCTCGAGCCCCTTCAGGTCCTCGAGGAGCGCACCGAGCTCGGGATCGACGAAGCGCTCGTGGGTCAGCCGGCCGACCGTCGCGAGCGCGTCCGCGCGTGCCTGCGCGCCGCCGGGCGGCATCATCACGCGCTGGTCCCAGAAGAGCAGCGTGGCAGCCTTCCGCAGGTCGTCGACCTCGCCGAGGAGGCGCTTCAGCTGATCGAGCTTGGGATCTGTCATGGCGCGAACTTTGTCAGAAGGCGGCGCTTCACGAGACGCGGGAGCGCGATCTCTCGGCCGCCGGTGAGGCCACTGGGCCGGAGGATCAGGACGAGCGCCATCAGCGCCCCGACGACGACGATCCTCGTCCCGGCCGGCAGGTCGACGGCCCGGCCGAAGAGGTGAACGCCGTTCTCCGCCTCGGCGAGGAACGAGTCGACGCCGCTGACCGCGAGAGCGCCGACGACGGCGCCCCACAGGCTCGTCGCGCCGCCGATCACGAGCATCGCCAGCGTGATGAACGTGAGATCGAGGTAGAGGCCCTCCGTGTTCAGCGGCAGGAGGTGGACGTAGAGGCCGCCCGCGAACCCGGCGAGCCCGCCGGAGAGCACGAAGGCGACGAGGCGCTGGCGATAGATCGAGACGCCGACGGCACGCGCGGCGGCGGCGTCCTCACGCGTCGCGCGGAGCATCCGGCCGAAACGGCTGCGCTGGTACCCGAATGCGACGACGACCGCGATCACGGCGCCGAGCGCCGCCTGCAGCAATCCGGTCGTCTCCGGGACGGCCGAGAACGTGTTCAGCCCCGGCCCGATCGCCTCCCAATAGCGGAGGACGTTGTGCGTGATCTCGAGCACGCCGAAGGTCGCGATTCCGGCCGCAAGTCCAGAGAGGCGCATGAGCGGGAGGCCGATGACGAGGGCGTAGGCGGCTCCGACGGCGGCCGCGATCGCAAGCGACGGCACGTTCCCGACGGTCGTGTCGCCCAGGAAACCGGCGAGGCTCGGCATGATCGCCGGCTTCTCGCTCGCCGGAACGGTCAGGACGCCGGCCGCCCACGCGCCGACGGCGACGAAGCTGATGTGCCCGAAGGAGAGCACGCCCGAGTTGCCGATGAAGACGTACAGCGCGACGACGATGGTGACGTTGACGAGCGCCGTCAGGAAGTAGGTCTCCGTCGAGGGCGACACGACGGTCCCGAGCAGCGCCGCGGCGACCACGAGCGCGACGGGCCCGATCAACTGGACGACCGCACCGGCCGCTCGCCTCATACGCGCTCGACCGCCCTCTGACCCTCGCGCGTGAACAGCCCTCCGGGCCGGATCAGCAGGACGAGGATCACGGCCGCGAACAGGAACGAGGGCAGGAACTGACTCTGGTCGGTCGGAAGCGCCCCGCCGAGCAGGCCCGAGGCGAAGCCGATCGCGAAGCCGCCGAGCGTCGCCGAGACGAGCCGGTTCATCCCGCCGAGGACGACGCCTGCGAGCACGAAGATCGTGTCCCGCAACGCGAAGTCGGGGGTGACCAGCGGCGACTGCACGGTCAGCATCACCGCCACGATCCCCGCGAGCAAGCCGGAGACGAGGACGGCGGCGCCGACCACCCGGTTCGCCCGTACGCCGAGCAGCCGCGCGGTCGAGAAGTCCATCGCCGCCGCGCGCATCTGCAGGCCGACCCGCGTCCGCCCGAGCAGGAGCACGAGAGCGAGGAGCGAGACCACCGCCGAGGCGGTGGCCACGATCGCGATCTTCCGGACCTCGACGTCCGAGATCGTGATCGTCCGGTTCAGCGACGGGAAGGTGGTGGCGATCTTTCCCAGCGGTTTGAACCAGAGGAGCGCGACGCTCTGCAGCAGGAATGCGACCGCGAACGTGGCGACCAGCATCACCGCGGGCGAGTGCGCGCGTAGCGGCCGGAAGACGACCAGCTCCATCAGGAGCGAGAGCGCGAGCACGACGGCGAAGCACAGAAGAAGCGAGAACCAGACCGACCAGCCGCGCTCAGAGCCGTACGCGAGCGCATAGGCGCCGGCCATGATCAGCTGGCCGTAGGCGAAGTTGACGAGCCGGAGGACGCCGAAGACGAGGCCGATCCCTACCGCCATCAGCGCGTAGATCGACCCGAGCCCGACCGCGTCGGCGAGCGTCTGCCAGTCGATGCCGAGAACGGCGACGGTCATGCGAAGTAGGCGGCGACCATCGTCTCGGTGTCATCCGCCGCCTCGGGGCCGAGCGTCAAGCGCAGGCGGCCGTTCGAGATCACGTGGCAGCGGTCGGCGAGCGCGACCGTCCGCTGCGCTCGCTGCTCGACGAGGAGGACGGCGAGGCCACGGTCGCGGATCGCTGCGAGCGCCTCGAACACGACGTCCACGAGGCGAGGCGCGAGACCCAGCGACGGCTCGTCGAGGAGGAGCACCTGCGGGTCGGCCACGAGCGCCCGCGCGATCGCGAGCTGCTGCTGCTGCCCGCCCGAGAGCGCGCCGGCCTGGCGCCGCCGGAAGTCCCTGACGACCGGGAAGAGGTCGTAGACGCGCTGGAGGTCCCCGCCGAGATCGCCTCGGGATCGCCTCCCGGAGAGACCGAGGCGGAGGTTCTCCTCGACGGTGAGCTCGCCGAAGATGCGACGTCCCTCCGGAACGAGCGCGACGCCGGCGCGGGCGACGTCCTCTGGCCGGCGGCCGACGATGGTCCTTCCGTTCAGCCGCACCTCTCCGCCGGCCGGGCGAACGGCGCCCATGATCGCGTTCAGGGTCGACGACTTGCCGGCGCCGTTCGGCCCGATCAGGCCGACGATCTCGCCGCGGTCGACGGAGAGCGAGAGGTCACGGACGGCCGCGACCGCGCCGTACCGGACCTCGAGCCCGTCGAGCTCGAGCGCCGGCACGCTCACGTTTCGGCCTCGTCCTGGACGGCGCTCTCGCCGAGATAGGCGGCGGCGACGTCCAGGTTGGCGCGGATCTCGTCCGGCGTCCCCTGGGCGAGCGTCCGGCCTTGATCGAGCACGTGGATCCGGTCGCAGATCTCCATGATCAGGGCCATGTTGTGGTCGATCAGGAGGACACCGGCGCCGTGCTCCTCGCGCACCGACGTGACGGCGGCCGCGAGCTCCGGTACCTCGGCCTCCGGCAGGCCGGCGCCGGGCTCGTCGAGCAGGACGAAGCGCGGCTCGGTCGCAAGCGCCCGGGCGACACCGAGGCGCCGCTCGTCCCCCTGAGCGAGCGTCGCCGCCGGCCGATCGGCCTGCGTGGCGAGCCCGAGGAGGTCGAGCAGCCGCTGCGCGCGACGGCGCGCATCCCGCGGTCCGACACCGCCGCCCAGCGCCGAGACCTCGACGTTTTCCCGCACGGTCAGCGCGCGGAAGGCGTGACTGTGCTGGAACGTGCGGGCGAGCCCATTGCGGCCGCGGCGGCCGGGAGTCCATCCCGTCACGTCCCGCCCCTCGAGCTCGACCGTGCCGGAGGTCGGGTGGTCGAAGCCGGTCAGGACGTTGACGAGCGTGGACTTGCCGGCCCCATTCGGACCGATCAGGCCGACGACCTCGCCGCGCCGCAGCTCCAGCGTCACCTCTCGCAGCGCGTGGATGCCCTCGAATGAACGCGAAACGGCGGAGGCCCGGAGCGTCTCTCCGGGCCTCTCGTTCTTCTGCTCGGCGGCGGCCGGCGGCACCGCTCGCTAGATCTTGACGACGACCTTGGCGACGATCGTGCCGACTACCTTTGGGACGTTGTTCTGGATCTTGATCACCCGGTAGCGCCGCCCGAAGACCGTGTGCAGCTTGGCGGAGAAACTGACGTTGCCGGAGATCGTGGGCACGTTCTTGAACCTCTCCATGATCCGCGAGAGCACGATCCCCTTGGTGGAGCCGTGCGCGCGCTTGATCGCGGTGGCGACGCCGTCGATGGCGGACGGCCCGGTGATGAAGCCGCCGGTCCCCGCCTTGACCTGTTTGGCGAGTTTGTTGACGGCGGGGTTCGGGTCGTCTCCGAACGACGACGCGAAGGTCACGAACCAGTAATTGGTCACCTTCGGGTTGTTCGGTAGCCAGTACGTGCCGTCACCGGCCCACGAGTTGAGGATCGGCGTGTTGTTCCCGAGCGAACGCAGGCCGCTCACGAAGGTCGAGAGCGCGCCGAACGCACCGGCCGTCGACGTCACGATCACGTCCGCCTTGACGCCGTTCAGGCGCGTGACCGCGTTCTGGACGTTGGTGCCGCCGCCCGACTGGTACGTCTCCTTGGCGACGACCTTGCCGCCGAGCTGCTTCCAGCGCGCCTCGAAGGCCTTGACGACGTCCTTGAAGTAGACGATCACCGTGTCGGTCGCGAGCGCGGCACGGCGCCAGCCCTTGCTCCACGCGTACTGCGCCATTGCCGATCCCTCGTCCTGCGCAACGTTCCCGAAGCTGAAGGCCAGGCGGCCCTTCGCTCCGAAGCGCTTCGGGCCCATCTGATCGGTGCCGATACAGGACGCGACGGCGAGCACGCCCGCATTGATCGCCTTGGTCACGACCGGGGCCGCGAGGTCCACGTCGCAGGTCGTGAAGATCACGTTCGCCCTGTCCCCGAGCAGCCGCAGCGCGCACGACGTGGCGACGTCGGCCTTGTTTCCCTGCGTGTCGCAGGTCTTCAGCACGATCTTCCTGCCGAGCACGCCGCCCTTGCCGTTGATCTGCGCGATCCGCAGCTTGGCGGCGGCGAGCGCCGGGTTGTCGAACGGCGCCATGTTGCCGGAGCTGTCGAACGCCCAGCCGATCACGATCGGCTTCTTCGCCTGTGCGGCGCGGTTCCCGGCCGTGGCCGCGAGCGCACTCCCGATCACCACGAGCGCCACGAGCGCCGCCGCGCCGGACACCCACCTCCCTCGTGCTCTCATTTCTAGCCGCCTCCTCTTGGGGTCGTCCTCACCAGTCGATCACACAGCACCGGGCGATACCCGGTCAACGGGGCTTTGGATTCGCGCCTGCCACAGGCGCTCGAACGCCTCCCGGCCGCGGCGCGCCAGCTCCACCGGGGGAACGTCCCACAACGAGTCCGGCCACGCGTTCCCGAAGGCGCCGTTGTCGGAGAAGATCTCGAGGTCGTAGTAGCCGTCCCAGCCGGCGCGGTCGAGCGCGCCGAGGATGGCGGGGAGGTCAGCGACGCCGTCGCCGGGGAGGACGCGATCCGCCCAGCTGCGCGTCGGCTCCCGCCAGTCGGCGACGTGGACGCCGACGAAGCGGTCGGCGTAGCGCTCGATGTCCTCGAGTAGGGTCGGCGTGTTCCAGAGGTGCCACGTGTCGAACTGGATGCCGAGCGCAGGACGGTCGGCCTCGTCCAGCAGCTCGACCGCCTCCGGAAGCGAGCTGATCATCGTCCAGTCCTCGCCGCCGATGCGGTTGACCGGCTCGAGGCCAACGCCGACGCCGGCGCGTTCCGCCTCCTCGCCGATCGTCCTCAGCCCTTCGACGACGGCATCGCGGTCGTCGCCGGGACCGGTCAGGCAAACGACTCCGGTGGGGCGGAAGGGTGCGAGCCGGTGCAGCGAGGCGCAGATGGCATCGACGCGCGCCGCGGGTTCGCTGGGACCCTCCAGCAGCGGCAGCGGCAGGATCGACGGGATCGCGGGGATCGCCGCGGCCGATCCGAGTCCACTCGCCTCCAGCTGCTCGAGCGCGGCGGCGTCACCGCCCTCGGGCAGCTTGATCTCCCAGACGCCGATCGCGTCGGCGCCGGCCTGCGCGTACGCGCGCACGTCCTCCTCGAACGACACTGCCAGGGTCGTGATCTGCGAGATCGAGAAAAGCGGCCGGATGCAGGGAGTCTATGCCTGTACCAGCGTCCGCAGGCGGTCCGCCAGCCGCTTCGGCGCCGGCGGCCGCAGCAGCTCCTGCGCGACCAGCGTGCCCGAGCCGGCGCCGAGCCCGGGACCTGGCCAGGTGCTCGCGCCGATGTGGAAGAGCCGGTCGACGGCTGTGCGATGTCCCGGCTGCCGCGCGAAAGGACGCCAGAGGAAGTTCTGGTCGAGGGCAAGCGATCCGGAATACGGGTCGCCCTGCTCGAGATTGATGTTCGCGGCCTGGAGGTCGCCGGGCGAGAGTACGACGCGCCGGAGGATCGACGCCTCGAGGTTCGGGACGTGGCGCGCGATCCGCGCCTGGATCCGGTCGGCATACCCCTCGCGCAGCGCCCCCGTCCACGTGCCGTCGCCCACGTCGAGCTCTCCCACCGCGTCTCCTTTCACCTGCCACGGCAGCTCCTGGAGCTGGATCCAGAGGAGCCCTTTGCCGGCGGGCGCCCGCGACTCGTCCATCGTCAGCGGCTGGCCGACGACGATCGTCGCCTCCGCGGGCAGCAGGCCGCGCTCGGCCTCGTTCACGGCCCGGGAGACGCCGTCGAGGCCCGGTGTGAGATGGATCAGGGCAGTCTTCCCGAGCCGCTCGTCTCCCTCCCAGCGGGGCGGCTCGGAGAGGGCGAAGTGGATCTGCATCTCCGAACGGCCGAAGCGGAAGCGGCGGCCGGCTGCCGCGACGTTCGCCGGCACGTCTCCCGGCGCCAGCAGGCGGCCGTACAGCTGCGTCGGCGTGACGTTGCAGACGACCGCGCGCTCGGCGGTGACCGTGTCGCCGCCGGCGACCCGCACGCCGTCGGCCCGTCCGGCCGTGACGAGGATCCGCTCGACGTCTGCCCTCGTCTCGCAGACGCCGCCTTTGTCTTCGATCAGGCGGACGAGCGCGTCGACGAGCCGGGCGCTGCCTCCGCGCGGGATCGGCATCCCGCCGGCCTCGATCGCGAAGGCGATCACGCGGGTCATGAAGCCGGACGCGGCCGCGTCAGGGCCGAGGCCGGTGTGAAGTACCCAGGGCGCGAGCAGGCCGTGCGCCCGCTCCGAGTCGAACGTCTCGACCAGGCAGTCCCGACTCGACTGGACGAGCTCGCCGCCGAACGCGGCGAGGCCGCGACGTCCGAGGCGCCGGTACGCCTTGAGTAGGAGCGCGGCGCCGGCGCCCGACCAAAGCTCCGTGCCGAGGACGCCGAACGCGAGCTCCGCCTCGGCGCCGAAGCCGTCGATTGTCGCCCGCCACGCGTCGCCGTCGCCGGCGGCGTGCCGCTCGAGCTCGGCCGCATTGCCGTCAGTGCTCGTCGTCAGGAACGCGCTCTCTCCGTCCGGGTAGAGCGTCCCCGTCGGGTGCTCGGTGTTGAGGTACTCGAGCCCGCGCTGTGCAAGTTCCTCACCGAGGAGCGCATGGGCCGCACCCCCGACCCAGAGCGGATGCCAGGCGCTGAAGACGTCGTGCTGGAAGCCCGGCTCGGTCAGCTCGACCGTCTTGATCGCGCCGCCGAGCTCTGCCTCGCGCTCGAGCACGCAGACGCGCCAGCCGGCGCGGGCGAGCAGGGCTGCGCAGGCGAGCGAGTTGATCCCGCTCCCGACGATGACGGCGTCGTAGTCAGCCACGGGCGAGCTCGAGGAACTCCTCATCGGTAACGAGGCCTCGCTTCCGCGTGCCGAGCTCCTTGACCCTGGTGAGGAGGTGGCGCTGCGCGTCCTCGGAAAGGTCGAGCCCGAGCTCGTCCGCCTTGATCCGGATCGAGTCGAGACCGCTCTTCTTGCCCAGGACGATGCGCCGCTCGGCGGCGACGACCTCCGCGGAGTACGGCTCGATCGCGGGCGGGTCGTGGAACTGGCTCGCCACGGCCCCGGACTCGCGCGTGAACAGGTTCTCGCCCACGAACGGCTTGAACGGCTCGAGCTCGTAGCCGGAGAGCTCCCGCAGGCGCTGCGAGAACGCTCGCACGCGCTCCAGCCGCAGGTTCGTGTCGACGCCGTAGAGGCCGCGAAGCGCCAGCGCCACTTCGGGGAGGTTCGCGTTGCCGGCCCGCTCCCCCATGCCGTTGATCGTCCCCTGGATCCAGCGCGCCCCACCCTTCACGGCGGCGATCGAGCAGGCGGTGGCCAGCCCGAAGTCGTTGTGGCCGTGCCAGTGGACCGGGATCTCGCCGACCCACTCGCGCGTCTGCCGGACGAGGAACTCCGCGGCCTCCGGCGTTGCGATCCCGATCGTGTCGACGACGACGACCTCCTGCGCGCCTGCCTGCACCGCAGCCCGGTAGACGTCGGCGTAGTAGTCCGGCTCGGCGCGGGTCGAGTCGACTCCGAAGAACGCGACGTGGATGCCGTGCTCGACCGCGTTCGAGATCGCGTCGGTGATCCGCTCGAGCATCTTCTCCCGCGAGACGCCGAGCGCCGTCAGCTTCAGGTCGGAGATCGGCGACTCGATCACGCTCGCCTCGATTCCGAGCTCCACGAGAGCCTCGACGTCGTCGGGCACCGCCCGCGAGAAGCCCCAGACCTCGGCGCTCAGACCCGCGCGGGAGATGAGCTCCACCGCGCGGCGGTCGTCCTCGGACACGCGCGGGAACCCCGCCTCGATCCGCTCGATCCCGAGCTCGTCGAGGCCGCGGGCGAGCTCGAGCTTGTCCTCCGGGTTGAGCACCACGCCGACGGTTTGCTCGCCGTCACGCAGCGTCGTGTCGTAGAACCCGACCTGCGCGTCGAGAGCGAAGCCCTCGTTCAGCCCGCCCGTCCAGAACTCACCACTCATGTGCGGACGATCCCGTCCGGAAACGGCGAGAGCTTCTCGGCCCCGTCCGCGGTGATCAGGAAGTTGTCCTCGACGCGCAGCCCGCCGCCCCCTTCCCAGTAGACCCCCGGTTCGATCGCGAGCACCATGCCCTCCTCGACCGTGCCGGTTCCGGCCTGGTGCGCATAGGGCGGCTCATGCGCACGTGCGCCGACTCCGTGACAAATCGGATGGCTCGGCTGCCCGGGATAGCCTGCTTCAGCCAGGTCTGCACGCACGGAACGGTCCAGTTCGGCCAGGCTCGACCCAGGGCCACACGACCGAGTGATGGCTGTGTATACAGACATCACTTGCTCCTCGAGCGTCACGTACTCGGTGCTGAGCTCGCCTGGGCAGACGTTCTTCGTGTGGTCGGCCCAGTAGCCGTCCGCGCAGACCCAGATCTCGAAGAGGGTCGGTTCGTGTTCCTGCACCGGTCGGTCGGCCGTTGCCGTGAACGTGCGGATCCCAGGCCCCGACCAGACGAGTGAGTATCCGAGGGCGAGGTCGACCTTCCCTTCCCAGCCGGTGCCCTCGCCGTGGACGAATCCCTCCCACAGCGCCGCCGCCTCGCTCTCCTTCATTCCCGGCCGCAGCTCACGGACGACGTGCTCCATCGCTGCGGCCGCGATCGCGTTGGCGAGGCGAATGCGCTCGATCTCCTGGTCCGTCTTGATCGCCCGGGCGCGGGCGAGCAGCGGCGTCGCGTCAGCCGCGTCCGGGAAGGCGTCGAACCAGTCGCGCGTGTACGTCGTCGGCTCGCCGACCATCCGGTCGGACGCCTGCGTCCCGAGCGAGAGCTCGAGCCCGACGCGACCGTACTCGCGCGCAACCTCCCGGGCGAGGTCGAGCGTGCGCGCCGTCGGCGGCCGCGGATCGGCCGCGTCGTAGCCGGCGAAGAGCCGAACGTCGTCGGTCCAGGCCATGCGCGCGGCATCGTCGGCGGACGCCTCCAGACAGATCAGCGCCGGTTTGCCCTCGCGCGGGAAGACGACGGCGTCGTATCCCTTCATCGGCCAGAAGTTCGTCAGATAGAGGACGTTGTCCGGCGCCCGGGCGACGATCGCGTCGAGGCCCTCGTCCGCCATCAGGCCGCGGACGCGGTCCAGCTTCGCGTCGTCACGCGGCCAGCTCACAGCCGCGCCGTCACATGCCAGAGGTGCCCGTCCGGGTCGCGGAAATAGGCCACCCGCTCTCCCCACGGCTCGTCCGCCGGCGGCCGGACTTGCTCGAAGCCGCTCGCGGCGAGCTCAGCCGCGGCGGTGTCGACGTCGTCGGTGTAGACGCAGAGCTCGAAGTCCCGGCCCGGGTTGAACCGTTCGGGATAGCCCCCACGCGACGAAAGTGCGATCCCGTGCGACTCGAGCCTCAGGAAGACAAACTCGGGATCCCCTTCCGGCGGAGAACGGTAGGCCTCCGCGAACCCGAGCGTGGAGACGTACCGCTTGGCAGCGGCGGCGACGTCGCCGACGTAGAGGATCGAAAACGCCTCGCGAAATGCGGTCACGGCGCGCGGCACCCCTGGGGACGAATCGTCACGCTTCCGTTTCACCTGCCATGCCTCCACCGGCCATGTCCCAGGGACAGTCCCTTGGACACGTCCCAAGGAGGCGTCTGTGGGGGAATGGTTCCACTTTCGGCTCGGGTCGCTACCAACGGGCACGCGGTGGCGCGGGTTCGCCGTGGGCGTCCTGCCACGAGATCACTGGGTTCCGGAGGATGCCGATCCGCTCGATCTCGGCCTCGATCACGTCGCCGGGCTTCAGATACAGCGACGCCGCGTCCTCGCTAAAGCCGGCGACGCCGCTGACCGTCCCCGTCGAGACGACGTCGCCCGCGGAATACCCGAGCGCCGAGTAGTGGCTGAGGATCTCCGGGATCGTCACCGACATGTTCCCGCTGTAGGACTCCTGCCGCTTCTCGCCGTTCACGCGCAGCTCCATCCGGAGGTCGTGCGGGTCGCCGAGCTCGTCTGGCGTCACGATCCAAGGCCCGAGCGGGCAAAACGTGTCGATCCCCTTGCAGAACGAGAACACGCCCGACCGCATCTCCCGCCGCTGGATGTCGCGCGCCGTGATGTCATTGAAGATCACGTAGCCGCCGATGTAGTCGCCGGCCTCCTCTGGCCCGAACCACTTGCCCGCCTTCGCGATCACGACCGCGAGCTCGAGCTCGTAATCGAGCTCCTCCGTCAGGTGCTCGGGGTACACGACCGGCTCGTCCGGACCGACGATCGCGTCCACGTTCTGGAAGAAGACGATCCAAGGCGCGATCTCGTGCGACCAGTCGACCCGTTTCGACTCCTGCTCGTGCTCGCGGAAATTTCCCGCGGTATGCAGGAACTTCTTGGGAACGATCGGCGCGCGGAGCCGCACCTCGTCGAGGGCGCGCTCCTCGCCGGTCGCACGCGATGCCCCTCCGCGCTCGAAGTACTCGCACATCGAGCCGACGCCCAGCCGCACGACCGTGCCGTCGCGCACCTCCCCGACAAGGCCGTCGTCGAACGTGACGAGCTTCACGCCGGCCGCTCCGCTCGCCGTTTGGCGGCGCGCAGAACGTGCTTCCGCGTCACCCCGCTGAAGGGACCGACGATGCGCCAGTAGCGGGCGAAGCGACGCCTCGAAGCGCCGTCCGGAACGCGCACGCGCGTCTCCGTCGTCAGCGCCCCGTCCACCGCCCGGAAGTCGACCACGGCCGTCGCCTCCGGCTCGCCGCCCCCGCCGCGCAACCGCCAGAAGCGCCCTCGGATTTCCAGCACAACTCCTTCGCCGGGAACATCGTCGAGGACGGTGCCGCGTCGCCTCATCGCCGCCAGCACCGAGCCCTCCACCGCCGCGGAGCCGAGCCCGCGCAGGAACAGCAGCGCCCGCACCACGGGCACCTCGCGGAACGTCACAGCCCGTAGCGCCCGGTCCGCCTCGCCCGCCTCCGCGTCGACGGCGACGCCGTACCGCGCGATGAACTCGTACGACGGCAGGAAGGTGTCCAGGGCCTTCAGCCGGCCTGCGCCGGTGTCAGCCACGCCACCACCTCCTCCGCGTTCCGATCGGGCGGGAAGACGGGATAGAAGACCTTGACGATCCGTCCTCGCTCCGCGACCAGCGCGAGGCGCTTGTACAGCGTCATCCCCTCGATGTCGAACGTCGGCAGGCCGAGCCAGCGCTCGACCTCGAGCCACTCGTCGCTGATCACGGGATACGGGATCCTGTTCCGCTCGGCGAACTCGATCTGATCCTCGAGCGACTGGGCGCTCAGTCCGGCCACGCGGGCTGCAAGTGCCTCGAGCTCGGCGGCGTGATCGCGAAAGCCGCACGACTGCGGCGTGCAGCCCCGGGCCCCGGGGATCTCGTCCCAGCCGGGCAGCATTGGCACGCCCGGCCGCCCAGCGCGCGGGTAGACGTAGAGGACGAGCCGGTCCGCGGCGAGCCCGGCGAGATCGACCGGGCCCTGCGAGGAGGGCAACACGAGGTTCGGGATCTCGAGACCCGGCAGGTGGTCGGCCCCGCCGTCGTCCTCCGGCACCGGCAGACCCTCGGGGAGCACGTACGGATCGTGCGCGCTCACTCGGCGACTCCGCAGACCTCGGCGGCGGCGCGCGCGTACACCTCGGCGGTCTTGACGAGGCCGTCCACGCTGAGATTCTCGCCCAGCTCTGCGTCCGGGAGGCCGCTCGAGATGCCGTAGTTGACGGTCTGGATCCCGTAGCGGGTCAGGACGGAGGCGTCCGAGAACCAGCGGGTCACGTCCCGCTCGGGCCGCCGGCCGAAGACCGCCTCGTGCGCGTGGTCGATCGCCGCCACCAGCGGATGCCCGTCGTCGATCCGGGCACCCGGTGCAGTCACGTAGACCTCGGCCTCCACGCCGTCCAGCGACCGCGCGAACTCGAGCGCCTTGCGCCGCGCCTCGGCCATCTCGACATCGGGCGGAACGCGAAGGTCGAGGAAGAGGTCGGTCCGGTGCGGCGTCCGCGACGCCCGCCAGCCGAAGCCGCCCTCGATCCCGCCGACGTTCGCCACCCCGCGCACGCCGTCGAAGCCCATCTCGTCCTCCCAGCTCGGCAGCCATTCGAGCACGGCTTCCAGCACCGGACGCATCTTCAGGATCGAGTTCTCGTCGCGGCGCCCCTCGCTGAACGCCGTGTGGACGAACGGCCCGTGGGTCGAGAGCCGCAGCCAGAGGGAGCCGAAGTGGGCGAGGACGACCTTGTTCTCGGTCGGCTCCCCGAGGATGCACATGTCGGCGGCCCCCCCGTGCGACACGAGGTAGCGCGAGCCGGCCGCATAGCCGCGGTACTCGGCGCCCTGCGCGTCTCCCTGCTGGGTCTTCTCGATCTCGCCCGCGACCGCGGCGATCAGGACGTCGCCGCGAAGTCGCACCCCGGCCTCGTGGAGGGCGCGCACCACTTCGACGTAGCAGGCCAGCGCGCCCTTCATGTTCGAGATGCCGAGCCCGTAGATCCGGGATGCCGTGGAGCCACGGCTCGCGCCCGGAGTACGACGTGTCCATGTGCCCGTTGAACATGAGCGTCGGCCCGCCGCCTGCGCCCGGCCACGTGCCGAGCACGTTCGCCCGCCCGTCCTCGACCTGCTGCCACTGCACCTGGAGCCCGAGCTCTTCCAGCACGTCGCCCATCACCCGGGCCATCGCCTCCTCGGAGCCGGTGAAGCTCGGCACGGAGACGAAGCGGATCGCGAGCTGGACCAGCCGGTCGCGATCGATCTGGACATTCATTCCGCTCACGCCGGCTCCAGCGCGAACACCACGTCGACGACGGCCGAGACGGAGAGCTCGGCCGGGTAGAGCGGTGGCGGCTCAGGCGCGCGCATGGCGACGGCGGCGGCGCGAAACGGCTCCCCCGCGACGACCGACGCGGCCTCCTCGACGGTCTCGACGGCACCGACGCGCAGCCCGAGGGCGCCGGCGTACGCGTCTGCCCGATGATTGGCGTCGGCGACGGCGAGGCGGCACGCTTCCGCCTCGGCGGCGGCCGTGTCGGAGAGCCTCCAGAACGGCCCTCGGAGGTAGGCGTCCGCGCGCTCGACGGCGGCCTGCAGCAGCGCAGGGATGGCGCCTGCGTCGGCAAGACGGACGTTGACGACGGTCGAGGCCCTGTGCATCCGCCGAGGGGTCCCGCTCGCCTCGAACTCGTGATGCTCGTGGAGGACGATCCCCACGGTCGAGCGAAGGTCGCGATCGATCCCTGCCTCGTCGAGCACCCCGTCGAGCGCGGTGGCCCGCTCCGCAGCCGCCGCGAACGCCTCGGCGGGCGCGTCGGCGATCGACGCAACCTCGAAGGCGACGACCGCCTCGTCCGGACGCACGTTGACCGTCCCTTTGCCGCGGACCTTGATCGTCGCCATCTACCTGAAGTGCGGCAGCACGCGCTCGCCGAAGAGGCGGATCTGCTCGTGGCGGCGGTCGCCCCAGAGCTCCAGCATCACGTGCGTGCAGCCTGCGTCGCGGTACTCCTCGATCGCGGCGATGCAGTCGGACGGCGCGCCGGCGATCGGCTTGCACTTGTCCAGGATCTCGTCCGTGACACGCTCCTTCGCGGCGAGCCGGCCGCCCTGCTCCATCGCCTCCGCGATCGGCCGAATCTCGTCTTGCTCGAGGCCGGCGAGATCGAGCAGGGTGTCGGCCGCGCCTTTGATGTTCTGCACCTTGTTCGCCAGGTACATGCCGGCGATCTCGCGCGCGCCTTCGCGGCCGGCGGCGCGGTCGGACTCGTGGATCGACGCGACGATCGTGCAGCCGATGTCGATGTCCGCGGCGACGTTCTCGCGCGTGTAGCGGACGAAGGCCGGCGTCGTGATCGACGGCGTCAGGCAGCCGTCGCCGATCTCGCCCGCGAGTGCCTGCATCTTCGGCGCGGTCGCGGCCACGTAGACCGGTGGAACGCCGCGTGGCGTGTGCGCTCCGTCCTGCAGCGCCGGCACCGACGCGCTCCACGTGTCGCCACGGTACTCGAACGGTCCTCCCGCGAGCACCCCACGAACGATCTCGACCGCGTCGCGCATCGGTCCGAGCGTCCGGTTCGTCTGGATCCCGGCATTGTTGAGGAAGATCTTCGACGTCCCGAAGCCGAGGATGAAGCGCCCGTCTCCGGCCACCTCCTGCACGACTCGAGCGTCCATCGCCACCTGCACCGGATGCCGCGTGAAGGGCGAGATGATCCCCCAGCCGATCGTGATCCGCTCCGTGTCGCGCGCGATCAGAGCCGACGTGACGGTGGACGAGCGCGCCTCCATGCCGTGCTTGCGCCACCAGGGGTAGGCCTCGGCCAGCCAGATCGTGTCCATCCCGACCGCGTCCATCGCCCGCGCGGACGCGAGCATCTCGTCGAGCGGCTCCATCGTCAGCTGCATGACCCCGATGCGGAACGGCGGCGGCACGACGGCGATCCTTTCAGCTACCGGCAGTCTGTCGCGACGGCGATCGCCGGCCGGACGTTGACTCATCGTTGCTACGAGGCGTAAGTTCGCCACAAACCGCATAAGGAGGAACTCAATGAGCCGCAGTCGCCTCGCTCTTGCCGCCCTCTCCGTTGGGTTGCTGACCGCCGCGCCTGCGGTCGCGGCCTACGTCTGCCACCCCGATCAGGCCGGCACGCGACGGCTCACGATTCACGGCCGCGTCGGCGCGTACAGCCTCGTCGGGGGCGAGGTGTCGATCTCGGCCCGCCGAGACGGTGCCTGCACACGGCTCGTCTGGCGCCCCGCCAGCTCGGTGGTGGGAGAGCGTCCGGGCGCGTGCGTGGCTGCGCACGCTGTGACGGAGGTCGTCGACGGCGCGCGCAGGATCGCCGTCGTGCGACCGCGCGGCAACGTCGACCGTCCCGATCACATCAACGTCTACGACCGACGGACGAGCTCGCTCCTCCACTCCTGGCCGGTCTTCAACCGGCCGCTGAGCCTCGACGTCGACGGCGACACCGCGGTGTTCACGACCGCTGGCCGCGACGGCTTCTACGGCCTCCGGCTGACGGATGGGCGCATCGGCCTCGTCGGGGTCAACCAGCGTGTGGACACGCCGCAGATCGACGCGAGCGGAGTCGTTTATCAGGACGACCTCTACAAGCGCGACGACGGCAAGGGCCGCGTCGTGCTGAAGTTCGTGCCGCGCGCGGCCGCAGAGCAGGAGATCGCCCAGGGCGGCAAGCCGATCCGCACCGAGGGCGTCGTCCGCGACTTCTCGATGGATGGCCAGCGCGTGGCGATCGCCGTCGCCGATCCGAAGGGGATCTGTGACCGCGTCCTCTTCTGGAACCTCTCGTGGCACTACGTCTCGCGGCTGACGTCGTCGACGGAAGCGACGTGCTCTCCGGGACACGCTGCGGGCGGGATCACCAACGTCGCCCTCGGAGGCATCGCCGCCGAGTGGGTGGCGACGTATGGACACACGTCCACCGTGCTCTCGGCAAACATCATCGCGTGTCGCGAGTGGGTGATCGCACGGCTGCAGAACGGCCCGGCAGGCGATCTCCTGGGAGGAATCTCTGCGGACGGCGGTCTCCTGGCCTACGCAATCGGCCGGCATGAGCGTGAGCTTCGCGGCCAAGCGGTCCTCGGCAGGGTCGTTCGAGGAGGCGTGCGCGGACAGGCGATCGCGGACGGTGCCGGGCTTCCGATTACCGTCTCGGCCGACAGCGGGCGGATCGCTACCTTGCGGCAGGACGGGACCGTCGACGTCCGCAAGCGCGGCGGCAGGATAGTCGCGACCGTACGTCCGACCGCCCCCCGCGCCATCGCCCTCCGGAAGGGCATGCTCGCCGTCCTCACAGGCGCCGGTCGGCTCGACCTCTTCGACGTCGCGACCAGCAGGCTGATCCGGTCGATGTCAGTGCCTGCCGGGGCCCGCTCGACCATCGACCTCCATTACGGCGTAGCTGTCCTGACCGCAGGCACCCGCGTCTACGTCGTCGACGTGTCGAGCGGACGGACGGCGCTCCTCGCGCAGGCTCCCGCGGCAGCGAAAGCCCAGATCGAGGCGCCGGGTGTCGTGTACCAGTTCAACCGCGCGGGCCACGGCTTCCTCCGCTTCATCCCCTTCGCGGAAGTGAGGTCCGCCCTGCGCTGAGCCGGCTAAGAGTCTTCGGTCGAGACCGTCGGCCCTTCCGGCTCTGATTCGTAGGGCTCCGGCGCCAACGGGTTCAGGCCTTCCTGTGCGCCGCTCGTTCCCTCTGGATCAGCCAGACCCTCCGCCGGCTCGCCGGAGTCCTGCATCGTCGTCCCGGCCGCCGCCGCCTCCTGGACCTGCTTCTCCAGCGCAGTCAGGACGCCCGACACCTGCTGGTTCACGATCGGCTGGATCACCCGCTGGCCCATCGATGCGACCGGGCCGAGGATGTGGACGTCGGCCTCCCACTTCATGTGGGTCTTCTCGCCGGCCTCCGTGAGGTGGAAGGCGGTGTCCATGTTCATGATCGCGCCGACCCCGTTCCCCTTCGCGTGCAGCTTCGCGTACTCCGGCTCCCGTTCCTCGGTCTTCTCGAAGTCGATGGACATCTTCAGGCCGCCCAGCCCGAGCGGGATCTTCACGTTCGCGCGCCAGTGCCTGTCGTCCTTGACGTCGAAGGATTCGACGCCGGGCATCGTCTTCGCCATCTGCGATGGATCGTTCAGGACCTGCCAGACGGTTCCGCGCGGCGCGGCGAGCTCGCGCTCCCCTTCGACCTTCATCGGCTCTCCACGGAGACGAGCCTACGGGTCTCGTCGGGTTTTTGCAGCAGTTCCCAGACGCGGTTGTACGGGTTGCAGCTGCGCCAGACGATCGGCCCTTCGCCGCGGCGGCCGAGCGCGTCCTGGAGCGCGGCGCAGACGGCATGGATCCCGGCACCGCCGCCCTCCCCCATCCCCTTTGCTCCGAGCGGTGTGAACGGGGACTCGGACTCGATGAACCCGGTCTGCATCGGGGGCATGTCGAGCGCGTGCGGCACGTGGTAGTCGTAGAAGTTGGGCGTCAGCAGGTTGCCCTGCTCGTCGTAGGTGAAGATCTCGTGGGTCGCCGCGCCGAGCGCCTGCGCGGTCGCCCCGTGCACCTGCCCCTCGACGATCTGCGGGTGGATCCGCTTGCCACAGTCGTCCACCGCGGCGTAGTCGACGATCTCGTACACGCCCGTCTCCGGGTCGACCTCGAGGACGCAGGCGTGAATCTGCGTCGCGTACGTGAGCGTCAGGTTCCCGTACTTGCGCTCGAGGTCGGGCTTTTCGAACGGCGGCCGGTAGACGTGGCGGACGTTGAGCGTGACGTCGAGATCCTCGGGGAGCCCGGCGTTGTTCGCGTTCAGGATCGCGCCGAGGGCCATGAACGGCAGCGCCGCCTCGGGGTTGCCCTTGATCCGCGCCTGACCCTCGGCGAGCTCGATCGCGTCCGACGGGCAGCCGAAGACGGCGGCGGCGAGCCGCTTCATCTCGTCGGCCAGCTTGTCGGCCGCGCCCTTGACCGCGCCGAGCCCGGTGACCGCGAACTGGCTTGCGTACGTGCCGGAGAAGCCGGCGTGTGAGTTCCAGTACGAGTCGTGGCCGGCGCGCACGTTCACGTCGTCGGGCGTACAGCCGAGGATGTCGGCGACGACCTGCGCCGTCGTCGTCTCGTGGCCCTGCCCCTGCGGAACGGTGCCGAGCGTGACGACGATCTCGCCGAAGATGTCGAGCTTGACCGTGGCCACCTCGTTGTTCCCGGAGAACTGGAGCTCCGGATTGAGGATCATCGACTGGCCGAAGTTGTTCGTCCCGGAATCGAGCGTCGAGCCGATCCCGACGCCGAGCAGCTTCCCGCGCGCCTCGGCGTCGACGCGCCGCTCCTCGATCTTGTCGTAGCCGATCAGCCCGAGCGCGACGTCGAGGCACCGGGCGTAGTCGCCGGAGTCGTAGACGCAGCCGTTGGGCGTCTCGTACGGGAACTCCTCGTGCTTGACGTAGTTCTTCTTTCGCACCGCGATCGGGTCCAGGCCGAGCTCCTGCGCGACGATGTCGACGATCCGCTCGGTGAGCCACAGGTGCTGCATCCGCGAGTAGCCGCGGTTCGGCGCCACCGGCGATTTGTTCGTGCACACCTGCGTGAAGTCGACCCGGACGTTCCGCCAGCGGTAGCAGCCCGGCGTCACCTGCGCCCAGATGATGCAGCCGAGCGGCTCGTAGCGCGGGAACGCACCGCAGTCGTCGATCGCGCGCACGGAGAAGCCGAGCATCGTCCCGTCCGCCTTCACGGGAACGGTGACGTCGAGGAAGGTGCGCTCGTTGCCGTGGGTGTTGGCGGTGTGCTGGTCGGTCCGCCACTCCGTCCACTGGACCGGTCGGTTGAGCTTGCGCGCGAGCAAGCAGCACGCGGTGAACTGCGGATGGAGCGTGATCTTGTTGCCGAAGCCGCCGCCGATGTCCTGGCTGACGAAGCGGAGCTTGTCGAGCCCGACGCGCAGCGCCGGCGCCATCCAGATCGCCCCCACGCCCGGCATCTGGTGGTTGCCGTAGATCGTCCACTGGCCGGTGCCGCGATTGTACTCGATCAGGCAGCCGGAGCACTCGAGCGGGGTTGAGGAGAAGCGGTCGAAGTGGAGGCGCTCGATCTTGACGACGTGGTCGGCCTCCGCGAGCGCGGCGTCGAAGTCGCCCCAGTCGAAGGTGCCCGACCAGACGGTGTTCGAGCCGGCGTCCTCGTGCAGGACGACGTCGTCCTTCAGCGCCTCTTCCCCGTCGAGCACGAGCGGGAGCGGCTCGTACTCGACCTCGACGAGCTCGGCCGCGTCGCGCGCGAGCTCGCGCGTGCGGGCAACGACGGCGGCGACGGGATCGCCGACGTGGCGCGCGGTGCCGACCGCGAGGGCGTAGTCCTTGATCTGCGCACCCGGCGGGGTCGAGAGCTCGAAGAACGGGTCGGTGAGGATGGCGACCTCGTCTCCGGTCAGCGTCCCGTAGACGCCGTCGAGCTCGAGCGCCTTCGCGACGTCGACGTGCTTGATCCGCGCGTGCGCGTACGGCGAGCGCACGAAGTGGACGTAGCCCATCTCGTGCCGCTTCACGTCGTCGACGAAGACACCCTGCCCCTGGACGAGCCGTTTGTCCTCCTTGCGCGGGACGTTCTGCCCGATGAAGCCGCGCTGCTCCTCGCCCTCTTCGACGACGAGCGGCTGTGCGGGGCTGACGGTCGTCGTCTCCGTCACTTCGCCGCCGCCTTGATCGCCTCGACGATGTTGACGTATCCGGTGCAACGGCAGAGGTTGCCCTGAATCGCCCTGCGGATCTCGTCGTCGGAGGGGCTCTTGCTCTGCCGCAGCAGGGCGGTCGCGCTCATCAGCATCCCGGGCGTGCAGTAACCGCACTGGAGTGCGTGGTGCTCGGAGAACGCCTGCTGGAGCGGCGTCAGCTCGTCGCCGTCGGCCAGCCCTTCGACCGTCTCGATGCCGGCGCCGTCGGCTTGGACGGCGAGCATCATGCAGCTCTTCAGCAGCGTGCCGTCGACGATGATCGAGCACGCCCCGCAGTTGCCGGTGTCGCAGCCGATGTGGCTGCCGGTCAGGCCGAGGTCGTCCCGGATGAAGTGGATCAGCAGGCGCCGTGCGTCGACCTCGCGTTCGTACTGGACGCCGTTCACCTCCACGGCGATGGTCTGCGACTTCACGGTCTGAGCAGTCCCGGCCTCCATCTAGTGCCTTCGCTCCTGGGCCTGCTGCACGGCGCGGGCCGCGAGCACCCCCGCGAGGTGGCGGCGATAGTCGGCCGACGCGTGCACGTCTGAGGGTGGGTCGAGGTTGGCGCCGCGCACCGCCTCGCGCACGGCGTCCTGCTCGGCGGAACCGGGCGTGAGGAGCACCGGCACGGCGTCGACACAGCCGATTGCGAGACGCGGCGCGCCGCCGTCGAGGGAGGCAGCAGCGTTGACGATGCAGGTTCCGTCCCGGCCGATCGGGACGGAGGCGAAGCCGTCGCTCCGCCCGGGCGGGATCGAGACGCGCATGAGCAGTTCCCCGGGGGCGACCGCGGTCATGTAGACGCCGAGGAAGAACTCGCCGGCCGGCACCTGCCGCTCCCCGTCCGCTCCGAGGATCGTCATCGTCGCGCCGAGCGCAACCATCAGCGGCGGCAGGTGGTTGGTCGGGTCGTTGGAGCAGAGATTCCCGCCGATCGTGCCGCGGTTGCGGACCTGGACGTCGGCGATCTGGCTGCAGACCTCGCCGAGGATCGGCCGCGCCCGCGCCTCGACCGACTCGACGATCTCCGTGTAGGTGACCATCGCGCCGAGTGTGACCGTGCCGTCGGCGCCCAGGTCGATGCCCCGCAGATCGTCGAGCGCACTGAGGTCGACGAGCACGTCGGGCGAGGCCGCGCGGGCCTTCATCACGTTGATCAGGGTCTGTCCACCGGCGAGCGCGCGCGCCCCCTCGTGCTCCGAGAGAAGGCGCAAGGCGTCCTGGACGCTCGCAGGACGAGCGTACTCGACCTCCCTCAAAAGCATGCGTTATTCAGTGCAGAATCCCCTGCACCGGTCAAGAATGAGGCAGCTGGTACGGGGCGTAGAAGTGGGTCCCGGAGAGATGCCACGTTCGAAAGCTCCCCAGGTTGGACTCGAACCAACAACCCTCCGGTTAACAGCCGGATGCTCTGCCAATTGAGCTACTGGGGAAGGCAGCGCGCGTCAGTGTACCCGGTCAAGCGCGCTTTCGACCTCGGCGAGAAGGGACGGATCTCGGCCCAGCTTCCGCAGCCGGAGTGTCTCGCCGAACCCTGCACGAAGCTCCTCGAGGACGACGTCGACGGGAAGCTCGGGATCGCGATCGTCGACGAGAAAGATCTTGCGGGGCTCAGGCGGCACGCCCCACGCGGCGTGGAAGGCAACGACCTGGCGCCAGGCGTAACCAGGCCAGACCGGCACTACGCAAACATCCGGATGCGACTCCTGGAGCCGAGAGGCGACCCTCGTCGCCAGCTCGCGCAACTCGAAGAGCGGCTGTGTGTCTCCGGCCGGAACGAGCTCGAGCGACCCGGACTCCATTGTCGCCACCGCGTAGACCGGGTCTCCCGTCGCCGGCCTCGGCCCGAGCGCGAGCGCCCGCTCGAGATCTGCCTCGCGCGCCCCGGCGCTACGCCGGCCGGTCAGGAGTCGGTGAGCGTGCTGGCGCGTCATTCCGAGCTCGGCTGCCAGCTCGGCAACGGAGCGGCCCTGCGCGTGCAGAAGCGCATGGAGCAGCTCGGCGTCGGTCGCCATGGCGACAAGTGTAACCAGAGAGTGTCAGGCTTGTGCGGTCGCGAGCTGCTCGACGGCGCTGTGAATCTTGGCAAGGGCGCCCTGCAGCTCGAGCGTCCGCTCGGGATCGGCGTCGATCAGCTCACGCCGGATCCGCCGCTCGCGGAGACGAAGGAGGAGCTCCTCCGCTGTCCGCTCGTCGATTCCCTCCGCAGCGGCACGAGCGTCGAGCTCGGCGAGCAGGCCGACGAGCTCCGCGTCGTCGGCCGTGTCGCCCTCGACGAGATGACGGCACAGACGGCGGTGGAGGTCCGAGTCGAAGTGTTCGGGACCGAGCTCGGCGAGCACCGCGACGAGCGACCGGTGCGCGGCGACGCCGGCGAGGGCGTTGCGCTCCAGGCGGTCGCCCGCGTCGAGGAGACGGGGCGAGATCCTGCCGGTGGCGTTCGCACCCGCCTTCGGGGCGAGCCCTGCCTGCGTCTCCTTCGGTAGGTCGAGCCGGTCCGCGACATAGCGGAGGGCCGCCTGTCGCTCCGGCGAGTCCTCGGAGCGCTCGAGCACCTCGCGGACCCGGACGAAGGCCGCCTGCCGGTCCGGCGCGCGGTCGATCTCGAGGCGCACGCGATATGCGAGGTAGCTCTCGGAGGCGCTAAGCCGCTGCTCGAAGCCCTCCGCGAGGTCGGCCGGATCCAGACCGGAGGGCAGCGCGACGATGCGGACGTCGAACCCCTGGCCGGCCGCTAGCTCCATTCCGCGCAGCGTCGCCGCCTCGCCGGCGGCATCGCCGTCGAAGCAGAGAACGACCTTCTTCGCCAGTCGACCGAGCTCCTTGAGCTGACGCTCGGTCAGCGCCGTGCCCATCGAGGCGACGACCGGCTCGAGCCCGGCCTGCCGCAACGCGAGCACGTCCGGGTTGCCCTCGACGAGGACGGCGCGTTCCTGTTTCGCGATCGCGGCGCGCGCGCGGTCGAGCCCGTACAGAAGGTCGCCCTTCCGGAACAGCTCCCCTTCCGGCGAGTTCACGTACTTCGCGCGGAGCGGATCGTCGTCGCGAAGCTTCCGTGCCTGAAAGCCGAGCACACGGCCGCGAGCGTCGCCGAGCGGGAACAGCAGCCGGCCGATGAAGTAGTCGTTCCGCCTTCTGTTGACGAGGCCGGCGGCGAGCAGCTCCTCGCGCGTGAACCCTTTCTCGAGTGCCTTGCGGGTCAGCGTCGTTCCCCCGAGCGCGAGCCCGAGCCGGTATTCGCGGCAGATCTCCTCGCCGAGCCCGCGACCGGCGAGATAGTCGCGCGCGAGCGACCCGGCCTGCGACTCCCAGAGGTATCGCTCGTAGAAGCTCGCGGCCGCGTCGAGCAGCGAGAACAGCCGCTCGCGCAGTCGCCGGCGCGCGTCCTGCTGCGGCGACGTCTCCTCGTACTCCAGCCGGACGTTGAAGCGGTCCGCGAGCCACTCGATCGCGGCGGCGAAGTCGAGCTGCTCGGTCTCGCGCACGAAGGTGATCAGGTCTCCCTTCGCGCCGCAGCCGAAGCAGTAGTAGAGCTTGTCCGTCGCGTTGACCGAGAAGCTCGGCGTCCGTTCTTCGTGAAACGGGCAGCGGCCCGTGAAGCGGCCGCCCACCTTCCGGAGCTGCGTCCGGCCGGAAACCACCGCGACCATGTCGGCCACCGCCTTGACCTCCTCGACGGACGCGTCCTTGATTCGGGCCATCAGAGACTCGCCGCGTATTCGAGCGCGAAGCGGTCGGTCATCCCCGAGACGAAGTCGACGATCGCGTCGGCTTTCTCGCCGCGCTCGACGAGGGAGTCGAAGATCCTGCGCACCGTCGTGTAGGCGCGCTCGTGCTCGCCCAGCGCGTGCGGACCCAGGTAGACGTGCTCGAACATGAACGTCCGGAGCGCGAGCATCGCGCCGCCGATCTCCTCGCTCTGGACGACGTCGCCCGCCGCTTGCGAGCTCTCGACCAGATCGTGCACGAGCGTGTCGATCCGGCTCGACCCACGCTCGCCGAGCAGCGCAACCTCGTCCTGGGGGAGCTCTTCCGGCGCGAGGATCCCGAACCGGACAGCGTCGTCGATGTCGTGGTTGATGTAGGCGACGCGGTCGACGATCCGCACGATCTTCCCCTCGAGCGTCGCCGGCTCGCGCTCGCCGGTGTGCGTGAGGATCCCATCGCGGACCTCCTCGGTGAGGTTCAACGACTCGGCGATCAGGAGGGACTGCTCGTTGTGGCGGAACCGTCGCCCGAACCGCTGCTGCAGGGCCGCGTCGAGCGCCTCCTCGCCGGCATGCCCGAACGGCGGATGGCCCATGTCGTGCCCGAGTCCGATTGCCTCGACGAGGTCCTCGTTCAGCCGCAGCGCACGCGCGACACCACGTGCGATCCCGGTGGTCTCGAGCGTGTGGGTCATCCGCGTGCGATAGTGGTCGCCGGCGGGGTCGATGAAGACCTGCGTCTTCCCCTTCAGCCGGCGGAACGGCTTCGAGTGGAGGATCCGGTCGCGGTCGCGCTGGAACGGCGTCCGCAGCCGGCACTCGTCCTCCTCACGCAGCCGGCCGCGCGTCTCGTACGACCGCACCGCGAGTGGCGAGAGGCACTGGTCCTCGCGCTCGCGCATCACCGACTCGAACGCGTCGGCAACCCTTCCCGCCGTTTCAGGCATCCTCCCCCAGCCTACTGGCGGCCACGGTTGGCGTCGCCGGCCGAAACGAGCAACGCGGAATTGGCCGGAGCCCTAGTGCAGCGCAGGATTCCAGACGCGCGCGCCGAGCTCACCGCGAGGGCGAACGAGAGTTCGTCGGCCACTGCCGTCAGGCCTGATGACGTCCAACCCCTTCCCCGAGAACAGGACCAACCGTCCATCCGGTGACCACACGGGTACGTTCCCATCCGCAACGAGCTTTCGGACCTTGGCTCCGTCTGCGTCCGCGAGCCAGATGCCGTTCTCGGCGCATGGGTAACAGTCACGTCGCGATTCACGGACGGAAGGCGAATCGCCTTGCGTTCGGCGCCCAAGACACGCAGCAGTCGTCGACGCGACCACGCGTGATCTTGCGGTCGCGCTGGCCGTTGAAGTCCATTACGTGGAGCTCGTTTCGGGCGGGCGTGTCGTGGTAGCGAACGAACGCGACCTTCCGCCAGTCGGGAGAGAGTGCGAAGTCGGAGTCCCTCTTCGTCGTGTGGATCCGCCGGTCCCGCGACCCGTCGCTGTTCACGACGTGCAGCTCCGACCTGACCTCGCCTGCAAAGACCCTCTCGATGTGCACGACTCGCTCGAGCGCAATCCGGCGGCCGTCGGGCGACCACCCGATGAGGTGGTCGTCCTTCGTGGTGAGCCTGCGCTTGTGCTTGCCGTCGGTGTTCATGGCGTAGAGCCCTTTGTGAGCCCCGTCGGCCCGGCGGTCGCGGATCGCGTAGACGATCGTGCGGCCATCGGGGGACCACGCCGCCCCCGCCCAGTTGCCGCGCGGGGTCAGCTTCCGTCGCCCGCCGCCGTTCCGGTTCATGACCAGAATCACGTTGCCCCCGCTCCGGTACCTGTTCGTGGTCACGACGAACTTTCGACCGTCGGGAGACCAATCCAGCCAGACGGCATCGATCTGGTCGCGCGTCACGCGGCGGCTCCCCGAGCCGTCGGCGTTGACGACGAAAATGTCCGTAATCGGCTCGGGCGTCTCGCCCGCAACGGACTGCACGTATGCGACCGTCCCGTTCGCGCGGACACCGACGCCGGCGACGTCCTCAGGCGAACGCGACCCGATCAGCGTGAACGTCAGCCAGGCAACCAGAAGCGGGATCTGCAGTGCCTTGGTCCGCATCGGCTCAGATGATGATCGGGACGGTCCCGCCGTCGGCGCTCCAGGCGGCTCCCGTGACGTAGGAAGCCCTATCGGAACAGAGAAAGACGATCACTGAGGCGATCTCGTCCGGCTCGGCGAGGCGGCCGAGCGGCCGGCCGGCGCCAACCGCCTGCAGTACTTGTTCACGCGTCTTACCGGTACGCGAAGCCTGTTGGTCTGCGAGACCTCCGTTCGCCAACCAGGCGTCAGTCGCAGTCGGCCCCGGCGTCACGGCGTTGCAGCGGATCCCGGCCCCGGCGTAGAGGTCGGCGACGAGCCGTGAGAGCGACAGGATCGCGGCCTTCGTGACGGAGTAGTTCGGCATTGCCGTCGACGGCCGCTTCCCCGCGGAGGACGACACGTTGACGATCACGCCGCCGCCGCGATCGCGCATCGACGGGAGAACGGCGCGGATCGAGCGCACGTAGCTCATGACGTTCAGCCGCCACAGGTCGTCCCAGTGCCGGTCCGAAAGCTCGTCGAAGCCGATCTGGTAGGCCTCCCCCACGTTGTTGACGAGGCACTCGACCGGCCCGAGCGCCTCGGCCGTGGCGGCGACCAGCCGCTCCGGCGCCACGTGCTCCGCGAGGTCGGCGGTGAGACCCAGCTCGGCGCCGCTCGCTTGGCGCGCCGCCTCGACGCGTCCGGAATCGCGGCCGCACACAGCCACGCGCGCACCCTCGCCGGCAAGCAGCCGTGCGGTCTCGAGCCCGATTCCGGACGTCGACCCCGTGACGAGGCAGACCCTCCCGCCGAGCCCCAAGTCCACGCGACTACCTTACTGACCGTGACCACGCTCATCCTCGTTCGCCACGGCGAGACCGAGTGGAACCGCAGCGGTCGCTGGCAGGGCCAGGCCGACGCGCCGCTCAACGAGCGCGGACGCGAGCAGGCGCGCGCGCTCGCCGACGAGCTCGCGGGCGAGCAGGTGGCGGCCGTCTACGCCAGCGACCTCAGCCGGGCACAGGAAACGGCTGAGCTCATCGCCGCGCGGCTCGGCCGTCCGGTCGAGGTGGATCCTCGCCTCCGAGAAGTGCACGTCGGCGGTTGGTCGGGACTGACAACGGCAGAGATCGAGGCGCGCTTCCCGGACGACGTGGTTCGCTGGTACGAGGGCGATCCGAGCCACAATTTTGACGGCGGCGAGACGTATGCCGCGATGGGCAAGCGGGTTGTCGCGGCGCTGGAGGAGATCGCGGCGCGCCATCCCGGCGAGCAGATCCTGGTCGTTCTGCACGGCGGGCCGATCAGGGCCCTGCTGGCGCACGCCGCCGGGATCACGTACGCGGAGCAACGCCACCGCCGCGCACACCTGGACAACTGCGGCTACGTCCGCATCGCCGTCCGGGACGGCGCCTTCGCGGGGATAGACTGAGGCCGCCCGGTGGAGGACTACACCAACAAGTACAAGGGCGAGCAGGTCGAGGTCGCGCTCTTCGGCGGGGAGTACCAGGAGGGCGTGCTGACCGCGTACTGCTACGTCGAGGACGTCGCCCATATCGAGCTGAACGGGCACATCCTCGTGCCGCTCCAGAACATCGCCTCGCTGCACTGCTCGAGCCGTTGCGACGCGCCCGAGGACGACTGGCCCCCGCGCGGCCTTCGCGACGACGAGCACGACGACGGCACCTAGGCCGTAGGCGGAGTCGGCGTGTTCCTCGCCGTTCGCAACATCCTCAAGGCGCTCGTCCTCCTCGTCGGCTTCTGCGCGGTGCTCGGCCTGCTCGGCTGGGCGCTCGGCGGCTACCGGCTCCTCTCGATCTTCGTCTTCAGCGGCGCGTTGCTCGCCGCTGCGCTCTACTGGACGTCGGACCGCGTCGCGCTCGGTCTCGTCGGCGCACGCGAGCTGCCGCTGGCCGAGGCACCGGGGCTGCACTCGACGGTCGAGCGACTCGCCGTCCTCGCCGGCGTCACCAAGCCTCGTCTCTACCTGATTCCGGACGGGCTGCCGCGCGCGCTCGCGGCGGGACGCGGACCCCGTGGGTCTGCGGTCGCCGTCTCGACGGGGTTGCTCTCCGCGGCGACGCCGGCGGAGCTCGAGGCGGTGCTGGCGCACGAGTTGGCACACGTGCGGCATCGCGACGTCGTCGTCCAGACATCGGTCGTGGTCGTCGCCGCGACCTTCCTCGAGCTCAGCAGAATCGGCGGCTGGCTCCAGCGCGCGCTGCTCTTCATCCTCGGTCCGATCGCGGCAGCCTTCGTGCACCTCCTGCTCTCGCCGAAGCGCGAGTTCCTCGCCGATCAGGCGGCCGCGGCGATCTGCGGGTCGCCCCATCCCATGGCCGACGCCCTTGTCCGCCTCGATGCGGCCGCGGAGCTCGTGTCGTTCGCCGGCAGCCCGGCGACGGAGCCCCTCTACACGGTCAATCCATTCGCGGAGGAGGGACTCGCAGCTCTGTTCGTGACGCATCCGCCGCTCGGCGAGCGTGTACGCCGTCTGCGCGAGCTCGATCCGGATTGGCGTGAGAAGCTGCGCGCGGCGTGAAGATCCAGGACGCCGAGTTCGAGCAGCGGGGCGCCGCACTCGCGGAGCACGTTCGCGATCGCGGGCTCTCGGGCGCCGTGCTCTTCGACAACGCCTACGTTCTCTATTACACGGGGTTCGCATTCATCCCGACCGAGCGACCGGCGGCGCTCGTCGTCAATGCTGACGGCGAGCGCGGTCTGTTCGTGCCTCGCCTCGAGCGCGAACACGCCCAGGCCAATGCGACGGTTCAGCACGTCTCGGACTATCCCGAGTACCCGTCGGAGCGCCATCCGATGGAGGCGCTGCGGGAGCTGCTGGAACGAATGGCGGTACACGACGGGTTCGGCGCCGACCAGGACGGCTATCCGTGGATCCTCGGCTACCGCGGGCCGACGCTGACCGAGCTGACGGGATCCGGACCCGAGAAGATCACGGGCTTCGTCGAGGACCAGATGGCGATCAAGAGCCGGGCCGAGATCGAGCTCATTCGCGAGAGCGCGAAGTGGGGCAACCTCGCCCACGTGCTCCTCCAGCGCTACACCCGACCGGGTTTGACCGAGACGGAGGTCACGCAGCGCGCGACGAACGAAGCGACGCTCGCCATGCTCGACGCGATCGGGCCGATCTATCGGGCGCAGAACGGGTTCTTCGACGGCGCGTCGGCCGGCTACCGCGGGCAGATCGGACGGAACGCCGCAATTCCGCACGCGCTGGCGAACAACATCACGTTTCGCACTGGAGACGTGCTCGTGACGGGAGCGGGCGCACCCGTCTGGGGTTACCTGTCCGAGCTCGAGCGGACGATGGTGATCGGCGAGCCGTCGGACGAGCAGCGGCGGCTCTTCGACCACATGATCGCCCTCCAGGACATCGCTTTCGGCGCGATCAAGCCCGGCGCTCGCTGCTCCGACGTCGACCGCGCGGTCCGCGCCTACTACCACGAGCACGCGCTCTGGGACTACTGGAAGCATCACGTCGGTCACGCGATCGGCCTCCGCTACCACGAGGGGCCGTTCCTGGACATCGGCGACGACACGGAGATCCGGCCGGGGATGGTGTTCACCGTCGAGCCGGGGTTGTACTCGGCCGACGTGGGCGGGTTCCGGCACTCGGACACGGTCGCCGTCACCGGCGACGGCATCGAGTTCCTCACCTACTATCCGCGCGATCTCGAGAGCCTGACCATCTCCGCGTGACGGGCGACCGGTTCCGCTGGGTCGGCGGCGGCGCGTACGAGTCGTTTGTCGGGCGGTGGAGCCGGCTCGTGGCACAGACGTTCGTCCGCTGGCTCGAGCTCGAGGCCGGGGCGCGGATCGTCGACGTCGGCTGCGGGACGGGGGCACTTACCACCGCCGTGCTCGAACTTGCAGATCCGGAGGCGGTCGTCGGCGTCGATCCGTCGGCCGGGTTCATCGAACACGCTCGCGAGCAGACGACGGATCCGCGGGCGACCTTCGCCGTCGCGGGCGCCGAGAACCTCCCGTTCGAGGACGGTGCTTTCGACGTGGCCGTCTCCGGGCTCGTGCTCAACTTCGTTCCGGAACCGGCGCGAGGAGTGGCGGAAAGCGCGCGGGTCGTCCGCCCCGGCGGTCGCGTCGCGGCCTACGTCTGGGATTACGCGGGCCGGATGGAGCTCCTCCGCCACTTCTGGGACGCGGCCGTGGAGCTCGATCCCGCCGCGGACGGCCTCGACGAGGGCAAACGTTTTCCGATCTGCGAGCCGGCCGCCCTCCGGAAGCTGTTCGCCGGCGCAGGGCTGCTCCAGGTCGAGACGCACGAGATCGTCGCGCCGACCGTCTTCGCCGACTTCGACGACTACTGGCAGCCGTTCCTGTCCGGCGAAGCCCCGGCGCCCGGTTACGCGATGTCGCTCACCAAGGAGCGGCGGGGCGCTCTCCGCGGGCGCATCCGCCAGCGACTGCCGACCGCGTCCGACGGCTCGATTGCGCTCGTCGCGCGTGCCTGGGCGGTCCGAGGCAGGAAGGAAGGCCCGTAGCCCGCGTCGGGGGACTGTCCCGCGACGCCGTTACCGTCCCGTCTGTGACGCAGGCACCGGCTCGGAGACTCGGGAACCGCCCTGGCCTGACCGGGTTGCGTGCCGTCGCGATCGCGATCGTCGTCGCGCGTCACGCGGGCGAGGCTTCCGCGCCGGCGGTCACGGCCTTCGCGTTCGGCTTCGCAGGTGTGGACATCTTCTTCGTCCTCAGCGGGTTCCTGCGCCTCTCGTTTCTTCGTCATGGGAGTTGCTCTCGGTGGGGCGATCGCCGTCCTCACGTCACGGGTCGTGCTCCCCGCGCTCGGTTCTGCGTCCACGCCGACGCTCTTCTACAGCCCGCTGCATTCGGACGGCCTCCTCGTCGGCTGCGCGCTCGGTCTCGCCTACGCGTGGCGATGGCTTCCGTCCCCCGAGGCACTTCGCCGCGTGTTGGGCCCGGCCGTCCTGGTTGCTGCCGCAGTCTTTCTCGTGGTTCCGTCCGAGGTGCGCCGTATGTGACCTGGGGCACCACGGTCGGTCTGGGTGTGATCGCGCTGGCGGCCGGCCGCCGTCTTCGTCTACGCGGCGATCGACGAACGGCCGGTTCTACCGCTGCGCTTCCTCGTCTGGCGCCCGCTGACATATCTCGGCGAGATCTCGTACGCGCTCTATCTGTGGCACTTTCCGGTCATCTACCTCTGGCCGACGAACAACCTCTCGGTGGCCGGCCGTGTTGCAGTGTCGCTCCTCTGCGCTTCCGCGTCCTATCACCTGGTCGAGAAGCCCTTCCTCCGTCGAAAGCCGCGGCACACGCCCGATCCCGGCGAGCGTGATACGGCGCTCGGCCCGATCGTGATGTCGCGGTCGCCGGAGCCGACCCCGACGACCCGATAGCGCGGGAACGAACGGCATGCGGCTGCCGGCCACGAGGCCGGCAACTGCGTTGGAAGAAAATGGGCGGCGACCTACTCTCCCGGGAGGTTGCCCTCCGAGTACCATCGGCCCTGGCGGGCTTAACTGCTCTGTTCGGAATGGGAAGAGGTGTTTCCCCGCCGGTATGACCGCCCAAATTGTCGAGGCGGAGCGCTCCGCGCTCACCCTCAAAACTCCATAGCGGCGTACGTGTTCAAAATCAAGACCTCGAGCAATTAGTACGGGTCCGCTGAACGCATTGCTGCGCTTGCACGTCCCGCCTATCAACGTGGTGGTCTCCCACGGCTCTTACTCCCTCAAGGGGATGGGAAGCCTCATCTCGAGGTGCGCTTCCCGCTTAGATGCTTTCAGCGGTTATCCCATCCAGACGTGGCTAATCAGCAGCGCCGTTGGCACGACGACTGATACACCAGAGGTCTGTTCGCTCCGGTCCTCTCGTACTAGGAGCGACTCCTCTCAAGCTTCCA
>WNGE01000437.1_pt1 | contig 54027 bp, 37 predicted proteins | sample 5400651 | NCBI WGS metagenome assembly WNGE01 (sample SAMN13153370, study PRJNA577476) | soil metagenome | isolation source: 60 cm soil or saprolite under grassland replicate 2 | place: USA:California | collected 2016-06-15 | reverse complement strand
CGAGCCAAGGAGCGCCGATCACCTCGAACGGCGTGTCGGCGCCCCGGCCGACCGAGAGGTTCGTCGTCTCCAGCAGTCCGATCCCGGGATAGAGCAGCGCCTCCGTCGGCGACCGCATGTTCGGCGAGGGATTGATCCATTCGAGCCCGGTCTCGTCATACCAGAGCCCGCGCGCCCAGCCGGAGAGCTCGACTACCTCGACGCGAGCGCCGAATCCGAGCTCGGCGTCGTAGAGCCGCGCGAGCTCTCCGGGAGTCATGCCATATCGCACAGGAATCGTGTGCGGGACGGTAAACGACAACCTGTCCGGATCCGCGAGCGGACCCTCGACCACGCCGCCTCCCATCGGATCCGGACGGTCGAGCACCACGACGGAGACCTTCGCCTTCGCCGCCTCTTCCAGGACGTATCGGAGCGTCGCGATGTACGTGTAGAAGCGGGTGCCGACGTCCTGGACGTCGAAGACGACGGCGTCTAAGCCTTCGAGGTCTCGCGGACGCGGGCGGCGTTCTTCGCCGTAGAGCGAGCGGATCGGAACACCGGTCTCGGAATCGACCTCATCGGGAACCGGGACGTCGACGTCGGCTCGAATCCCGTGCTCGGGCGAAAAGAGCCGCACGAGCTTCACTCCGGCCTTCTTCGCCTCCTCGGAGACGAGGACCTCGATCGTCGACCGCCCGTCGCGCGCGCGGCCGGTCGCGTTGGTGACGAGCCCGATCCGCTTTCCCGCGATCGGGCGGAAGCCGTCCGCGACGAGAACGTCCACGCCGGCGAGGACCTCCCGGCGGATCGGCACTCGGGCGGACAGCCGCCGCGCGCTTCGACGCGTGTCCTGCCCGATCGCCGCCGCGGCGATCGTCGACACGATGCCGCGGAGCCTTGCGACGTCTCCCTTCCCGTCGGGATGCAGCCGGCTCGAGAGGAAGACGACGTACGCCCCGCTGGACGGATCGAGCCAGAGCGAAGTCCCCGTGAAACCGGTGTGCCCGAACGAGCCGGGCGGGAAGAGGTCGCCGCGGTTTCTCGAGTACGCAGTCGAGACGTCCCATCCGAGCGCGCGCAAGCTCTCGTCGCCGAAGAAGCGCGGGCGCGTCATTGCCTCCACGCCGAGCGGCGAGAGGATCCTCACCGTCCCCAGTCGGCCGCCGGCCAGGATCATCCGGCAAAACCGGGAGAGATCGTCCGCCGTCGAGAAGACTCCGGCGTGACCGGCGACTCCGCCGACGGCAAACGCGCGCGGATCGTGGACCTCGCCGCGCAGCCACCGGTCATCGCGGCGTTCGGTCGGGGCGATGCGCGAGAGCGGGGAGCGCGAAGCGTCCATCAGCCCGATTCGCTCTCCGAGAAAACGCGAGGCGGCCAGTGGCCGGAAGTGCGTGTCTCTCATGCCGAGCGGCTGGAAAATGTTCTTCTCCGCGAACTCGTCGAGAGGCATTCCGGCCACCTTGCCCACGAGCTCGCCCAGGACTTCGTATCCGGCGTCGGAGTATCGGAAGCGAGCTCCGGGCGGCGATTCGAGCGGCAGCCGGTACTTCCGGTAAAAGATCTCCTCCTTCGTCCCGGTGTACAGCTCGATCGGATCGTCGGCCGCGAGGCCGGCGCGGTGCGTCAGGAGCTGTTCCACGGTGACCTTCTCGCGTTCGCCGCCGCCGGCAGCGAACTCCGGCAGGTACTTCACGACCGGATCCCAGAGCGCGATCTCTCCCCGCTCGACCAGGATCATCACGGAGGTCGCGGTCGCAATCGGCTTCGTGAGCGAGGCCAGATCGAAGACCGTGTCGAGCGTCATCGGCTCGCGGATCGGAAGGATGGCCCGGCTGCCATACGCCTTTCGGAAGAGGATCCGATCGCCGCGCCCCACGAGGACTACAGCGCCGGGGATCTCGCGTCGTCCGATTGCCTCCTCGACGGCCCGGTCGACCGCAGCGAGACGCGCGACACCGTCTGTGGCGTCTGCCGCTGCCGGCGGGCGCGACAGCGCCGCCGCCAAAAGGAGCGCGATCACGTCTTCTCGCGGGCGAGACCGGCGAAGAGCAGGCCCCCGGAGACGGCGAGCGCCGCGCCGAAGAAGATCGCCCGCGAATACTGTCCGAAGAGGATCGCGCCGGTGGCGAACATGATCGAGTAAACGAACACCGTGCCGAGCCCCCAGAACGCGAGGTTGCGCGGGATTTCCCCCCGTCGCGCGGCAACGGCGGACGCGCCGGCAATCCGCTTCCAGCCGGGTCCCGCCGGCCGGACCTTTTCATAGAACGCAAGGAGCTTCTCGCGCGGCTCGGGGGCCGTCCCGAAGGTCGTGGCGAGCCAGACCGCGGTCGTGATCGCGGTCGTCGTCACGAGGGTCATCGCGAAGCCTCTCGGCGTCGCCGGGTCGAAGGCGGCGTAGTGGGACCCGAGGGAGCGCAGGGAGACGGACGTGACGAGCGCGGACGACATCGCGGCCACCTCCGACCACGCGTTGATCCGCCACCAGTACCAGCGCAGGATGTAGACGAGCCCGGTCCCCGCGCCGAGAGTCAGGAGCAGCTCCCAGACCTTGCTGATCTGGTTCATGAAGACCGTCGCCACGAGCGAAAGCAAGACTGTCAGCGCGGTCGCAACCCGCGAAGCGAAGACGTAGGTCCGCTCCGAGGCGTCTTTCTTCACGAACCGGCGATAGAGGTCGTTGATCAGGTAGCTCGAGCCCCAGTTCATCTGGGTCGCCTGCGTGGACATGTAAGCGGCGGCGAACGACGCGAGCATGAAGCCGCGCAGGCCGGGCGGGAGGTAGTCGACCATCATCCGGACGTAGTTCAAGCCGGGATCTTCGGCGCCGGCCGCGTTTCGGACCGAGCCGCCGAAGAGCGCGAGCGAGCACAGCGCGGTCACGACCCACGGCCAGCTGCGGATCGCGTAGTGCGCGACGTTGAAGTAGAGCGCGGCGGCGCGCGCGTTGCCCTCGTCTTTGCAGGCGAGCATGTTCTGGGCGACGTACCCGCCGCCGCCCGGCTCCGCCCCGGGATACCAGGACGCCCACCAGGAGACCCCGAGCAGCGTCGCGAACGTGATCGCCGGAAGGACCCAGACGGCGTCGGTCCCGACCGGCCAGATCGCGAGGATCGCGTCCGCCGATCCGAACCGCGCGCCCTCCGGCGAGAACGCGGGATGCGCGGTTCCCACGCGCGCCTTCATCGCTTCGATTCCGCCGACCGCGGCGACCGAGACGAACGCGAGAACGATCGCGCCGCCCATCTCGAAGAGATACTGCAGCCCGTTCGCCGACGCGACGCCCCAGTAGCCGGCGAGGACCGTATAGAGGGCTGTCAGCAGGAGGCAGATGACGAGCGCGGCCCACTTCGAGACGCCGAGCATCCCTCCGAGCACCTTCGCCATCCCGAGGTTCACCCAGCCCATGATGATGATGTTGACCAGCAGACCCAGGTAGGCCGCCCGGAAGCCGCGCAGGAACGCCGCCGGCCGTCCCGAATAGCGCAGCTCCGCGAGCTCGACGTCCGTGACGACGGCCGCCCGCCGCCAGAGCTTCGCGAAAAAGAAGACCGTCAGCATCCCGGACGCAAGCATCGACCACCAGAGCCAGTTCCCGGCGATGCCGTTCTTCGCGACCATCTCGGTGACGGCGAGCGGCGTGTCGGCGGAGAACGTGGTTGCGACCATCGCGGTGCCGGCGACCCACCAGGGCATCGAGCGCGCGGAGAGGAAGTAATCGAGCATCGAGCGACGGGCCCGGCGCGCGAAGTAGAGACCGACGACGAGCGTCATCGCGAAGTAGCCGGCCAGAACGAGCAGGTCGACCGGACCGAGGGTCATGGACGGACGCTCCGCTTCGGGATCCCGCTCCCTCGCTCCGCAACTCCGGGGATCGTGACCGGCAGGCGGCCCGTGATCTCGGTTTCTCCGAAAAGCGCGCGCGCGGCAGCGACCTGCATCACCGGCTGGTCGCCGTAGGCCGCCAGATACGTCGACAGCGACGGGAGATCCGCCGCGAGGTACGGGTTCCCGAACGAGACGCCGACGAGCGGTTTGCCGGCGGCGGCCAGACGCTCCAGGGCGGCGCGAGCCGGCTCGGGCAGGACGAGCTTCCCCGTTCCCGTGCGGACGCGCACGAAGAGCGACACGAGCACGACGTCCGTTCCCGCGGCGGCGGCGACGAGGGGCTCGACGTCTTCGGTTCGGGACCTCGGATCGAGAACGAAGGTCTCGGGCTCGCGGCCGAGCCGGACCTCGAGCTCGCGCGCGAAATCCCGGCCGGGCAGGCTCGAGGCGGCGATGTCGTCGACGACGAGGTGGACGAGCCGGATCGACGAGGACAGCGGCAGCGCGCGCGGCGCCTCGCGGACGAGGGTCAGCGCGCGACGCGCGATCTCCTGGGCGAGCGCTCGGTGGTCGGGGCTGTCGATGACACGGAAGGGCGCCTCCGAATCGGGTCGCGGCGCGGGGAAGCGTCTCTTGACGTCGAGAATGCGGGCGACGGAAACGTCGAGGCGCTCTTCGGGAATGCGCCCAGTCTCGACGGCGCGACGCACCGCGCCGATCGCGGCATCGGTGTCGGGGGACTTGGGGATCTGGTCTGCGCCGGCGAGGATCGCGCGGACCGCGGCTTCGCCCGGATCGAAGTGGTCCACGATGCCGCCCATGTCGACGGCGTCGGTCACGACCAGGCCGGCGAAGCCGAGGTCCTTGCGCAGAAGGCCGTCCACCGCCGCCGGCGACATCGAAGCGGGCAACGTGGCGTCGCGCGCGATTTCGGACGAATCCCGCGTATACGGATTCTCACCCGGCGAGGACGGACGCTCCGGAGCGGGCGTCGCGTCGATCGCGGGAAGCGAGAGATGGCCGGTCATGATCGCTCCGACTCCCGCGGCGATCGCCGCCCGGAATGGAACGAGCTCCACGCGGTCGAGCCGCGGCCGGTCGGCAAAGAGGATCGGAAGAGAGCGATGGGAATCTGTGTGCGTGTCGCCGTGGCCCGGAAAATGCTTGGCGGTCGCGACGACGCCTCCCGACTGGACTCCGCGGACGAACGCCGCGACGAACCGGCCGACCGTCTCCGGGTCTTCGCCGTAGCTGCGCACGTTGATGACCGGGTTGGCCGGATCGACGTTGACGTCCGCCACGGGGGCATAGATCTGGTTCAAACCGATCGCGCGAGCCTCCTCGGCGACGATTCTTCCCTGACGCTCCGCGAGCGTCGGGTCTCCGGTCGCGGCGACCGCCATCGGCCAGGGCCAGTACGTCGTTTCCTGGAACCGCATCCCGACGCCCGCCTCGAGGTCCGCAGCGACGAGGAGCGGGACGCGCGCGATCTCCTGGAGCTTCCTCGTCAGTCGGGCGGTCTCCGACACCTCTCCCGCGAGGAACCAGAGGATTCCGCCGACGTGGTTGTCCCTCACCTGGTGCACGAGAGCCTGATACTCCGGCGACGCGTCGTTGACGAACCGCCCGGTCGCCGGATACACGAAGAGCTGTCCGATCTTCTCGTTGCGGTTCAGATCGGCAGGACGGTAGAACGCCGCCGTCGCGCAGCCCGCAGCGAGCAGAATCGCGGGGAGCAGAAGGTGCTTCTTCACGAGACCTCCTCGGCCGCGGAAGGTTGGACCGTCCCGAAGAGAGCTCCGACCCCAAGCGTGGTCAGGCTCCCGACGAGCGTGTACCAGGGCCATGCGACGGGGGTCGATCTCCACACCGCCAGCACCGCGAGGAGCCCGGCCGACATCCCGGCGAACGCGGCCCCGGTCCCGGCTCGGCGCGAGAACGCGCCGAGCAGAAAAACGCCGAGCACCGGTCCGTTCAGGATCGAGGCGACGGAGAGCGCCGCGTCGAGCGCGGATCGCGTCATGTGCCGGATCCCGAGAGCCACGGCGATCTGCGCGACCCCCGCGAGGAGCGTCAGCCAGCGGGACACGACCAGGTAGTGCCGATCGTCGCGCCGCGGAACGAGCGGCCGGTAGAGGTCGCTCACCGCGGTCGCCGCGATCGAGTTCAGAGACGACGACATGGCGGCGGCGAAGATCGCCGCGACCACCAGTCCCGAGATCCCGGAAGGCAGATGCCGGGTGATGAAGTCGGGAAAGACCCGGTCGCCGGCGAGCGCCCACCCGTGCTCGAACGGTCGGTAAAACGCGTAGAGCAGGAGGCCGATCAGAAGAAACCCGATGAATTGCGCGAGCACGACGACTCCCGAGGTCAGGAGAGCCGCCTTGGCGCGGCGCGGGCGATCGGTGCACAGGTAGCGCTGGACGAGGTACTGGTCCGTCCCGTGCGTGCTCATGGTCAAGAAGCACCCGCCGATCAGGCCCGACCAGAACGTGAAGGGGCGGGTCACGTCCCACTCGAAGTGGAACAGGCGGAACTTGCCGTGCGCTTCGCCGAGAGCGCGGGCCGCGTCCCAGCCCCCCGGGATCTTCGCGAGCAGGACCGTCGCGGCCGCGATCGCGCCCGCGACGTAGATTCCGAGCTGCACGACCTCGATCCAGATGACGGCCTCCATCCCGCCGAAGAACGTGAAGAGGATCATCACGACTCCGAGGATCAGGATGGACGCGACGACCGCCGCGTCCACGCCGGCTCCGCCGGAAAAGGCGGCGTACACCGCGGCCAGGACGAAAGCGGTCAAGAGGAGACGCACGCCGTCGGCGACGGTGCGCATCGTGACGAACAGACCGGCGGCGAGGGCCTTGACCGCGCCGCCGAACCGCGTCCGCAGGAGCTCGTAGACGGTCAGGAGCTCCCGGCGGAAGTAGGACGGGATCAAGAGCACCGAGATGACGATGCGGCCGAGCAGATAGCCGAAGACGAGCTGGAGGAACCCGAAATCGCCCCCACGGCTGTAGATGAGACCCGGAACGGAGATGAAGGTGATCGTCGACGTCTCGGTCGCGACGATCGATGCGGAGATCGCCCACCAGGGGACGTTTCGGCCTCCCAGGAAATACTGGGCGGTCGTCTTCTGCCGGCGGGCGAAGAAGGCGCCGGCAACGACGACCCCCGCCAGGTAACCGAAGACGATCGCGAGGTCGAGGAGGCGCAAATCGCCGGAAGTCTAACGGGCAATCAAAAAAATGTACTGCGGAGAGGGGCGACACGCGCTGCACAGCGACGTGTGCAAAGACTAGCAACCGGCGACGACTTTCGGATAGATTTCGTCCGACATTTTCCCGTCGTGCAAAAGTCTTTTACAGTTTTGAATACTGCGAATTAAGGAGGGTTCCATGCGACGACCTCCCCTCGCGCGCGGCGTCCGAGCGCTCTCGATCCTCGCCGCGCTTCTCGCGTTCGGCACCGCGGCGACGGCGTTCGCCCAGACCGACGTCACCACCAGCCGCATCTCCGGCACCGTCCGGGACGTGGACGGTGGCGCGCTGCCCGGCACCACCGTGGAGGCGAAGAATCAAGGAACGGGTCTCGTCCAGACGGCGGTCACGCGCGCAGACGGGTTCTACCAGGTCATCAACCTCCCGTCCGGCGTCTACACGCTGACGGCGAGCCTGCCGGGCTTCAAGGCGGCGGCCCGTCCAGACATCCGGCTCGACATCGGCACGGCCCCGACGGTCGATTTCCGATTGCAGCTCTCGACCGTCCAGGAGGTGGTCACGGTCACCTCTTCCGTGCCGGCCGTCGAGGTGACGAACACGGCCGCGTCCACGACCATCCAGACCGAACAGCTCAAGTCGCTGCCGATCAACGGCCGGAACTTCCAGGACCTCGTCCTGCTGACTCCGGAGACGCGCCGCGACCCCGAGAACCGCGGCACGGTCCTCGTCTCGGGCCAGCGCGGAATCAACACAAACACGACCGTCGACGGAATGGACTACGACAACGGATTCTTCGGCGGCACGTTCGGCTCCGCGGAAGGCCGGGCGCCGCTCTCGATCTCCGCGGAGTCGGTCAAGGAATTCACCGTCATCCGAAACGGTGGATCGGTCGAGTTCGGGCCTTCGGGCGGCGGCGTCATCAACGTCATCACGAAGAGCGGGACGAACGACCTGCACGGATCCGGCTTCTACTACTGGCAGCCGCACAGCACGGTCGCGAGGCTATCGAACGGCCTGGAGGCGCCGGACCAGAAGAAGAAGCAGTACGGCGGATCCGTCGGCGGGCCGATTCTCCGCGACCACCTTTTCTTCTTCGGGTCGTACGATCAGCAGAAGCAGGACGTCGGAATCCCGGTCAATTCGGTCCTGCTCGATCCGAGCATCGCGGCGACCTATCCGACCCTCGCTTCCGACCCGACCTACACGCAGACGCAGGACGGAAGGGTCCTCTTCGGCCGGCTCGACTACCAGGTCACGGGCTCGCACCGCTTGATGGCGCGCGTGAACTACGCCCAGTACGAGGGGGATCACGGGACTTCCTCGTCGCAGAACCAGACCAGCAACCACAACGGCATCGAAGGCCTGCAGTCGCACGCCTACGTCGGTTCCTGGACCAGCCAGTGGGGCTCGAGCTTCCTGAACGACCTGAACGGTCAATACGTGGTCGAGCAGACTCCGCGGATTCCCGCGGGCGTCGACCAGCCGGAAATCCGCTACGGCAGCTTCAGCCTCGGAAGTACGAGCTTCCTGCCGATCTTTTCCACGGCGGAACGCACCTCCGTCGGGGACACCGGCACGTTCCTCTTCAAAGACCACGTCGTCAAGGGCGGCGCCGAGTACAACAAGACCTCGATCAGCCAGATCTTCAAGGGCAACTGGCGCGGCGTCTACGTGTTCGCCGGAAACCAGCTCGCGAACTTCCTGGCCGGGAAATGGACCCAGTACTTCCAGTTCGGCGGCCTGGGCGGAAGGAGCGCGGACGAGGCGGGCACCGCCGCCTTCGCACAGAAGGAGCTCGCGTTCTTCGTCCAGGATCAATGGTTCGTCTCACCGAAGCTGACCGTGACGGCCGGGGTCCGCTACGAGCGCCTCGACAATCCGGACAACCCCATCCTGAACTCGAATCACGTCAACCCGGACGGCTCTTTCGCGCTCGATGGAAAGATTCCGGACCAGAACAACAAGTGGTCGCCTCGCGCCGGCTTTACCTATGCGCCGGACTCCAAAACGGCCATCCGCCTGTCGCTCGGCCGGTTCTGGGCGCGCACGCCCGGGATCCTCTTCGCGCAGCTGATCACGTCGAACGGTCTGACCGGCACGCAGTACACGATCAACGCCGGAGGAACCACGGCGAATCCGACCGCGCCCACCGATCCGCTCTCGCCCGGCTGGGGTCCCAATTTCGACCCGAACGCCGTTGCGGTGATCCCGTTCCAGTCAATTCCGACTCCCGCCCGGCTCGGCGTCTTCACGACCACGCCGAACTACAAGGACCCGGTGACGAACCGCATCACGCTCGGGATCGACCGCGAGGTGTTCGCAAACACGGTCGTCGGAATCGAGGGGACCTATGCGGAGGCGAAGAACCTCGAGCGCTTGAACGATCCGAACCTCGTCTATGACGGCTCCGTCTCCTCGGTCAACGGCCAGCCCCGCTACTCGACGACGCGTCCAGACCCCTTCTACGGCCGCATCTCGACGTACACGACCGACGCGCGGTCCAAGTACGAAGCCGTTTCGCTCAACTTTCAGCGCCGCTTCACCAGCAACCTCGTGTTCTTCATGGCGGCGACCTGGTCCGAGGACAAGGACAACGACTCCAACGAGCGCAACTTCGCCGGCGCGCAGGCGGAGGACCTCCACAACCTCGACGGCAGCTACAGCTGGGCGAACCGCGATCAGCGGTGGAAGTTCGCGGCGAACGCGACCTGGAATACCCCGTGGTTCGGCATCGGGCTTTCGGGAACGTACCGCTACACGAGCGGCTCGCCTTTTACGGCTGTAACGGGCGGCGACGAGAACCGCGACGGGTTCTTCAACGACCGTCCCACGATCGACGGCGTCCACTTCTCCCGCAACCAGTTCCGGCAACCGAAGTTCTCCCAGTTCGATTTTCGGCTCGCCAAAACGTTCAACGTCGGACCGGTCGGCCTGACCGCCATCGCGGAATGCTTCAACTGCACGAACAACAAGAACTCGTTCGTCACGAACTTCACGTGGGGGACCGGACAGACTCCTTCCTCTACGTTCGGGATCGCCAACGGGGTCTCGAACCTTCCGCGGACGCTCCAGTTCGCCGGACGCGTCGACTTCTAGCCGAGAGCGGAACACGGGACGGGCGGGGCGAGGCCCCGCCCGTTTCTTTTGCTGTTCCTCCAGTCATCCTGAGCGGAGCGAAGGATCCCTTGCTTTGGAGCCAGGGATTCTTCGGCGCTGCGTGCCTCAGAATGACAAGAAGAAGTCGGACTACCCGGAAACCGTCGCCGCTTCCGTGATGGTCACCCGGCGAGCCGTCGCGTCGAGCTCCGCCTCGACGCCGATCGGAAGGATCGCCTTCTCCTTCGTATGCCCGAAGACGAGTCCGGCGAGAACCGGCTTGCCGAGCGATCCGAGCTGTTCCTCGAGCACTTCGGACAGAGACAGCGAGAGCTCGAAGCTCGACCGCCCGGGCCCACAGTCGGTGCACGTGCCGAAGACGATCCCCGCCGCCTGCTGGAGCTTCCCGGCGAGACGGAGCTGCACCAACATCCGATCGATGCGATAGGGCGCTTCTCCGGTGTCCTCCAGGAAGACGATCCGGTCTTTCGTCTCGATCTCGTAGGGCGTTCCCATCGTGGCGGAAACGAGCGTCAGGTTTCCTCCGACGATTCGCCCGCGCGCAACGCCGCGGGAGACCGTCCGCAGGGGGAACTCGACGTTCAGGGGATCCTGCTCTTCCGGATTCGTCACTTCCCCGATCGGCTCCGCGACAAACAGGGCCTTCTTCAGGAGAGCGAGGGTGCGCGGCGGCAGTGAGCCGACCATGTTGGGACCGTGGAACGTCACGAGACCCGCCTTTCTGCCGATGGCGAGGTGGAGACCCGTGATGTCCGAGTAGCCCAGGAGGACCTTCGGATTCCTCCGGATCAGCTCGTAGTCCAGCCGATCGAGCAGCCGCGGCGTTCCATAACCACCCTGCAGCGCGAAGATGGCCGCGACGCTCCGGTCGGCGAACATCGAGTGCAGGTCCTCGAGGCGCTCGTCGTCCGTCCCCGAGAGAAAGCCGCGGCGGCCGCGGACGTACTTGCCGAACTTCGGCTTCAGGCCGAGCGCCTCGACGCGCGCCGACGCATCGTCGAGCTGCCAGAGGTCGAAGGTATACGAAGCGGGAGCTACGAGACCGACAGAGTCGCCGGGTCGCAGGACGCGGGGCTTGATCAACGGCGCCGGAGCGGAGATCGCCTCGGTCGTTTTGGGCCTCTTCGCCCACGCCTGATTCGCCGTCACGAGGGAGGCCGCGCCGCCGACCGAGACGAGCCGCAGAAAGGAGCGCCGGGATTTCAGGGTCTCGGAAAACCGTCCCACGGCCGACCAGTTTGACTCAAAAGGGCCCCGTTTTGACTCTCTGTCCGCCGTTCGCGAAGTGACCGCAGCGGACCAAGTTAGGATTTCGCACATGCGAAGGTCTATCTCGACGCTCGTTGTGATCTTCGCGTCCGCGCTTCTCGCCGCTCTCTCGCAGCGACCCTCGTCTCCGAGGACGCAGGCCGCCCGGATCCGTTCCGGGCCGATGCTCGGCTACGCCGACCTGACCGAGGCGTCGGTGTGGATCCAGACGACTGCGCCCGCGGACGTGAGGCTGCGATACTGGCCCGAGGGCAGGCGCGGAGAGGCCCGGACCACGCCGTCTCTGTCGGCAAGCGAGCAGACTGACGACACCGCTCTTTTCGTCGTGCCGGGGCTCGAGCCGGGCAGCCGCTACTCCTACGAGGTTCTGGTCGCCGGCGCGCCCGCCGCCTTTCCGGCGGGAGGAGCAACCGGAATTCTGACCACACAACCTCTCTGGCAGTGGCGTCGCAATCCGCCCGACTTCACGGTCGCGTTCGGTTCCTGCTACTACGCGAACGAGCCGAAGGCCGACCGGCCCGGAACGCCCTACGGCTCCGATCCCGGAATCTTTCGCACGATCGCGGGGATGAAGCCGGACGTGATGATCTGGCTCGGCGACAACATCTACTACCGCGAGGTCGACTTCGGCAGCGTCGCCGCGATGAGGAGGCGCAATGCGATCGGCCGCGAAGAACCGGCGCTGCAGCCCCTCCTCGCGGCGTCGCACCACTACGCGGTCTGGGACGACCACGACTTCGGGCCGAACGACTCCACCTGGATCTTCAGCCACTGGAGAGAGTCCTTCGACATCTTCAAGACGTACTGGGCGAACCCGACCTACGGCGCGCGCGGCGTGGAGGGCGTTTTCGGACAGTTCGGATGGGGCGACGTCGACTTCTTCCTGCTCGACGACCGGATGTATCGGACCCCCGAGAGGGTTGCCGAGACGCCCGACAAGACGATGCTCGGGCGCGACCAGCTCCGCTGGCTCGAGCACTCGCTCTCCTACAGCGCGGCCCCGTTCAAGGTCGTCGTGAACGGAAGCCAGATGTTGAACTCGAACAGCCACGGCGAATCGTTCGCGCACTACGTGACCGAGCAGAAGGAGCTTCTCGACTGGATCGTGAAGAACCGGATCCGCGGGGTGGTGTTCCTCTCGGGCGACCGGCACGCGGCGGAGCTTCTGAGCGTGACCCCCCCCGGCTCCTATCCCCTGTACGACTTCACGTCTTCGCCGTTCACCGCGGGCCTGTCGGTCGAGCCGGCCGAAGCGAACAACCCGCTCCGCGTTTCCGGCACGTCCCTCGTCAACGACAAGCACAACTTCGGACTTCTCCGGTTTCACGGCGCGTGCAACGACCGCACGCTCGACATGCAGCTCTACGATGAGACCGGGAAAGCGCGGTGGACCTACACCGTGCGCGGGAGCGATCTGGTGCCGCCGGCCCGGGATGGCGCCGCGCCGCCGAGATACCGCGGGCACCCGGCCTGCGCGAGTCTCAAAATCTAGAAGACCAGTCCGATCGAAACCGGGACTGGGTCCGCGGCGTTCGCTTCGCGAACGGCGGACAGAGATTTCAAACGGGAGCTTGATACCCGGCGAATTCACCGGAGCGTCTTGACCGCAGCGTTAGAAGACCAGTCCGATCGAAACGGGGACGAACTGGAACCGTCTCCCCTGAGTCGAGACGCTGTGGTATCGCGCCTCGACGATGAGGTCGATGTTTCGCAGGCTGATCGAGACTCCCGCTCCCCCGTTCCAGCCGGTCTCGTTCGACTTGCCCCGGAAGGCGCTCAAGCCCGAAGCCCCCGAGAAATCCAGCCGGTAGGCACCGACGCCGGCGAGAAAATAGGGCTTCAGAAGAATTGCCCGGAAGCCGACGACCACGTTGGCCGTGCCCGCGAGGACCTGGGCATTGCCCGACGTCGCGGTCGCCGCGTCGAGCCTGTTGTAGGAACCGTCGACGCGCAGGCCCACCGGGATGACCGGCGGATTCCAGACCAGCAGCGCGCCGCCGTTCCAGCCGTTGTCGAAGAAATCCTTTGCGTCCCCCTGGGGGTAGCTGATTCCTCCTTCGAATCCGAAGTGGAGACCGCTCGTGCCCTGGGCGTCCGCGCGGGCCGCCGCGAAAAGGAGAGAGATGGCGGCCAGCACGGGAACGGAGAGCCGCCTCATGGCTGCGCCGCCGCGACGGCCGCCAGCGCCTTCTTCCGCGCGCCCTCGAACTCGTCACCGCGGTTCCATTCCGGCATCCGGTCCGCGTTGGCGACCTTCACGCCAAGCCAGAAGTCGAGCCGGATGTCCTCGACCGCCCCGGAAAGGTCCCAGTCACTGCGCAGCTCGTCGGAGGGCTGGTGATAGTCCTTCGCCTCCCACTCCTCGATCTTCTGCTTCCCCCACCCGGCCGGCTTCCCGATGACCTCGGTGCCGCTGTCGAAATAGGCGGCGGGCACCCCGATTTTCGCCAGGTTGAACTGGTCGGAGCGGTAGAAGTACCCGCGGTCCGGGAACTGGTCGGGCTTGACGACTCGGCCCTCCATCTTCGCCAGCGAGACGATGATCGGGTCGAGCGACGACTTCCCGAACCCCACCATTGTGAGGTCCTTCGTGCGGCCGAAGATGCTCACTCCGTCGATGTTGATGTCCGCGGCGATCCGTCCGGGCTCGACCGGCGGGTGCTTGGACAGATACTCCGAGCCGAGAAGTCCCTGCTCCTCGGCGGTGACGGAGGCGAAGTACACGGTGCGCCGCGGCCGCTTCGGAAGCTGCGCGAAGGCCTTCGCGATCGCGAGAATCGAGGCGACCCCGGACGCGTTGTCGAGCGCCCCGTTGTAGATCGCGTCCTCGCCCGGCTTCGGGTCGGTCTTCATGCCGAGATGATCGTGGTGGGCGGTGTAGATCACCGCCTCGCGGGCCAGCCGCGCATCGCTCCCCGAGAACTTTCCGATGACGTTCGCGCTTTCCTTGGTCTGTACGGTGTTCTCGATCTTCATCGAGAGGAGAACCCCGAGAGGCACCGGTCGGAAGTCTCTCTTGACGGCGGCGGCGCGCAGGCGGTCGAGGTCCTGGCCGCCGAGGGAAGCGATCTTTTTCGAGGCGTCCTCGGTGAACCATCCTTTGATCTCGACGCGCGGCTCCCCTTCGTACGGCAGCTCGAAGCGCTCCCGCGACCAGGAGCTCTGAACGACCTGCCACGGGTATCCGGCCGATGGCTGGGTGTGGATGATGAACGCGCCGACCGCCCCTTTCTGCGCGGCGATCGAGTACTTGTAGTCCCAGCGGCCGTACCAGAGCCGGGTCCTTCCCGCGAAGAGCTTCGGGTCGTCCTCCGGATCGTTGTTCATCATCAGGAGGACCTTGCCCTTGACGTCGACGTCCTTGTAGTCGTCCCACTGGAATTCGGGTGCGACGATTCCATAGCCGGCGAACACGATCTCGCCGTTCGGAATGCTCGACTCCGGCTTCTGCGTTCCGGAAAACGCCACGTAGTCATCGAGCCTCGTGAGCTCGACCTTGCGATCGCCTTTCACGACGGTCGTCTTCTGCGGCACGTTGCCGACGATCCCGACGAGCGGCACCTTCTGGAGCCACCCGCCGCCGGGCGCGCCGGGCTCGAGCCCGAGCATCTCCATCTGGGCCTGGACGTATTGCTGGGCGAGCAGGTCTCCACGGGACGCCGGAGCGCGTCCTTCGAGAAGGTCCGAGGCGAGGAACCGGACGTGCCCGCGGATGACCTCCTCCCGGATCGCCTGCGCGGCGGTCTCTTCCGCGGAAGAGATGACGGCGGAAGACGACGCCGGGCCGGCGGCTCGAGCGAGGGCAGGAAGGAGGAGAAGCGCGAAGAATTTCTTCATCGAACCGTCCTTTCGCGTCGAAACCGTCCGCAAGGCGGAGAACGCCTATCGACCCGCGGAAGCTTCCCGCTTTCCCTCGACCGCGGGCGTGGGCGTCGGAGCCGGCTGCTCCTTCGGCATCGGCTTGCGTGGAATCTTCGCGTCGCGCATGGCAGCCTGCCAGACGAACGTCGCGAGGACGACCGACGCCTGCATCAGGTCGTCACGCCGCAGCCGCTCGTAGACGTCCTGATTCGTGTGGTGGGTCCGGGTCTCGTACTCGATCTCGTCCTGGACGAACTGGAAGCCGGGCAGTCCCACGGCGTCGAAGGACTCGTGGTCCGTTCCGCGGGTATTGCGCATCGTGACCGTCGTAGCGCCCAAGTCCTTCAACGGGTCGAGCCACTTCTCGAAGATCGGGACCACGGCCGCGTTCTCCTGAGCGTAGATTCCGCGAAAGGTGAGCGCGCCGCCGGGATCTCGTACTCCCACAGCTCTTCGAGCGACTTCTCGTCGTAGCGCTCGGAGGCCGCCTTTTCCTGAGGCTTGACCTCACGAAGCTCGCCCGCGAGGACGATCAAGCCTCTCAGTTTTCCCCGCTGTTTCTCGAAATCCTCTTTCGCCGTCAGCTTGGCGGGGACGGCCCTGCCGCGGATGGGACCATTCGTCCCGGGGCTCCACGCTTTCGGCAGAGCCACGAGCTGCGCGACGTCCGGGGAGACCATGCGAACAGAGACCGATTCGTAGCCCCACCCCCGCCCGAACGGTCCCCAGCTCTCCAGGTGCGCGTTGGCGAGCCCCCACCGCGCGAGCTCCCCTCGCGTCCAATCGTTCGCCTTCTTCATGTTGGGCGAGCCGGTCAACCGCGCGCCGATCCCGTCGGTCAGCGCGCTCGCGGTCTCCATGACGTGCGAGTTGCGGAACCCCTCCTGCCGGATCCGCGTGACCATGTCGTATTCGATGCGCTCTTCCGCCGGAAGCGGCGGCGTGAACGGGAGAAGGAGTGAAACCAGGAGCGCGGCGGCGGGGGTGCGGGAGGGGAGTCTCCTCACGAGCCCCCCGACGGTATCACCCGCGATTTCGGAAGGTCAACGGGCGCCGATTACGCCACGACTTCCACGCGATCGCGCCCGCATTGCTTGGCGCGATAGAGAGCGCCGTCCGCGGCGCGGAGCACGTCGCGCGCGTTGGAACCATCCGTCGGAAAAATCGCCACGCCCACGGAGATCGTCACGGGACCCAGGAACTGCTGTCCCTGAAGAACGCGGAGTTGACGAACCGCTTCGTTGATCTGCTGCGCTCTCTCTTTCGCGTGCTCGAGCGTCATCTCCGGCAGGATCAAAGTGAACTCTTCTCCTCCGTAACGGCACGCGATGTCTTCGGCTCGGCTGTTCCTCTTGAGAAGCATCGCGACTTCCTTGAGCACGAGATCTCCGGCTTCGTGCCCAAACGTTTCGTTGAAATGCTTGAACTGATCGACGTCGAGCATCAGGATCGCGACCGGCAGACTCCGGCGCTCGGCCCTTCGCAGTTCCCGATCGAGCGACTCTTCCAGATAGCGACGATTGAACAGTCCGGTCAACGGGTCGCGAATCGAGAGACCGCGCAGCGTCTCGCGAAGCCGCAGATTCGCGAGTGCCTGGGCGAACTGGTCGGCGACCGAGAGCACGACTCGCTGTTTCGCTTCGACCGGTCCTTCGAAAGCGCCTGCGCCGGATGGGGCGAGCTGGACGTGGAGCACTCCGAGCATCTCGCCCTGGGCAGACATCGGGCAGCACAGATAGTCGCCTTCCGCGGGGACGTGCTGGCATCTCACTGCCCGGGACCCCCCGGTGACGGCCTGGAGACGACCGCGCCTCACCGCCCAGCATTCGTCCGGCGCGAAGGAAGGCGGAGTCGATGCATTGCCCCACGCCACGACAGGCTCCAGGATGTCGCGCGAGGGAGCGAAGACGAGGATGCAGCCCGAGTCGTCCGGAAAGAGCGCGCGGGCGCTCGGGATGAGAACCTGACACGCCTCGTCCACGGTCATGCAGGCCTGGAGGTGATCGCCGAGCTCGCCGAGCACTCGCATCTCGCGCGTCCGGCTCTCGAGGTCGGCCGCCATCTGGTTGAACGCCGCAGCGAGCTCCCCGACCTCGTCGTCCGAGTCGACCAACGCCCTCACGTACAGATCACCCGCTCCCAGACGCGTGGCAAGGCCCCTCATCCGCACGATGGGACGAATGATCTGCCGATCGATGAGGAGCGGGCTTCCGAGTCCGATTGCGAGGCCGAGCAGGCTCACAGCACCCAGAACACCGAAGACCCAACGCAGCCGGCTCGAGATCATCGCCAGTCCGACTTCGATCTCCGCAGCGTCCGTCGCCACGACCTGATCCACCAGCGGCGAGATCTGGTTTTCGGCGATCGGGTCGAGCTTCCAGGTCAGGACCTCGACCGCCTCCGAGCGCCGCCCCGCGCCGACGAGCGAGAGAAGCTGGACCCCTGTTTCCGCGATCCGTGAATAGCCACGCTCGATGCCCGTGAGCGCGGCGGCTTCTCTCGTTTGATTCGAGGACGTGTGATTCTCGACGAGCTTTCTCCAGGTGTCGAGCGCGTCCCTGGCGCCCTCCCGCACGGCCTCGATCCCCGGTTCTCGTCGACCGACCGCCGCGGTCAAGGCGTAGAGGAAGAGCTCTTGCGAGAGGCGACGAGCGAACTGATCCGCCGCGAAGCCCCGCAAAACGTCGGATCTCGTGGCGTCGAGATCCAATGCAAATTTTCCCGAAGTCGCGAGATTCGCAACCGCCAATCGGCCGCGCGCGCTGGCCATGGTTTCCAGGAGGGCCATGCCTTCCGTCTCGATGAGGCTGTCCTCTTCGCCTTCGAGTCGGGCGAGGAGTGGCGCGAGCTCCTGACGAATTCGATCGAGTGCTTGATCGGCACCGCCGGCCGCGGCTCGGTCGACGATCTCCCCGATGAGCTGATTGATCCGGCCGGAATCTCGTTCGATTTCACTCGTCGATCGCACCTCCTCGGCGGTGAGAGCGTCTTCCGGGCGCTTCAGGGCCTGCCAACGCGCGAGCGTGTTCCGAGCTCTCCCCTGAAGGTCCTCGATCCTTCGCCGATCGGCGTCATCTCTTCTCAGGACGAAGTCCACGCACGTCTTTGCCTGTTCGTCGAGCAATCTCGCCAGGCTCGCGGTGAGCGTCCGCTGGCGCAGGTGCAATTCGAGACGTCTCAGATCGGCCGGGATCGTCAAACTCGGAACGATGATCGCCAGGAAGCAGAGAAACTGGATCGCGATCAGCGGCAGGATCAGGAGGCTGAACCGCTCCCGGAGCGGGATTTTCATGCCGCGCGCGAAGCCCCTCGTGCGAAGGGCGGGACGTCGAATCTGTTGCGAAACACGGTCTCTGCCTCAATTGTCCGGCAGCCTGCCGACGATCGCAAATCATTTCCGGACGGTCGGGAAAAGGTGTTTCTACTCCGCGACGAAAAGCGTCAGCGCGAAGCGCGCGTCCGGATCGGTCCACTGCGCATGGCTGCGAAAGCCGGCGGCGCTGACGAGCTCCACGACCTCGCGCGGCTCGTACTTGTAGGAGCTCTCGGTCCAGATCGACTCTCCGGCCTCGAAGCTTACGGTCACTTCCGCGCGCCGGATCTGCACCGTCTGGTCCCGAAGAGAAACCAGGTGCATCTCGACGCGCCGCTCGTCCGAGTTCCAGATCGCGCGGTGCTCGAACGAGGCCAGGTCGAAGTCCGCGCCGAGCTCGCGGTTCATCCGCACCAGGAGGTTCTTGTTGAACGCCGCGGTGACGCCGAGCGGATCGTTGTAGGCGAGCAGGATCTCGTCGACGGGCTTGATCAGGTCCGCGCCCAGGAGGAGCGCGTCTCCCGGCCGCATCGCCTGCCGGATCTGGGAGAGGAAATCGTGTGATGCAGGCGGATCGAAGTTGCCGATGTTCGATCCGAGGAAGAGAACGAGCAACCCGCCGTGCGGCTGGCGCTCCCGCGCCGCGTGGCGCAGACCCTCCTCGTAGGTCGCACGGTGCCCTACGACCGACACGTGCTCGAGCGCGCCGAGCGTCCGCTCCGAAAGCTCGAGCGCGGTCGGGGAAATGTCGATCAGGTGAATCGCGACGCGCCGCCGCCGGCTCCGCAACGCTTCCGCGAGCAGAGCGATCTTCTCCCCGCTGCCGCACCCGAGCTCGAGCAGGGTCACCGGGTCCTCCAGCGGCGCCACCATCTCGGAGGCCCAGCGGGTCAGGAGCCGCGCCTCGGCGCGCGTGATGCGGTACCACGGCAACCGGCAGATCGACTCGAAGAGCGACGAGCCGAGCGCGTCGTACAGGTACCTCGACTGGATCTGTCTCGGCGAGAGAGCGAGATCCCGCGCGACGTCGCGCGCGAAGTCGCGAACGGCCTCGGGGGGAGGCGCGGCCACACTCGAAGGAATCAAGCTCTTGCTCGTCGTCTGCTCCGGTGTTCGCTTCGATTCCCGCGGATCGCTATGAGCCTCGGACCGTTCGGAACGTCGCGTAGACGTACGGATAGTTCCCCCGGAACCAGTTGCGAAGGCTCCGCCGCAGGAGCGACCTCGCCGTCGCGAACGATCCGCCCTTCATCACCCAGTGTTTTCCGTCGAAGAAGTCCGTGGAATACACGGGATAGGACGGCATCGGCTCGAAGCCGGGGAACGGCCCGAAGACGGTCGACGTCCACTCCCAGCCGTTGCCGAGAAGATCGCGAACGCCCCACGCGCTCGCTCCCGCGGGGAAGGAGCCGACAGGGACCGGGTCGAAGCGAGCAAAGTCGAAGTTGCCCCGGGTGCGATCGGGAGGCTCCTCTCCCCACGGATAGGACCGCTCGCTTCCGGCGCTCGTCCCATACGCCGCGCGGTGGAACTCCGCCTCGGTCGGAAGGCGCGAGTCGCGCCAGCGCGCATACGCGGAGGCCTCCGCGTGACTGACCAGGACGGGCCACGCGGGAGGGAGCGGCAGCCTGTCGAACATTCCGCGCCAAGTCCAGTCGTCGCCGCTCCGCTCCCAGAAGGCGGGATGGCGCACGTCGTTCTCGAGGCGCCAGCTCCAGCCTTCCTCGGACCACAGATCCTCGCGGTCGTATCCGCCCGCGCGAACGAACTCGAGAAAGTCCCGGTTGGTGGCGTCGTCGACGTCGATTTCGAACTCGGGAACGTCGACGACGTGCTCGGAGAACTCGTTGTCCCAGCCGAAAGGGATCGCGTCCTTCTTCGCGCCGAGCGTCGCGAGGCCGGCTGGCACCCGCACCGCGGCGCGCGCGGGCGGTTCGCCTCCGAGGACCGGTCCGGGGGTTCCCCCGGGGGCCCTCTTCCTCGCGTACGGAAGCCGGTGCCACATGTAGAGGAGCGTCTCCTGGTGCATTTCCTCGTGCTCGAGGATCGTGTACGCGGCGAGGCCACGCGCGAGAACCGGGTTGTCCTCGCGGGTCACGTCCTTCGACGTCAGGGCATCCAGGACGGCGCGGTCCGCGCGTTGCCCGTAGGCCTGAATCTCTGTGCGCGGCGGCCACGCGGCGGAAGTGCCCGGTACGGCGGACTCGTCTTCGGGATCGATGCCGCGCTCGAAGAGAACCTCGAACCGCGGATCGATCCCCGCCTCTCCGAGACCCTTCTTCAGGAGCGTGTTCACCGAGAACGCCGGAATGTGGCCTTCGTAGAAAACGATCGGGTTCCGCAGCGCGATCGGCCGGTCGTGGTAGGACTCCGGTCCGAGCATTCCGAAGATCTCGGCCGTTCTCCGACGGTTGGAGAGATAGTGATCGACGGCCGCCTGCCGGTCGAGGTATCGCCCCGTCTCCGTCTCGACTTCGAGCATGGACCTCCTCACATGCTAAACCTACGCCATCGCAGAAATGCTAGATTCCGGGAGATGCGCAACCGGACGATCCTCGCTGCACTGCTCGGAGCGGCCGTTCTGTCCGTCGCCTGCTCTCGCGAACAGACTGCCGCGACTCCCGCCCGCGCGACGGCGGGCGCCGGCGGCGGGCGAAGCGCCTCCGGCCTGGTCTTCGCCCCCGACATCCGAGACCGACTGTCCCGGTTGCCCCGCACGCCGATCGACTACGACCACGCGCTCCTCGACGCGAAGGAGACCCAGACCGTCCACAAGCTGGTCGAGGCGTCGCGGTACATGAACGACATTTTTCTGAGTCAGGTCGCGGACCGAAACCCGCAGCTCCGGAACCGTGTTTCGGCCGCGGCGCGGACCGATCCCGCGGCGCGGTGGGCGCTCGCTCTGTTCGACGTCCACAAGGGACCCTGGGACCGGTTGAAGGAGAACGAGCCTTTCATCGGTAGCGAGTCGAAACCTCCGGGCGCGGGCTTCTATCCCACCGACATGAAGAAAGAGGAGTTCGAGAGCTGGGTCGCGTCCCATCCTGGCGACAAGGAAGCCTTCCAAGGCCTCTTTACAGTGATCCGGCGTCAGGGACAGGGACTCGTCGCAATTCCCTACTCCAAGGCGTACCACGAGGCGCTCGAGGTCTCCGCCCGGAATCTGCGCGAAGCCGCGGCGCTCACCGGAAACGCGAGCCTACGGGACTACCTGACCAAGCGCGCGGATGCATTCCTCTCCGACGATTACTTTGCCTCGGACATCGCGTGGATGGACCTCGACTCCGACATCGAGGTCGTCATCGGGCCCTACGAGGTGTACGAGGACGCCCTCTTCAACTACAAGGCTTCGTTCCAATCCTTCGTCACCGCGCGCGACAAGGGCGAGAGCGAGAAGCTCGCCGTTTACGCGACGCATCTCCCCGACATGGAGCACAACCTGCCGATTCCGGATAAGCACAAGAACCTGAAACGCAAGTTCGAGTCGCCGATCCGCGTGGTGCAGGAAATCTACACGGCCGGCGATGCGCGCCGCGGGGTCCAGACCTCGGCGTTCAACCTGCCCAACGACGAGAAAGTCCGCGAAGCGAAGGGCTCGAAGAAGGTTCTCCTGAAGAACCTGATGGACGCCAAGTTCCGGCAGAGCGGCCGCCCGATCGCCGAGAGAACTCTCGTGCAGGCGGAAGTCCCGAACATCTCCTTCGACGCGTACTTCAACCACACGCTCTTCCACGAGCTGTCGCACGGCCTGGGTCCCGGGATCATCCGCGGCCCGGACGGCAAACGCGTCGAGGCACGCCTCCTCCTGAAGGAGATTTACTCGACGATCGAGGAGTGCAAAGCCGACGTCACGGGGCTCTGGAACATCCTGCTCGCGATCGACCGCAAGTGGTTGTCAAGTTTCCGTGAGCCCCAGCTCTACGCGACCTACACGGGCCTGATGTTCCGAGGAATGCGCTTCGGGATCGACGAGGCCCACGGCCAGGGCACCGCGATCCAGTGGAACTGGTTTCGGGAAAAGGGCGCGATTGTGCCGGATGCGGGCGGCCGTTTCTCGACCGACCCCGCGAAGTGCCGGGAGGCGATCCGCTCGCTCGCCAACGAGCTGCTGATGATCGAGGCGACTGGAGACTACGCGCGGGGGAAGGCCCTCCTGGAGAAGTACGGCCGCTCGACACCCGAGATCCAGGCCGTGATCGCGCGGCTCTCCGACATCCCGGTCGATATCACGCCGGTCTTCGTCGGGGCCGGGGAACAGTAGAACTTTGGACCGCATTTTGCTCATGCGAGATCTGACAAGGAGGTTCCCGTGACGGAATCCGAAGGCACGATGGAAAGCGGTTCCTCTTCCTCCTCGAGCGGCTCTGCTTCGACGCCGCGCAGGAAGAGGACGAGCACCCGCCGCAAGGCAGGCGCGTCCCGGGGGAAGACCACTGCAGGCGTCGGGAAACCCGGAGCCCGGACCGCGACGTCCTCCCGACGCAAGACCTCTTCGCGCCGGCGCCGGCGTTCCTCGAAGGAGTTCGGCCTGCAGAGCTTCTTGAACGACCTCGCGAAGAGAGCGAACGTGGCGGGCTCGAAGATCGCCGAGTTTTCCGAGGAAGGGGCGGACGCCGCGCGAAAGACGATCGGGAAGTTCAGCGCAAGCTCGCGACAGACGATTACGCGCGTCCGGCGGGAATGGGATCGCATGGACTCCACCCGGAAAGCGCAATTCGTCGCGGGCCTCCTGGGAGCGCTGGCCGCCGCGGCTGCGGGCGTTCGGAAGGCCACTCGCAAGTAAGACGGGTTCCGCAGAGCGGCTTGCGGGCGCCGAGAGCCGCGGCGCGGTTCGCGGCGAGGTCGGCCGCGGGCGCTCCGTCGCGACGTCGCCTCGGACGCTCCACTCTCCGCGGCGGACACGACTGAGACATGGCGGCGAACGAACCGGAAGACTCGATCCTCTCCTTTCCCGGCCTCGAAGAGCCGATTCGCGCGGAGCTCTATTCGACCGAGCACCTGGAGGAGTTCGCGCAACGGCTGGGGGCCGAGCACCGTCTCGCGCACGGTTTTCGAAAGGGAAAACCGCTCCTTCCACGGCTGAAAGAGAACGGACGCGTCCTCCTCGAGTCCTATCGCGCGGTCGCCGACGCGATCCGAGAAGAGCGCACGATCTCGCCCGCGGCGGAATGGCTCGTCGACAACTTCCACATCGTCGAAGAACACCTCCGTGAGATCCGGGAGGACCTTCCGCCGCGGTACTACCGGGAGCTTCCCAAGCTCGACGCCGGTCCGCTCACCGGCTATCCACGCGTCTATGCTCTGACCTCGCACTTCGTCGCGCATACTGACAGCCGGTTCGAACCGGACACGCTGCGGCGGTTCGTCGCGGCATACCAGCGATCGCAGCCTCTGACGATGGGCGAGCTCTGGGCGGTCGCCATCACGCTGCGGCTCGTCCTGATCGAGAACCTGCGCCGGCTGGCAGAGCGAATCGTCCGACGGCGGCTTGCGCGCGAGGACGCAGACGCCCTCGCCGACTCGCTGCTCGGCATCCGCGCCGAGCCTCGAGAATCGTGGGAATCGCGGCTGCGGACTCTCGAGCGCAAGCCGCTTCCCGCCCCATTCGCGGTTCATCTTCTGCAGCGGCTGCGGGAAAGCGATCCGGAGCAGACTCCGGCGCTCGCCTGGCTCGTGAAGCGGATCGAGGCGCAGAGGCTCAGTCCCGACGAGATCGTGCGGCTCGAGCACCACGAGCAGGTCGCGACCCACGTGTCGGTGCGCAACGTGATCACGAGCATGCGGCTCATTTCCACCGTCGACTGGGCCGACTTCTTCGAATCTGTCAGCCTGGTCGATCAGGAGCTCCGGAAGGGAACGCGGGTCGGGGAAATGGACTTCGCGACCCGCGACCGTTACCGCCATGCGATCGAGGACCTCTCGCGGCGATCCGGCCTTTCGGAGATCGAGATCGCGCAACAGGCGGTCGCCCGAGCCAACCGGTTCCGGGAATCGGCGCTCTCCGGCGTCCCCCTCGAGGACCGGCAGGCCGACCCCGGTTACTGGTTGATCTCCCGCGGGCGAGCGGAGTTCGAGAAGGAGGCCCATTACCACGTCCCGCTCACGCAGTGGATCCGCCGGGCGTACTTCGCGGCGGCGACTTCGGGCTACCTCGGGACGATCTTCGTCGCGACGGTCGCGGTGCTCGCGCTGCCGCTGGCGCTGTCGGCGGCCGGGGGGGGCGCGGGCTGGGAGCTCGCGGTTCTGGCGGTGCTCGCTGTCGTCCCGGTGTCCGAGTTCGCGATCGCGGTCGTCAACCGTGACGTGACCGAGCTCGTGGGCCCACGCCGGCTTCCGAAGCTCGAGCTCGCTCACGGCATTCCCTCCAGTCTCTTCACGCTGGTCGCGGTTCCGGCGCTCCCGACCAGCGAGTCCGACGTCCGCGAGCTCGCCGAGCGGCTGGAGGTTCATTACCTGGCGAACGCGGAAGATCAGGTGAAGTTCGCACTGCTGTCCGACTGGATCGACGCGCCCGAAGAGACGATGCCCGAGGACGAGTCCCTGTTCGTTGCAGCGCGAGACGCGGTCGACACCCTGAACGGGCGGCACGGGCCGCTGCCCGACGGGACGCGCCGCTTTCTCTTTCTTCAGCGCCGGCGCGTGTGGAACGCGAAGGAAGGCAAATGGATCGGCTGGGAGCGAAAGCGCGGCAAGCTCCACGAGCTCGACCTCCTGCTGCGCGGAGCAGGCGCGACGACCTTTCTGCCGGTCGAGGAGCTCGATCGGACCGCGCTGCAGAAAGTCCGCTACGTCCTGACCCTGGACGCGGACACGAGACTGCCTCGCGGCGTCGTGCGAAAGCTCGTCGGCACTCTCGCGCATCCGCTGAACCAACCCCTTTACGACGCGAAGGCGTGCCGGGTCGTCGAAGGATACGCGCTCCTCCAGCCCCGGGTGACGCCGACCCTGCCGCTCTCGGGACCGGGAACCCTGTACCAGAGGTTGTACTCCGGCCCCGCCGGAGTCGACCCGTACGCGGCGGCGATCTCCGACGTCTACCAGGACCTCTTCGGCGAGGGCATCTACACCGGCAAGGGAATCTACGAGGTCGACACCTTCGAGAAGGCGCTCCGCAGCCGGATTCCGGACGACTCTCTCCTGTCGCACGATCTCTTCGAAGGACTTTTCGCGCGCGCCGGCCTCGTGACCGACGTCGAGCTCTTCGAGAACTTTCCGGCGCACTACGGATTCGCCGCCTCGCGACAGCACCGCTGGGCGCGGGGGGACTGGCAGCTCCTCCCCTGGCTGCTCCCCCGTGTTTCGGATGCGTCCCGCCGAAAGGACCGGAATCCGATACCGGTGATCGGACGGTGGAAGATCCTCGACAACCTGAGGCGCTCGCTTTCCGCACCGGCGGCGTTCCTGACCCTCATTGCGGGCTGGACGCTCCCCGGCGTCTCGCCGATCGTCTGGACGGGAACTGTCCTCGCGAGCTTCGTGCTGCCCCGCCTCTTCTCGGTTCTCGCCGGCCTGATGCCGGCTCGGCGGGGAATCTCGAAGAGGAGCTTCCTGCGCGGCGTCGGACACGACCTTGCGGTCGCGTTCGGACAGGCGGCGTTCTCGGTCGCCGTGCTCGCGCACCAGGCGTGGCTCGCGACCGATGCGATCCTGCGAACGCTCTTCCGGCTGATCGTCTCGCGGCGGCGCCTCCTCGAGTGGGTCACGGCGGCCCAGGCGGAGATCGGTCTCGACCTCGAGCTCTCCGGCTTTTACCGACGCATGGCGGGAGGCATCGGACTCGCCGCCGTCGCCGGCGGCGTCGTGTTCCTGGTCGGAAACGGGACGCCGCTCGTGTTCCCCTTTCTCTTTCTCTGGGGCATCGCGCCGTGGGTCGCGTGGAAGGCGAGTCTGCCCCCGCTCGCCGCGGAGGCCGAGACTCTTACCGAAAGGGAGAAGCGCGTTCTCCGGCTGACGGCGCGGCGCACGTTCCGCTTCTTCGAGGCTTTCGTCACACCGAAGGACAATTCCCTTCCGCCCGACAACTTCCAGGAGGACCCGAAGCCGATCGTGGCCCACCGTACTTCCCCGACGAACGTCGGCCTCTGGCTCCTCTCGTCGGTGGCGGCGCGCGATTTCGCGTGGATCGGTACGATCGATATGCTCGAGCGCCTCGAGACCACGTTCGGGTCGATCGAGCGGCTCGAGAAGTATCGTGGCCACCTTTACAACTGGTACGACACGCGAACGCTCGACCCGCTCGAGCCCCGTTACGTCTCCACGGTCGACAGCGGGAACCTCGCCGGACACCTGATTACTCTCCAGCACGCTTGCCTCGAGCGGCTGGACGCTCCCGCGCTCGACCCGCGCGCCCTCGAAGGAATCGCCGACAGCCTCGCGCTTGCCAAGGAATCGCTCGCTGGAACACCTTCCGCCGGCCGCGGAGGAACCGTCACCCGGCGCGATCTCGAGTCGGCGTTCCACGACGTCGAGTCTCTTCTCTCGCCCGTTCCCGAAACGCCCCCGCAGTGGGGAGAGCGTCTCGCCGCTCTCCGCGAGCGTGCCGAGGTGCTCGCGGACGTCACCGAAGCGCTCGCCAACGAGAACCCGGACGGTCCGCACCGCGAGCTCCACGAATGGACGAAGTCGGCGCTCTCCGCGATTGCCAGCCACGAGCGCGACTTCGGCGCAACGCTCGGGTGGATGCGCTCACCGGGACTCGGGACGAGGGACATGGGACACGGGAGCGCGGGTTCGGGAATCCCTTCAATCGCTTCGATTCCGGATCTCTGCGAGACCGTTCTCGGCCATCTCGGTCGTCCGGGCGGCGGCGGGGGAAGCGGCGACGGGCCCGCCGCGATCCAGCCTTCGGAGAGGTCCGCGCTCCGGGAGTCTCTCCACCGCTCCCGCGACACGGCGGCGTCGCTCGCACGCCGGCTCTCGACGCTCGCGAGGACGGCGGCCGGCCTCGTCCGCGAGATGGACTTCCGGTTCCTTTACGACGAGGAGCGAAAGCTGTTCTCGATCGGGTATCGCGTCTCCGACGGGCGCCACGACCCGGGCTACTACGATCTGCTCGCGTCGGAAGCGCGGCTCGCGAGCTTCATCGCGATCGCCCGGGGCGATGCTCCCCCGGCCCACTGGTTCCATCTCTCGCGCCCCTTGACGCCCGTGGGGAAGGGCTCGGCCGTCGTCTCCTGGTCCGGCTCGATGTTCGAGTACCTGATGCCGGACCTCGTGCTGAAGGAACCTACCGGAAGCCTGCTCGAGCAGACCGACCGCCTGATCGTCGCGCGCCAGATCGAATACGGCGAGGAGCGCCGGGCGCCGTGGGGCGTGTCCGAATCCGCTTTCTACGCTCGCGACCTCGATCTCACCTACCAGTACTCGAACTTCGGCGTCGGAGGACTCGGGTTGAAGCGCGGTCTCTCCGAGGATTACGTCGTCGCGCCGTACGCGACGGCGCTCGCCTCGATGGTGGACCCGGCGGCGGCCGCGCGCAATTTCGACAGGCTCGCGAAGGAAGGCGCCGTCGGCTCCTATGGCTACTACGAGTCGCTCGACTACACCGCGAGCCGCCTGCCCGCCGGAAAGACGCACGCCGTCGTTCGCGCGTACATGGCCCATCACCAGGGAATGACGGTCGTTGCCCTCGCCAACACGTTGTTGGACGACGTGATGCGGCGTCGCTTCCACGCGGAGCCCATGGTGCAGGCGACCGAGCTCCTCTTGCAGGAGCGAACGCCCCGGACCGTCATGGTCGCGCGCCCTCGCGCCGAGGAGGTGGGCAGTCATCTGCACGTCCGCGACTTCGTCCCTCCCGTTCTTCGCCGCTTCAGCTCGCCGCACGACCTGATCCCGCGGACCCATCTCCTCTCGAACGGGCGGTACTCGGTGATGGTCACCGCCGCAGGCTCGGGATACAGCCGCTGGCTCGGCCGGGACGTGACGCGCTGGCGGGAGGACTCCACGCGGGACCCGTGGGGGACGTACGTGTTCCTCCGTGACGTCCAGAGCGGACAGATCTGGTCGGCGGGATATCAGCCGAGCGGCGTCGAGCCGGACAGCTACGAGGTGGTGTTCTCCGAGGACCGGGCGGAGATCCGGCGCCGGGACGGCGCCATCTCGACGACTCTCGAGATCGTGGTCTCCGCGGAGGACGACTCCGAGGTCCGTCAGGTTTCCGTCACGAACCTGGGCACGCGCCCGCGGCAGATCGAGCTGACCTCGTACGCGGAGGTCGTGCTCGCCCCCGCCGCGGCGGACGAAGCGCATCCCGTCTTCTCGAATCTCTTCATCGAGACGGAATTCGTCCCGCGCCTCGAGGCGCTCCTCGCGACGCGCCGGCCGAGATCCTCCGAAGAGAAGCGGCCGTGGCTCGGCCACGTCGCGACGGTCGAGGGGACGACGCTCGGCGGCGTTCAGTTCGAGACTGACCGCGCGCGCTTCCTGGGAAGGGGCCGCGAGATCCGGAACGCCGGCTCGATCCTGGACGGGCGTCCGCTGTCGAACACGATCGGGCCGGTTCTCGATCCGATCATCTCGCTGCGACGGCGCATTCGAGTGGAGCCGGGAGCGACCGGACGGGTCACCTTCGCGACGGTCGCCGCCGACACGCGCGAAGACGCGCTGAAACTGGCGGACAAGTATCGGGACCCCGCGGCGTTCGAGCGAACCACGACGCTCGCCTGGACCCAGGCCCAGGTGCAACTCCGCCACTTCAACATCGACGCGGACGAGGCGCACCTGTTCCAGCGGGTTGCGACCCGGATCCTCTACTCAGACCCGTCGCTGCGCGCTTCGACGGAGGTCCTGCAGCGGAACACGCTCGGCAAGTCGGCGCTCTGGCGGCACGGCATCTCCGGCGATCTGCCGATCGTTCTCGTGCGGATCGATTTCGCGGAAGACCGGGAGATCGTGCGCCAGCTCCTGCGGGCTCACGAGTACTGGCAAATGAAGGGGCTCGCGGTCGACCTCGTGATCGTCAACGAGCAGGGGGCGTCGTACGGTGGAGACCTGCAGGATGCACTGGAGGCGCTCGCCCGCACGAGCCAGCCTTCCCCGAGCCCCGAGGGCCATCCCGCTCACGGCGGGATCTTCATCCTTCGGGGAGACCTGCTGTCCGAAGAGGACCGGGACGTGCTGCGGACCGCCGCCCGCGCGGTGCTTCTCTCGCGGCAGGGCACGCTCGGCGAGCAGGTTGTGCGCCATCTCCTCGGAGCGCCGGCCGGAGCGCCGCCCCGGCCGGTCCTGCCGGTTCCGCCGGCCGTCGACATTCCTCCGCCTCGCCCGCCGCTCGAGTTTTTCAACGGCCTGGGCGGGTTCGCGAACGACGGGTGCGAGTACGTCACGATCCTGGGCTCGGGCCAGTGGACGCCGGCTCCGTGGATCAACGTGATCGCGAACGGCGCATTCGGCTTCCAGGTCTCGGAGTCGGGATCGGGGTTCACCTGGGCCGGCAACAGCCGAGAGAATCAGCTGACGCCGTGGTCGAACGACCCGGTCGTCGATCCGCCCGGCGAGGCGCTCTTCGTCCGGGACGAGGCGACCGGCGAGGTGTGGACCCCGACGCCGCTTCCCATTCGCGAGGACTGGCCGTACGTCGCCCGCCACGGCCAGGGTTACAGCCGCTTCGAGCACGAGAGTCACGGCGTTGCGCTCGAGCTCCTCCAGTTCGTTCCGCAGGCAGACCCGGTCAAGATCTCCCGCCTCCGAATCGAAAACCGCTCGGGCGGTCCGCGTCGGCTTTCGGTGACCGCCTACGTCGAGTGGGTGCTCGGATCGTCGCGAAGCCGCTCCGCGCCCTTCGTGGTGACCCAGCTCGACGGAGAGACCCGGGCGCTCTTCGCCCGCAACCCTTGGAACGAGGAGTTCGCGTCCCGAATCGCGTTCGCGGACCTGGGCGGCAAACAGGTCACGTGGACGGCGGATCGGACGGAGTTTCTCGGAAGGAACGGAACGCTCGAGCGACCCGCGGCGCTCGCGCGGGGGGCCACGCTGTCGAAGCGCGTCGGCGCGGGGCTCGACCCCTGCGCCGCTCTCCAGACCGCCGTCGATCTGCCCGACGGCGGACGGGCAGAAGTCGTGTTCGTTCTCGGAGAGGCGGAGAACGAAAAAAGAGCGCGCGAGCTCGTGGTCCGCTATCGGAGCGCCGATCTCGGCGCCGTGATGCGGGAGGTGATCGTCGGGTGGGACGACATCGCGGGCGCGCTCCAGGTCAAGACGCCCGACCGCTCCCTCGACGTCCTCCTCAACCGGTGGCTGCTCTACCAGGCGCTCTCGTGCCGCGTCCGGGCACGCTCTGCCTTCTACCAGGCCGGCGGCGCTCACGGATTCCGCGACCAGCTCCAGGACGTCATGGCGTTGACGGTGGCGGCGCGCGAGGTCACGCGAGAGCATCTGCTGACCGCCGCCGCGCATCAGTTCCCGGAAGGTGACGTGCAGCACTGGTGGCATCCGCCCTCCGGTCGCGGAGTCCGCACCCGGATTTCCGACGACCTGATCTGGCTACCCTTCGCGGCTCTCCACTACGTCGAGGTGACGGGCGACGAAAGCGTCCTCGACGAGACCGCGCAATTCGTGGAGGGAGCGCCGCTCGAGCCGGACGAGGTCGAGCGGTACTTCGCGCCGACGGTATCCAAGGAGAGCGCCACGCTCTTCGAGCACTGCGCCCGCGCGCTCGACCGCAGCCTCGAAGTCGGAAAGCACGGCCTTCCCCTCATGGGCTCGGGAGACTGGAACGACGGCATGAACCGCGTCGGGTTCCGCGGCGAGGGGGAGAGCGTCTGGCTCGCGTGGTTCCTCCACACGAACCTCTGGGAGTTCGCGAAGATTGCGGAGCGGCGCGGAGAAAAGGCGCGGGCAGCCCGGTGGCGCGAGCACGTCGACCGGTTGAAGACCGCGCTCGAGACGGCCGGATGGGACGGTGACTGGTACCGCCGCGCGTTCTTCGACGACGGGACGCCGCTCGGGTCCTCCTCCAACCAGGAATGCCGGATCGATTCGATCGCGCAATCCTGGGCCGTGATCTCCGGGGCGGGCGACAAGGTCCGCGCGGCGCGGGCGATGGCCGCCGTCGAGGAGTACCTCGTCAAGCGCGGCGACGGCCTCGTGCTCCTCTTCACTCCGCCGTTCGACCGCACGCCGCTCGATCCGGGCTACATCAAGGGGTACCTGCCGGGAGTCCGCGAGAACGGCGGGCAATACACACACGCCGCGCTCTGGTCCCTGATCGCTTTCGCCGCTCTCGGCGACGGGGACAAGGCCGGCGAGCTCTTCTCGATCCTGAACCCGATCAACCATGCCGGTACGCGCGCCGGCGTCTACCGATACAAGGTCGAGCCGTACGTCGCCGCGGCGGACGTCTATGCCGAGCCTCCCCACGTCGGTCGCGGCGGCTGGACCTGGTACACCGGCTCGGCCGGATGGATGTATCGCGCGGGCGTCGAGTGGATCCTGGGATTTCGCTTCCGCGGCGCGGCGCTCCACGTCGACCCGTGCATCCCGCGCTCCTGGCCGGGATACCAGATCACCTTCCGATACCACTCCGCGCGTTACGAGCTCGTCGTGCAGAACCCGCACGGCGCGACGCGCGGCGTGTCGCGGATCGCGGTGGACGGGAAAGAGCTCGGCAAGGACGTCCGCGCGATCCCGCTCGCCGACGACGGCGCCCGACACCGAATCGAGGTGACCTTGGGATAACAGGGTCAGGTCTGGGTCCTGTGGCAAGTGGAGACCTGACCCCTCCTGTGGCAAGTGGAGACCGGACCCCTCCTGTGGCAAGTGGAGACCGGACCCTTCCTCTGGAATGACCTCCCGACAGACAAAGTAGACTTCTTCCCCCGATGAAGAAAGCTGCGCTCTCGCTCCTCCTGCTGTTTCTGTGTCTCTCCGCGGCGCGGCTTGAGACAACTCCCGCGCCGGCGCCCGGACACGCGCTCGAACCGCCTTCCTCCGGCGGTCTCGTCGCTCTCGATCGCCTTCTGCAGCGCCTTTCCGCCCACAAGAGGATGCTCGTCATCGGCGCGCACCCCGACGACGAGGACAACCGGCTCTTGACGGTCGTCTCGCGGAAGATGGGCGCCGAGGTCGCTTATCTGTCGCTCTCCCGCGGCGAGGGGGGCCAGAACCTTCTCGGCCCGGATCTCGGGGTCCCGCTCGGCCTCGTGCGCACCCAGGAGCTCCTCGGGGCACGCCGGATCGACGGCGCCCGTCAGTTCTTCACCCGCGCGTACGACTTCGGTTTCACGCGATCGCTCGACGAAACGTTCCGCCTCTGGCCGAAGGACGTCCTGCTCGAAGATTCCCTGCGGATCGCGCGCCGGTTCCGGCCTCAGGTGATCGTCTCCCTCTTTTCGGGCACGCCGACCGACGGGCACGGCCAGCACCAGGCATCGGGAGTGATCGCCGGAGCGGTGTTCGACACGGAGAGCGCCGAGCGATTCCCCTGGCGTCCCAAGGCGTTCTACCGCTCGTACGTCGATCCGACGCCGACGACCTTCGACGTGCCGACCGGCGACGTCGATCCTTTGACCGGCCGATCGTTTCACCAGATCGCAGCGGCGAGCCGGAGCCTGCATCGGTCGCAGGACATGGGACAGCTCCAGCCGCCCGGCCCGAACAAGACGCGGGTCACCTGGGCCAAGGGGGGCGCCGGGCCGCAGGGGAAGGATCTCTTCGCGGGAGTGGACACGCGCCTGACCGCGATCGCGGCGGGGATCGGGGATGCCTCCCGGCGCACGCACGTCGAGGAGAGGTTGCGCAAGGTCGCGGCGCTCGTCGAGGGCACGCGCGCGAAGCTCGTTCCCATCGGGCTTCCCGCTGCGGTGCCTCCGATCGCGACGATCCTCTCGGAGCTGTCCGCCGCACGGGGAGACGTCCGGCCGGATGAGAACGGTGCGGGCGCCGCAGCGGTGGCGTTTCTCGACGAGAAGGTCGCGCTCGCCGAGACGGCGCTCGCGACGGCAGCCGAGATCACGGTCGACGCCGTCGCGGATCGCGAAACCGCCGCGCCGGGAGATCCGCTCGAAGTGAAGATTGCGGTCTGGAACGCGGGCGGGCAGCCGGTCGCCGTCGAGACGGTCGATCTCGTGAGCCCCGACGGCTGGAACGTGACCGCGGCCGCGGCCGAGCCGCGCGACGTCGCCCCGAACACCCTCTCGGAGTGGACGCGGAAGGCTTCTCCGGCGGCAGCCGAATCGACGATTCCGTACTTCCTGCGCCGTCCGATGAAGGGCGCGCTCTACGACTGGACCGACGTTCCGCCGGAGGTCCGCGGTGAGCCGTTCCAGCCGGCCCCGCTCGTCGTGGTCGTTCGACTGCGCGTCGCCGGCCTGCCCGTCGTCCTCCGGCGCGACGTGGCGTGGCGCTTCCGCGACCAGGCGCAGGGTGAAGTGCGCCGCCCGGTCCGCGCCGTCGCGGCGCTCGACGTCTCGGTCGATCCGGATCGCATCGTCTGGCCGACGGGCGACAAGCGGGAGAAACGGCTGGAAATTACGCTGACGTCGAATGCGCCGGGGCCTCTCTCCGGCAGGATCGAAACGTCGAGTCCCGCCGGATGGCCCGCGATTGCCTCCGTTGTCTTCTCGGTGAACGGCCGCGGAGACCGGCGGTTTTTCGAAGTGCCGATCCGGCCGCCCTCGCCCTTTCCGGCAGGTCGCGGGTCGTTCCGGATCGCAGCGGTGACCGCCGACGGGAAACGGTTCGCATCGAGCATCCGCGTGCTCGACTATCCGCACATCCCTCCGACTCCGCTGCCGGAAGAGTCGGCGGTCGAGCTCGCCGCGGCTGACATCCGCCTCCCCGCGCTCCACGGCGTCGGCTACGTGCGGGGAGCTTCGGACCGCGTGCCCGAGGCGCTCATCGCGATCGGAGTGCCGCTCGAGATTCTCGACGCGAAGGTGCTCCAATCGGGGGATCTCGGCCGGTACGACGCCATCGTCGTCGGAAGCCGCGCTTACGAGACCGATCCGGCGTTAGCCGCGTCGAACGGACGCATCCTCGACTACGCCCGAAACGGCGGGCTCGTGATCGTGCAGTACCAGCAGTATCAGTTCGTCGAGGGCAACTACGCACCCTACAAGATCGAGATCGCCCGCCCGCACGACCGGGTCACCGACGAGACCGCTCCCGTTCGGGTGCTCGATCCGACGAGCCCGATTTTCAGCCGGCCGAATCGAATCGCGGAGGACGATTGGGTTGGCTGGGTGCAGGAGCGCGGGCTGTACTTCGCGCACACGTGGGACCCGGCCTACAAACCGCTCCTCGCCATGAAAGATCCGGACGAGCCGGAGCAGCAGGGCGCGCTCCTCGTCGCGAAGCTGGGAAAGGGCAAGTACATCTACACCGGACTCGCCTTCTTCCGCCAGCTTCCCGCCGGCGTGCCGGGAGCCTACCGCCTGTTCGCGAATCTGCTGGGACTGAAGTCGTGAACCCGACTACTGAAGGAGGAAGCCCCCGACCTTGCCGTCCCTGACGGCCATCTTCACCAGGTAGTCGTCCTTGCGATCGTTGAACTCGAGCTTCCAGAGGTAGACCGTATATCCCTGCTGGTTGAGCTTTCCCAGGAACGTCGCGTGATACCCCTGCTTCATCCGCGGCCCGATCTGCGTGCTGACCCCGTCCAGCATCTGCTTGTTCATGCCCGACTTGAAGGCCGCATCCCCTGGAGCGAGGAAATCGTCATACGAGTTCGATTGAATGGCAGTGAGCATTTTCTTCATGTTCGCCTCGATCGCCTCCGGGACCTGGGCCAGCGCGCTGCCCGCCAGGAGAAAAAGCACGGGGAGGGCGAACCCGGAGAGGCGCGACCGCCTGTCTGAGGAAACCTGCGACATCGAAACTCTCCTTTTCACCGGCGGATGCCGGATCCGGCGATCAGGGACTTGCCGCCGACCCCGGTGAGAACGCTCCGGGTCTCGAGTAATTCCTCCGGCCGCTCGGCCGGGCTTTCATTCTCCGGGTCTCAGGCTCCCCCGAACAACTTCGCCGATCGCGCCTTCATCTCCTCGGGAGAGACGTCTTCCTTGTGGGTCGAGACGTACCAGTTGTGCCCGAAAGGATCCTGAAGCTGGCCGCTCCGGTCGCCGTAGAACTGATCCGCCACCGGCTTCGTCACCTTCGCGCCCGCCGCCACCGCTTTGTTCGCCGTCGCGTCGACGTCCTCCACGTAGAGGTGCATCATCACCGGTGAGCCTCCAACGGATTGCGGGGAGAGGAACCCCATCTCCGGAAATTCGTCGGCGAGCATGACGTGCGAATCGCCGATCTGGATCTCGGCGTGGCCGATCTTGTCGCCGGGAGCCGGCATGCGCATGAGCTCCTTCGCGCCGAACGCCTTCTTGTAGAACTCGAGCGCGGCGGCCGCGCCTTTGATGCACAGGTACGGCGTCACGCTGTGGTAACCCTCGGGAATCGGTTTCACCTGGCTCACGAATCACCTCCTGTCATTGACGTCCGGCGTCGGGCAAGGTGAAGAAGAATGTGCTTCCCCCTCCCGGCCGACTGTTTACCCCGATCTCTCCTCCGTGTGCCTCGACGATGCGGCGGGCGATGTAGAGACCGAGCCCGGCGCCTCCGGGCGCCGCCCGGACCTGCGTAAAGCGTCGGAAAACCCGGTCTTGCTGGTCGGCTGGGATGCCCGGTCCGGTGTCCGAGACCGTGACCCGGAGCCGGTCGGTCTTCTCGATCTCGAGCCGGACCTGGCCCCCTTTCGGCGTGAACTTCACGGCGTTGCCGAGCAGATTCGAGAACACCTGGAGGATCCGATCTCGATCGAAGCTCGCCTCGACGGGCTCCTCCGGCAGCGTCGCCTCGAGCGACACGCCCTGCGCCAAGAGGAGCGGCGCCACCATGTCGACGGCTTCTCGAACCACGTCCCTCAGGTCTCCTGGCTTCGTCGGCAAATGCAGTTTCGCGAGCGCCATCCGTTCCGCGTCGAGCAGTTCCTCGACCATTCGTCCGATCCGTTTGACCGCCTCCTCGATCTGGAGGCATATCCTTCGAAGCTGCTCGGCGCCTTCGCCGGCGGGCACCAGCCGTCCCAGTCTGCCGGCGTTGATCTCGATCACGTTCAACGGCGTCCTCAGGTCGTGGCTGATGATGGCGAGGAACTCATCGCGCAAGAGGACCGCGGCCGCCGCCTTCTCGCTCGCCGTCTTCGCCTGCGAGATCCGGCGCTCCGCGAGCCGAAAGGCAGAGTCGGTTCGGTTTCGCTCCTCGCCGAGGTCCCGATCCGTCCTTCCCCTTTCGTGCGCGAAAAGACTCTTCTCCGTTTCGCGACGCTGGCGCCGCTCCTCGCGGAGCGCCGAATCGGTGTGGCGGCGCTGCCGGGCGAGACTCTGGTCAGCGCGCTGCCTTTCCCGACGCAGAAACTCCGCCGCCCGTCGGCGCTCCGTCTCCATTTCGCGGGAAAGCGGTTTCCGGGTAGATCTGCGGGCCCGCTCCGCATCCGCCGCTTTCCTGTCGGTTCGGAGCGTCCGATCGGCTTCGTCCCGGATCTTCCGGCGAGCGACGTCCGCCGTCCGCTGCGTGCCTTCCCGCCCGCGCGCCATGGACTGATCCGTCGCGGACCGTTCCGCTGTCAGGCTCTTGTCGGTGCGCGTCCGCTCGCGGCGAAGCCGCTTCTTGAGCTTCTTTTTGGGCGCCATCGGAGCCGGATTTTACTCAACCCGCCGGAGGCTGGCGCAAGGGGCGTCCCCTTTTCGACGCGGTGACGCCGAGAAGGTACCGCCGGACGTCGCCTCGAGCGCGTGACTACTTCCGCTTCGTCGAGCGGCGGGTGCGGGCAGCTTTCCGGGCCGCACTCGACCGCGAAGCCGCCGAGCGAGTCCGCGCCGCAGAACGCGCCTGGCGCGCGAGCGATTTGCGGGTGGCCGCGCGATGGCCTTCGCGCTTCAACGCCTTCCGAACCGCGCGGGATCGTGTCTGCGACGCCTTTCTCTTGCGGCCGGTCTGGCCCGCTTTGTACGCGCTGGCGGCCGACTCCTTCGTCTCCACCTTCCCTTTCTTCGGCGGCGGGAGCTTTACACCCGCTCGCCGCGCCTTCGACAATCCAATTGCGATCGCCTGCTTCGTCGAACGCGCGCCGTGCTTGCCCTCGCGGACGTGCTCGATCTCTTCGCGAACGAACTCGCCCGCCTGGGTGCTCGGCGCCTTGCCTTCGGCCTTGTCGCGCCGGGCGCGTTCGAGGGTTTCTTTTTCCGGCATGTCTGACCTCCTTGTCGAGTGAGAACGCAGCAAGATGCGTGCACGCCTGCTACGATTCCGCGCCGGAAACGCCATTGAGATTCCGACGCGCGGCGCTCGATCGAGTCTGGCCGGCCCTGGCGCTCGCCGCGATCATTGCCTGCCGCCGCGAGACCCGCACGCCGATCGTCCTGTACTCCCCCCACGGGCGCGATCTGCTGACCTTAGTCGAGAAGACCTACGAGGCGAAGCACCCGGAAGTGGACGTGCGCTGGCTCGACATGGGATCGCAGGACGTCTACGACCGGGTGCGCGCCGAGAAGGCCAACCCGGGCGCCGACGTCTGGTTCGGAGGTCCGAACCTCGTTTTCGCGAACGGCGCACGTGACGGTCTTCTGGAGCCCTTCGAGCCTTCGTGGTCCCGCGCGATCCCGCCGGAGAGCCGAAACCCACAGAAGCTGTACTTCGGCCTCTACCGCACCCCCGTCGTCATCGTCTACAACAGCGCGGCAGTTCCCGCGGCAGAGGCCCCGCGCGACTGGGACGATCTCCTCGATCCTCGCTGGAAGAAGAAAATCCTGATCCGCGACCCGCTCGCATCCGGCACGATGCGGGCGGTCTGGGGCGCGATCCTCGAGCGCTCGATCGAGCGGACCGGATCGATCGAGAGCGGCCTCGAGTGGCTGCGCCGCCTGGACGGCCAGACGAAGGAGTACGTCTTCAATCCGTCGATCCTGCTCGAAAAGCTCGTGCGCCGGGAAGGGCTCCTGACCGTCTGGGACCTCCCCGACACGCTCTTCGAGATGCAGCGAGGCCCGCTCGGGTACTCCTTCCCGTCGAGCGGCACGCCGGTCATCGACGACGCGATCGGTCTCGTACGCGGCGCTCGGCACGCGGCCGCGGCAAAGGCGATGATCGAATGGCTCGGGAGCGCGGAAGCGCAGAAGCTCGCCGCCGCGAAGGCGTACCGGCTGCCCGCGCGCACCGACCTGCCGGCCGCGAATCTGCCGCAGTGGGCGCGCGACGTGGAGACGAAGCTCGTCGTCGCGAAGCTCGACTGGGATCGAATCGGACGCGAGGGTCCGGGCTGGATGTCGCGGTGGGACCGGGAAGTGCGAGGCCGGGGCGCTCGGTGAGACTTCGCTTGAGACGGCAGATACGAAATCTTCTCGCTCACCCGGTCATTCAAACTCTCCTCTTCGAGCGGCTGCTCATCATGGCCTCGGCAACGCTCGCGTTTGCCGAGCTCGCCATGGGTCACGTGCGACTTTCCGAGATCCCCGGTCTCCTCGATGCGCGGCTGCTCTCCTTGTTCTTCGTTCTGACCATCGCCGTCGAGCTCGGCAAGGACTCGGATCTCTTCGATCTCGCGGTAGCGCAGACGGTCCGACGGGTCCGCACTTCCCGCGCCCTGGCCGCCGCCATGATCGCCCTGACCGCCCTGACGGCCGCGCTCCTCACCAACGACGTCGCGCTCTTCCTGGTGGTCCCGTTCACGAACCTCTTCCGCCGCGTCTCCGACATGGACCTGGCGCCGCTGGTGGTTCTCGAGATCGCGGCGGCGAACCTCCTCGGCGCGGTCACGCCGATCGGCAGTCCACAGAACCTCTTCCTCTACGCGCGCGGAAGGTTCTCGCTTCTATCCTTCCTCGAAGCGCAGCTCCCCTTCGTCGTCGGGTCGATCGTATTGCTCGCCATGCTCGTCCCCCTCATCGTGCCGCGAAGGAGGTTCGAGCCCCCCGAAACCGCCCGTTTCGACCTCGATCCGCTCCTGGCAGGAGCTTTCTTCGTCCTCCTCGGCCTCGAGATCGCCGCGCTCGCGGGAGTGGTCTCCTGGGAGATCCCGCTCGGGCTCTCGCTCGCGGGAGCGGTTTTGCTCGGAAAGAGGCTGCGCGAGGCCGACTTCTCGCTCGTCTTCGTGTTCGCGTTTCTCTTCATCGGAATCGAAGGATTGCGGCGCGGCCGGCTTTACCACGTCCTCGATCCCGAAAGGATTTTCGGCCACGGCCCGGCCGGACTTCTTCTCTCGGGGGCGCTTCTCTCGCAGTTCGTCTCGAACGTCCCAGCCGCGATGCTGCTGGCTCCCACGGTGACGACGTCTCAGGGCTTCCTGGGCCTCCTCTGGGGCGTGAACGCGGGAGGATGCGGAACGCCGATTGCCTCACTCGCCAACCTGATCGGGGCACAGCTTTTTCTTCGGGAGGGCGGGAGCCAGCGCTCCTTCTGGCGGCTTTTCTCGGCGACCACCTTTCTCCTGCTGATCGCGCTCGTCCTATTCTGTCTCGCGCTCCTGACCGCCGAAAAGATCGGATAATCGCGCGCCGACGTGCCCGAACACCTGACGCTCGAGAGGCTCGACAAGCGCTTCGGCGATCTTCACGTCACGCGCGACGTGTCGCTCTCGGTCGCTCGAAGCGAGATCCTCGCGCTGCTGGGCCCCAGCGGAAGCGGTAAGACGACCGTTCTGCGGCTCGTCGCCGGATTCGACACGCCCGACTCCGGCCGGGTTCTGGTGGACGGCGAGGACGTCACTTCCCTGCCGCCGGAGCGGCGCCGCTTCGGGATCGTCTTCCAGCACTATGCGCTCTTCCCGCACATGACGGTCGGCCAGAACGTCGCGTTCGGACTCGAAGCCCGCGGGCGGAAGGGCCCCCAGGTCCGCGACCGCGTCGCCCGGGCGCTCGCGGCGGTCGACCTCGCCGGGTTCGAGCGGCGCAAGGTCACGGAGATTTCGGGAGGCCAGCAGCAGCGGGTCGCGCTCGCCCGGGCGCTCGCGCCGGAGCCGCGCGTCCTGCTCTTGGACGAGCCGCTCTCGAACCTCGACCCGTCGCTGCGCGAGCGCACGCGACGGGAGCTCGCTCGCATCATCCGCGCGGCGGGCATCACGACCCTCTTCGTCACGCACGAGCAGGAGGAGGCTTTCGAGCTCGGCGACCGCATCGCGCTCCTTCACGAAGGAAGGCTCGAGCAGCTCGGCACGGCGAGGGAGCTCTACGGCTCCCCCGCGACGCGCTTCGTCGCCGGCTTCATCGGACGCTCGAGCGCCGTCCCCGGCGTCTGGGAGAAAGGGACGGGACGCGTGCGCCTGCCGGCCGGCGCGGCATGGCCCGCAGTCGCCGACTGGGACCTGCTCGACGGCTCGCCGGTCGATGTCGTCGTGCGGCCGGAGGCGGTCACCTTCGCGGGCGCGCGCGACGGCACGGCCGCCGAAGGACGGGTTCTCGAGACCCGGTTCGCCGGACACGAGACGTATTTCTCGGTCGCGCTCGAAGGAGGAGGGGAAGTCGAAGTCCTGGCCGCGCCGGACGCGGCGCAGGCCGGCTGGAAGGTCTTCGTCGCGCCGCTGCCCGCGGGACCTCTTCCCCGCGCCTACTCTCGGGGGACCGGGTGACCCGCCGCGCCGTTCGCCGGCACCTCGCGGCCGCGCTCCTGGCGCTCCTCCTTCTGTGGCTCGTCGGTTATCCGCTCGTGGTCACGCTCGTTCAGGCTCTCGAGGCGCCGCGCTGGACGTTCCGACACTTCGCCGAGTTCGCGCGCCGGCCCGAGGAGTGGCGCGCGCTCTGGGCGAGTATCTGGATCTCGCTCGTCACGGTCGGCCTCGCCGCCGCGATCGGCGTGCCGCTCGCGTTCCTGTTCGAGCGCGCCGAGTTCCCCGGCCGGCGCGCGCTCGGTTCGCTCGTCGCGCTGCCGGTAGTGCTGCCGCCGCTCGTCGGCGTGATCGCGTTTCTCTTCCTGTACGGCGAGAGCGGGTTCGTCGCGCGGGGAATCCAGGCTCTATTCCATCTCCAGGAGGCGCCCTGGCGCCTCGCCGGCCCGGCCGCCGTGCTGCTGGTGCACGCGTACACGATGTACGTCTACTTTTATCTCTTCACGCGGGCCGGCCTCGCGCGGCTCGATGCGGCGCTCCTCGAGGCGGCTGTGGGTCTCGGAGCGCGGCCCGCGGCGGTGCTCACCCGCGTCACGCTGCCGCTCCTGCGCCCGGCGCTGACGGGGGCAGCGCTTCTGACGTTCATGACGTCGCTCGCCTCGTTCTCGGCGCCGTACGTCTTTGGCGGCGGATTCCGCGTGATGACGACACAGATCGTGGCCTCGAAGCTGAATGGCGACCTCCCCGCCGCCATGGTCGAAACGGTCACGCTCGCCGCCGTAGCGCTCCTCGGGCTCGCGCTGCTGCAGAAGAGCGAGACGGGGCGCGTCGTCGCCGGAGGCGGCCGCGGGGTCGCCCCCGCGAGGCGCCGCCTCGGCCGCTCGCGGTGGGTCGTCGCGGCGTTCGGCTGGATGCTCGCGGCGATCCTTCTGCTGCCGCACGCGACGCTTCTCCTGGTCTCGCTCGTGCCCCGCAGCACCTGGACGATCGAGATCCTCCCGCCCGTCCTGAATCTCTCGAATTACGCCGCCCTTCTCTCGGATCCCGAACGCTTGCGCCCGCTCGTGAACTCGCTCTGGATGGCGGTTGCCGCGACGGCGGGCGCGCTCGTGCTCGGCTTCGCGGCCGCCCGCGTCGCGGTGCGCGGACGAACGCGTATCGGCGGAGCGCTCGAGACGCTGGTCGCGATTCCGTGGGCGATGCCAGGGACGGTCTTCGCCGTCGCGCTCTCGGCGACGTTCAGCGTCCACGCGCCATGGATCGGCCGGTTCGTGCTCGTCGGGACCGCCGTGATCCTCCCGCTCGGTTACCTCGTGCGGAACCTGCCGCTCACGGGGCGCGCAGCGTTCGGCGGCTTCCGGCAGCTCGACCCCGCGCTCGACGAGGCCGCTTCCTCGCTCGGCGCGGGGTGGTGGAAAAGGCTTTCGCGCGTCGATCTGCCGCTGCTCGCCCCGGCGCTCGCGGCGGGGGCGAGCCTGGCGTTCCTGACCGCGCTCGGCGACTTCGTGATCTCGATCGTGCTCTATACCTTCGAGACCCGCCCGATCTCGATCGAGATCCTGTCGTCGCTGCGGCTGCAGGAAACCGGGGTCGCGGCGGCGTACGGCGTCGTGCTGGCAGTCCTGTCCGCTGCCGTCTTCTATCTCTGGGGCCGCCGAGAAGAAGGGTCAGGTCTCCACTTGCCACATTGAGGGTCAGGTCTCCACTTGCCACATTCAGGGCCAGGTCTCCACATACCACGTCGTCACGGCCGCCCGATCGTCCGTGTCGCGCGCGGAGGCAGCGGCACGCGCGCGAACGGTTCGAACGAGTAAGCGCCGGCGAGTGTCGCGCTCTCCCCGCCGGGGTTGGTCACGACGACGTTCACGGTTCCCGCCGCGTGCGGGGGCGTGACCACTTCCAGAGTCGCGCCGTCGACGAAGGTGACGGCGGCCGCGGAGGCTTCTCCGAACGCGACCGACGCGTCCAGAAGGAAACCCGAGCCCGCGATCCTGATCGTCGTTCCTCCGCGCGCGCTTCCGGCAAAGGGCGTCACTGCGACGAGGGAGAGCGGGCTCGGGCTCGCGTCCGCGATCCGGGCGAAAAGCCCGCTTTCGGTCGCGAGGTACATCTCACCCGACGCATCTTCACCGAACGTCGTCAGGCCCGAGGCGCGCGCCGAGAAGACCCGCGCCGTCCAGGTTCCCGAGGAATGGGTCGCGCCCCGGATCCGGCCGGTGCAGTAGTCGCCGTAGAAGTACGTGCCGATGAGCCGCGGAGATCTGGTACCGCGGTACATGAATCCACCGGTCACAGAGCAGTCGCCAGCCGAGTGCGTGTACTCGAGGATCGGCGGCGTCAACCCCGCCGCGTTGCACGGAGGAACGCCGGACGGACAACCCGAGGTGCCGCCGGCGCCACACGCCGTTCCCTCCATAACCTTCCAGCCGTAGTTCCGGCCGCCGGCAGCTCCCGCAGGCTGGAAGTCGATCTCCTCGCGCGAATCCTGCCCCACGTCGCCGATGAAGAGGTCGCCGGTCGAGCGATCGAAGGAGAACCTCCACGGGTTTCGAAGACCCTTCGCCCAGATCTCCGCGCGCGGACCGCCCGGGGCCGCGAACGGGTTGTCGGGAGGGATGCCGTAGAAAGGCGGCGAGCTCGGGTTCGCATCCACGTCGAGGCGCAGGATCTTGCCGAGGAGCGTGTCGTCGCGCTGACCGTTGCACATCGGGTCGTTCGCAGAGCCGCCGTCGCCCATTCCGACGTAAAGGTCGCCGTCCGGTCCGAACGCGAGCTCGCCGCCGTTGTGATTGGCGAACGGTTGCGGAATCGTCAGAAGAGTGACGCCGCTCGCCTTGTCCGCCGTTTCCGGATCGCCGGCGGAGACGTGATAGCGCGCGATAACGGTATCGCCTGCGCCGTTCGTGTAGTCCACGAAGAAAAAGCCGTTCTCGGAATAGTGGGGATGGAACGCCAACCCGAGAAGTCCTCGCTCGCCGCAGCAGGAAACGAGGGAGCGGATGTCGAGAAAGGGCGTCGAGAGGACTCGGTTGCTCTCGAAGACGACGATCTCTCCCTGCTGGAGGGTCAGGAAGAGCCGCGCGTCGCCGGCGTGTGCGATCGCGGTCGGCTGCGCCAACCCCGTCGCGAGGGTCTCGAGCGCGATCTCGGGCGGAGCCTGCGCGCGAGCGCGCGCCGCAGTCGCGAGCGACGCGACGGCGAGAAGAGCCGCGAGCCTCCGGTTCCGGTGCACGTCCGCCTCCTCGAAAGGGAGAACGGCGGCCTACGCGCGTACAATTTCCGATCGAGGAACGGACGAATGCGCCGGGTTTTGCTCTCGAGCCTGTTGATGCTGGCGGCGGCCTGCAGCAGCCAGCCTCCCACTTCCCCGGAGACCCCGAGAGACAGCGCCCGCGCCACCGGCGAAACGCACGACGCGCAACCCGTTCGCCCGGGGACCCGGGTCGTCGCGCCGCGGTCGCCGACGCAAGCGGTTTCGCTCGGAGGTTGGGGCGGGAATCACGTCGGCCTGCTGCTGACCGCGACCGGCGGAACCCTGGAATACGACTGCGCGCACGGCACGATCGACCAGCCGTTTGTCACCGATTCCGCCGGCCGATTCCAGCTGGCGGGGACTCACACGCGGGAGCACGGCGGACCGATCCGCAGGGATGAGAAGCCCGACATGCATCCTGCCCGCTACACCGGAGCAGTCGACGGGGACACAATGACGCTCACCGTGACACTGACCGATTCGAACGAGGTTCTGGGCACCTTCACGTTGACACGCGGTCGGATGGCCCGCGTCGTCAAGTGCCTCTAGGCAGGATCGCGTAGGCGCGGACCGGAAAGCTCCCGAGCCCGCGGAAGGGCGCCGGTACGCAGTGAAAACGGAAACCGCCCGCCGGAAGCCGGTCGAGGTTCGTCAGGTGCTCGACGATGGGGATCTCCGCCTGGAGAAGAAGAGTGTGGGCAGGCCGCGCGCCGTCGCGAGCGTCGTCGATATTCAACGAGTCGATTCCGACGAGCGCCGCACGGCCCGTGACGAGGCGTTCCGCGGACGCGCTCATCAAATACGGATGCCCCTCGAAGTACGCGGGCGTGCGCCAGTGCCGGCTCCAGCCCGTCCGGACGAGGACGGCCCGGCCGGTGAGATCGAGTCCGTCGAAGGCCTCCGCTTCGACGGCGCGGCCCGCGGCACTCGCGTCGACCACGATTCCCGGGAGACCGGCGAGCTTCTCGAGCGGGAGCTCGCTCACGTCAATGCCCTGTTCGAAGCGGTGGAACGGCGCGTCGATATAGGTCCCGGTGTTGGCGACCATCTCGACGCGGCCGATCGAGAACGTGGTTCCCTCCGAGTACCTCGAGGCCGATGCCTCGCGCGACAGAAACTCGGAGACGAGGGGCGCGGGAAGCCCCGGGTACGTGATCATCCCGGCCTCGATCTCGTGGGAGAGGTCGACGAGCCGCCAGGAGGTCATCGGATTCGGTCGAACGACGGGAACTGTGACCGCAGGAAGTCTTTCGCCCCGGCCGGCCCGCGCAGGTCGACGCGGAGCGATCCGGCGCCGTTTTCGAACGCGATGCCGATGGCGAGAAACGGGCAGCACGCGCGCTCGAGCTCTACCCATTCCGCGACCCGGAGGAACAGGTAGGGCTGCGACGGAAATCGAACTGCGTAGCCGTCGCCGAGCTCCTCGACGCCTGTGGCCGCCGGCGCGAGCTCCGCGACGAGAGCGTCGCGTCTTTCCCTCTGCCGGGCGTCGAGCGCGTCAATCCGGCAGGCGAGTTGCGTTTCAGCCACCGCGGACCTTCGTCCCCCGGTCACGGAAAAGCCTCTTCACGAGCTGGATCTGACCGGCGTGGTACACGTCGTGGGCGGCGCCCCCGTAAGCGAGGGTTTCGACGCGGTGGCGGCTCCCGGAGGAGCGTTCCGAAAGCTGCCGTTCCCGGATCCCCTCGATCGCCTTGCGCAGCCGCCGATGTTGCTCGTCCAATAGCGCGAGATCCGCGCGCCACGCTTTTTCGGTCGGCGAGTCGAGGCGCGCGAACCAGTTGCTCCCTTTGTAAGGGAACGACCCGCGTTTCTCTCCCGCCAGGCGGCGCCAGTTGGCGTATTTCCAGTACGCGACGTGCAAGGCGAGCTCCCAGATGTTGTGACGGTCGGCGCCCGGACGCCACGCCGCCTCCTGTGCTCCGACGCCGCGCAGCGACCCCCGCAGATTCGGTCCGTGCCAGGCCTTCCTCTCGTACGCCTCGTCGACGATCCGGAGAAGGAGCGCGAGCTTGGAAGAAGTCTTCGGCTTCATCGCAGCAGCGCGAGCAGCGCATCCTTGCCGTCCATCTCGCCGGCGTGAATGGCATTCTGGACCAGCACCACAGGGCGGCCGGCGCGATGGACCGCCGTCGCCGCGACGGCCGACGGGACGAAGAGGAGCAGGAGAAGGAGCACGAACAAGACGGCCCAGATCGCCCAGAGCGAGCCGATGAGCAAGCGCTTCACGGTTTTTCCACGCGTTCCATACGCAATCCGTTGAACGCGATCATCGCGCCTCCGCTCGCCGCGGCGAGATCACGGCCGGCTCCGGAACGACGGCTCGAACCGGGCCGGCTTCCTTTCGCGCGCCGTAGCGGATGATGAGAGCGACCGCGCCCACGATCACGGCGGCGGCGAGAAGAGTCCGGAGCGTGATCGGCTCTCTCGCGAACGCCCATCCGAGGAGGACCGCCACGACCGGGTTCACGTACGCGTACGTCGAGACCCGGGCGGGGGTCGTGGCTTTCAGGAGCCAGATGTAAGCCGTGAAGCCGATCAGGGAACCGAAGACGATGAGATATCCGAGCGAAAGGAGCGAACGCGCGGACACGGCAGCGAGCGTGAGCTTCCCGGCCTGTCCGGTCGCGAGGCCGAAAACGAGGAGCCACGCGCCGCCCGCGAGCATCTCCATGGCCGTCGCCAGGAAGCCGGACTTCGGAAGATCGACCACGCGCGAGTGGAGCGATCCGAAGGCCCAGCAGAAAGACCCGAGCACCAGGACGCCCGCCCCGACCGGATCCACGCGGCCCGCGAGCCTTCCCGGCGCGATCAGCAGGGCGAGACCGGCGAGACCGAGCACCAGCCCGGCAACGACCGGCGCCCGCGGCGTCTTCCCGCCGTGCCGCGGCAGGCCTTCGAGCACCGCCATCCAGATCGGGACCATCGCGACGAGAAGAGCCGTCAGGCCGGAGGGGACGCGGGTCTCCGCCCACACGACCGCGCCGTTGCCTCCGAGAAGGAGAAGCCCGCCGACGACGGTCGCCGCCCGCCAGTTGCGCCGGGTCGGCCGCGGCGCTCCGCCCCAGCGCGACCATGCGTAGAGGATCGCGCCCGCGACGAGAAAACGGGCGGCCGCCATGAGGTGCGGCGGCATGGTCTCGATCGCAAAGCGGATCGCGAGATACGTCGAGCCCCAGATCACGTAGACCGCGGCGAACGCGGCGACGATTCTGCCCTGCCGCGGCGCGAGTCCGGTCGAGACGTCAAGCACTGGCGGCCTCCTGCGCCTCCTCTTCGCGAGCGATCGGCAGCTCCGAGGTCTCCTTGACGCTCTCGAGCACGATCGTCGTGCGCGTCGAAGTGATCGTCGAGATCTTTCCGAGACGCTCCCGGAGGAGTCTGCCCAACGCTTCAGTGTCGGGGGCTCGGACTTTCACGAGAAAGCAGTCCTCCCCGGCGACGTGGTGAACCTCGAGAACTTCGGGAATCTCGGCGAGGAGCTCCGCCGTCCGGATGCCGCCGGGCCGATCGTTCGACCGGACGAACGTGAAGGCCACGAGACCGAGCCCGACGGCGTGCGGATCGATACGCGCGGTGTAGCCCTGCAAGATTCCCCTTTCTTCGAGCTTCCGGATCCGTTCGAAAACAGCGGAGGGCGCGAGGCCGACCTGCCGCGCGATCGCGGCGTTCGAGGTCCGCGAGTTTCTTTGCAGGATCGTCAGGATACGGGTGTCAACTTCGTTGATCATTCTGAAATAAAATAGTAAATGAGAAGGATCGACGATTCAAGAGGCCAGAATGTGACGTTTTGTCGCATCCACAAGCCTCCGCGGACCAGGCCGAGAGAGCCAGACCGGAGCCCAACCACCTCACGGTAAATACAAACCGGGACCTCCTGCCCCGGTTGCGCAAACGCGGACGATTCCGGTTTTCCCGTGTCCCTCGACCTTTGGATAGGTCATTTCTCGGATCGCCGACGGATATGCTCGCCCCCAACTTCCAGCGAAGGGAATCCCGGATCGGAGAGGAACCTTTGTCGAATGCTCGTACATCGGGGGGGAGCGGGCCGCTTGGAAGCAGACCGCGGCTCGTCGTCATCGGAGCCGGACCGGCCGGCCTGACCGCGGGGTACGAGGCGACGCGCTTCGGCCTGGAAGCGGTCGTCCTCGAGAAGAGCGGCGACGTCGGGGGGCTCGCTCGGACCGCGGACTACAAGGGTTTTCACTTCGACATGGGCGGCCACCGTTTCTTCACCAAGGCGGCTCCGGTCGAGAAGATGTGGCGTGACGTTCTGGGGCCGAAGCTGCTTCGACGCCCTCGCCTCTCCCGCATCTATTACCGCGGTCGATTCTTCCACTATCCCCTCCGGCCCTGGAACGCGCTCCGCGGGCTTGGCCTCTGGCGGGCGGTCGCGATCGCCGCGAGCTATCTCCGGTGGCAGCTCTTCCCCCATCGGACCGAGGACACGTTCGAAGAGTGGGTGACAAACCGTTTCGGACGGCGGCTCTTTCGCACTTTCTTTCAGACCTACACGGAGAAGGTCTGGGGCGTCCCGTGCTCGCAGCTGAAGGCGGAGTGGGCTGCTCAGCGGATCAAGGATCTCTCGCTCAAGACGGCCGTATGGAACATGTTTCTCCGCCGGCCCACGGCCATCAAGACTCTGATCGAGGAGTTCGACTATCCGATCCTGGGCCCCGGCATGATGTGGAAAGCGGTGCGCGACGCGATCATCGAAACGGGCGGAGCTGTGGAGCTCGAGCGGGAAGTGGTGCGCGTCGAGCACGACGGCCAGCGGGTCTCCCGCATCGTGGTGGCGTGCAACGGACGGCGCGAGAGCGTCGAGGGAACGGACTTCATTTCCAGCATGCCGATAACGGAGCTCGTGGCGAAGCTCGATCCGCCGCCGCCCTCCGCGGTGCTCGAGGCGGCGCGGGCGCTCACCTATCGCGACTTCCTGACGGTCTGCCTGATCGTCGATCGCGCCGACCTGTTCCCCGACAACTGGATCTACGTCCACGATCCGCTCGTCAAGGTCGGGCGCATCCAGAACTACCGCAACTGGAGTCCGGCGATGGTTCCCGATCCCGCGAAGACCGGACTGGGTCTCGAATACTTCTGCACCGAGGGGGACGCGCTGTGGCGGGCGACGGACGAGGAGCTCGTCGCGCTCGGAAAGCGCGAGATCGCCGCGATCGGACTTGCGCGCGCCGAAGAGGTCGCGGACGGCCACGTGGTCCGGGTGCCGAAGGCTTACCCGATCTACGACAGCGCATACCGCGAGCACTTAGACGTCCTGAAGCGTTACCTCGCCGGCTTCTCGAACCTGCAGACCATCGGCCGCAACGGGCTGCACCGCTACGACAACCAGGACCACGCGATGCTGACGGCCATGCTCGCCGTGCGCAACGTCGCGTTGAACGAGCGCAACGACGTCTGGGGCGTCAACGCCGACCCGGATTACCAGGAGGAGATCCGTCTCGAGATCGCGCTCGAGCGGGTCTTCGCGAAGCTCGACCGTTTTGCCTTCGGCGTCGCCGTGGGCGCCGTTGCCGCGGCGCTCCTCTCGCTGGCCAGCGTCTTCCTGATGTTGAAGGGCGACCCGGTCATGGGCCACGACCTGAGACTGCTCGCGCAGTACTTGCCGGGCTACCAGGCGAGCGCGCCGGGCGCGTTCCTCGGTCTCTTCTACGGGCTTCTCGGCGGGTTTGCGGTCGGCTGGATGTTCGCGGTGACGCGGAATGCCGCCGCGCTCTTTTCCCTGGCCGTCATCCGCCGGCGGGTGGAGTCGCGCACGCTCCGGCGAGTCTTCGACTACGTGTAGCGATTGCGCGCAAAGATGCCGGAAACCCACGACGACCTCGACTCGACGCTCGCGGTGCGAATCCTCCGCCTCGAGGCGGTCGTTCAGGGCGTGGCGTGGGGTCTCGTGGCCGGTCTCCTCCTCTTCTTCGCGACGAACTTTCTCGTGCTCAAGGGCGGCCGCGTCGTCGGTCCGCATCTCTCTCTCCTCCGGCAGTTCTTCGTCGGCTACGAAGTCACCTTCGTCGGAAGCTTGATCGGCTTCGCCTACGCCTTCCTCTGCGGGTTCGTCGCGGGATATCTGGTGAGCGTCGTCTACAACCGGGTCGCGCGGGGGCGTCGGGATGGGTAAGGCGGCCCGGCTGAGCCGGCAGACGCGCCGCCGCGCCCAGGAGCGACGGAAGAAGGAGCCCCATCGGACCGGATCGGTCCGCAGCGGGTCGCGCCCGTCCCGGTCCGGCAGCCTCGCGATTCCCCTGATCCTCGCCGCAGGGCTCTTCGCCTACCACAACTCCCTGCACGGCGCGTTCGTTATGGACGACCTGCCGGCCATCCCGCAGAACACGACCATCCGGTCTCTGTGGCCTCCCTGGGCCGTATTTTCGCCGCCGGCTCAGACGGCGGTCGCCGGACGCCCCCTCGTCAATCTCTCGCTCGCGCTCAACTACGCCGTGGGGAGAGAGAGCGTCGTGTCGTACCACGCGTTCAACCTCATGATTCACCTCCTGGCTGCGCTTGTCCTCTTCGGAATCATTCGCCGAACGCTCCGCGGTCCCGGACTCGAGATCCGCGAGGCGACCGGCATCGCGACGGTCGCCGCGCTTCTCTGGGTCGTGCACCCGCTCGCGAGCGAGAGCGTCGACTACACCATCCAACGCACCGAGCTCCTGATGGGCCTCTTCTTCCTGATGACGCTCTATTGCGCGATTCGCGGCTTCGACTCACCCGGGCGGCCGGGCTGGTACGTCGCCGCAGTCACCGCGTTCGCGCTCGGGCTAGGCAGCAAAGAGGTCATCGTGATGGCGCCCGTGATCGTCTTCGTCTACGACTGGCTCTTCCGTTCCCCGTCGCTCTCGGACGCCTTCCGGCGGCACTGGCGTCTCTACGCGGGCTTCGCCGGAGTCCTCGCGCTTTTCGTTCTTCTCGTCGCGACGCGTTTTCGACGCGTGTTCGCCGGGATGGTCGGCCGCTCCGTGACGCCGTGGGATTACGCGCTGACAGAGAGCGGCGTGATCGTCCACTACCTCCGGCTCGCTTTCTGGCCCCACCCGCTCGTCGCGGATTACGACGGCTGGCCGATCGCGGCGTCCGTGGGGAGCGTCCTGCCCTTTCTGGCGGTCGTTGTCGCGCTCGTCGCCCTCACGCTCTGGGGTCTCGCGCGGCGGCAGAAGCTCGCGTTCCTCGGAACCTGGTTCTTCTTGATTCTCGCGCCGACGTCGAGCTTCCGGCCGATCCGCTCCGAGATCGCCGGCGAGCGGCGGATGTATCTCCCGCTGGCGGCGGTCGTCGTGCTCATCGTGCTCGTGGGGCGCGCGCTTCTCTCCCGATGGGGCGCGCCCCGTGCGGCCGCGATCACCGCCCTCGCGGTCGCGGCGGTGACTCTCTCGCTCGTCACCGTGCGGAGAAACGACGACTACGGGACGACACTCTCGTTCTGGAGCGACGTTGTGGCGAAACGTCCTGACAACCCGCGGGCCCACATGTCGCTCGGGGACTATTTCCTCGCCAGGGGAGAGGGCAAAGAGGCGCTCGCTCATTATTCCGAGGCTGTGCGCCTGCGCCCGGGCAGTCCGAAAGCGCAATACGACCTGGCTATCGTGCTGGCGAGCCAGGGCCGGCTGGAAGAGGCGATCGAGCACTATCGGGAGACGCTCCGGGTTTATCCCGAGAACGCGTCCGCGCACAACAACCTGGCCGCTGCGCTCGCAGGCCGACACGACGTCGACGGAGCGATCGAGCACTATCGGGAAGCGATCCGGATCGAGCCCGGCCACGCCGTCGCGCATTACAACCTCGCACTCGCGCTCGGAGAGAGAGGACGGACGGAGGAGGAGATCCAGCACCTGGAGGCGGCGGTCCGTCTTCAGCCGAACTTCGCACAGGCCCGTCAGACCCTGGCCGATCTCCAGAGCCGCGCGAGCCCGTGATGACCCCGGTCACCCGCTCCGGCGTGAGAACCGCGTCATGGCTCGGATTCGTCCTCGGGCTCGCCATCGCGGTTGCGCTCGTCGCCTGGCAGGGGGTGGGCACGGTCGCGCATCTGCTCGCCTCGACCCGCTGGACTCTTCTCCTCGTCGCCGGCTTCGCCGCGCCGCAGCTGCTGCTCGCCACCGCGTCGTGGCGGCTTCTCTTCCCGCCCGGCGAGGCGCCCCGTTTCTCGCTCGCCCAGCTGGCGCTCTGGATCAGCTTTTCGATCAACCTGCTTCTGCCGGTCGCGAGCATCGGCGGCGACGTCGTCCGGGCGCGTCTGCTCGCTCTCTGGACCGGGAAAGCGCGCGACGCCGTCGCGTCGGTCGTAGTCGACAAGACGGTGCAGGTCGCGACGCTGCCCGCCCTCGGCCTGATCGGCATCGCCGCGTTCTTCCGCCTCCTTCCGAACGGACCTTCGATCGGCCCGGCGCTCGCCGCCGTGATCCTCCTCGCCGTCGGAATCGCGCTCGCCGTTCTCGTGCAGCGGGCGGGCATCTTCGCTTTCCTGGCCGCTCGGGCCGAGCGGCTCGTGCGCAAGTCGAGCTGGGAAGGCCTCGTCGACCGGGCGAGCGACCTCGACGGCGCGATCCGCGCGCTCTATCGCCGCCCGGCGACGATCCTCGGGTCATGGAGTCTCCGGCTTCTCGCGCGGCTGTCCCTTTCGGGGGAGGTCTGGCTCGCCGCCCGGTTGCTCGGGCATCCGATCACGCTCCCCGACGCGATCCTCCTGAAGACTTTCAGCCTGGTGATGCGCGCCGCGGCATTTCCGGTTCCCGCCGGTCTCGGAGTCCAGGAAGGGAGCTTCGTCGTTCTCGGTCAGTTGATCGGTCTGCCGCCCGACGTCGCCCTCGCGACCTCGCTCGCCAGCCGCGCGCGCGAGATCGTCTCCGGCGTTCCCGGCCTCTTCGCCTGGGCGTACGTCGAGGGACGCGGCCTCTGGCGGCGCCGCGCCGCTTGAAAGGAGAATCCCCGATGCCCACCGCCGAAACCCGGAGAGTTCTGCTGCTTGGCCTCGACTCCCTGGACATCGACTACGTCCAGTCGCACATCGAGAGCCTGCCGAACCTCCGGCGCCTGTTCGACGGGGGCGTGGTCCGGCGACTCGACTCTCCCGGAAACGTCATGAGCGCGTCGGTGTGGCCGACCTTCTACACCGGAACTTTGCCGGGCGAGCACGGACAGTACTTCCCGATGCAATGGGACCCGGCGGCCATGCGTCTGCGCCACGTCGCGAGCGACTGGATCGACTGCGAGCCCTTCTGGCGGCCGCTGGCGCGCCAGGGCCTGCCGGTCACGACGCTCGACGTTCAGGCGGCTTTTCCGAGCCGGACGACGGCCGGGACCGAGATCGTCAACTGGGGCGTCGAGGCTTTCGGCGGCTTTCACTGCAATCAACCGGAGATCGGGCGCGAGATCGCGCGCCGGTTCGGCACGAACGTGCTGGGCCCGGACGTGCCGGTCGACAAGAGCCCGCGGCGGCTGGCCGACATCCGCAAGACCGTTCTCACGGCCATCGGCAAGCGCGGCGAGCTCGCTCGCTGGCTCCTCACGAGCACGAGCTGGAAGCTCTTCGTCGCGGTTTTTCCGGAGTGCCATCGTGCCGGGCACTACTTCTGGCGGGATCCGACGGACGAGGCCGACGACGCTTCCGATGACGCTCTTCTCGAGGCCCATCGCGCCCTCG
>WNGE01000994.1_pt1 | contig 54122 bp, 49 predicted proteins | sample 5400651 | NCBI WGS metagenome assembly WNGE01 (sample SAMN13153370, study PRJNA577476) | soil metagenome | isolation source: 60 cm soil or saprolite under grassland replicate 2 | place: USA:California | collected 2016-06-15 | reverse complement strand
TTTGTTACAGACTTTCAGTCTTACTCTTTTCGAGAAAACCCCCATCTTAGGCTTGCTTCAGCAATCCCAATACAATCTGGAAATGCTTGATGATCTTAAACAGTTACAACTATTGGACATCTAACCGGACACTACTGATGTCAAATGACAAATGAAAAATGATGGCTGGCAAATCTGGGCCCCACAAACAGGAAACGAAAACCGGTCCCACATTGGGTTCGGCCTACACTGCTTACCCGCACTGTCTTGTGATAAGCTTCGCACGCTCCCAAAATTCCCTATTGAACACTTCCATGCATTAACAAACTGCAGCAATTGAAAGGTGTTTTATGGCAATCAGTCAAGATTTGTTGGAAATACTTGCTTGTCCTGCATGCAAAGCAAAAGTGGAATTGAAACCAGATGGCAGTGGTCTGAAGTGTGTGGAGTGTAGACGAGTCTATCCGATTCGCGACGACATACCAGTGATGTTGATTGACGAAGCAACGGTCGAGGATGAACAGCCTGAGCCAAGATGAAGAGTCTGCGCGAAATCGTTGAATCCGCTCCACAGATGCGCGCTCTAACGATGCACAGTTTGCGCGGAGAGGATTCACCTCAGCCGCTTGGGCCTGAACAATGGGACTGGCAAGCGGTACAGAGCGTTCTCGTGGTTAGGCTGCGCTCAATCGGGGACACTGTGCTCGCCACTCCTTCACTCTATGCGCTGAAAAGGTTTCTACCGCAGGCGCGCATCGACGTCTTATTGGAAGATTGGGTCGCTCCCGTGCTTGACGGCTTTCAAAGCGTTGACAACATCATCACGATCAAAAGGGGCAGAACTTCTTCTCGCGCCCGCATAGTGCGACAGCTCCGCTCTACTCGTTACGACGTTGCTTACAATCTTCATGGAGGAACTACCGCAACACTACTCACGCGCGCTTCCGGCGCCAGACACCGAGTTGGCTACGCAAGCTATCAATACAGCCGTCTGCACAACCATCTTTCGCCACCATCTTCTCTGCTCTGGGGGCGAGAGAGGACGCATTCGGTGGAGCAGCAACTCGCACTGCTCGGTTGGACAGGTGTGCCAGTAACCGACCGCCCTCCGACGCTGCTTGCTATTACAGAACAGGCCGTGGTGAGTGTGGCCGCACGTCTTCGCGCTGCAGGCCTGGATGAAAACGCGCCGTTTGCCGTAATTCATCCGGCTGCGGCGTTTGCCACTAAGCAATGGGCAACGGAGAAGTTCGCGCGAGTGGCAGAAGAGCTTTCGGCGCGAGGTCTTGCCGTTGTTGCCATTACGGCACCATCAGATACGCAAATTGCCGACGAGCTGCAGCGAGTCTCGACAGTACAGGTGATTGCTTTGACAAATCTCTCTTTGCCGGAGGTGACGGCGCTGAGCGCTCGAGCGCGTCTATTTATTGGTAATGATAGCGGCATTGCGCATATTGCGGTTGCGGTTGAAGCTCCGTCGGTGGTTATCTTTGGATCATCTAATGTGGGGCACTGGCGGCCCTGGGCTACTGCTCCAGCGGAGGTTGTGCTAGAGGAGATGGAATGCCAGCCGTGTCATGGTTACTTCTGCGAGAAGTTTGAGCAGCCGGAGTGCATTCTTCGTGTACCGGTTGAGCGAGTTCTTGGTGCTATCGAACGCGTATTGAGAGAGAGCGCATGAGTTTAGGCCGACACCACGCCAGCGAGATTATTGGCGCGATGCGCGAACGCACAATTGTCGTGCTCGGAGATGTGATGCTTGACGAGTTTGTCTGGGGCAACGTTACGCGCATTTCCCCCGAGGCTCCGGTGCCGGTAGTCGATATTCGTCGCGAATCAGCCCATCTGGGAGGCGCCGCTAATGTGCTCGCAAATCTCGTTGCGTTAGGGGCAAAGGCATGTGTCATCGGCGTAATAGGACAAGACTCTGCGGGCGAACGTTTACGCGAGAGTTTGGCTGAGGCGAGCCCGCTCCAACTAGACGAGCACCTGGTCGTCGATAAGAGCAGGCCATCAACAGTTAAGACGCGCATTATCGCTCACAGCCAACTCGTTGTTCGCGCCGACCGTGAGCTCCGTACACCCGTTAGTGCTCAAACAGAAGATCGTATTATCGCGGCGCTGAAAGAAGCGATTAAGAACGCCGATGCCTTTGTAGTATCGGATTACGACAAAGGAGTGGTCACGCCACGTATCCTCGCCGCGATCCTGCCACTAGCTTATGAACGGATGCCGGTACTAATCGATCCGAAGCTGCGCAACGTTCTTTCATATCGTCCGGCGACGCTGGTCACACCCAATCATCACGAGGCTCTGAGGATGGCCAATCTGGAAGAGGATTCTGATGGCGGATTGCATCGAGCCGCGCAGGTGCTACGGGAGAAACTGGATTGTGATGCCGTCCTGATTACACGAGGCGATCGAGGCATGATGCTGCTGGAACGTGACGGGGATCCTGTTTATGTAGAGACCACTGCCCGCGAGGTCTATGATGTTACCGGTGCCGGAGACACCGTGATTGCAAGCCTTGCCGCCGGACTGGCGGTGGGGGCGTCTATCTTTGAAGCTGCGGATCTGGCGAATCATGCTGCCGGCATCGTTGTCGGCAAGGTAGGAACCGCGACCGCGAGTCCCGGGGAATTGCTGGCATCCTTCGGTCCAGGTTCCGCACAATTCCGACCGTGATCAGCGCGGGTACATTGAATCGCGCTGGCGAAATAAGAAATGATCGGCAAGAACCTGAGTAATTACCGTATTCTCGAGAAGCTCGGTGCCGGCGGGCAAGGTACCGTTTATAAAGCCACCGACAGCAAACTTGGGCGCACGGTAGTGATCAAGGTCTTGCCGCCCGAGCTAACAGCGAAAGAGGCAAATCTAAAGCGCTTCGAGCGCGAAGCGCGGCTCGCGTCGTCGTTAGACCATCCGAACATCTGCACGATCTTCGACCTCGACGAAGTAGATGGCGTGCATTTCATAGCCATGCAGCACATTGAGGGTCGCAACGTGCGGCAGTTAGTCGGTGGTCATCCGCTGGAGTTGAAGAGTGCTCTGCTGATTGCGCTTCAGGTTGCCGATGCTCTCGCCGCGGCACATTCCCGAGGAATCATCCATCGCGATATCAAGTCAGGCAATGTCATGGTAGCGCCTTCGGGCCAGGTAAAGATTTTGGACTTCGGTCTGGCCAAATTGCTGGATGACGAGGAAGCAGGTGCGACGGGAATTCACCGCACAGAATTGACCGAGGTTGGTGTCCCTTACGGCACCGCAACGTATGCCGCGCCAGAGCAGGCACGCGGAGATCGCGTAGACAAGCGAGCCGATATCTTCTCCACAGGTGTCTTGCTTTACGAGATGTTGACCGGAACGTGGCCCTTCCGGGGCAAAACCACGATCGATGTTCGCCATGCAGTTTTGCACGAGGCAGCCAAGCCGATTGCCGAGATGAGAAGCGAACCCACGCCGCCGCGTATCCAGCAAATTCTGGATCGCGCGATGGCAAAGGAGCCTCGGAATCGTTACCAGAAGATGGAGGACATGCGCGACGACCTGCGCAGCGTGCTGCAGGAGCTTTCAGCCGGTGAAACATCCGGACAGACCTTTGGCAGCGTTACGCCCGAACCGCCCCGCCATGTTGGAGGGACGAGCCCGGTTTCGCGGGCCGTACGTTGGCTGAAGTCAAAAACCAGATCTGAAGCCCCAACCACATCCCCGACATTTCTCACCCCAACCAGACAGGGTGTGCACGAGACGCCTTTCACAACAATGGCGGACCAGGAAAAGAAGAGCGTCGCAATCCTGCCTTTTCGAAATCTAAGCAACGATCCGGCTTCCAGTTTTTATGAATTTTCCCTTGCGGACGCAGTGATTACCGAGTTGGCGCGGGTTCGTTCACTGGTCGTTCGTCCATCATCCGTGATTGCGAAATACCAGGGTCAGCAGTCCGATCCGCGGGATGTCGGCCACGAGTTGAACGTTAGTGCGGTGCTCACGGCGAGCTTTATTCATGCCGGGGAGAAGTTTCGCGTGACGACGCAACTGCTGGACGTGGCTTCCGGCGAGATACTATGGAGCGATCGCATCGACACCTCCGCCGCGGACATCATTGCCGTTCAGGACACGATCGCCCAACGCATTGTGGAAGGTTTGCGGCTCGAACTAAGTCATGCTGAACAGGCTGGTATGGCAAAGCCGGCAACCCAAAACGCAGCAGCTTATGAACAGTATCTGCGCGGGCGCGATCTATTTGCGCGCTTTATCTTTCGCACGATTGCTCAGGAAGACTGCAATGCCGCCATCGAACACTTTCAGCGAGCCGTCGAGCTCGATCCGAATTTTGCCCTTGCGCACGATGGCCTTGGGGCCTCCTACGTTAACCGCGTTTTCAAGGGTCTGGGAGGCGCTGAAGACTTCCAGCGTGCCGAGGCAGCGTTTGCCCGGGCACTCGCCATCGACCCGCAGCTTATCGAAGCGCGCATGCTGATGGTCTTCGTTTACTTGTGGCGTGGGGAAAAACAAAAGGCGCGTGAAGAGGTTGCGCGTGCGCGCAAGGAAGCACCCGATGAAGCAGTAGTGCACTTTGTTAAAGCCACGCTGCACCGGCTGGATGGCGAATATGGCCGGGCGCTCCGCAGCTATGATCGCCTCGCGCGTCTGGATCCGGCGGCACACGTGGTTGCAAGTTACAACCGAGCGATTGTTTACATGTACATGGGCCACTTCGAGGAAGCGATGCAGCAGCTCGACAATGCCGGCGAGCCAGACAATCCCCTGGTGCGGACCTTTCGCGCCCTCGCCTTGTATTACACCGGTCAGATGGATGCCGCCTCGGATTTAATGCAGCAGATTGTCAAGCGCCATCCAAACATGCATGGGATTCGCCCGTTTTTGGCGATGTTTTTGAGCGCCCAGGGTAAACATGATGAAGCGCGCGCGCAACTTACCGACCAGGTTAAGCGAAATGCAGAAGTTGATCCCGACATCGCTTATTCAGTTGCGTCCGTGTACGCGCTCGAAGAGTTGCGCGATGAGGCTTTCGAATGGTTGTCGCGGGCAATCGCTCTGGGGAATGAAAATGGCCCCTGTTTCGTAAATGATCCTAATTGGAGCTTGCTTCGTGATGATCCGCGGTTTGCAGAACTAATGATGAAGGTGCGGGGACTACATGGGGCTACGCAAAGACAATCCTCTTCCAAAGAGTCCTGACTACTAGTCTTAAAAAACTCATGATGAATCAGAAACCAGTATCCCGGTTGGTAAGTCTTCTTGTATTAGCGGCACTGAGTTGTTCCACGCTTCCTCCTGTTATTGCCCAGCCGCAGCGTGACCGGAAAGCTGTTGCGCAACCAACACCAACTTCAGCCGACACGCCGAAAGCTAGTCCGAGTCCAACCCCGAAGGCGGTCTCAGCGCCCACACCCGTGCCAGGTCAACCGGCCCGCCTTTCAACGACCAGCACGACACTCGCTGAATTACAAACTCGTATTGAAGAAATCTTGCACAAGACGGAGTTGGCGCCGGCGATGGTAGGAATCAAGGTCGCATCCCTCGATACCGGCCACGTCTTATTCGAAGAGAACGCGAATAAACTACTGCGTCCCGCTTCGAACATGAAACTCTATGCCGTGGCCGCTGCGCTTGATCGGCTCTCACCCGATTATCGCTTCACAACTTCGGTCTTTGCGGCCGCTCAACCTGACGCCGCCGGCATCTTGCACGGTGACCTCACAATATACGGCAGGGGCGATCCTTCAATTGCGGCGCGCTTCAACGGTGGTGACTACTTCAAAGGGCTTAACGAACTCGCCTCGCGGATCGCCGCGACAGGAGTTAAACGCGTCGAGGGCGACCTCGTCGGCGATGAGACCTATTTTACGGGACCGCAATATGGCTCCGGCTGGACGTGGGAAGATTTGCAGTGGTGGTACGGCGCCGAGGTCAGTGCGTTGACCGTCAACGACAATGCCCTCGATTTGTTTGTTAAGCCGGGCCCGGCTGTTGGCTCTCCGGCCCTGGTAACCACAGGCCCACCCGATCCGTTGCTGACGGTCGCCAATCGAGTAACCACTGGGCCGAAAGGAAGTAAGAGAGACATAACGCTGCACCGCGGCTTAAGCGCGGCGGTGCTGGAGATCGGGGGCTCAGTGCCGCTGGACGACAAAGGCTACACGGCAGGTGTGGGAATTTCGCAACCAGCCCTGCTGTTCGTCTACCTTCTTCGTGCGTCGCTGGGGCAACATGGGGTGATTGTCACAGGCAAGTCGCGGACAGTTGCGCCAGTCAGTGTCGCGAGTGGATCGACCGCGCCGAAAGCTTTTCCTTTGATTGAACTCACGAGCATGCAGTCGCCTCCGCTTGGCGTAGTGGCCGCGCAAACGCTTAAGCCAAGCCAGAACCTTTATACAGAACTAATTCTGCGCACATTGGGGAAAGCTGTGCCGTTAGCCGTAACTACTTCGGCGCCGATTCGCACTAGCGAGGAGGCGGGGCTCGAAGTGGTGAAAGCCTTTCTGAAGGAGGCTGGGATTAATCCGACTTCCCTGGCCCTATCGGACGGATCCGGGCTATCACGATCCGACATGGTTACCGCGGAAGCAACTCTGGCGTTGCTCACTTACATGAGCCGCCACGCTCATGCTAAGGCCTTTCGCGAAGCACTACCGATTGCCGGCGTCGATGGAACGCTCCGGAACCGCATGAAAGGCACTCTCGCCGAAAATAACGTTCGGGCCAAAACCGGATCGCTTAGCTCAGCAGCCAGCCTCTCCGGTTTTCTGACTACCGCGGCTGGGGAAAACCTTGTCTTTTCCATAATGGTTAATAATTACCCGGAAGATACCGAAGTGCGGTCGATCTGTATTGACCCCATCACAGTTCTGCTCGCATCGTTTGCCGGACGATCTTAAAAAATGCCTCCTCAATTCATTAAGTTCCACGGCCTTGGCAACGATTACATCGTGATCGAATCTGACGAACTTGCCGGAGTTCCCGACTTGAATGAACTCGCCAGGAGCATCTGCAACCGTCATTACGGCGCCGGCGCTGACGGGATTGCCCTGATCACCCGCCTGGAGGCAGGAAAAGCTGATTTCCACGTTCGTATCTTCAATCCTGACGGCAGCGAAGCTGGTCTTTCAGGCAATGGCACCCGCTGCGCTGCCGCTTATCTTTATTACCAAAAGCTGTGGACAGCTAAAGAACTTCGCTTGAACACCCGCTCTGGTGTCAAACGATATTTCTTGCTTGAACGCCAAGGTGCTGGCAAGTACATCTTTGATTCAGAACTTGGCCAACCAAGGTTTGACAGCAGTTCAATCCCGATGCTCACCAATCTGCCGCTGGAAAGGGTGATCGACTATCCCCTCGTTGTGGGCAATGAGACCATCTCCATCACCGCTCTGCAAATGGGAAATCCAAACTGCTGTATCTTTGTCAACGACTTTGAAAAGCGCGATTGGCGGTCCTTGGGAGCGGCAATCGAGAACCATAAGGAGTTTCCGGAGAGGACGAATGTAGTATTCGTGCGTGTGCGGGACCATGAAACGATTGAACTAAGAATCTGGGAACGGGGCGTAGGTGAAACCACTGCGTCAGGCACTTGCTCGTGCGCGGCGGCTGTAGCAGCAATGATCAACCAAAAGACTGGACGGAGAATAAAGGCACTAATGCCCGGCGGGCAGGCAAGCATCCATTGGCGAGACGATTCAGAGGTTATATTAAAGGCGAGCGCCGAAGTAGTTTATCGCGGAGATTGGCTCGCACCGGCAAAAGCCTGATTAGCTCAGGCTATGCAGCAAGCCGAGCCGAGTGATCGGTGTCCAATTCCATCCAACCCTCTTTAATGAAGAGTACCCAGCCGGTCGGCAGGTTATGGAAAACTTCCTCGATCTCTAGAGAAGCATTGGGTTTAAGAGCCAGAACCCTTCGCCTAAGTGCTCTCCATCAAGTTGTATGTCCGTCTTGACGGCTCGTTCGGACCCAACCGCTATTATTTTTCCTCGCTTAAGCTTAACTATTTCTTAAGTTACCATTCACAGTAGGAACTGACCTCCATTTGGGGTCCGCCTCAGCCTAGACGCCCCAAATCTGGTTGTGCTAGCCTTCCTTTGAACAACCAAGCGAGAGCCAGGCACACTTGGTTTGTTCTGCACGCAGTGGTTCCTTTCAAGGCAAAAAGTATCAAATGCACGACCCCCAACTCTGCTCCTGACAATTGTTTTTGTATGTAACTGCTATGGAGCCGAGGTTGAGTCAGGCAGGGCGAGTCACTTGAGCCTGAAACCGGAAATGCCTGTGCGGAGACCCGATTGTTATGAACCCCCTTTTTAGCGGAGGCGCACTCGTTGCCATGGCGCTTTTTTCAGGATCCTTGCTTCTCTGGGTAAAGCCTTTGGAAGCAGAGACGCTTTCCCCTCAAGCCCAACAGCAAAAAAAGCAGGAATTGGCGCAAACTACTAACCAGGAACCTCTCATCGGTTCAGCGTCATTGGTTGCCTCACCCTCATCTGGGTTGAATACATCTTCATCGGAAACAGCAAGTGGTGCAGCAAAGGGAAGTGCTGCCGAGAGCGGTTCTTCCGTTTCGCTGCCGGTATCTTATTCAGCGACCGCCTACAGTCTCAGAGGGAAAACGGCAAGCGGGAAATATGTTACTAAAGGACTTATTGCCGCGGACCCGAGATTGTTGCCTTTGGGGTCGCGTATTCGCCTGGAAGCGGGCACCTATAGCGGGGACTACCTGGTAGCAGATACCGGTGGACTGATACGGGGTCGAAAGATTGATATCTGGACGCCGAACTCGCGCGAGGCGATGAGATTTGGCCGTCGTAAGGTAAAACTCACCGTTCTGAGCTACGGCGCAAAACGCTCCTTCCGAAAGAGAAGACCCAGGAGCTAAAGAAAGAAAAGCAATCACGACTGCGAGGGCGAGGGACTATCTTCCTGGCCCTCTTTGTTTTTAGTGATGCTCTAAAGCTCCGGAATATCTGGCAGGAAGGCCTATGTTAAGATGTCGGGACCCAAACAGCTTCCACTCTCTCGCAGCGAGGTTCTTTAGCATTAATGCGGGTCTCTCACCAGTCAGATTCGACCAATAATACCCAGCAGATTCCTATACCCGAACCACTTGTTCAGGTGACCAGGGGAGCCATCACTGAGTCTCGTCATCGCGGTCATGTGGTGGCAGTAGAACCTGACGGCACTGTTGTCGCCCAACTCGGTGCACCCGAGACAGTGACTTTCCTAAGGTCCTCCGCCAAACCTCACCAGGCTATTCCGCTGGTTGCATCTGGCGCAGCGGATCGCTTTGGCTTCAGCGACCAGGAAATTGCTCTTGCCTGCGCATCGCACAGCGGCGAACCGATACATACAGCAGTGGCAACCTCGATGCTTAGGAAAATCGGGCTGAGTCCGGAGGATCTAAAGTGCGGCACACACGAGCCGTTCAGTCCTGAAGTGACCCGCCGATTGCGCGAGAAGGGCGAACTACCCAACGTGCTGCAAAATAACTGTTCGGGTAAACATGCCGGCATGCTCGCCCTGGCGGTTCATCTTGGTGCACCAACCGAAACATACGACCACCCGGATAACCCTGTGCAACTGGCTATTGGTTACATAATTTCGCAGTTTTCCGGAATCGAGCTGGAAGATATCGCAGTCGGTATCGATGGTTGCGGCGTTCCAGTTTTTGGCATCACGGTAAAGGCGATGTCGTTAATGTACGCGCGGCTCGTTTCGCCTCCGCCTGAATTTGAGGAAAAAATTCTCAAAGCCTGCCGGCGAATTGTACAGGCCATGATTAACCACCCGGAGCTGATTGGGGGAACTGCCGATCGTCTCGATACTGAACTGATTCGCGCTGCGGCGGGAGGCCTGATTTCCAAGATCGGTGCGGAAGGCGTTTACACCGTTGGTGTTTTGCCCTGCAAAGAGTGGCCGAAGGGTTTCGGACTCGCCCTGAAAATAGAAGATGGCGAAGACTATCGCGCACGACCCACTGTTGTAATTGAATCGCTGCGCCAACTCGGCGTGCTAAATGACAAGTCACTTGAGGCCATTTCACGGTACGCATTCTTTCCTGTACGCAATCGCCGGGGAGAGGTTGTGGGTGAGGTGCGAGCGTCTTTCACATTAAACATTGATAACTCTCACCTCGCTAAATAGAGGCCTGCTAATGTCGCAATCAAGCATGGATAATGGTGATCGAAAAGCGGTAAATCTGCCGCCCCTGCAGCGAGACTCCTATGGAAGGATTGATGTTGATTCGGTTCCTGATGTGATCCAGTGGTTTCTCGATTTCGACAGCCGGGTGGCGGTCATCAAGCATCCTCGAGTCGAAGAGGTTTTTCAATGGAAACAGGATCAGAGTCGCGTCGAGGGCGAAGAAGTCTTTGCTTTCAATAGGGCCGAAGATCGCTTAGCAATTGGAATAATCCAGGCCCTTGCCAGGCACTCCACCGAGCGGGAACTTCATTCCTGGATTAGCCAACTTCTCAACGCTCTGGAGACTGCGTCGAAGGCTAATGAGTTGGTAGCGGAAGCATATCGGCTCGACCTTCCCGGCGCGGCCTCAGTGGTGCAGGAGGCTGCCAAAATCCCATCGCAGCGAGGCCGAGGAGAGTTTTTGACCAACTGTTGGGTGGAGTCACTTTGCACGGCCGAGGCGCGAGTTCTTGGTTGGCTTTACAAAGAGTTTTACGGCTATCCGTTTGCACCCTAGCTCCGCCTAGAGAGCACTGAATCAAATCCGCCAGAACCCGACTCTCTCAATTAATCGGCATTGATTGCGGTAGGAGCAAATATGAACGACGAACTCCGCGCGCTCTTTCCCATCACTAAGCGCGCAATTTACTTGAACCATGCAGCTGTTTCACCACCTCCCACTTCCACCCTCGCGGCGGTTAACTCGCAATTGAGAGACGTGGCTGAGAACGGCTCGCTTAACTATCGAAACTGGGTGGCGATCAAGGAGCAGGCCCGGAAACTCGCTGCCAGGATGATTGGTGCACGACCCGAGCAAATCGCTTTCATGCGAAACACTTCTGACGGGCTCTCCAGCATTGCGAACGGTCTACGTTGGCAAGCTGGCGACAATCTAGTTACTTTCCGGTATGAGTTCCCTTCAAATGTCTATCCATGGCTGAGAATCCGTGACGTTTCGGGCGTTGAGGTGCGGATGTGTGAAGAACGGAATGGTCGAATCGATTTAGATGAGCTAGTCCGTCTGATCGACAAGAGAACCCGTGTTGTTGCTATTAGTCACGTTCAATACGCTTCGGGATTTCGCGTCGATCTTGAGCGCATCGGACGCGCAGCCCGCGCTCACGATGCCCTGCTTGTTGTGGATACTATCCAAGCAATGGGAGTGGTGCCCACGGATGTTGATTCGCACTTGATCGATGTTGCGGCTGCTGCCGGCCACAAGTGGCTCCTAACTCCAGAGGGCGTTGGTCTCCTCTATCTTTCCGATCGGGCACGCGAGCGAATTGAGCCGACGCTAGTTGGCTGGATCAGCGTGCCCAATCCAGAGGACTATACCAACTTCGAGCAGGGATGGAACGATGGCGCACTCGCCTGGGAAACTGGCACTGGTCCGGCGGCCCTGATTCATGGCCTGGAGGCGAGCCTTCGGCTTCTGACAGAAACCGGCGTAACTCGAATCGCCACCCATCTTGAAGAAATCACCGACCATCTCTGTGAACGCCTTAAATACCTCAACTATCAGGTAGTCAGTTCTCGCAATCATACCGAAAAGTCACAAATCGTTTGTATCCGCAACAATGCCGGTATTAGCCCAATGGCTCTTTACTCTCACCTAAAGGAGAGAAACATTATTACCGCGCCACGCGGTGACCGGCTGCGTATTTCGCCGCATCTTTACAATAACGCCGAAGACATCGACGAGCTTGTGGCGGCACTCCCTTAGAATCTGCCAATATTTCCTGCAACTTCAGCGGAATTCGCGATGCTCAGCGAGTGATTATCGGTCGGGCGTCCGCGGAAAACGTACGGAAGATGTACGGTCGGTGCTAAGCATTCTGCCTTATGAAACCCTGTTGGTCGACATTTGGTAGGCAAACAGCCGTTAGAATGAGATTTTGCTCGCGCCTAATCGCCTGGCACGGCCGTTGCCAAACGGTTGAGAGACAAGAAGGGTAGATAAGGGTAAATCGGGTCATGCTCGGCGACTGAGTGAGCGGAGGCTTTGGGGGAAGCATCCTCTCATTGGTTAGACAACACGGCAGGCGGTGGCTCTTTCGGGGGAACGGAGTTAACGCGGCCAAACAGTTGGCGAGCAATAAATTGCGGTGCTGTTGATCATTGTCCTGACGGGGCTTGGGGGAGTCTCCCAGGAAGATCAGCAGCCCGCATTTTGATTTTGAATAGCGCGAAGGTATTGAGTAACAATACGTCGCGCTTTTCTTTTTGCGCAGGGAGTTGGATCAGTTCCCCGGTCCCAGCAGTTTCGCACGATCACCGTGCGCTGTCAGCTCGTCGATGTTCAGCCTGAGCATCCCACCGGCATCGGAAAAGGATTTTGCATCGCGTTGCTGAATGCGCCGCCGATTGAAAAGAAGAGCTCCGAAAAGCCCGCCTGCAGCTAGACACGCCAATGCCGAAAAACCAGAGGCTTTAACTACGGCCAGCAATAGTCCAGCGGTGGTTTGATAATAGTCTCTTTGGACTTTTTCTAAGAGATTCGGATTGTCCCCGAGCCACTGAACGACTTGTTCGTACTGGATCTGATCAATTAGTCCATTCGCAGCTTGCTCGGTTGGCGCATTGAAAACAAAGACTGAATAGTTGCCCACCTGCCGATAAGCTGAAGGCACGGGCTGACCCAGATTGCGAAGCTCCTCTAGCTTCGTCGCAATATTTCGGTCGTTGTCAGCCGCGAGTTGCGGCGTATTGAATTCAACAATAACCATGTGAGCTGCGCCATACTCAGCAATTGCCGCATCCGCGTCCCCTTCAGAGCTCACAGCATCCAGCACGGGTTGATCCGGTACAATTCCTTTCAATGAATTGAAGCCGGCGAGGTAAACCACACGCGCTTGCGCCTCTTCCCATTGCGGAAGGTGTTTGACGAGAACGGGCAAATCACCCTCGCCTTTCTCCAGCCGGCTGGCAAAAAGACGTGCCAACGTCATTAGGTCGTCGGAAATCTTGCCTGTTGGTTTAGCCGCAGAAATCCTCACCAAGGTCCTGCCTTTGAAAAATGCGACGCGGTCAGGCTGGGCGAAGCCAGCAGTTCCGAGATCTCTCCCAATCCTAGGTCTATTGGATTCATCCGCGCCAAGCGTCTTAGCGAGAATCGTGAGTAGTGAATATGCCTCTGAGTCTCGTGGGAGTTCAACCACTTCCACCAGGAACTTATTCCCTTCGGCAGAAAGATAGTCCGCTTCAGTCCGCGTGAAATGCGAAGTGCCACTGACCTTATCACTCTCCCCAGATGGATTGAGGAACCCCTCCCTTGTCACGGAAGCAATTGAACGGATAGCTCCAAGTTGCCGAAAACCTTCAATAGTTTGAGGCAACTTGGTGGCTTTATCCTCCGGTTTTTGAGCTTGTGCGGTGAACTCGAATGCCAGCAGCATTGCACACGTCAAGGCCGGCAAAGATAGGAAACGCAAACTCACCCCCAGTTTCATTGCAAAGTTCAGTTTTCTGTTAGAACCCATTTTCAGATTGGATGTTCCCTGAATGCTATTCAGTTGTGCCTCAATCCGTTAGCAATTTCCACAGTTTATTGCCAGCGGCGCAACTCGCGCAAAAGCAGATCTGCGTAATGCCTGGGTTTGCTGATGTTGTGTAACACCGTAGTGCCCCCCAGTTCGCTGGCGTTATCGACGATCAAATCGCCAAACCCCAAGATCCGCTGAGGAATATTAGCTAGAACTGTGACATCCTGAATTTTGCTCAAAGGAATACTTCGCGTGTGGCGGGCGATCAGTCCGGTATCTATCTCTATTTTAGAATCGGTAAGTGTGTAGCGAATCATATTGCGTTTGATATGGAAGTAGGCAGGAATCAGCAGAAGGGCAAGCGCGAGCGCAATTGAGATATAAGCCGGGACCTCGATCAGAGCCAGTAGAAAGACGAGGCTTATCGCCCCGATCACCGCCAGAGCATAGCCCAGTTTTATGAAGACCAAAGTCGGTCGCACAGTGAAGATTGTCCGTTCAAGGTCGTCCAGTTCACTTTGCTGCAGGTTCACTCCGCTATTCATGCGTGCAATACGCGTTGCCTCCGCGTCAGTGGCGGGTGAACCGCAACCTGAGCAGAAACGAACACCCGGGGCGACATAAGATCCGCAGTTAGAACAATGCATTCGCTTTACCTCAGGTAACTTTTTCCAGGACGGGCCGTTACGGTCAAGGTGTCTCTAATCACCCATTATGACCCGCACCCGGGCAACGCTTGCAGCGTGCGTTAATCATACCTAAAGAAACTGATACCTGAAATACAAAACGAGGCGAAACCTGCCAAAGGTTCCGCCTCGTTTTGATTCGGGCTGCTTGGCCTACTGGCTAACTAACTGAAGTTTACCATCAGGCAGTCTCATCGCAAAAACACTGCGTTCATAGATCGTGAGGGGCGTTGACTCTCTCTGTCGGACGGCTGCGAGTTGTTCACGAGACATGCTGCTCGCGTTGCTCGCCGCGAGGGGATCCCGAATCAAACCGTAGCGTTTGCTGATCCGGCGCACATATTCCTGCGTCTCTCGATAAGGAGGAACGCGATAGCCATACTTCATCACAGCGCCTTCGCCGGCGTTATATCCGGCCAGCGTCAGCCCGACATCCCCATTAAACTGGTCCAACAGAAAGCGCACATAGCGCGCGCCTCCTTCGATGTTCTGGCGCGGGTCGAAGATACTTGTGACTCCAAAGCGACGTGCTGTCCCGGGCATCAATTGCATCAGTCCTCGCGCGCCTTTATTCGAAAGAGCATAAGGCTTGAAGGTCGACTCCTGGTGCATAATTGAGTAGAGCAGCAGAGGATCAACCGAATTGCGTGTGCTTGATTCGACGATAAAACTATCTATGTTTGAATTGCCGGTCGTAAAACCTGCCAGCGAGCTGCTGATCTTTAAATCTGCCATTCGCTCGCGGATATCCGTCTCGATCAACCGTGTCCTGGCAAAATCCTTTGAAGTCAATTTTACCTTTCCCGCTGAACGCCGCGGGATCGGCTTAGTCTCAGGTATCCGAATTCGCACACCGTTTGCCAAGTCAAAGTTGTCCACCGTATAGCCTGACCCGTTCTGCGCAAGCGCAGGTGCTACGGAGGCGAGTAGCAGCGTCAAGGCTATTAAAAATCTTTTCATGCCGTTGTAGTCCTGCTGATTGGGATTTACCCTGGGCGTCTTCACTTTGGCAATAGTCTGGCTTCCTAAAGACAACACCGGGGTGTGCTTTTCGTGAGGTTTCTTGGCCTGTTTCGGGCGTTCTCCTGCTCTCATGAGCGGCCGCACCGATCGTAACACAGGCGTTCAACCATTGACAACGTTGTTGGGCCACGGGCCTAAGTAGCTGTTTACAGTGATTTGAGTAAAACCGCCCCGAGCTCCAACTCAGACAACATCCGAAGTGATTGAAAATATGGAGGTATTCACCTGAAGGTGAAACTGGCGTGGGAATTGAGGCGGTCTGGCCCTATTGACAGCGGTAGTATGATACCTACGCTTTTCGAAACAACCTCATTTCCTTTAACCCGCGCGCTCTGGGCGCCTCACAAGAAGAGGAAACCTAAAATGAAAAACCTACTAGCACTATCCCTGTCTCTGCTCTTTGTTTTCGCGGGCGGAGCGGCAGCTCAAACCTCAACCTCCTCAACCACCGGCAAGTCCGGTGCAACTCCTAATACCAGCCGGAAGCGCGGTCCAGTGTTTAGAGCCACCAAAGAACAGATCAAGCAGGCTCAGGCGATGCTCAAGAATCGTGGCTTCTACAGTGGAGAGCAAACTGCCAAGCTGGACCAAGCCACACGCGATGGCATAAAGCAGTATCAGAAGACCGAGGGGCTAAAATCCACGGGGACACTTAACAAGTCCACGCTTGAAAAGATGGGCATTGGCCTCACCGACCGGCAGAAAACGATGTAGCTCAGATCCCAATTTGGGGCAAGTTGAGCGGCCGCTGCTTTGAGCGCAGACGTTCGGTTTGCAGATGAGCCGCGGCTGGGATGCAAATGCCCCTTAGGGTTCTTCACAAACGAAAGCGCGAGTGCACGTTTCCAATCCGTGCGCTCGCGCGTTTCACTTGTTCAAGCTTTGCTTTCTGTATTAAGCCAGCAGTCTTTCAACCACCTGGTAACTGGCTTCGAGGGCTTCGGTTAGTTTGTCTGGTAGGTTGCCGCCCCCTTCCGCCATATCGGGCTTGCCCCCTCCTCGCCCACCGACCATGGGCGCCAGTTCCTTGATCACCTGGCCGGCTGGAACACGCTTCGAGAGATCCGCGGACGTGCGCACGATCAACGAAACCTTGCCATCCCCCGTTCGTCCGAGCACCACGACTCCGGACTTGATTCGCGCGAGCAGTGTATCCGAAAGTTGGCGCATCCCGGCCGCATCGAGACCACTGGCTTCACGCGCCACAACGCGCACGCCGGCAACTTCGCGCGCCTCGTCGCCGTTTGCGGACGGGTTCGCGGCACCGCTCGCAATCTTCATACGAAGATCATCAGCTTCGCGCCGAGTGCGCTTCAGCTCTTCCTGCAGTCGCTCGACTTGTACCGGAACTTCCGTACGTGCAGTGCGCAAACCACCGGCAACTTTCTCAACAATCGCCTCAGCCTCACGAAACCGCTCGAAGGCGTCCACACCGGTGAGGGCCCGGATACGCCGCACTCCCGAAGCGATAGATTCGTCGCTCACGATTTTGAAGAGTCCGATGTCGCCCGTCGCACGGACGTGCGTGCCGCCACACAGCTCCCTTGAAAAAATGGCTTCTGCGCCATGAATAGAAAGCACCCGCACTTTCTCGCCATACTTCTCGCCGAAAAGAGCCATCGCTCCCGAACGCATCGCTTCTTCAACCGCCATCTCATCCGTCTGTACCGGCTCATTGCGCAGGATGTGATAGTTGACGAGGTTCTCGATCTCTTCGATCTCGCTTCTCGTCAAAGGCCGATAATGTGAGAAGTCGAATCGAAGATAATTTGGCGCGACAACCGAGCCGGCCTGTTTGACGTGTGTTCCCAAAACCTCTCGCAATGCGGCGTGCATCAAGTGCGTGGCCGTGTGATTGCGCCGCGTGGCGTCACGTTTCTCCACATCCACTTCGGCCGAAACCGTATCACCAACTTTCAACGTTCCTTTCTCGACTTTGACCTTGTGAACAATTAATCCCTCCTGCGCGGGTGAGTAAGTATCAACAACCGACGCAATGAAGTCAGTACCACCTGCGATAGCGGGCGGGTTTGACTGAGTTAGTTCACCATTACTGTAGGCGGTTCCCACAAGACGACCGACGTCGCCGACTTGTCCACCGCTTTCGGCATAGAACGGAGTTTGATCAAAAACGACTTCACCTTGAGCACCTTCACTCAACTCCTGAACTACACTGCCTCCCTTGATCAGACTAACAACTCTCGCCTCGTCCACCCGAGTGGTTTCATAGCCCTTGAACTGAGACCGTTCGGCGCGAGTAGCTATGCTTGCGTAAACCGGACTCGTTTTAGTCTTCCCTTCAACTTTTTCTGTCGCGCCTGTCTGCTGAAGCGCCTGTATAGCGGCATCGAACGATTGGTTGAATTGCTTTTCATCGGTCGCAAAACCGCGTTCTTCCAGCCTGACGCGAATCAGATCGCGCGGAGTACCGAACGTATCGTAAAGGCGTGCTAGATCAGTGTAGGGGGTCATTTCGTTCTTCGGAGTCTGGGCGAAAAGATCGTCCAGCTTTTGTAAGCCGACTGTCATTGTCGCACCAAACCGCTCCTCTTCAAGGCGCACCATCTTCTCGATGAAGTCCCGTTGCATCCCCAGTTCTGGATAAGGCTCATGCATCTGATCCACAACGAAGTTCGTCACCTTGTGAAAGAATGAATCCTGAAAGCCAAGCGTGTGCCGGCCCTGGTAAATCGCGCGTCGCATGATCTTGCGCAGCACGTAGTTGCGGCCTTCATTGCCGGGCAGGATTCCGTCGGCAATCAAGAAAGCGGTGGCGCGCGCATGATCCGCGATCACGCGCATGGCAAAGCCTTCCTGTGTCTCCGTTTCGTAAGCGCGTCCAGCCAGCTCGGCGGTAAACTCAATGATCGGGCGAATCAGATCTGTATCGTAGGTTGAAAACTTGCCTTGCAATATTGCTGTCGTCCGTTCAAGGCCCATTCCCGTGTCAACCGACGGCTTCGGGAGCGACTCGAGTTTGTACGTACCCGGTTCCACTTCGACACGGTTGTATTGCATGAAGACCAGATTCCAGATCTCCATGGTGGTATCGCCAGGTCCGTTCACAAGATCGGCGCGATTGAATTCCGGATCCTCCGGATGCTCACCGACGTAGTAATTGATTTCTGAATTGGGTCCGCAGGGACCCGTCTCTGCCATCTGCCAGAAGTTGTCCTTGCGGCCAAAACGAAGAATGCGTTCAGGCCTGGCGCCGACTTCGATCCATAACGCCACCGCTTCCTCATCAGCGGGCACCTCGTCGTCGCCACCGAAAACTGTGAACCAGAGACGCTCAGGATCGAGACCGAGCTTGCCTTGATCACGGCTGCCGGTGAGAAAATCCCAGGCATACTCGATCGCCTCGCGCTTGAAATAATCGCCGAACGAAAAATTGCCGAGCATCTCGAAAAACGTTTGATGCCGCGCCGTCTTCCCCACCTCATCGAGATCGTTATGCTTGCCGCCCGCGCGCACGCATTTTTGAGATGAGCAAGCACGTACGTACTCGCGCTTCTCCAGCCCGAGAAAGACGTCCTTGAACTGGTTCATGCCGGCGTTAGTGAAGAGCAACGTCGGATCGTTGGCGGGCAATAAGGGCGACGAGCGAACACGCGTGTGGCCGCGCTGCTCGAAATACCTCAGAAAAGTCTCGCGTACCTCGTTTCCAGTCATAATTAGTTGTTAGTTGTCAGTGGTCAGTAGTCGTCAGTTGCAATTCACCGCAAGACAAACAACGGACTACTGGATTAGGCAAAAGTTTAACATGCGCTCCTCGACCGTGCGAATCAGAGCGGTTGTAGAGGATCGACATAACGCCAGGTCGTAGATTGGTCAGCCCTTAAGCGGCAAAGTTGTTGACAACCCACTCGGGCCGGCGTAGTTTCTGTCAAAATCTCACGGCTCTTCACGTCGACCTATTAGCAGTTCGCCGCGATTGGCCTACACATGAACTTCTCAAAGAGGAGTGTCTAGATGAAAACATCTAAGCGGATCTTCCTCACCAAAACAACAGCCAACTTGCTGGTTTTGATCGCCTCGATTACGCCGGTCATGATTGCGCAAACTACTGATCCGGTAGGGCAATCCTCCATTCGCGTAAAAGCCATCTATGAGGACAACGAACGACCAGTACGCCGAGCGGAAATCCAACTTATTTCAGAGGATGTACCCAGAGTGTACCGGAGAGGTGTTACAGACAGTCGAGGTGAGTTTAGTTTTAAGAATGTGCCTGCCGGTCAGTACAAGCTCTCAGTAGGTTTTCCAGGCGCTACGAATGGTTCCTCGAGTTTCGATCGACGTAACGCCGTTGTCGTCGAGGTTGATGGCAATTCAAGCACTGAACAGAAAGTGCGCGTTCAGCGTGGCGGGGCCATTACTGGCAAAGTCACTTACTCGGATGGAGAGCCAGCAGTGGGGGCACAAATCAGCGTATTCACCAAGGACGGCAAACGCTGGCATGGCGCGACTTTTGTTCCTGCCGGAGCGCAAACGGATGATCGCGGCATCTATCGTATCTATCCACTTCCGCCTGGCGAGTACGTAATCGGCGTGGTCGAACAAAGTTTAGTAATAGAAGAGCGCGACGGCGGATCCATGCAAACAACTGGGAATAAATCACTCAATCCCTACTATTATGGTGGGGCTGAGCATTACACAGGCGCAACGCTTATCCAGCTCGACCAAGACCGCGAAGTCAACAACATCAACATTACTTTAGCTGAGCGGGCTACATATAAAATAGCCGGCACTGTGGTCGCAGGCGGCGCTCCGCTGGTCGGAGCTTATCTTAATCTTCTACCTCATGATGATGGATTGGCTGGTCAACGTTCGATGGCTTCTCAGGGTCTGTCTTGTGAAACTGACAAGGACGGGCAGTGGTCATTCAAGGATGTGCCTGAGGGTAGCTACGACATTGAAGTGCATCCGACAATTGAATGGATCGTCGCACGTAACTCGCAGGACAAAAATCGCCATCGATTCGTTGGCCAACAGCTGCTCGTCACCGTCGCGGGTGCGGACCTTTCAAACATAATATTCTCTTTGTCGGAGGGTGGCCGAGTTTCCGGAAGAGTCTTCGTCGAGGGTGATAAGCCACTGCCACGGGGCCGGATCGCTTTGCGCTCAACGAGAAGGCGGACGCAACCGGACAAGGACGTGGGTGTGCAATTGGAACCCTCAGATAAGGGATTGTTCGTGATCGAAGAGGTCCCAGCCGGCGAGCACTTCATGACGGTGGAGATTTGGGACCGGGACTACTTCGTCAAATCAATTACCTGGAACGATAAAGACCTGTTACGCCAATCGCTAGCTTTGCGCGAAGGCAATGAGCTAAAGAATGTGCGGATCGTCTTATCGCGCGACGTTGGCCGACTCGCGGGGCAAATGTTGTCAGGCGAAGGTAAGAAGCCCCTGGGTTCTGCACGGTTTATGCTTGTGCCGAATGATGAGTTCAGGTGGGCTCGAAGCGAGTCCTTTATCTTCGGATACACAGACAAGCAGGGCGCCTTTAAGGTAACCGGAGCACCCGGTGAGTATGTTCTGATGATGCTGCGTCGGAATGAGGAGCCATCCATCTCGCCGGATTATTTTAAGGAGCATGCAAGTGGGCCGCGCGTGACATTGAAAACCGGTGAACAAGCCAATGTTGAGATCGTTGTGCCGGCCCAGTAAGACTCCGGCATTTTTTCGACGGACCATACCACGCAACGGAACAGCAGGTTTCTTGACTTCGTTCAGGACCAGTCCTATAAGGTCTTTGTGCAAATAGTCGTCTGCCGACGTCGAGTGAAGTTCTCACAATCTTAACGCGCGTACGTCGGGGTCCTCATAAATCGTCAAGCAAATAAATGCGCAGCAGGCGCCTTGGTCTCTTCAATTGGAGAGCCGGTCTTGAATGACGGATGGTGCGCTTCACAATTCTTGATCATGGATCGAAGAATTCAGATCGTCAGTTCAACCATCGAGACAGACTTTCGTCGCGCCTGGGACAGCGAAGACCTGGCACGACTTGTCAATCTGTCAACCTCGCGGCTACGTCACTTATTCAAAGCCGAAATGGGGAAGACGCCTGCACAGTATCTGAAGACCATCAGAATGCGAGAGGCCCAAAGACTCTTACTGACTACATTTCTGAGCGTGAAAGAGGTCATGAATCGAGTGGGAATTGCGGATGAGAGCCATTTCGGCCACGAGTTCAGAAAGACGTACGGGTTAGCACCTTCAAAGTATAGAAGCTCAGTCCCTGCCTCCTCCGAAGTTGAATCCGGACCCTTCGAACGATGACCACTTTCCCCAAAAGATAGCCAACTCTGACAAGACTTTGGCGTTGACTGTAACGTAGTTTTGTGGAGAATAGCAACGCTGTTGCAGAAGATTGTCCGGCTCGCCAGGACTTAACACCTTGCAACCACGCAAGAGAAATCAACGATTCAAGAGATGCGAGAGCCCGTCGTCCTGGCCTCTTCCTTACTGCCAAGCTCGAATCGATCTTTTTCATCAGCAGATCGTGTTTTCAGTCTCTGCCAGCCGTTGGGTCGTTTCTTGAAATGGCTAGCTCTTCCAATCTTGTGCTTTTAGAACTGAGCCGTCCGGTAGGCCTTTTGAGAGCGCTCATTACTTTAGCCGGGCCCAGAAAGATCAGAGCAAGCACCGATGCTTGAAGAAAAAACGACCGGCGATGCTCAATGCGAGGAGCCGAGCTGCGGATGAAGATAGACACTGCAGCCAAAGCCACATTGACGCAACAAATGCGCAGGAACTTTGATAAGTGAACAGTTAGTCAACCCAAACCTCACGGGTACAACAGAAAGGAGCTACTATGAAAAACCTCACCTCTCTTCTGCTTATAGTTCCGCTGTTCAGCATCCTCATGGTCCAAACAGTGCGGGGACAGACTGAGGAGGAATTCGCACAAGAGTTCCAACAGTACGTGGATCAACACGGCATTACTGAGACCGGAGAGTATGTTACTGCACGGCTCGCTCAAATGACGACCGACGTCGTGGTTGAGGAGGCCGCATGGTCACTGATAGAGCGATCCTTCTCGCCGAGTCCTTGCCTCTCAGTCAGACAGCAACTCTGTGACTACGAGCTTGAACAAAAGTTGATTGAGATTACGGCTATCTCAACGGTGGCGGGCGCTGCCTGTCTGGCGGTGGCGGCCGCGGGAGGTGGCCCTCTTGCCTTTGTCATCTGTATGTCGGCCGTGGCCGTCCAACATCAACTCCGGCTGGAGGCTGCTAAAAACGCCCATAGAGCCTGCTATCTACGCGCCAGGCTGGATTGCTACGAACCAACACCGCTTCCTTCGCCGTCACCGGGCGATTGCTCGATATCAGCGCCAGAGAGAGAGGGCATAAATGCCAATGATGGGCAATCCTCGATGAGTCCGGACATCATTCCTGAACTCGCTGACTGCAGCCAGGACATCGATCCATGCGTATGTCCGCCAAGATCGCCAATCATCATTGATGTGGCTGGTAATGGCTTCAATCTGACAAACTTGGCTGACGGAGTGATGTTTAATATAACCGGCTTTGGGCGTGAACCGCTTGGTTGGACGCGAGCAGACTCAGATGATTCCTTCCTGGCGTTAGACCTTAATGCCAATGGGTTGATTGATAACGGCGCCGAGTTGTTCGGAAACTTCACCGTCCAGCCAACACCTAAGGATGGCATTGAGCGCAATGGGTTCGCAGCGTTGGCCGTCTTTGACTACAACGCTGACGGTAAGATCGACAGCGATGATTCTGTCTATTCGGAGTTGCGTTTGTGGCAGGACCGAAACCACAATGGAGTATCGGAGCCTGAGGAATTGCATTCTCTGGAGAAGCTGGGGTTGAAAACTTTAGACCTCAAATACAAGCAATCAAAGAGGGTGGATGAGCACGGCAATGAATTCCGCTACCGCGCCAAAGTAAAAGACAAGCGTGATGCACAACTAGGGCGCTGGGCCTGGGATGTGTTTTTAGTCAGTTCAAGACCCCGCATATTGACTGGAGGTCCGCAATGGGAGAAAAGCTCACAGCGACCAAGATGATTGGAGGATTCGCTGCATTCATGGTGATAATTTTCAGCATGACTGCAATCGCGTGGGTGCGGCCTGACGACTCTGGCTGGGTCTTGGGTACCACGCTGGTGCTGCTCGCTTTACTCTTGGCCTTTCTCTACAGAGGAGCGCGCAAGGCGAACCCGCCTGATTGATAGGGCGGCGCAGGCTATTAAATTGAAGACTTGGCCGCTGGGCCTACGATGTCTTCCTACAGAGAGCCAACTAGCGAAATCATGTTCTTAACGTGCGGCGATCATTCGTAGATCTGAGCCTTTTCCTGGAACAAACAACACCCGCAGGTTCTCATGAGCCTGCGGGTGTCACTGTTCTCAAGGCCCAGGATCGTCATCATTCAAGTCAACTCGCGCGGCAGCGCGAACTTTTTCGGCAACCAGCTCGTAAGGAAAGCCCTGCCGCATCAGATGGTCAAACAAACTCTTGGCCTGAGCTCGGTTTTTCGGACGGCCGCGCAGACGTGTTCGTTTCTCAATCGCTCGGTCAATCAATTCCGCCTCGGAGACCTCCGCATAAACCAAATCGAGAGCCTGATCGACGACAGCGCGATCCACCTTCTTCATTGAAAGATCCCGTTTCAGCCTCTGGCGACCGAGGGGTCTTTGCCTTACTTTGAGAGAGGCGTAGCCGAAGGCGAAGCGTTCATCGTCAAGATAACCATATTCCCGCAGTCTCTTAATCACTTCCTCGACCGCGATCTTGCTCGCTCCTGCTCCCTGCAAAAGCAACTCCCTCAGTTCGGCGACCGAGCGTGACCTTGCGGCAAGGAGTTTAATGGCGCGCTGAAAGGTACGCTGCCGGATCTCATCGGCAGTCGGAGCGACACTGGATGGCGAATCTTCTGACTCATCCTTCCTGCTTTTGTGTCTCAGCCTTTTCATTCATTCACACTAATGACTAGTTTTTCACGCAAATGCGCAAAGAGGCAAAGGATCAATGCAAAACAATTTGCAAATGCTTTGATTAAATGGGCCGCACTTCGAACTCCTCTGCTTCCCGAGATCGGTTGAAGATAAAGGAGGGCTCGCCCTAGCGAGAAGTGGTTTCGTCTAGAAACCATGCGGGCTGGCCATAGCGAGAAGTGGTTCGTCTAGAAACAATGCTCTTTCCAGGTCGGTCTGACGGAGGGGGCACAAAATGTTTCTCAGAAAATATGGAACCCAATCGCCAATCAACATTTAAAAAACTAGAATGTTTTCATGGATGGATTGTTGATTATTGACAAGCCTGCCGGCTTGACCTCTCATGATGTGGTGGCGCGCGTGCGGCGAATAGTGCAGGAGCGCCGAGTGGGCCACACGGGCACTCTCGATCCATTCGCGACTGGAGTGTTGGTAGTGCTTGTTGGTCGCGCAACCCGGCTTGCGCAATTCTTGAGCGGGGCAGAAAAGGAGTATCAGGCAATCATTCGCCTCGGTTATGCAACTGACACCGGTGACCTGACCGGCAAACCAAGATCTGACACTCGTGACGGCATCACCCGAGTCGGATTCTGGAGTGATCAGGAGATCGAAGGTGCTCTTGAGAGTTTGCGCGGCGAGATTGACCAGCTTCCACCAATGTATTCGGCAAAGAAGCACAGTGGACGAAAACTCTATGAGTTGGCACGACGAGGTGAGCAGATCGAAAGAAAAACCGTGCGGGTCACTGTCAACGTATTTGAAACGGTGAGAGCCAACAAACCACTGCTAAGAAACAACGAGGATGGGACTGTTGATCTTGCAGTTCGTGTTGTTTGCTCTGCTGGAACATACGTCCGTACGTTGGCGGAGGCCGTAGGTGAGCGACTTGGTGTTGGCGCTCACCTGGCTGAACTCCGGCGCACACGCGCCGGTGATCTTCTCATCTCGCAGGCGCACACCCTCGAACAGATGCAGGAGGAGGCCGTTGCGGGTTTTTCGAGAGCTGTGCTACTTCCTCCGGATGCGGCACTCCAAAGAATGCCTTTTGTGCATCTAAACACTAGTGAGGCGCGGCGGGCACGCCAAGGCATGGCAATTCCGCTGACCGAGCATGGGAGCATTTCAATTGACGGCGAGACGGTCAGAATGCGAGACGACGAAGGAAATCTGATCGCGGTTGGCAGTTACGAAGCGGCTGGACAGTTGTTGCATCCGCGAGTCGTGATGGTGGCTGAAAAATAGAAGTTTTCTTACGGCCTTAGGTGCTGTGTTATACTTGCAGCAATAAAGGGAAGCGCCGCGGTAGGCGGCTTTCACACGAAGTTGTTCCCATCTCGCTTCTCCCATTGATAAATCGCTCAGGCTCATTGAGAACTGAACTGGTTCGACCCGCGCGGCGCCAGGCTTACGCGCGCCTGATAGCTTTGGCAGGTCGAGGCATTGGTGTAACAATCCGGCGCTGCGGCATTGGACCAGGCCGGTTGCTCCAAAAGGGCGTGCATCGTCCCCACACGCTATCCACGCGCGAAAGCCAAAGAGGTTTTTAAAGGCTATGCAAGAGCAGGATGGCAAAAAATTTAATATCAGTGAAAGACTGGAAGATTTGCGTCGCGAGCACGCAGCGCTGCGCTGGGAAGGTACCTTCCGGGACTATTTCGAACTAGTCACGCAAAATCCCCGCATTGCCCAACTTTCACACGCTCGCATAAACGACATGGTTCATGCCGCGGGGATCGACAGATTAAACGAGGGCACCCAGCACGAAGTCATTTCCTATAAGTTTTTTGCCTCGGAATTATTTGGCATTGAAGAGCCGATTGCCAGGCTAATCGAATACTTCAAATCAGCTGCCCAGCGACTGGAAGTGCGCAAGCGCATTCTTTTGTTGATGGGTCCCGTAGGCGGTGGCAAATCAACCATCGTCAATATGTTGAAGCGCGGTCTTGAGGATTGGACTAATACTGACGGCGGCGCAGTCTATGCCATTAGAGACTGTCCAATGCACGAGGAGCCGCTGCATTTGATACCTCAGGCCTTGCGCGCGGAAATCGAGAAGCATTACGGCATCTACATCGAAGGCGATCTTTGCCCCCAGTGCCGCTACGCCCTTGAACACACCTACGCCGGCCGCCATGAAGACGTACGCGTTCAGCGCGTGCTCTTTTCAGAAAAAGAACGAGTCGGTATCGGCACGTTCTCTCCGAGTGACCCAAAATCTCAGGACATTACTGAACTGACTGGTTCGATTGATTTATCCACAATAGGTGAAGTTGGTGTCGAATCCGACCCGCGAGCTTACCGTTTTGACGGAGAGCTGAATATTGCCAATCGTGGCCTAATGGAATTTGTCGAAATGCTGAAAGTTGACGAGAAGTTTCTCTACAGCTTGCTCACGCTTTCGCAGGAACAAAGCATCAAGACGGGACGCTTCGCAATGATTTACGCGGACGAAGTTATCCTCTCCCACTCAAACGAGGCCGAGTACATCGCTTTCGCTGGTAACCGCAAATCGGAAGCGTTGCAGGATCGAATCATCCTCGTCCGCGTGCCTTACAATCTGCGCGTCTCTCAGGAAGAACGCATCTACTACAAACTGCTGCATCAGTCAGAGGTCCTGCGCAATGTCCATCTGGCGCCAAACACCTTGCGGGTGGCTGCCATGTTTGCCGTGATGACTCGCCTGGAAGAGCCGAAACGGCAGAATGTCGACATCGTAAAAAAGATGAAACTTTACGATGGCGAGGATGTTGAAGGATATAAATCAAAGGACGTACGGGAGTTAAAAGAAGAGACCATGCGCGAGGGCATGGACGGAATATCGCCACGCTACATTATCAATCGTCTTTCCAGCGCCCTGGTGCGCGACGGCGTCACCTGCATCAATCCGATCGACTCCTTAAGAGCTATCAAGGATGGCTTTGAACAGCACACCGGCATCAGCTCAGATCAACGTGAACGTTATTTGAACCTGATTTCTCTGGCTCGTAAGGAATATGACGAGTTGGCGAAGATTGAAGTGCAGCGAGCATTCGTCTATTCGTTTGAGGAGATGGCGCGCACAATGTGCAACAACTATCTCGATAACGTCGAAGCATATTGCAACAAAGAGCGAATTAAGGATCCGATCACGGAAGAAGAGGTGGATCCGGACGAACAGCTTATGCGTTCGATCGAGGAGCAGATTGGAATTTCGGAAAACGCGAAGAACACTTTCCGGCAGGAGATCTTAATTCGAATTTCATCCTACGCGCGAAAGGGCAAACCGTTTGAGTATATTTCGCATGAGCGACTGAAGGAGGCGATTGAGAAAAAGATTTTCGCCGACCTGAAGGACGTAGTAAAGATCACGACCTCAGTTAAGACCCCTGACCCGGATCAGTTGCGCAAGATAAACGACGTCGTGGATCGGCTGGTAAAGGACCACGGTTACTGCCCCGTCTGCGCGAATGAGTTGTTAACGTATGTGGGTACGCTGCTTTCGCGTTAACCGGGCCCTCGGAACCTCCAAGCGAGAGCGCGCAAGCAAGCGACTGAATTGCGATCCGCTCAGACATAAACGCCCGCACTCTCTCGGAGTTGCGGGCGTTCTGGGTCCTGCGGCCGCTGCAACGCCGACACTCCGAGAGTGAGTAGTAAGTAATTAAAGCCAAGATGAAAAAACGCTACCTGATCGCTGGTATCTCGGGTCTGACCACCGCTGCAATAGTTACCAAGCTGCTCATGCGCCCCCACGATGTCGACTGGGAGCAGAGCCAGGGCATCGTTTTCCACGCCGAGTATTCCCACTTTGCCGAGGTTGAGGGCGTGCGCGTTCATTATCAGGAGGTCGGTGATAAGGATGCCCCGCCCATCATTCTGATCCATGGATTCTGCTCCTCCACGCTCGTTTGGAGCAGAGTGTTTCTGCAAATTGCCGATGCCGGGTTTCGCGTCATTGCGCCTGACCTGCTGGGGTACGGCTACTCCGCCAAGCCGCGGGATTTTGATTACACCATTAGCGCTCAAGCACGAATGGTCGCAGGATTACTGAAGCAATTAGGACTACAGCGAGCCACGCTGGTTGGTAGCTCCTACGGTGGCGCGGTCGCCGCGGCAATTGCGCTTGATTATCCCAATCGCGTTGAGAAACTGGTTCTCGTCGGACCGGTCACAAACAACGAGCCGACCAAATACATGCTGATGCGGCTATTTGGTTCGCCGCTGATTGGCGACATACTTTCACCTCTTGTCGTTGGCTCCCGCCGGCTCTTGCGCTTGCGAATGAAACGGATCTACGACCGCCACGAGTGCGTGCTTGACGAAAGAAGAGTTTACGCACGCCATCTGCCATTGCGCGCCGCCGCCACGCATCGCGCGATCATTCGCACCGTGCGACGCTGGGACGCCGATCGAATCCAGCGTGACGCGCACTTAATCAGTCAGCCAACCCTTTTGTTGTGGGGCGAAAACGATTCCGAAGTACCCTTGCACGATGGCGAGTACCTGCAAAGTAAGATTGAAGATTCGCGTTTAATAGTTTTTCGCAAATGTGGCCATCTCCCCCATGAGGAGTTTCCCCAGGCTTTTATTGAGGTCGTTGCAGATTTCTGCTCGGATCTCATTAAGCTCCGAGAGTTTCAAGTTGTGGGTGGATAGCCTTACGCTCTTCACCGTTCATCCCGGGTTTTAGCATGACTATCCAACGTAACGACTGGTCGCTGCAGCGCAAGGGAATAATTGACCAGGAGCGTCATAAAGAGCGCGTGAGAGATGCGATCCGAAAAAATCTCGGCTCGATTGTTTCCAACGAAGCAATCATCCTCTCAGATGGAAAGCACACGGTAAAAGTGCCAATGCGCGCGCTCGATGAATATAAATTTCGTTTTGATCCTCGCAAGAAGAAACATGTTGGCCAGGGAGACGGCAAGACCCGTGTCGGCGATGTCCTTGCACGCGAAAGCCAGCCTGGCAAAGGCAGCGGCAGTGGCAACGGACCGGCCGGGCAGGAAATGGGCACTGAATACTACGAAGCAGAGGTGAACATTGACGAGATTGCCGCATTGGTTTTCGAAGATCTTCACCTTCCTTTCCTGGAAGAAAAAGCCAAACAGGCGGTGAAGTCGCGGAAGACGCAGTTTAACGAAATTCGCCGTACTGGCGTGATCGCCAATCTCGATAAGCGTCGTATGATTCTGGAAAACATTAGACGTAACGCTCGCGAAGGTCAGGGCGCGAGGTTTGGCGATATCAAAAAGGAAGACCTGCGCTTCAAGACCTGGGAAGAGGTGATGCGCTACGAGTCGAATGCAGTTGTGATCGCCATGATCGACGTCTCTGGCTCAATGGGCGAGTTCAAGAAGTATGTAGCCCGGTCCTTTTATTTTTGGATGGTGCGGTTCCTGCGAACGAAGTATGACAATGTCGACATCGTATTTATTTCTCACCACACTGAAGCGAAAGAAGTCAGCGAGGAACAGTTCTTTACCCAAGGGGAATCGGGCGGTACGGTCGTCTCGTCTGCTTATCAGCTAGCGCTCGATATCATTCGCCTGCGTTATAAACCGGCTGATTGGAATATCTATCCGTTCCACTTTTCAGACGGAGACAACTATTACTCAGATAATGAAGAGGCTGTGCGGTTGGCTGACGAGTTGATCGCGGCGTGTAATCTATTTGGCTATGGAGAGATTGGTGAGGAAGGCTCGGCGAGCTACCGGCGCTCTTCCGGGGCGTTGCTTTCGATCTTCAATGATCGGCTGAAAAGCAAAGATCGATTCGTCGGGGTACGCATAGACGATAAACAGGATGTCTATCCGGCGCTGAAACAGTTTTTCGGTCGCCAGGGCATAGAAACACCCTGAAAAAGTTTCGAGTTTCGATTTACAAGGCCAACAAACCTAAGTCGATCGAACTCGAGGCGGCTAAGGCAATTTTAACTCGGAACTCGGAACTTAAATGGAAGATCGGGAAATTAAAGGCCTGGAAGAGTTTCTCGAGCAAATCTGGGATGTTGCTCGAAAGTTTGGCCTTGATCCATATCCGACGCGCTTCGAGATTGTCCCTGCTACGGTGATGTATGAGGTTGGCTCATATGCCCTGCCTGGCCGCTATTCTCACTGGACCTTCGGCAAAGCCTACCATCGCATGAAGACGATGTACGACTTCGGTCTGTCGAAAATCTATGAAGTCGTAATTAATACTAATCCTGCCTATGGCTTCCTGCTTGAAACCAACAGTCCGGTGCAGAACAAGTTGGTGATCGCGCACGTTCTCGGCCATGTCGACTTCTTCAAAAATAACATTTACTTCTCTAAAACCAACCGGCGTATGGTTGAGAGCGTCTCAACGCACTCTCAACGAATGATGGAGTATGAGTTCAAGTATGGCCGCAAGACGGTCGAGAAGTTTCTTGACGCTGTGCTGGCAATTGAAGAGCATATCGATCCCAACTTTTTCATAAAGCGTGGCATCTCAGCCGCTGAGGAGAAGCGCCGAAGTGAGTTAAGGCCAAAAGAAGGTCGCTACGACGATCTCTGGAAATTGGACGATGGCAAGAAAGGGTTGCCAGGCAGAGGCACGATGGCGGAGCAACCCGGTTTGGCAGCCGCCAGTGAGGGCTCTCTCGGTCAACCTGGAGTTTCGCAAGACGCTCAAGCCACTCGTCAGCGGCTGCCGGAGAAGGACGTTCTTTTCTATATCATGAAGTACTCGCCCACGCTCGACTCGTGGCAGCGAGATCTGCTGGCAATGATTCACGAAGAGATGGAATACTTCATTCCCCAGATGCAGACCAAGATCATGAACGAAGGTTGGGCCAGCTATTGGCACGCGCGTATCATGCGGGAGCTAGATCTTGACGACCAGGAACACATCGAGTACGCAGATTTGCATTCGGGGGTAGTTTCCCCGCAAAAAGGCCAACTCAACCCATACTATCTGGGCTATAAGATCTATGAAGACATTGAACGCCGCTGGGACAATCCTTCGCAAGAACAGCGCGAGAAATTTGGCGCCACCGGCAATCAGGGTCGCGAAAAGATATTTGAAGTGCGCGAGATTGAGAATGATGTTTCTTTCCTGCGCAACTACCTGACCCAGGAACTCTGTGAAGACTTGGACTTGTTTGTCTACGAACTGGTTGAAGAGGAAGAGTGGACAATTACGGAGAAGCGTTGGGAGCGGGTCCGCGACACCCTTGTGGCAAACATGACCGGTTTCGGTTTTCCTTACATTCAGGTAGCAGATGGTGATTACAACGGAAATCGAGAACTCTATTTAAAGCATTGCTACGAAGGCACGGAGCTGGATATGCGCTACGCCCGCAAAGCTCTCGAACACGTCCATACGCTCTGGGGACGTCCGGTCCACCTTGAAACCATCGTTGACGATGAAAGCACCGTGTTGCGTTACGATGGGGAAGAGCATCAGGAGGATTGAAGACCGGTTTGAGCCTCCCGGCGTAGCTGCTAGAATTTCATTCGATTCTCCCCACCCCACAAAAATAAGGAACAAAGCGAGGTACCGGTGCGCCGTTTCAGGATCGGGTTTCTATCGCGGAAGCTACTTCATCTCTATCTTGTATTCGCCCTGCTGGGATATGCAATCGCTGATCAGCAGCGAGTTACACCGCGTGCCGTACCAACGCCAGCTTCGCCATCTGTTCCAGTCGAGCAACCCCCATCGGATCGAATTGATCGTCCGACCAGTGAGCCGTACAAGGGAAGCCTTTCAATCTTTGAAGATCCCGAGCGAGGGCAGAAGCTTCAAATCAATCGAGTAATGGATGTGCTGGGCATAAAAGCAGGATCCAATGTTGCGGATATTGGGGCGGGTTCCGGTTGGTTTTCCGTTCTTGCCGCCAGACGTGTTGGACCAGCAGGCACCATCTTCGCCGTTGATATCAACAGCGGCTATCTCGAGCACATCGACAAACGCTCGAAACAGGAAAACCTTCCAAACATTCACACTATTCTTGGCAAGGAAGATGATCCGCTACTCCCGCAGAAAAGCATAGACGCGGTGCTTTTATTGAAAACATATCATGAAGTTGGTAAACCGATAACTTTGCTGCGGCGAGCACGCGAAGCTATGCGCAGCGGCGCGCTTCTCGGCATTATCGACCGCGCTGGCAAGGGTGACGATCACGGGCTCGACGCTGAGATCGTAATTAAGGAAGCTGATCGGGCGGGATTGGTGCTGGTGGAACAGCATGACTTCGTAAAGCAAGGAAATGTCGACTACTTTCTGGTATTTCGCGCGCGATAGAAGACATTCAGCAGTCTAGAGACTCTCAAACGGCTAGTGCCGGCAAGCTCCAAATCCTGCCGGGTTTCCGAAACATTTTGTTCGGCAAAGTTTAATCCATCTTTAGCGCTTTACCGACCGCAGGGTCACGACGGACGCGCCAAATTTTGGAGTCAAGATAGTAGTGGATGAAGGCGTAGCCCCACAGGAATGAGATGCCGAGTTGGGTTGCGAAGGATAATTCGGTCGACACTCCTGGGACAGCACCGTTCCGCAAACCAAGGTATCCGAGATATTGCCGCGGTCCCTGATAAATCAAGCCAAAGATAATGCCAAACGCGATGTAAAAGATCAGACGGCGGCTGATCACTGCCGCCGCTCCGTACTTTTGGCGCAACTCATCTTGTTCTGCGGCTCTGCCTGGGGACCCAGCATATTTTCGATTATGAAACCAGATCAGGCGATGATATTGCAGGTTGTGATAGATGGTCAGGATAGCCACTATGGCGAGCGGCTTGTGCGACATCGGCGTTAACAGAACAACCCAGTGCATTGGGATGGCCGCTGCCAGCAACAGATACTTGGGAACATTCAGAGGAAGCGCAATGACGGCACGTTGTAGCTGACGGATCAGCCAGGCGATTCCCAGGATCGCGGTGCCCGCGAGCAGAAACGTCCCCAAACCGTCGACGCTTGTTTGTAGCGCTTTTGGCACGCGAGCCATCGCTTCAGGATCCTGCGCGATGAAGGCGACAAACGGATAGTTGAGGGCAAAAACCAGCAAAAGGCGATCGAGCGCGTTATCAATTGGGGCGAGATCGCCATTCTTTTTTTTGTAGAGAACCATGAAACCGTAATGCTGCTTCACGAGGTGGTAATAAGCCCAAAGCGCCGCCAAAAAGAAGAAGACAAGACCAGCTCCCAGCGCGACCAGCGCCGGTCCAACAATGAAGAAGAGCAGCGACCACCAGAGCAAGCGCGCGCGATCGCGGCGTTCCGTTCGATCGAAATAGGTACGCGAGAATGTCCCAAAGACGTGTGGGGCGTCTATCAATATGGCCCAAAGCGCAACCATTGGAACCAGCGGCACGACACCTTGCGTATAGAGAATAAGCAGCGCGTAACTTGAAGCGACTGAGCCGATAAACCAGATCAAATCCTCGCGAGCGTTGATAATCCAGCGCAGAGAGAGGGCGACAGAGTGGTAAATAATCCTTGGGCGTTGGCTGGCAGCTTCTAACATTCGCATTTAGTTAGCATTGATGAGAATGCTCGACTGAAAGAAAAGCAATAAAAAGTTCTGGACCTTAGTCTCCTATTTTGAGATCTAGCGCTTTCGTTCGTTACTGGTCAAGAGCGATCCACCAAGTCACACGAAATTTCACGAAGAAAGCTTAGTGTTGTTTAGTGCGAGTTAGTGGACGTTTAATTGTGTTCTGAATCGCATGCCCCCGTTCTGAACAGCCCGATCAGAGTCACATCCTAATGCAACCAAATGGCGGGGTGCTAATAGATCATGGTACGGATTTGTTAAACTGAGAATCCATGCTGAAACTACTGCTCATCGGACTGGCCGGATTTTCCTCCTATCGTCTGCGGACTTTTATGCTACTCAGCGATGGCGAATTCTACCTGGCACTTCTGAACATGGCGGCATCAAATATTTTGGGCCTGCTATTGGTCTGGGCAGGCTATAACCTGGCGGAGTTAGATTGCCATTTCTTTTGACCGTTGTAGCAGGAGGAGATCAAATGTCGAAGGACCAGGAGCTGCTCGATCATTTGAAGCTGCTTTTCCAGGCGCATCCATGGCATGGGGTCTCGCCCGGCCAAAACGCTCCCGCGGAAGTAAGTGCTTATATCGAGATCGTACCCACCGACCCCGTGAAGTATGAACTGGACAAGGTTTCCGGCCATCTGCGGGTTGACCGTCCCCAGCGTTTTTCATCGATGTGCCCAACGCTTTATGGTTTTATCCCACGAACCTTTTGTGGCGATGAAGTCGCGGCGCTTTGCGCTAAACGCACCGGCCGCACCGGCATTGAGGGTGACGGCGATCCCATGGATATCTGTGTGCTCACGGAGAAGACTTTCGCGCACGGAAGTTTCCTTCTGCAAGCAAAACCGATCGGGGGACTACGGATGATCGATGGCCAACAGGCTGATGACAAGATTATTGCCGTGCTCGACTCCGATCTAGCTTATGGGCACATCGACGATATCGGCGGCTGTCCCATAGGGCTCGTAGATCGGCTAAAACATTACTTCCTAACTTACAAACAATTGCCAGGTGAGGCACCGAGACGCGTGGAGATCACCGATGTCTATGATCGATCGGAGGCATCGGAAGTAGTTACGCGAAGCATTAGGGACTATCGCGTTCAATTCGGCGACCCCGAAAAGAGGCTTTCTACCTTGCGGCAACTTGCGCAGGAGAAATGATCCGGACATGACAAACCCACGCCTACAGGGAATGCCGGGACAGCCCTTGACGAGATTATTAGTTTTTGATCATTTCTTGAATTCCGCAGCGAGGACAGGTCAGTGATTGGCGAGTCGAATCGTTCCAGCGAGCAAGGGCGAGACTGGACGACTTTGGTTCCTTTCCTTCAATTTCACCTGCCGAAATGGACCGCACACCGGTTTCGTGATGGTGGTGTTTCCGTTCAGCGTCCTCGGCGCTGCAGTGTTTGCAGAGCCAGCCGTAACCAAGGTTGAAGAAATGATTGGTTTGCTTCACACGGACAGATCATGTAGCGGTGCCGGAGGCCGTGAGATATTGTGCTCGAGCAAACCCGACACCGAGCATGACATCGGTTAGCTATGGGCGAAAGATTCCGCGCCTGCTATCAGGTCCCTCGGTGAGACGCACTGGCACAGTCATTCGCTTGCCGTTCCGGACAATCTCCACTCGCACAGTGTCGCCAACCTGGTGCTTATCTAACAGGCGAAACAGATCGTCTGAATTGGCTAACTTTTCCCCGTCGATGGCGACGATGATATCCCCCAACTCCACATCTCCATTTTCTGTTTGAGTGAGTCCACGGAGGCCCGCATTTGCAGCGGCTCCGCCTGAAGCAACCTGCCAGATCAGCACGCCTTCCGAGACTGGAAACTCGACCTGGTTTTTGAATGCCTCGACGTTGCGGGTCGTAATTCCAAGTTTGGGCCTGAGTACCTGCCCCGAACTTATCAATTGGGGAACAATACGTTTCGCGATGTTAACGGGGACTGCAAAACCCACGCCGGCTGATGCGCCTGTGGGCGACAGTATCTGGGAATTGATTCCGATCATTCGTCCACTTGAATCGAGCAATGGGCCGCCCGAATTTCCTGGATTGATTGAAGCGTCTGTTTGAATCGCTCCTTCGATCTGCCGGTTATTGCGCGCTCGAATGGGTCGCTGCAGGCCGCTGATGACTCCCGTGGTCAACGTCCGGTCCAGGCCGAACGGATTACCGATCGCCAATACTTTCTGGCCAACAACTAATTTCTCTGAGTCGCCAAGCGGCACGACGGTTAGCGGCTCGCGTGGTTTTTCTACAAGCCGAATTACTGCCAGGTCGGTATCAGGATCACCGCCGACGACGGTTGCCGAGTAGGTTTTCTGACCGCCGAAGCTGACGGAAAGCTTTTGCGCGCTCTCTACCACATGGTAGTTAGTCAGAATGTTACCCGCCTGATCGAGAATTGATCCCGATCCGGAGCCTTCCTGGGGCTCCACATACCCAAAGAAGTCACGAGCAAAGGACGTCGAGTGTATGTTGACGACACCTGGCGCAAGAGTGCGGTAGATTTCGATATTGTTCTGCTCATCGGTGGAGAGTGAGGGGTTGATTATGCCTGCCGGGGCCTTGTCCGTGAATGCAGCGCTAGCCGGCTGAAAGCGGTTAGCAAACCGGTCAAACACGGCCACGGTCCCTGCCGCAAATAGTCCGGATGCCAAGGCAATGATCAAGATTTGACGTGCTGTAAGTTTATACATGGCTTTTCCTTTAATTATCGGTTCACTGGGCAAAAATTAAGCTATCTTAGGATGCTTACCAACCTCAAGGTGGTTGCGTTTGCCGCAGTTGATAGGCAACGCACCGCAGATTACCTTATAGATTAGAATTTCAGGGAATTGCAAGCAAAGTAAGACTCGACGATTAGCCGGGGCAATTGGCCCAAATCTCGCCTGAGTCGGCGCAGGATTCCGGCTGGTCTCATAGATGCGGTTTTCTTTCCGCCGGCGAAAAAGAGTAAATCTTACTAGCAACGCGTGGAATCAGAAAAAGAAGGCGAGGAAGACTCTCGGTAAGCTACTGAAATAAGCGAGGACAGTCTCGGGCGCAGACCAACCGAGCGTTGAGAATCCGATTGCAAAGTGCAACATCATCAAGGCGCAATAGATTCCCAGGACCAGCGCCATACCCCGGCGGGCAAGTGGCAGGTGAGCACACCGATACAGAACATATGCAGCAAAGGCACCGACCGTGAGCTTCAGCCCCAGAAAAGGCGCCTCACCCAGGTTCAGAATTCGAGCCATTAGAGCATTGCCTTCGGTGGCCACATTTAGACGCACCCAGAGAATCGTCAGGTGTGCGTCGAGGCCATTCAACGCGAACAAGAGAAGACTTTTGAAAAGCGTGCTCATCGTTATTGCTCAGCGGCAAACGTCGTTGAACTGCGTCCCTTTACGTCAGAACCTCCAAAGCTGATTGGCTTGGAGGTTCTGTCGTACACGGGAGGAACGATACCTGGATCGTTGGTACTTAAGAGAAAGTCACAATATTGCTGCGCTTCCCGAAATCACTTACGTGGCGAATGTACGTATTAATGCAGCGTATCATAGACGGAAACGCCGGATGTGGAAAGGCAAGTCTCTGGAAACTACTCATATAAGAGTTCAACGCTGAAGTAAGATGAACATTTCCATCGCCGAATCGATCTTTGAAGCAGCGCGGATTCTGCGGCAGGCGGGTGTCTCCGAAGCGCGCCGCGAAGCCGGCTCATTGCTAGAGTACGTTATCGAACGCGATCGCACTTTCATCATTGCCCATGCAGATCATCTGATCAGCAAAGAGGAGTCAAAGATCTTTCGTCAGACTGTGGCGCGTCGAGCAAAGGGCGAGCCGCTGCAATACATAACGGGCCGCCAGTTTTTCTTTGGTCTTGATTTTGAAGTAACGCCGGCCGTTTTGATTCCTCGGCCAGAAACAGAGCTACTGGTGGAAGCGGCTCTCACCATCCTCTGTCGCGTTGACGAAGAATCTTATATTTGCGACGTTGGAACTGGCTCAGGTTGCATCGCAGTGACGCTGCTCCATCAGCGAGCCCGCGCGCATGCTGTCGGAATCGACATTTCAGAAACAGCGCTTCAAGTTGCGCAGCGCAACGCTGCGCGCCATGGAGTTGCCGAGCGCATGCGTTTCGTCGCCTCTGATATCTTTTCGGCACTGAAGGCCGAGGAGGCAAGATTCGATTTGGTAGTTTCAAATCCACCATACGTGCCCGGTTCAGAACTAGAGGGACTGCAGCGTGAGGTTCGGGATCACGAGCCGCGAGAGGCACTCACGCCTGGATCTGATGGACTTTTAATAATCCGCCGTTTGTTGTCTGAAAGCGGAACATTCCTCAAGCACGGTGGTCATCTTTTGCTTGAGATTGGCTTTGACCAGGGAGCAGAAGTCGAGCGCCTGGTCGACCGGAATATCTGGCAGTTGTTAGCCATCCACCAGGACTTACAGGGAATTCCCCGCATAGTAGCATTGCAGAAAACCACTTCATAAGTCTCCTTCCGTGTCTTGCTAAAATTCCTGCCACATTCGGCGCACATGTGGTGTTTACCTTTCAGAACCGCAAGAAACCAAAAGGCGACAAAATCTGAAGAGGGAACTTCCCAGGAGATAACGATGATGAATAGTTGGCTAGGACGCGCCGTTCTTATCGCTGCCATGTTGAGTGTGTTGAGCGTGCTGGCACTTGCTCAGGAAGGCAAGTCTCGAAGCTCGCTCACCTGCGGCGACAATTGGTCCAGCGATAGGTTAGAGGGCCATTGTGAGATCAAGGAGCAGACTGTGCCCGCTGGGGGGATTATTACAGTTGACGCCAGCAAGAACGGCGGAGTGTCAGTAAAAGGTTCGGATCGAAATGATGTGCTTGTGCGAGCGCGAATTCAAACGGCTGCCGCTACGCAAAGCGAAGCGGACCAACTTGCGAAGCAGATCAGAATCGAGATTGCCGGCGGCAAGATCTCTGCTGAGGGACCAGCTAATAGGGATGATTATCATTGGAGCGTCAGTTACGAGATATTTGTTCCGCGGCGATCAGACCTTTCCCTGGAAGCTTACAATGGCGGAATCTCGATCGCCGACGTTAATGGGCGCATCGAGTTCACAGGGCATAATGGTGGCGTTGTCTTGAGGCGCGTGGGCGGAAGCGTTCGCGGCGGCACGACGAATGGAGGCCTGGTAGTTGAGCTCGACGGCGATCGCTGGGACGGTGAAACGCTCGATGTAAAAACAACCAACGGTGGCATTGTGATGTCTGTTCCGGAAAATTATTCCGCGCACCTGGAAACCGCGACTGTCAACGGGCACCTCAGCGTGGATTTTCCCGTTACGGTACAGGGGCGGATAACCAGAGAAATCGCAGTGAACCTCGGTGCAGGTGGGCCAACCGTGCGCGCTACGACTACTAATGGCGGCGTCAAAATCAAGCGATTGGGATCTGGTTCTAATTACTAGAATTCAACCTGACTAGAATCTTCAGGGCGCGGCAATAGTTCAGAGGTGGGCTCCTGGACAGTCGCGCCCCTTTTTGCTCACCTAAATCCCACCCTTTGACCTTTCCAGCTTTTAATCTAATCTGTCCACGTCGTGGATAAATTTCGTATTAAGGGCGGCAACCCACTTAAAGGCTCTATTTCGATCAGCGGCGCAAAAAATTCCGCGCTTCCCTGCATGGCGGCGGCCCTGCTCACTGCGGAAACAATCACCCTGCATAATCTTCCTTATGCGCGCGACATCATTACGCAACGGCGATTACTCGAAGACCTCGGGGCAACTGTCCTGACTCCCGAACTTCGAACGCACAAGATCAATGCCTCACACATCGAGGTTTTCGAGGCCCCCTACGAACTTGTCAAGACGATGCGGGCTTCAGTTTTGGTGTTGGGACCATTGCTTGCTCGCTTTGGCAAGGCCAAGGTTTCGTTGCCGGGAGGGTGTGCTATTGGCTCGCGTCCAATTGATCTTCATCTCGCCGGGTTTGAACTAATGGGTGCAGAGGTGAAACTCGAAGGTGGCAATGTCGTAGCGCGGGCACCTAAAGGCGGACGGCTAATCGGAGCAGAAATCAGGTTCGAAAAGGTGACAGTGACAGGCACGGAGAACCTGGTGATGGCCGCCACGCTCGCAAAAGGCAAGACTCTCCTCCACAATTCCGCCTGCGAGCCGGAGGTCAGAGATCTGTGCGACTTACTCAACAGAATGGGTGCGCGCGTGCGAGGTGGCGGAACTCCAACGATCGAAATCGAAGGTGTTGACTCCCTGGGTGGCTCCGAGCATACGATTATTCCCGATCGGATTGAAACCGGCACCTTCATCGTTGCCGCAGCGATCACCCGCGGCGAGCTGGAAATTAAGGACTGCCGACCCGATCATTTGTCCATTGTAATTAAGACGCTCAGCAAGGTCGGCGTAGAGATCGAGGAGCTTAACCCGAACACACTTCGGGCCAGCGGCAGAAACGCTTTAAGCTCCCACGATGTAACTACTGAACCATACCCGCAATTCCCGACAGATATGCAAGCCCAGTATATGGCGTTGATGACACAGTCCGGCGGGCATTCGATAATCGCGGAGACAGTTTTTGAAAATCGGTTTATGCATGCATCTGAGCTACAACGAATGGGGGCGCGAATTCAACTTAACGGGCGCATTGCAACCGTTGATGGACCTACGCCTTTGACCGGTGCACCGGTTCAGGCCTCCGATCTTCGTGCTTCCGCGTCCCTGGTTCTGGCCGGCTTGGTTGCTAACGGCGAGACAACTATCGATCGCGTTTATCACATTGATCGCGGCTACGAGAGGATTGAAGCTAAACTACGCGCGGTTGGTGCTGACATAGTGCGGATTAGAGAATCAGTGACAGCAGCCCTGTCTTCAGATCAATCCGCCGGCGCGGCATGAGCTTGCGTTGAGCCAGATTATTTTCAAGATGAACAGAGGAACCTAATCCAATGCCCCAAGAGACTTGCCTGTTTTGCCAGATAAGTGGTGGTGAGATTCCGACGGACTTACTGTATCAGGACGAATTTTGCGTCGTCATTCGCGACATCAATCCTCAGGCTCCAAGTCATCTCCTGGTAATACCGCGCGAGCATATTGAGTCTCTCGATGATGCCTCGCACCGGGATGAAACTTTGCTGGGCCATCTTTTACGTGTCGGTGCGCGCGTCATTAATCAGGAAGGCCATTCCGAAACAGGATATCGAACTGTGATCAATAACGGCGCGGGCGCAGGCCAATCGGTTTTTCATCTTCACATGCATGTACTCGGCGGTCGCACACTGAACTGGCCACCAGGATGAGGCCCCCCTTAAATATCAGATGGGTCGAGGATTTAATATCAGATTGGATAGAGGATTTTAACTACCCGGTTCTGAGAAGCTCTCTACAACGACTAGCCTATCGATGATCCGCGGTCGGCGATCCAGACAAATGGTTTTGGTTTGCGGGTTGCGAGTTGCGGGTTGCGGATGCCTACGGTATAGGCCACAAAGAGTTGCCGCTCTTGGACCAAGATTTTCAAATCTGAAATCTCAGATCTCAAATTATCTCAAATCTGAAATCTCAGATCTCAAATTTGAAATTGAGAATCAGTACTTTCCCAACGTTGATCGGCTCACTTGTATCTTGTTGGATTTGATTGATGGGTACTGATTGAGATATCTAATCGGCTTTTGGCGCTACTGCCCGCACTTCTTCCGAAACCCCTCCCTCATACTTTTTGAAGTTTTCATTGAAACAGCGAGCGAGGTCTCGCGCCTGGCGGTCATAACCCTCTTTGTCTGCCCACGTATTACGCGGCTGGAGCACCTCGGCAGGAACATTCGGACAGGAGACGGGCACATTCAATCCAAAGACCGGATCCGGTTTGGTTTCCGCGTCTGCCAGTTTGCCGTTGAGGATGGCGCGAATCATAGCTCGCGTGTGGGAAATCTTCATACGCTGGCCGATGCCAAAGGGGCCCCCGCTCCAGCCCGTGTTAACCAACCAGCACGCGGCATTGTGTTGGGCTATCTTCTTACCGAGCAGGTCAGCGTATACGCCGGGATGCAAAACCATGAAAGGGGCGCCGAAGCAGGTCGAGAACGTTGCTTCGGGTTCCTTAATTCCTTTTTCGGTGCCGGCCACCTTGGCGGTGTACCCTGAGAGAAAGTGATACATCGCTTGCTCAGACGTCAGGCGCGCGACGGGCGGCAGCACACCAAAGGCATCTGCGGTCAGCATGATTATGTTTCGCGGGTGTCCTGCGTGTCCCGCTATCACAATGTTTGGGATGCTCGCCAATGGGTAGGAAGCCCGTGTGTTCTCGGTCTTTGAAGCGTCATCCAAATTGATCTCACGTGTTTCAGCGTCGAAGAGGACGTTCTCGAGAATCGTGCCGAACATGCGCGTGGTGCGATAGATGTCGGGCTCCGCTTCGGGAGACAACTTAATCACCTTCGCATAGCAGCCACCTTCGAAATTGAACACACCTTCTTCTGACCAGCCATGTTCGTCATCGCCAACCAGTTTGCGCTCAGGATCAGCCGAAAGAGTTGTCTTGCCTGTGCCTGATAAGCCGAAGAAGATTGCTACATCGCCGCTTTCGCCGACATTCGCCGAGCAGTGCATGCTCATCACACCTCGCTGTGGCAGGAGGTAGTTCAAGATCGTGAAGACGCTCTTCTTAGTCTCGCCTGCATAGGAAGTGCCGCCAATCAAAACCAGTCGTTGGCTGAAATCCATCAGTATAAATGTCGGCGAGCGCGTGCCGTCCCGCTGCGGATCAGCCTGAAAGCTGGGGAAATTGATAACGGTGAATTCTGGGTGGTGGGGAGCGGTCGCCGAAGGGTCGTTGATAAACATCGTACGCGCGAAGAGCGAATGCCAGGCGAGTTCGGTAATGATCCTCACCGGCAGCCGGTAACGCTGGTCGGCGCCTGCAAAAGTATCTTGTACAAAGAGCTCGTGGCCACCGGCATGGGCCATCATCCGCTTTTTGAGACCGTTGAACTTTTCCTGGGAGAACTCTCGGTTAACGTCGCCCCAAAAGACCATGTCCTGACTGGACAGCTCACGAACGATAGCCTTATCTTTGGCAGCACGTCCGGTATGTTCACCTGTCTCGACAATAAGAGCGCCGTGATTTGAAAGGACACCCTCCTGGCGGCGAGCTATTTCCTCGTATAACTCTGGCGCGTTCAGGTTCCAGTAAACCTTGCTTACTTCTCTAATGCCGCAGTTGTCTAGTTCGTAATCGGTTCCTTTACGACCCAGGTTTTCGGTTTGTCTTTCACGGCGCAAAGAGGTCATAAGTTCCAGTCGAAAACGTGGCAGTAGCGCAGCGGCAGCACGTAGCTGGGTTTATTACTCCTCAACGCCTTCCTGAACCAGCTTATGCTCGCGTGCCAACTGTCGAAGGGCTACTGCGAAATCGCGGGAGATGCGCTCGATTCGATCAGCAGCCGTTCCCAGTGCATCTGCGTCTACCTCGGCGCGCGTTCCGATGGCCGCCAGAGCGTCTTCTATCTGTTGAATTAATCGGTTAGCCTCTTTTTCAGTCCCCTGTTGGGCGTACGTTGTTTGTCGAGATGCGGCGGGTGGTAACGTCATTTTATCCTGACCTTGTTGGGGGTGTAAGACCTTGAAGCTTATCGGTGCTTCGTTTCTTCTAGCAAAGCGCAATTTTCACGGATAGCGATTCGCAGAATCCATGGGATGGATTACCTTTTTCTCACGCACCATACTGTATGGCATGTGATGTCATACCTCAGCGAGGCCATCTTAGGCAAGGGAACAGCGGCTTTTTCTCAGCCGCGCACTCCAAACCCAACATAAAGCAATGGTTCAGAGATAACAAAGTCCCTTTTGCCTTTGGCGTTGGAGTCTGTTATTAGAGTTTTCTGTGGGTCGTAAGCCGGAGAAAGAAGCTTTCACAGCCGCCGAGTGGAGATTAGTCCAATCGCACCGTACGCCCGCACGGGTACAGCGTTTCCTTAGTCCGTTACCTTACAACTGGGAATGCGGCGGCGGCACGCTTCGTTCCTTTCGCGAAGTGCTCAAAAAACAGGAGGCCCATTGCCTCGAGGCGGCGTTGGTGGCCACGGTGGTGCTGGAACAGCATGGGTTTCCGCCGCTGCTCTTGAGTCTCGAATCCCAGGACAAACTCGATCACGTGGTGTTTGTGTTCCGGCAGAATGGGCTGTGGGGTTCAATCGGTCGTTCACGCGATGTGGGACTCCACGGCCGGCGTCCACTGTTTCGCAGGTTGCGCGATCTGGCCTGGAGTTACTTTGACACTTATATCGACTACTCCGGAAGGATCACGGGTTATGGTCTCGGCAATCTTTATGATTTGGGAAACTATGATTGGCGCTTCTCAGCAAGAAACGTTTGGAAGGTAGAAGACTACCTGCGCGTGATACCGCACCGATCGATTGTCTCGTCGGATCGTAGATACGAACAATGGCACGCTCGCTACAAGGAGTTTAAAAAGACGCACCCCAACAAGTCGCCCATTTACTATGACAATCGCCATCAATGGATGCGGTAACCGGTTGAGACTTCACTTAATTCAAGAGGGCGCTCCTTTGGAAACCGGGGGTATGACTCACGAATCTGCTGGCGCATGATATACTTCGTCAATCCTCATCGGAGTCATCTATCATGGTCTGGGTAAATACATCTCCACTCGTCAAGACCTACACGCTGGAAGAATTCTGGGCCCTCCCTGAACCTCCGGATCACTCCAAGCTCGAACTTATTGCAGGAGTTCTCTACATGACCCCTCCTCCCGGTCACACTCACGACAATGCCGTAAGTAAACTCATTCGTCTGCTCTCGGAATATCTGATCAGATCTAAGGATTCAGGCAATCTGTACGTCCCACGAGCAGCCATTTGGACCAGCGCCCATACTTACCTGGCGCCTGATTTGTTTTATATATCAGCGGAAACAGAAGCGCAGCTTGAGCCGGAGCATCGCACGACAGCTGATCTCGTGATCGAAGTCATCTCGCCTGGTTCAGCCATCTACGACCGCAACACTAAAGCCGATACTTATGGCGCTCTACACATCAGGGAACTCTGGTTGGTTGATGAAGTGGCAGAGACGATCGAGATACGCAATCAAACGGGGAGTGGTTTTGGTGCGGGCACGATCTACATTAAAGGCAAGCAGTTGCGTTCCTCAGTGTTGCCGGATCTTGAATTAGAGGTTAAACAAGTCTTCGTACACTGATCGAAGACAAATTCGCCGATTACCCAGCACGGCCATACGGCAAGCAAACAGTTTCACGCAACGTCTTTGCGTGGAAATTCTTGCTGAGAAAGAAAACGAGAATCTGCACTCTTGTTTCACAGATTACAAAACACCGGATGCGGGCCACTCGGCTTTACTCTAGACGTCCAACAGAATCTTATTGTTATCTTTTGCCCTCAAGGTCATGTGAACGACAACCGCGCTGATGATGATGGCGCCTCCTGCCAGCGCCCACTTCGAGGGACGCTCACCAAGAACCAGAAAAACCCAGACTGGATTCAATACAGGCTCGACATAACCTACTATCCCGGCATCCAGCGATCTAATGCCGCGTGACATACCCAGGGTAAAGAGCGTGTAGGCCAGCCCAATCTGGACCACACCGAGATAGAACACGCTTAAAGCATCATGAGCATTGATATCAGGCAGGGCCTTCAGACCTGTGGGCGCGGCCAGCAGCACAACCAGAAGGTTGCCGTAGATTACAGATGAGGCCCGGTTAACCTCGCGCGAGCTCGAGTGACGAAGTAACAAAAAGTAGAAGGCGAAGCAGAATCCGGAACCCAAAGCGAGAAGATTACCGCGCACGTCCTCTGGTCGAAGCTTGCCGACGAAGAAAAGCGACATGCCGATCACGCAAACCACCACAGTGATCAGATCGCGCTTGCGAAATTTCTCCTTGTAAAGCAGCGGCTCTAAAACGAGCACGTAGAGAGGAGCGGTATATTGCAGAAAGATCGCGTTGGCAGCAGTTGTTGCTTTGGTGGCAAGCACGAAGAGCAGCAGCAACGCACCATAAAGCAGAGAAGCCAATGCGGTTACGGGGTTTAACCCAAAGCCTTCACGACGCGTGAAAATGGCAACCGTGATGGCGGCGAGCAACGACCGGCCGAATGAGAGCTCAAGTCCCGAGATGGAAGTCCATTTAATGAAAAGGCCGCCCGTGCTCCAGATGATGGCAGCCGCTAATACAAGCAGAAGAGGAGAATAGCCGGATTGAGCGGTGTGAGTAGCCAATACTGTGCGTTTGCTATTGCGCTAATTCATCGCCATCGCTTTGTGTTTGCTCCCTCAGCAACTTACCAAAGACACCATTCCACGGCGGAATCACAACTGAAACGGCGCCGTGAGCCTGGGCTTGGCAGGCGAGGCGAATCAAAGGCCTTGGCTCAACAGTGTCAATGTAACCAAACGTTCTAATTTGCTTCCTCTCGCGAACGGCAACGTCGGAAAGTTTCTCCGCGCCACCAAGCACACCGACCCAGCACGTGCCGCAGGATGCCGATCGACATTCTACTGGAATAGGACCTTCAACACGGCGCGGATCAATCGCGCGCCAGTCGCGCGAACGATCGGCCTCAGCTCCCCATGCCAGATCCTGCGCTTCATTAAGCTTGTACTTCGCCGCATCGTCATTCTCGTCGTGGGTAACGGTCCATTTCTTGTCAACAGTTTTTAGAAACCCAAGTAAGCCCTGGCTGTCGTCCTTCGCACGCACTCTTAAAATTTGCTCGGGCGACTTCCTGGCTTGCCGGGAGTCTATCGCGACCTGGCCAGGCGCTGCCGTGAAGGCACTAATTCCCACTTGCTCAACAGTCATGAACGCAACTGCGGTGATTCCAATGGTCAGAGAAGGGTCGACCTTCAACCGTTTCGCTACCTCGCGCGAAACCTCGAGGATTTGATCGGGGAGAGAAGTGCTCATGGACGGGTTGAATGATGTTGCATAGTTCTCAACGGCTGTCTTAACTTCGGGCCAGTAGCGATGTCCATAGAGAAATCTATGAGAGGAGTCAATCTGGTCTTTCAAATAGTATTTTCCCTGAAGCAGCAGTTGCCGGGAAAGTCTTTCCGGATCATCAGTTTTTTGCAAAGCGCGGAATAATTCCAGCGGGTAAAAGGAAAACCAGATCTGCGTTGCTGTTTTGTCGACTTCGTGAATGGAACGCAGGAGGGTGGTGAGCGCAGCTAGCCAGGCCTCTTCGTCGTGTTTATCAAGAAAGTGTTCAAAAGGAGTTTCAATAGCAGTCATCATAAGGTTTGGTGGCTCCACAATGCCTGCGGCAGGTTTTCTGCCTTCGATTCAAAACCCGATACTCTACCAGCCAACCCTTCCCGGCTCAAAGCCGGCCCTGGTTGGTAATGTCATATTTCGAGTTTCATAGAAGACGATCCACGAAATCACACGAACCGACACGAAACCTAGTGACATTTCATGTGAGTTCGTGGATCGTCTTGCCAGAGTCTCCGCTGGAGGCGCGTAGATAATGAAGGCATGACACTAAACCCAGGTTGCTCGTTGTTGCCCTGTTTGAATAGTGATAAAAGGCGGCTACATGGACGCACTATAGAACGGCCCAAAGCCCGTGACTAGGTGCCGACGGCTATCCGAATCTCAGATTCAAAATATGACACTCCACGGATTTACGTCACCATTGCATTATGAAATCGTTGACAAAGGGAGAAGCAGGAAGTAAAAGTCTTCCCACCCGGGGCGGTTGGCAACATTTATCTGGAGCCGCTATAAAGTGGTTAGAGAGGTTTGCGAAGGGAGGACAGGAAATGGATGACAAGAGACCAGACGAGAGGAAATCCGGTCGCACCTTCGACAGCGCTTACAGTTTTTCCTTCGCTATCGGGCTGGGCTTAATCCTATTCATTGCAGGTTTGGTGATCAGCCTTACGCTGGGCGAAGGAACCATCGGCTTAATCTTCGGCATCCCGCTTCTCATCGCCGGGTTGGTCCTGCCGCTGATTATGATGCGCGATCTCTTCAAACAGAATGAAGTCAGCGGCCTCTGCCCTTACTGTTCGACACCGATCAAGACCTCAGACGCCACCATCAGACTGCGGTGTCCTGCCTGCAAACGTGAAGTGGCGGTACGTGATATGAAGTTATATCGGGCGGAAGAGATTACGCTCGGCTAATTCACAACCAGCCCCTGGTCCAAAAGTCGCTAAAGGTCAACGCGAACAGAATTCCCATCCAGAATAGAGCCGAAGCGACGATCACCCAGATTAATCGAGCACTGTAACGAACGTGCATGAAATAAAGCACCACAAGTGTTGCCTTCACCACTGCGATAGTCATAGCAATAATCACATTCATCGGTCCGGGAAAATCCTGGAACGCGGCCACCACGGTGATTGCCGTGCCCACCATCAGCGTTACAAAAATAGTGATGTAGACACTCCTGGGGACTATGTGTTCGCTCATAGCTTAGCCCGCGTGACCTCCGAGGTGTCGTCCCAGTAAATAAAGCAGCGGGAAGAGAAAAATCCACACGATATCAACAAAGTGCCAGTAGAGACCTGAAACCTCTATCGGGCTGTGATATTCCGGGCTGTAGCGTCCTTTCGCGGAGAAATAGAGCAGGACTGAAAGCAAACCAATGCCGATGATCATGTGCACCGCGTGCATCCCGGTCATTGCGAAATAGATCCAGTAAAACAACTCTACCTGTCTCATAGAAACACCCGCGGGCAGTTCCAGGTGCGGGTTGAATGGATCACCGGGAATGAGAGTCCCGGGGATTAGGTGGTCGATGTACTTCTCATGATACTCGACAGCTTTGATGCCAAGAAATACCAGGCCCAATGCGATGGTTAATGTGAGGTAGATGATTTGCGCCTTCAGTCGGCCCAGTTGCGTGCTGAAAACTGCCATCGCCATAGTAAAGCTGCTGAGAATCAGTACGGCGGTGTTGATCGCGCCCAGTTTGATGTCGAGGTGATTACTGGCAACGGCAAATGCCTCCGGGTATTTTGATCGGTAAAGCGTGTAAGCGAGAAACATGCCGCCAAAGAACATTATTTCAGTTACGAGAAAAACCCACATACCAAGGGTGCCAGCCTCGCGCTGCTGCTCCATATTCTCAAAGTGGTGCTGCAGTCCGGGGTGACTCGCTTCATGCTCTACTGCGTAACTCTCAGCCAATGTCTCTCTCCATCACGATCATTTCCAAAGCGCTTCAGAACTTTTCGACCACCTCGGCACGAACCTTACGGCCGACAACTTGCATCTCTTCGGGGGGAGCAAACTCATAGGCCTCCCAGGTGACTATCGGAGTGTGCACAAAATTCTCCGTTGGCGGCGGCGATTGAGTGCGCCATTCCAAGCCAGGCAAGTGCCACGGATTACTCTCAGCGATTTTGCCGTAACGCATAGACCAGATGAGATAAAAGAGGGGAATCAATAAACCGACGCCAAGAATCGAGGCTCCAGCGGTGGAAAGCACGTGCAGCACCTGAAACTCAGGCGGGTAAACGTGGTAACGGCGTGGCATACCCATATAGCCAAGCAGAAACTGCGGCAGAAAAGTCAGGTTGAAGCCGACGAAGACGATCAGGGCCGAGAAACGTCCCCACCCTTCCGGATACATCCGACCCGTTATCTTGGGCCACCAATAATGCAGGCCGCCCAGATATGCCAGCAGCGTGCCGCCGACCATGATGTAGTGGAAATGGGCGACGACGAAGTAGGTGTCGCTCAAGTGAACATCCGTAGCAAGGGCGGCTAGAAAAAGGCCGGTCATACCTCCGATCGTGAATAACCCAATGAAGCCCAGCGCATATAGCATTGGCGTGTCGTAGGAGATTGACGCTTTGTAAAGTGTTGCCGTCCAGTTGAAGACCTTGATTGCCGAAGGAATCGCCACGGCAAAACTCAAAAAAGAGAAGATCATGCCGGCATAGAGAGATTGACCTGCGACAAACAGATGGTGCCCCCAGACCAGGAAACCGAACACTGCAATGGCCAAACTTGAAAAGGCGACGAACGAATAGCCGAAGATATTCTTGCGCGAAAAATTTGCTATTAGTTCACTGACTACACCCATGCCGGGCAAGACCATGATGTAGACGGCCGGGTGGGAGTAGAACCAGAAGAGGTGTTGAAACAAGACCGGATCACCCCCCGCAGCCGGATCAAAGATGCCGATATGCGCGAGGCGCTCGAAGGCCAGCAACAGGATCGTGATCGCAATCACCGGCGTGCCCAGGATCATGATCAGACTGGTCGCGTAATGCGCCCAGATAAAAAGAGGCAGGCGAAACCAGGTCATGCCCGGCGCGCGCATCGTGTGAATCGTCACGATAAAATTCAGCCCTGTGAGGATGGATGAGAAACCGCTAATGAAGATGCCAAGACCGGTCGCCACCACGTAAGAGTTTGAAAACGTGGTGCTGAAAGGCGTGTAGAAGGTCCAGCCCGTGTCAACTCCTCCGGCAAGCAACGCGTAGATGGTCACAATGCCGCCCAACATATATATGTACCAGCTCAGCAAATTGATACGGGGGAAGGCCAGATCCTTTGCCCCAATCATCATGGGGACAAGAAAGTTCCCAAGTGTTGCCGGTATCGAAGGGATCAGGAAAAAGAAGACCATGATGATCCCGTGCTGGGTGAAAACCTTATTGTAGGTTGTCGACTGCAGCAGATCGGCCTGCGGTGTCAGCAACTCGAGGCGAATAAACATCGCGTAGAGGCCACCAACGAGAAAGAAAAAGCTAATCGAGCCCAGATAAAGCAATGCGATGCGCTTATGATCCTTCGTCAACAGCCACGACTTGAGGCCATACTGGGCGTTGAGGTAATTGATCCGCGAAGGGGCTGGTGGTACGAATGTTTCCATTGCCGTAATAATTCCGCGTGAAGTTTTATGTTCCGCCTGACTTGGAGTTTGTTGTTGGAGACGCCACCGTTCCCGGCGTCGCCGCCGGCCCTGGTCCGGGTGTTGCCAATCCCGGAGTTTGAATCTGCAGCGACTTGATGAAAGCCAGAATTTGCATTAATTGTTCTTCGCTTACCTGGCCTTGAAAGGTAGGCATAATCGGCCCGAACCCGGCGACCAGCTTTGCCTGCGGATTAACCACCGATTCGCGAATATAGGCTTCGTCTGCCTTTATGCTTTGCCCGTTGCTGAGAAAAACCTGGCGGCCGAACAGTCCTGCGAGCGCCGGCCCGCGGCCCCCTTCTCCGCTCGCGCCGTGACACGAAACACAGCCAAGGGTCTCGAAGAGTTGTTGGCCGGCAACCGCTGGTGACTGCTGGCTCGCGTTACCGCCGAGCCAGTTATCAAACTCGGTGGGTTCCATTACGACCACTGAACCAATCATGCCCGAATGATTCATGCCACAGTATTCTGCGCAGAAGAGGTGATAGCGACCGGGTTTTGTTGCTTCGAACCACTGAGTGGTATATCTCCCCGGAATCACGTCTGCCTTAATGCGAAACGCAGGGATGAAGAAATCGTGGATTACGTCCTCGGTAGTCATAATGAGTTTGATCTTGCGACCTGACGGGACGTGAAGTTCGTTAATCTCCCGCTGGCCGGTAGAATGCTGGATCTTCCACATCCACTGTTTCCCGACAACGTAAACCTCTACCGCATTATTTGGTGGCCGCGACCGTTCAAAAAAGAGTTGAGCGCCCCACGCGAACATACTCATCGCAATGATAAAGGGAATAACTGACCACAGGGTTTCCAGTTTGTGTGAGCCGGCAATTGGCCGAGGTATTTCATATGGCGTCCGCCGGCGATACTTGATCATAAAGAAGATCAGGATGCCGGAGATCAGCAACGTAAAGAAGACCGTCACACCCGAGAGGTAGAAGTAAAGCGCGTCAACCTTCCCGGAAAGTGTGGAAGCGCTGGGCGGCACAAATGGAACCCAGGACGTCTGCATCTGCTACGCAGTCCCTCCCGCTCGCAATCGCAGCTGCGATGCCGTTCGGCGGCGCATCACGAAAAACATCGCAACCATCGCGACGAGCGTTGCAATGCCGCCAATGCGAATCATGTTCATTACTACCGCGCCGTATTTTCCAGTTGACGGGTCGTAGTGATAGCAATAGAGCAGCAACTGGTCCACAGGAGAGCCGATCTTGTTTTGCGATGCTTCGACCAGCCCGAGCCGCAAGTCCTTCGGTGAATACTCGATGCCGTAGAAATAGCGGGCTAACTTGCCTTCCGGCGTGGTAATCATGATTGCACTGGCATGGGCAAACTGATTTGTCGTTTCATCAAAGTGATAACGAAAGCCGACCGCTTCCGTCAGGCGCCTGATACTTTCTTCATCGCCAGTCAGGAAATGCCAACCGTTTGTAGCAGACGCACGTTTGTCTTCCGGCAAATAACCCAGATAAGTCTTTTTCTTAGCTGCCGCGAGCGCGGGGGTCTCGCGCGGGTCAAAGCTCACGGTCACGACATCAAACTCCGCTCCGGCCTTGAATGTGAGAACCTTGAACGCGCTCACCATGCCATTCAACACCTGCGTGCAAAGCATTGGGCACTGGTAATAGACGAGCGATAGCACAACCGGTTTCTTGCCAAAATAGTCCCCCAGCTTTACCGTTTCGCCCCGCTCATTGCGAAACACCAGACCAAGCGGGAGTTGTTCATTCAGCTTTTGATCGATGCTTACTTCGCGCAAAGCTTTCGGTAACCCGCTCGCGACAGGCCCGGTCTCCGGGCGTGCACCGTAGAGCGGCGAACTTGGTCCTGGCGCTCCAGGCTGTGCGTATGCGGGAGGCAGGAACCAGGAGGCGGTAAGCAGAACCAATAATGCCAAGAAGACGCAGCGAACCGGTGACACGGAGACACGGCGATTCTCCGCGTTCCCGCGCCCCCGCGTCATCCCATCTTCACCTCTCACTCTTTTCATTGCTTCCTCTTCTCGCTAACGCGTCCTGAGCTTGCCGCCGTTGGCACACCGGTCACGTAATCCTCCTGCTTTCCAGAATTATTCTCTTGTGCGCGAGATTGCAGGCCCTTGTCTTCGATCAGTTTCTGGATGGCCGCCTCGATAGGCATGCAGGCGATCCTGCTTTCTTGTACGTCCTTGTAATCACACTTCAACTGACGCTCCCACTGTTCACGCAGCACCCTATACTCGGCTTGTGGTTCTCGCTTCTCGAGAGGGACCCATTGACCATTCTCGAGTTTCACACCAAACCCAGGGGCCGACTGGAGCCTCGGCTCCGGCGGCAGACTCTCCTGCTCGGTCATCGCCATCGGGCCGGCCGGAGATGCCCCCTCCTTTTTCATTTCTTTGGCGTTGAAAAAATCGAAGAGTAGCCACATGAGAAGGTAGACGGCTACCGTCATTACCACCAGCCCAGCCACAAATTTTAGAATCGCAGGCACGTTTACGTCGCTCATCTCGTGAGTGACGTCGACATTCCTTACATGCGACACATCGGGTGTCTCCGTGGCGTGTCGATGACCGTTACCGTTCTTTCTTATCTTCGCCATAGCCTAGTCGAGTGCCCAGTCATAGTCCTGCTTGTCCACGGTTAGTGGCCAGCGTGTGCGTGTGATTGTTCCAGCAGTGCACCAAAGTCTGGATCATTTACCGGCATCAACGGCCGCTTACTCAATTGCAAAGCGAAAACTGCCAACCATATACCGCCGATACCGATTGGCGCCACAAAGTCCATCCAACTAACATGAAAACGATCAGGACTGAATTCCGGGGCAATCATCCAAAAAAGATCGATGATGCGCATAACCAGTATCAGGCCGGCCAGCATGAGCAGCTTGCGGGCGTTGCGCTTCAACGAAGCCGATAGCAGCAGCAGAAACGGGAAAGCGAAATGAAAGAAGACAACGCTCAGTGCAATCACGCCCCAGCCGCCTCGTATCCTGGGCAGGTACCACTGAATTTCCTCCGGCAAATTACCTGACCAGACAATGAGGAACTGTGAAAACGCAAAGTAGGCCCAGAGCATCACTAAAGCCAGCATCAGCTTCCCCAGATCTTGAAAATGATTCGGTCTCATCACGCGTGACACTGGTTCCCGGTTAACAAGCAGAGCCATCACGGCGATTACAAACGCCAGCGCGCTCAGTGCCCAGGCTGCTACGAACAGAAGGCCGTAGATGGTCGAAAACCACTCCGGATTGAGCGACATGGCCCAGTCGACCGATGCAAACGTTATCGTAAGTACCATCAGCGCCAGGCCCGGACCAGCGATCATCCGCGTTCGCCGGGTGAGCCGTCGGTCGTTATTAACGTCCTGCTCTGTAGACCATTTGTTCAATAAGAAAGCCG